>Ga0208587_1000715_pt1 | contig 18173 bp, 17 predicted proteins | sample NGESurdeep092012_7_FD_184472 | JGI IMG/M metagenome (GOLD analysis project Ga0208587, IMG submission 184472) | Arctic peat soil microbial communities from Barrow, Alaska - NGEE Surface sample 210 deep-092012 (SPAdes) | ecosystem: Environmental > Terrestrial > Soil > Wetlands > Peat ...
CAACTGGGACTATCGCTACTGCTGGATGCGCGATGCCTTTTTCGTCGTGCACGCGCTCAATCGCATCGGCGCCACGCGCACGATGGAGGAGTTCATCTCCTATATCCTGAGCATTGCCGCCGGCCGCGCTGACCAGATTCGGCCGCTCTACGGTGTGGTGCACACCGATACGCTCGAGGAGCGCAGCGCGGAAGCGCTCGCCGGCTTTAACGGCGACGGGCCGGTGCGCATCGGCAATGCCGCGGTCCATCAGGATCAGCACGACGTCTATGGCAGCATCATCATGGCGGCGACGCCGATGTTCTTCGACCGCCGGCTGCCGAAACCGGGCGATGCCGCGCTGTTTCGCGTGCTCGAGCCGCTCGGCGAGCAGGCGGCGCGGCTGGCGCTCGAGCCGGACGCCGGCATTTGGGAATACCGCGGCCGCAAGCGCGTGCACACTTATTCGGCGGCGATGTGTTGGGCCGGCTGCCAGCGGCTGGAGGCGATCGCTGCCCATCTCGGTCTGCCGGAGCGGGCGGCCTACTGGGGCGAGATAGCCAAAGGTATCGGCGAGCAGGTGCTGCAGCGCGCCTGGAATCCCAAACGCAAGGCGTTTTCCGCGGCTTTCGGCAGCAACGATCTCGACGCCAGCTGCCTGCTGCTGGCCGAAATTGGGCTGATCGCGCCCGACGATCCGCGCTTTGTTTCCACCGTGGAGGAGATCAACCGTGAACTTCGGCGCGACTTCCACGTTATGCGGTATGTCGCCGCGGATGATTTCGGCTCGCCGGAGACGGCTTTTTTGATTTGCCGGTTCTGGCTGATCGATGCAATGTGGGAGATCGGCCGGCGTGACGAGGCCCGCGAAATGTTCGTCGACGCTCTTAAATTGCGAAACTGCTACGGGCTGCTGTCGGAAGACGTGCACCCGGTGACCGGAAAACTGTGGGGCAATTTTCCACAGACTTATTCGATGTCAGGATTGATATTGACCGCGATCAAGCTGTCGCGGAGCTGGGGAGACCGGTATTGGCGCGGCTCGTCATAGTATCGAACAGAGTTGGCGTTCCCGATCGCAACGCGCGCGCCGGCGGGCTCGAAGTTGCAATCCGGCCGACACTTCGGCGGCGCGGCGGGCTTTGGTTCGGCTGGAGCGGGCGTATCGCGGAAAACGATCCGGGTCCCGTCAAAATCGCCGAACACGACAACACCACTTACGCCACCATCGATCTGCGCAAGGACGACTACCAGGAATTCTACAACGGCTTCGCCAACCGCGTGCTATGGCCGATTCTGCATTACCGGCTCGACCTTGCCGAATTTACGCGCCGCGATCTTGGCGGCTATTTCCGCGTCAACGAATTCTTCGCCAAAAATCTCGAGAAGCTGCTGCGTCCCGACGACATGATCTGGGTGCACGACTATCACTTGATTCCGCTGGCCAAGGCGCTGCGCGAACGCGGCCACAAGAACAAGATCGGCTTCTTCCTTCACATTCCTTGCCCGCCGCCGGAAATCCTCACCGCGCTGCCCAACCACGAGCAGCTCATCCCGGCGCTCGGCCAATACGATCTGGTCGGCTTCCAGACCGAGGTCGATGCCACCAATTTTGCCCGCTATCTGGCCACCGAGCGCGGGCTCAATCGCGTCGATGACGAAGGTTTCGCCTTCGGCGACCGCATCGTTCGCATCGGCGTGTTTCCGGTCGGGGTCGAGGCCGAATCCTTCGCGCGGCTGGCGCGGCGCGCAATCGAATCGGAATTCGTGGGCGACGTGCTTGGCAGCCTGTCCGGGCGCGCCATGATCATCGGCGTGGACCGGCTCGACTATTCCAAGGGCCTGCCCGAGCGCATGAACGCGTTCGAGCGTTTCCTGGTCAATTTCCCCGACTGGCGCGGCAAGGTCACCTATCTGCAGATCACCCCGCGCAGCCGGACCGGCATTCAGGAATACGCCGATATCGGGCGGCAGGTGGGCGAGGCGGTCGGGCGCATCAACGGCACCTACGGCGAGGCGTCGTGGACGCCGGTGCGCTACATCAACAAGGCGCACAGCCGCACCGCGCTGGCCGGGCTATACCGCGCGGCGCGCGCGGCGCTGGTGACGCCGTTGCGCGACGGCATGAACCTGGTGGCCAAGGAATTTGTCGCCGCGCAGAACCCGGACGATCCCGGCGTGCTGATCCTGTCGCGCTTTGCCGGGGCCGCGCGCGAATGCAGCGCCGCGCTGCTGGTCAACCCTTACGATTCGGAAGGCGTCGCCATCGCCATCAACCGCGCGCTGTCGATGCCGCTGGAAGAGCGGCGCCAGCGCCAGGCGGACATTTTCAAGGTGCTGGTGGCGAACGATCTCACCCATTGGGCGGAGCGTTTCATGGCAACGCTCGAACCTCCGCACGGCGCCGCCGGCGGGCGCGCCCAAGTCCGCGCCGCGGCCGGCCGCTGACTTTCGCCCTTGATCTAGGTCACATCGCCGATACCCTGCGCCGCTAACATGCAATCCCATCAACGAGGTCGCCGCTCATGAGTCGCAAAATCCCCGGTCTGTTATTGCTCATCGCCGTCACGGCACTGCCGCAGGCGGCGCTCGCGGCCGACGCGGCCAATGGCGAAAAGCTCGCCAAGCGCTGGTGCGCGGCCTGTCATGTGGTCGCGTCCGACCAGAAAAGCGGCAACACGCAGGTGGCGCCATTCTCCGCCATCGCCAAGGTGCCGGGTTTCGATGCCGCCAAGCTCGCGCTCTACCTGCTGACGCCGCATCCGAAGATGCCGGACATGAACCTCACGCGTAACGAGGCCGCCGACCTCGCGGCCTATATCGTGAGCCAGGGCCGTTAGGTCTGCATCGCCGATTATCGAGAGGGATCGACAGACATGTTTCGCTTTCTTGAATCGACGGCCGCTCGATATATGACGTCCGCCGTCAAAAGCGTGACGCGCCAATGCAGCATGGGCGAGCTGGAAACATTGTTTGCGCAATACGATTTCGATGCGCTTCCGGTCGTGGAAGGCGGCAAGTTGCTGGGCATCGTCACCAAATTCGATTTCCTGCGGGCTTTCCGCTTCACCACCGGGCAACTGGTTCCGAGCTACGATGAGCTGATGAAGCGGACGGTCGGAGACGTGATGACCGAGGGCATCGTGCACGTCGAGCCGACAACGCCAATGACGCGCGTGCTGCAGTTGATGGTGAACCTCAAGCTTCGCAGCATTCCGGTTCTAGGCCCCGATCGCCAATTGTTGGGCATGATCTCGCGCGGCGATGTGATGCGCGCCCTCAAGCAGGCCACGCAGGATGCCCGCTGACCGGCGATTGCAGCCGCCACGGGCTTAAGTCCGCTCAAGACCGCGATATGATTTGGATCATAGCGACGCGCTACGGCCGCCGATATTATAAAAAAATGCGGTCGATGACCCGTCACTCGCCCAGACAATTAGCGCAATTAGCCTTGGCCATCGAGGCGGTATGGCTGGTTTCGATGGGAGGCACGTTGCCGGCCCCGGCGCAAACGCAGCATGCGCCGGCCGCCGACGCGCCATCGGCGGAAGTCCCCTTCGGCTTCAAAGCCTATGGCGTATTCAGCCGGATGATAACCGAGCGAAACTACCTGGCCGTCGTTGCGCTGAAGGATGCCGCCGACGGTCGTGCCACCGACGCGGTGGGAGCGGTGTCCGGTCTACGCGGCGAGATTTCAATGATCGAGGGGCGCCTGATCGTCAGCTACGGCGTCGACTGCGGCGCTGCCTGTCCAACGGCCGCCACCGAAACCGCGACTTTGCTGGCGACTGCGTCGGCGCAACACTGGCGCTCCGTTCCGATCGACAAGAATCTCGACGCCAAAGGCGTGGAGACTTTCATCCGGGAGCAAGCCAAAGCCAACGGCTTGATTGAGACCAAACCGTTCCCATTTCGCATCAACGGCGCGATCACCGACTTCGTCATGCACGTGAACGCCGCGCCCAATCCGCGCTTCAAGGGCCACGGCTCGTTCGACGAGATGGCGGTCACCGGTTTGGCCAAGGGGCCGCGCTTGGCCGGCTCCGTGGTCGGGTTTTATGCGCCGCCCGCTTTGCAGGGCGTCATCACGCATGGGGGCGACTACTTCCACTCGCATTACGTTGATGAGCAACGCACCACGACGGCGCACCTCGACATCTTCGGCATCGCGGCGGGTTCGACGCTGTTGCTGCCCAGGCAAGAATAAGACACGAGATCGGCCGCGATTGTTCAAGCTGCCTTGGCGCGGCGCACGTCCGGCGGCACCGCTTCGTCGGCGAGCGCGGCAAGCGCCTCGTCGAGCGGCATCACTTCTTGCTTTTCCTGGCCGAGGCGGCGGATCGAGACCAGGCGCTCGGCTGCTTCCTTTTTGCCGACCACCAGCAGCGCGGGGACCTTGGCGAGCGAATGCTCGCGCACCTTGTAATTGATCTTCTCGTTGCGCAGGTCGCCCTCGACCCGCAGGCCGAGTTGGCGCGCGGCCGCGATCACCTCGCGGGCGTAATCGTCGGCGTCCAAGGTGATGGTGGCGACCACCGCCTGTAACGGCGACAGCCAGAGCGGCAGGTGACCGGCATAGTGCTCGATCAATATTCCGGTGAAGCGTTCCATGGAGCCGAACATGGCGCGGTGCAGCATCACCGGCGTCACTTTGTTGGAATTCTCGTCGATGTAGAAGGCGCCCAGCCGTCCCGGCAGATTGAGATCGACCTGCACGGTGCCGCATTGCCATTCGCGGCCGATGGCGTCGCGCAGCACGTATTCGAGCTTGGGCCCATAGAAGGCGCCTTCGCCCTTGTTGAGCGTCCACGGCCGGCCGGAGGCTTGCAATGCCGCCATCAGCGCGGCCTCCGCCTTGTCCCACACCGCGTCGTCGCCGATGCGCTTGTCGGGCCGGTCGGAGAACTTGATGCGCACGTCGGTGAAGCCGAAGTCGGAATAGATCGACAGGATCTGGTTGTTGACCTTGAGCGTCTCTTCGGCGATCTGACTCTCGGTGATGAAGATATGCGCGTCGTCCTGCGTGAAGGCGCGCACCCGCAGCAGCCCGTGCAGCGCGCCCGACGGCTCGAAGCGGTGCACCTTGCCAAATTCGGCGATCTTGAGCGGCAGATCGCGATACGACTTCAAGCCGTTCTTGAAAATCTGCACGTGGCCCGGGCAGTTCATCGGCTTGATGGCATAGACGCGCTCGTCCCCCTCACGCTTGGCGGTGAGGAACATCATGTCGGAATAAGTCGGGATGTGGCCGGTGGTGACCCACATTTCGCGGTCCATCATCTGCGGCGAATTCACCTCGACAAAGCCGGCGTCCTGCTGGCGGCGGCGGATGTAATTCTCCAGCGCCTGGAACAACGTCCAGCCTTTGGCGTGCCAGAACACCGAGCCGGGTGCTTCCTCCTGGAAATGAAACAGGTCCATTTCGCGGCCGAGGCGGCGGTGGTCGCGCTTCTCGGCTTCCTCGATCTGCTTCAGGTAAGCGTCGAGCTCCTCCTGCTTGGCGAAAGCCGTGCCGTAGATGCGGGTCAGCATCGGGTTGTTGCTGTCGCCGCGCCAATAGGCGCCGGCCACCTTCATCAGCTTGAAGGCGTTGCCGACCTTGCCCACCGAAGTCATGTGCGGGCCGCGGCAGAGATCGAACCAGTCGCCCTGCTTGTAAATCTTCAGCGATTGGTCGGCCGGGATCGCATCGATCAATTCGATTTTGAAATTCTCACCCTTGTCAGCGAACGTCTTCTTGGCCTGCTCGCGCGACCATATTTCTTTAAAGAACGGTCTATCGCGCGCAATGATCTCCTTCATCTTCTTTTCGATGACCGCTAAGTCTTCCAGCGTGAACGGCTGGTTGCGCGCGAAGTCATAATAGAATCCGTTCTCGATCACCGGGCCGATGGTGACCTGCGTGCCCGGCCATAGGCTCTGCACCGCTTCGGCCATAATGTGTGCGGCATCGTGCCGGATCAGCTCGAGCGCGCGCGGGTCCTCGCGATTAAGGAATTCGATCTTGGCGTCGCGCTCGATCGGGTCGGCCAGATCGGCGAGCGCGCCGTCAAGCGCCATGGCCACGGTGCGCTTGGCCAGCGAGGGCGAAATGCCCTTGGCGATATCAAGCCCAGTGGTGCCTGGGGGGTAGTCCCGACGCGCGCCGTCGGGAAAGGTCAGCGCGACCATCAGCGTCTCCTGTGGCTCACTCCCGCGAACGAGCGCGGGTAAGCGTGATAAAACAATGAGATAACGTAGAAAATCGGAGGGTGCAAGCTTATCCACGCCGAGGTAGAACGATGGCTGCGGGCTCCATAGCGTACTGGAAAATCACACGCTGTTGGCGTATATAGATTGCATGAGCGATAAAATTGCCTTTGCTGGAACAGTTGTCCGCACCGAGGCGGATGGATTCGCCATTATTGAATTTGATATTCCGGTCGGTCCTAGTGCCAACAATTTCGGGCTTATTTCTAGTTCGACCGGGACTGCGACGGTGCCATTTTTTGATCTGAAGCCCGGGGTTCACGTTTCCGGTACCGCCGAGGCCGGGGAAAGCGATCTTGCAGCGATAAAGACAGTGCGCGTCGATATCGGATCTTAGCAGCGGATCAAGGACGAGTTTCCTGTGGCGCAACGCATTATCGATCCCGGTAATGCAACGGCTGCGGTCGACCAAATTTCAATCAGTGTGCTTCCAACTAAAACTCGCGAATTTGGCTTTGTGCCTGATTTGGCCAAATGCATGCCAGGCGATCTGGTATTATTTCGCGATGCGGCTCCATCACGCGCCAGCCAACTCATTGCGCGCGCGCAGAGCGGCGCAGGATTTGCCTCGGAACATAGTGCTTGGACCCACGCCGAGATTTTCCTCTATGAAGATTTTGTCGTCGAAGCGGTTCCGCGACACGGCGTTCGCACGCGCACGCTTTATTCCGACATTCCGCAGCGAATTCTACGGGTGCGGCGAAAGTCTGGGCTGGCCGATACGGACCGATATCAAATAGCGCTCCGTGCCTTGCGAATGCTTGGCACCCGATATGCGACGATCTCGGCCTTCAAAATGGGACTACGAATGGCCAAGGGCCTGTGGGATGCCAATGGTTCGTTCGAATCTCAATCAAGCATCATTTGCAGCAAAGTATATTTCGATGCGTACGCGGACATAACACGTGCGTTTCTCAGAAACTGTCCGGTTGGTGATGCTGTATTGCCGGCGCATCTAAGCGCGACGCCCGATCTCGAAGATGTCGAAGTGGGATGGCTGCAACTAACTTAGCATTTTGTGACGCGGATTTGTGCTTCCTTAGGTTGGAGAAGCCATATCCTTGCTCTCATTCGTCTCGCGCTATCGTAGGGGCCTTAGCCCGCCTCCGGGCGCATCATGCCGGCCCGATAGGCGCCCGCCACCACCAGAACACCGAGCGCGATGATGAGCCCGCTCAGATTGCCGAGGAATTGGCTGGCGGCGTCGATGTTGTTGCCGATCCCGTAGCCTAAGCCCAGATAGGCCGAGGTCCAGATCAGCCGGCCCAGCAGAGCGAACCCCAGGAAATGTGAGAACTGATAACGGCTCACGCCGGCGAAGATGCTGACGACCGAACTCAGCGAAGAGGTCAGCGTGCGCGAGATGATCACCGTGACGCCGCCCCACCTTTGCAGCAGCGCTTGGATGTTGTCCCGGCGCTGCGGGCTGTAGCCGATCCAGCGGCCATGGCGTGCGAGGAAGTTATCGCTGACGGCCCGGCCAATTCCATAGGCGATCATGTCGCCGGCGAATGAAGCGGTGACGGCGATCATTCCGGCCCATTCCCAACGCAGGTTTCCCAGCGCCGCGAGCGAACCGGCCAGCACGGCTGCTACTCCGATCGGCAGCGGCAAGCCGATCGCCCCGAGCAGCAGCGTCAGCGCCAGCGCCGGATAACCGTAGATCAGCAGCGCCGACAGGATGCGGTCGGTCAGGCCACCGGTGCTTTGACCGCTCTCGGGTACCGGCGCCGATTGACCGAGCGCGCGCTGGACTTGCCGCACGAAATCGAAACGCGGCACGCCGCGTTGGTCGGCAATTGCCCTGAGGCTTTCGTCGCGGCTTGCATCCGGCGGCAGGCCGAGGCGAGGGAGCAACTCGTTCAGCGGTACGCGATAGGTCGTCGCCACATGGTCGAGCGTCATCCAGGCCCGCAGACTGCTGACTTGCGGCCGGCCCGCCTCATAGGCGGAACGCAGCAGAAGGTATGAACTGTAGCTGCGCAGTCCGAAAAATATTGAAGCCAGCGCACTCAGTGCAATCACTGCCACCAGAATATGTCGCGCGCGTCTGCTCATCGCGGCGCCTGCTCGTTTGTCCCGCGCCAGCGGCCATAGCGCCAGGGCAGCCACCAGCGCCATTTGGCCGACACCTCGGCCGGCACGAAATCGAGCCCCGAAGTCCCCCACGGCTGGCAGCGCAGGATGCGCGCGAGTGCCATCCAGCCGCCCGCCCATAGCCCGAAGCGGGCAATCGCCTCGTCGGCATAGTCGGAACAGCCTGGCAGATGCCGGCAGCGCGGGCCGATCAGCGGAGCTAGCGTATAGCGATAGAGCGCCACCAGGCCGCGCCCGACGAGCCGCGGCAGGCGCGCGAAGCCGCTTGGGCGCTCGCTCTTCACCGCCATATCACCGCCATAAAAGTTCCATAAAGAGTTCCATCGGGCGGGAGCTGTTTGGATTTAATCAAAACAGGACTCGATAGGATCATTTTACACTAGACCCGAATCCGCCCGCTCATTAAAAAAGACCTAGACCGGGGGTCTTGAAAGCCGCCACAGCCCGATACGAACGCGGACAACCGCGCCAACCATTAAGGGCTCGACGGCGAGAAGGGGAAGAATGACTCGCTCTTCGGCGTTCGCTATTGCGCTTGCTTCGGCGGCGCTGGTTTCGCTGTTGCCGGCATCGGCGGCAGTCACCGATCGCACGCTGCCGATGCGCTTCGATCTGCGCCTGCAAGGCCCGGCCGACGCCTGCGGCGCCCAGTGCCGGCTGTGGATTTCGGCGAGCGGCGCCATCACCGCGGAGACGCCGCGCGACTTCGAATTGTTCGTGCAAGGCCGCGACCTCGCCGGCGCCACGGTCGTGCTTGATTCCGATGGCGGCTCGGTGCTCGGCGCCATCGCGCTCGGGCGCGACATCCGCCGCTTCGGCCTCGACACCACGGTCGGCCGCATCGTCGATGTCAATGGCTCGGATCAAGATGCATCGCGCGGAAAATTCTCGCCGCGCGCCGATTGCGAATCCATGTGCGGCTTCGTGCTGCTCGGCGGCGTGCACCGTGCAGTGCCGCCGGAAGCGCGCGTGATGGTGCATCAGATCTGGCTCGGTGACCGCCGCGACGATCCGACCGCGGCGAACTACACGGCCGAAGACCTCGTGCTGGTCCAGCGCGACATCGGGCGGCTGGCGCGATACACCATCGACATGGGCGGCTCGATCGATTTTCTCAATCTGGCGCTGCGCATCCCGCCTTGGGAGCCGATGCACGCCTTGACGGCGGACGAGACGCGCCGCACGCGGCTCGCGACCGATGAGCCGGCCGCGCCGGCGGCTGCGGCGGCCACGGTCGCAGCGTCGCCGGCCTCGGCCCCGACCGCGACACGACCGATTCCGCGCATGACCGATGGCGCCCACGCGACCGAGATCAGCGAGCGGCGCTGGGCGGTGGTCGATCGCGCCGGCGTCACAGCCCTGGCGCGCCGCCAGCCGCTAACCGTTGAAGGCGAGGACATCGGCAGCTTCGATCTCATGCTCGCCTGCGGCGCTGGCGGCGGCGACAGCTATGACGTGAGCTACGTCGAGCGGCGCCATGACGGCGGCCGCATCCAGCTGCCGGGCAAGCTCGGCGCGGTGACTATGACGGTCGGCCGCATGTCGGCCTCGCTCAAGGTGGTTTCCTCGGAGCGCCGCTCGCAGCCCGACGAACTCGTCACTTACGCCGCCGGCACGGTGCCGGCCGCGCTGATCGGCGCGTTTGCCGCCGTCGGCAACCACTCGTTGCTGATCGAGACCAAGAGCGCTGGCATGGTCACCGGCATCCGCTTCGGCAATACCGGCGCGCAGCAGAACCTGCCACGGCTGACCGCGGCTTGCGTGAAGGCGATTGGCGACCGCGCCGATTTGTCGGCGCAAAAGACCGGCGGCTTGGCGTCGGCGAAATAATTTATTCCGCCGCCTGCTTCTGGCTTCGCTTGGCGTCGATCTGATCGAGCGCCGATACCACCGCATCGAAAGTGAGCATGGTCGAGGCGTGGCGCGCCTTGTAGTCGCGCACCGGCTCGAGCACCGCGATGTCGGCCCATTTGCCGGCGGGCGGCGGGCCGTTCTCTTTGAGCATCTTGCGCACGGTCTCGCGCAGCTCGCGCAGTTCCGCCGGCTTGGCGCCGATCACATGGCGGGCCATGATCGAGGACGAGGCTTGGCCGAGTGCGCAGGCTTTTACGTCATGGGCGAAATCGGCGACCACCGGGCCGTCCATTTTGAGATCGACGGTGACCGTGGAGCCGCACAGCTTGGAATGGGCGGTGGCGCTGGCATCGGGCGCGGACAGGCGTCCTAGGCGGGGGATATTGCCCGCCAGGTCGAGGATTTTTGCGTTGTAAACCTCGTTAAGCATTGAAGTTTTACCGATTTCCCCGCTGCCGCGGATTGCCTCTGGCGCGCAAACGAATATATAGGGGCTGACCCGATGGCGCGAGAAGGGGTTCTTGGCGCCGGGGCGTGGTTTACGAGCCATGCCGAATGGGAATGCGGCGTCCAGGCGCCCCGCATTGGACCAAAACGGTCAGGCGGGTTACTGACGCGGTCACCCCGGTGACACTCCCGGTGCAGCCCTGATGGGTGCGTGCCGGTCGAACGGAGAGACCGTCATGGATGCCAAGAATACGATCATAAAGCCGTGGCCCAAGCAGGGATTGTCCGAGCATGTGCGGGCGGCGCCCGCGCCGGTCGAGCCGCGTCCCTCGCGCGACCAGGCGGAAGCCGCCGTGCGCACGCTGATCGCCTATGCCGGCGACAATCCCGACCGCGAAGGCCTGCTGGAAACGCCCAAGCGCGTGATCGGCGCTTATGAAGAACTCTACCAGGGCTATCGCGAATGCCCGGTGGAAGTGCTCGACCGCACCTTCAGCGAAACCGGCGGCTATGACGACTTCGTGCTGGTGAAGGACATCAGTTTCAATTCCCATTGTGAGCACCACATGATGCCGTTCTACGGCAAGGCGCATGTCGCCTATATGCCGGTGGAGCGGGTGGTGGGCCTGTCGAAGCTGGCGCGCCTGATCGATGTCTATGCGCGCCGCCTGCAGACGCAGGAGCATCTCACCTCGCAGGTGGCGACCGCGATCGACGAAATCCTTAAACCGCGCGGTGTCGCGGTGATGATCGAGGCCGAGCATATGTGCATGTCGCTGCGCGGGGTGGAAAAGCCCGGGGCGATAACCGTGACGACGCATTTCACCGGCGCATTCCGCGAGGATGCCAACGAGCAAGTCCGTTTCATGACCATGCTGCGTGGGGCGCAACGCTGAGCCCCGCGTAACCGACGCGAGGCGAGTTTGGCTAACAAATCCGAGATCGAGGAAGGCTTGGCCTTTGCGCCGCAATTCGGCGCCGATGGGCTGATCACCGCGGTTGCCACCGACGCCAAGTCGGGCGACGTGCTGATGGTCGCGCACATGAACGCGGAAGCCTTGCGCAGAACCATTGAAAGCGGCGAGGCCTGGTACTACAGCCGCTCGCGCAAGGCGCTGTGGAAGAAGGGCGAGAACTCCGGCCACGTCCAGCGCGTGGTCGAATTGCGCGTCGATTGCGACCAGGACGCGCTCTGGCTCAAGGTCGAGCAGGACGGCCCCGGCGCCTGCCACACCGGCCGGCGCTCATGCTTCTACCGCGCGGTCCCGCTCGGCCAGAGCGGGGCGATGACGCTGGAATTCCGTAGTGCCGACAAGACGTTCGACCCGCACGCGGTCTATGGCGGAGCGGCCGGCAAGCCACGCCGTTAAGCGACGATAGCGGTTTCACTGAGCGAAAATCGCAGATAGTGTTATGAATATATCCTCGTTTCGCGTGGTTTTGCCTTAAGGGACGGTATGGAAGCGACAGCGGCAACGGCAACTCAGGTCGGCCGGCGGCGGTTCTGCCTCGTGCTGGTGAAGCCGTCGCATTACGACGACGACGGCTATGTGCTCCAGTGGATGCGCTCGCCGATCCCGTCGAATTCGCTCGCCTCGCTGTTCGGCCTGGCCAAGGATTGCGCCGACCGGAAGATTCTCGGGGACGACGTCGACATCGAGATCCACGCCCTCGACGAGACCAACACCCGCATCCGCCCCGATCGCCTGGCAGCGATGATCGAGGAAGCCGGTGCCGGCATGGTCATGCTGACCGGCGTGCAGTCGAACCAGTTTCCGCGCGCGCTCGATCTGGCGCGGCCGCTGCGCGCGCGCGGCATCCAGGTCGGCATCGGCGGCTTCCACGTCTCCGGCGTGCTGTCCATGCTCAATGGCGTCGACGCCGATCTCGATCGCGCCAAGGCGCTGGGTCTGTCGCTGTTCGCGGGCGAGGCGGAAGGCCGGCTCGACGAGGTGCTGCACGACGCGGCCGCCGGCCAGCTCAAGCCACTGTACAATTACATGGACGACCTGCCGAGCATCGAGGGCACGCCGATCCCGCTGATGGCGGTCGAGCGCGCGCAACGCACCGCCGGCGGCACCACCAGCTTCGACGCCGGCCGCGGTTGCCCCTACCAGTGCTCGTTCTGCACCATCATCAACGTGCAGGGCCGCAAGTCGCGCCGCCGCTCGCCGGAGGATGTCGAGCTCATCGTGCGGACGAATTACGCGCAAGGGCTACGCGCCTTCTTCATCACCGACGACAATTTCGCCCGCAACAAGGACTGGGAGTCGATCCTCGACCGCCTGATCTACCTGCGCGAGGTGGAAAAGTTCAACATCAGCTTCGTCATCCAGGTCGACACGCTCTGCCACAAGCTGCCGCATTTCATCGAGAAATGCGCGCGCGCCGGCGTCAAGCGCGTATTCATCGGGCTGGAGAACATCAATCCGGACAATCTGGCCGGCGCCAAGAAGAAGCAGAACAAGATCACCGAATACCGGCAGATGCTGCTAGCCTGGATGAATGTCGGCGTGATCACCTATGCCGGCTACATCCTCGGCTTCCCGAACGACACGGTCGAGTCGATCATGCACGACATCGACGTGATCAAGCGCGAACTGCCGGTCGATCTGCTGGAGTTCTTTTATCTCACGCCGCTGCCGGGTTCCGAGGATCATCTCAAGCTGTTCAAGGCCGGCGCGCCACTCGACCCGGACATGAACAAGTACGATCTCAACCACATCTGCACCACGCATCCGCGCATGTCGCGCGAGGAGTGGGATCGCGCCTACAAGATGGCTTGGCAGCGCTATTACACCATCGAGCACGTCGAAACGGTGCTGCGGCGGGTGGCGACGACCAAGGCCAACGCCAGCAACGCGCTGTTTCTCATCACCTGGTTCATGGGCAGCATCAATATCGAGAACATCCATCCGCTCGAGAGCGGCTTCCTACGGCTGAAATTCCGCCGCGACCGGCGCGCCAGTTTTCCGCGCGAGGCGGTGTGGTGGTTCTACCCGAAATATTTCGCCCAGCTCGCTGCCAAGCTGGTGCGCTGGACGGCGCTCTATTTCAAGCTCCGCCGCATCTATCTGCGCATCAAGCACGATTCGCAGCGCTACGCCTATACCGACATCGCGATGACTGCGGTCGCCGACGACGAGGCCGACACGCACGAATTGTTCGGGACCGGTGCGGCGCAAGCCTATATCGCGCAGGCCAAGCGGGTGAAGGACGCGCAGGACGGCCACGCGCGCGAAGCGGTACAGGTAGAAGCGGCCGAATAAAGTTCAGCCGATCCGCGCCAGCAAGGCCTGCGCCCGCAGCAGATGCGGGCGGTCATACATCTTGCCATCGATGCCGACCGCGCCGGCGCTGGGTCGCACGGCGAAGGCGGCGACCACCGTCTTCGCCTGCGCGATCTGCTCGGGGCTGGGCGTGAACACCTCGTTGATCACCGCCACCTGCGCCGGATGAATGGCGAGCCGCCCGGCAAAGCCGTCGCGGCGGGCGTCTTGCGTGTCGCGGCGCAGGCCCTCGGAATTGCGGAAATCGACATAGACCGTCTCGATCGCCGGCAGCTTGGCCGCCGCCGCGCCAAACAGGCACATGTTGCGCGCCAGCCGATAGGGCTCGGTCAGTTGGCCCGCGGCATCGCGGTTGGCCTCGGCGCCGAGCTCGGCGGAGAGATCCTCCGGACCCCAGGTCATGCCGATCAGCCGCGCGCTCGCATCGCGGAAGGTGCCGGCGAGAAACAATCCGGCGGCCGATTCCACCGCCTGCGCCAGAATTTTGATTCCGCCCTCGGGCAGGCCGGCGATGGCTTCGCGCGCGGTCAGCTTGGCGTCGAGATGTACGACGCTCGCGCCGCCTTCCGCCTTCGGAAACACGATGGCGTCCGGCCGGCCCGCCACGACCGCCTCGAGATCGGCATCGATCATGCCGGTGTCGAGGCCGTTGATGCGCACCAAGAGGCGAGGACGCGGTTTCTTCGTTTGCGCGGCCTTGAGGAATTCCAACGCGGCGGTGCGCGCCTGCGCTTTGCGCTCCGGCGTGATCGAATCCTCGAGGTCGAGGATCACGGCGTCGGCGCCGCTCGCCATCGCCTTGTCGAGCTTGGCCCCGCCGTCGGCGGGGACGAACAAAAGAGAACGCATCATGTTTGCCGCGTCACTTCGGCCGCATGATGATGAAGGCGTTGCGGTGGCATTCGGCCACCAGCGTGCCGTCCTGCTTGAACGCCTTGTGATGGAATTCGACGATACCGGCGCCGGGGCGCGACTTCGACGCCCGCTTGCTCACGACCACCGTCGTGCAATTGACGGTGTCGCCCTCGAACAGCGGATTGGGGAATTTTACGTCGGTCATGCCGAGATTGGCGATCGTGGTGCCGACCGTCATGTCGGAGACCTGGATGCCGCACATCAGGCCGAGCGTGAACAGCGAGTTCATCAGCGGCTGGCCCCACTCGGTCTCGGTCTCGCAGAAATGCCGGTCGATGTGCAGTGGCTGCGGGTTGAGCGTCATGTTGGAGAACAACATGTTGTCCATCTGGGTGACGGTGCGCCTGTAGCGGTGCTCGTACAGCTTGCCGACCTCGAAGTCCTCGAAATAGAGCCCGCCGCGCTTGTGCCGCTGGATCGTATCCACCATCGCTGTCCTCCGCATCTCGTTGCCGCCGCCGTTAATCATTCATTTACCATAATTATCCAGGATCGACAGAGTTCGCGAATGTCGGTGTCCGGTTTGGCCATATTTTCGGCCCGCGACCTTGAGGCCCGTCATGGCGATCGATTCCATAATAGCCAATGCGTCGGCGCGCGTCGCGGGTGCGATCCGCGACGCGGCGCGTTCGACCGGCGCCAGCTTTGAATATCTGCTGACCGCCGCGCGCATGGAATCCAACCTCAATCCGGCCGCGCAGGCAACGACCTCGTCGGCGAAGGGGCTCTACCAGTTCATCGATCAGACCTGGCTCGCGACCCTCAAGAATGCCGGGCCGGCGCACGGCTATGGCCAGTATGCGGACGCCATTACGCTGAATGCGGACGGCCGTTACGACGTAGCCGATCCGAACCAGCGCGCGGCGATCATGCGCCTGCGCAGCGATCCGACCGTGAGCGCGACCATGGCGGGCGCCTTCACCCAGACCAATGCCGCGCAGCTGGCTGCCGCGATCGGGCGGCAGCCTTCCGAAGGCGAACTCTACATCGCGCATTTCCTCGGCTCCGACGGGGCCTCGAAGCTGATCAACGCCGTGGCGAGCCAGCCGCGCGCCAACGCCGCCGAGCTGTTTCCGCAAGCGGCGGCGGCGAACCCGAGCATATTCCAGAACAGATCCGGCCAGCCGCGAAGCACCAGCGAGGTCTACGCCACGCTGACCGGCCGCTTCGATGTCGCCCGTTCGGTCATGTTTGCACCCACCGTGCGCGGCAGCACCGCGCCAGCCGCTTCTCCCGACATCGCCGGCGTTACGCAGGCCTTCGCGCAAGCCAATGACGTGCCGCTTGCGGTGCCGGTGCCGGTCCCAGCGGCAGCGCCCGCGGCGAGGCCTTTCTTCCAAACCATGTTCAGCGATCGCGGCAACCGAGCGGTGACGCAAACCGTGAGCAATCTATGGACGCCGGCCAGGTCCGACACGCCGGCCGCGCCGTCGCTCATGCTCAATCTGTTCACCGATACGCCGGCCGCACCCCGCAAGCCGGCCGGCGGCAAGATCTGAGACAGAGCGCGCGGCTTACCGCATTGTTAACGGCTCCATAATTTCTATGGTGAACGCTTTGTTAAGCGTCGTCGATTAGGCTTAGCCATGCCGTCGATGTGCACGATGGCTGTCGGTCGCGTCAGGTTGTGCCAATGATTGTCCGTCAGTTTTTGCAGTGGATACGCCATGCTCCGCCCGGCGAAAGGGCCGAGGCCACATCGGCGCTCGCACGCGCCTATCTCTATTCCGATCTGTCGCCCGACGACATCGCCGCTGCTGAAGGCGCGATGATCATGCTGCTCGACGATCCCTCGCCGCTGGTGCGGCGCGCGCTCGCGGACGTGTTCGCCACTTCGCAGAAGGCGCCGCCGGTGGTGGTGCACGCGCTCGCCAACGATCAGCCGGAGATCGCGATGGCGATGCTCGCGCTTTCGCCGCTGTTGCAGGAAGCCGATCTGATCGACCTGGTGGCCACTGCGCAGCCGGCGGCACAGGCCGCCATCGCCAGCCGCGCCATGCTGCCGCGCTCGCTAGCCGCCGCCATTGCCGAAGTCGGATCGGCACAGGCCTGCCTCGCGCTGCTGGAAAATTCCGACGCCGACATCGCGTCGTTCTCCATCGACCGCGTCGTCGAGCGCTTCGGCCATCTGGCGGCGATCCGCGAGCCCGTGTTGGCGCGCGCCGATCTGCCGATGGCGACCCGCCAAGCGCTGCTCAGCAAGCTGTCGCAGACGCTGGCCGGCTTCGTCGCCGGGCGGCAATGGCTGGGCCCCGAACATGCGGAAGACGCGGCGCGCGAGGCCTGCGAGAAGGCGACCGTCGCGCTCGCCGCCGACACGCCTTACGAGGAGGTCAGCCACCTGGTGCAGCATTTGCGCCAGAGCGGACAGCTCACCGCCGGCATGATCCTACGCGCGCTGCTCTCCGGTAATGTGGTGCTGTTCGAGGAGGCGCTGGCGGAATTGTCCGGCGTGCCGATCGACCGCGTCACCAGCTATATCCACGACCGAAATATTTCCGGCCTTAGCGCGCTCTACCGCAAGGCCGGACTGCCGGATACGGCTTATCCGGCGTTCCGCGCAGCGATCGCGGCCATGCGCGAGGGCGCGCTGGTCGGCGAGCGGGGCGGGGCGGCGCGGCTCAAGCGGCGCATGGTCGAGCGCGTCCTGAGTGATTGCGCGGCCGAGCGCGGCCGGGATCTGACGTCGCTGCTGGCGCTGCTGCGGCGGTTCGTGGTCGAGGCTGCGCGCGAGGAAGCGCGCATGTTCTGCGACGATCTGGTCGCAAACGATCATTCGATCGACGCCGGCCGGCTCATCGACGACGCGCGGCTGGTGGCGTAGCGCCACCCGTCATCATCCGCTCCCCCGCCTGCGCGGGGCATGACAGCGGCTATTCCGGCACTATCGACGGGCCCTTGATCTGTGCGAGCACGTCCGGCCGGCCGCGGTTCTCATGCATGAGAAACTCGTCGGTCACCGCGCGCAATCGCTTGGTCAGCGTGGCGGCCAATTCCTTGGCGTCGGAGCGGGAATATTCGCGGTGGATCGCGCGCACCGCATCGACATGCTGATCCACCAGCTTGACCGGAATGCGGGTCACGTCGGGCGTGTGCTCGATCAGTCGGCACAGGCTGTCGGCGGCCAACGCCACCAGGGGAAATCCGAAGGTCGCGGCTTCGCCCTTGATGTCATGGGCGGCGTGGAAGAGCGCGTCCTTGCTCGCCGCGGTGAAGCCGCCGGCGGCGATACTGCGTCGGGCCTGGTCCAGCCGTTCGCATTCGGAGTCCATCCAGGATGAGAATTCCGTCGACAGGTCGGCCAGCGCCTTTTCCGCGCGCGCGACCGGATCCTCTCCGGGC
>Ga0208587_1000719_pt1 | contig 18116 bp, 15 predicted proteins | sample NGESurdeep092012_7_FD_184472 | JGI IMG/M metagenome (GOLD analysis project Ga0208587, IMG submission 184472) | Arctic peat soil microbial communities from Barrow, Alaska - NGEE Surface sample 210 deep-092012 (SPAdes) | ecosystem: Environmental > Terrestrial > Soil > Wetlands > Peat ...
GTCGCTGGCGACGGCACGCACGAGGATCTCGATACGCTACTGTCAATCGCGGACAACATGACGGGAAAGACGATCTGCGTGCTGAGTGATTCGTGCGCGACGCCGGTCGTCTCCGGCATTCAGAAGTTCCGCGGCGATTTCGAAGCACTGATCAAGACGAAGAAGGTCCACATGGTGCCGGCGCAGGTGGCCTGATGGCGGACGTGAAGATGCTGAGTCTGACGATCGAGGGCCGTGCGGTCTCCGTGCCCGACGGCACCTCGATTCTCGAGGCGGCGAAGGTCGCGGGCGTGCTCGTGCCGCACTACTGCTACCATCCGGGTCTTCCGGTGGCGGGCGTGTGCCGCATGTGTCTCGTGGAAGTGGAGAAGTCGCCGAAGCTCGCGCCCTCATGCGCGACGGCGGCCGCCGAGGGGCAGGTGGTGCACGTGCACTCGGAGAAGGCGCTCGCGGCGCGCAAGGGCGTACTCGAGATGCTGCTCATCAACCATCCGCTCGATTGCCCGATTTGCGATCAGGCCGGCGAGTGCGAGCTCCAGGACTACACCTATCAGGAAGGCCGCGCCGAAGGGCGCTCCCGCGAGCCCAAGCGCTTCAATCCGGCCGAGGACTTCGGCGGTGACGTGATGTACGTCGCGAACCGCTGCATCCTCTGCACGCGCTGCGTCCGGTTCATGGACGCCGTCGCGCGCGATCCGGTGCTCGCGGTCGTGGAGCGCGGCGATCGCGCGCTGATCGGGAAGTTCGAGGGCGAAGACATGACGCACGCCTGGGCTGGCAACGTGATCGACCTCTGCCCGGTGGGCGCGCTGCTCTCCAAGGACTCGCTCAACAAGGCGCGTGCCTGGGAGCTCGATCGCTCCGCGTCGGTTTGCCCGAACTGCTCGCAGGGGTGTAACATGATCGTGGAGACGCGCGACAATCAGGTCGTGCGGCTCCGGCCGCGTCCCAACGCGGACGTGAATGAGTACTTCATGTGCGATCACGGGCGGTTGAATTACCGCTGGATGAATCGCGCCGATCGCGTCGACTCGCCGCTCGTGCGACAGAACGGCGTGCTCGTGAAAGCTGACTGGGAAGTCGCGCTGCCCGCGGCGGCCAAGCTGCTCGATGGAAAGCGGGCCTTCGTGCTCGCCTCGCCGAACCTCTCGAATGAAGCGCTCTTCCTGTTGGGCAGGCTGGTCGCGACGACCGGTGGTGCGGGTACGTTCCGGGTGAATCAGGGCCAGGAAGCGCCGCTGCCCGGCGTCGACGATCTCGCGCTGCGTGCCGATCGGGCGGCGAATGTACGCGGCGCCGAGCTCGCAGGCTTCAGCCGGTCGGAAACGCCGCTGCGCGACATGCAGGCGGGCGACGTCCTCATCGTCGCCGACGAAGCGCTGGACGGCCTCGACGCGAGCGACGCGGCCAGGGCAGGCGCGGTGATCGTCATCGGCACGACGCTCCCGGTCTGGGCGCGTCATGGCGCGAACATCGTGCTGCCGATCGCCAACTGCGTCGAAGAGGACGGCACCTTCACGAATCTGCGCGGCCGCGTGCAGCGCTTCCTGCAGGCGAAGGCCGCGCCCGGTCTCGCGCGTCCGAGTTTCCTCGCCATCGGCGATCTTCTCGCGGCGATGGGCGAAGGGCAGGGCTACTGGACGGCGTCGCAGGCGTTCGATGCGCTGGCCGCATCGCATGCCGCCTTCGCCGGCATGTCGTACGACAAGCTGGCACTCAAGGGTGCCGTGGCGGCGAGCGCGATGGCGGGGGCGTCCAGATGATTCCGATGCCCGCGCTGCTGCAGATCACCGGTCCGACTACCGAGCCGCACTTTGGCGTGTGGCTCGTGGCGACGCTCGTAAAGTTGATCGTCGTCTTCGTGCTCTATATGCTCGGTGCCGCGCTGTTCACTCTTGCCGAGCGAAAGGTCTCGGCGTGGATGCAGGACCGGCATGGCCCCAACCGCGTCGGTAAGGGATGGCTGCAGCCGATCGCCGACGGGCTGAAGAACTTCGTGAAGGAGGAGACGTACCCGGCCGCTGCGAACCTGCCGCTGTTCATCCTGGCGCCTGTGCTCTCGTTCGTTCCGGCGTTCATCACGTGGGCGGTGATTCCCTTCGCCGCCCCGTGGGGCTCGCGATGGGGGGTCATCGAGATGGTGTTGGCGCCGATGCCCGTTGGCTTCCTGTTCATTCTCGCCTTCTCGTCGGTGGGTGTGTACGGTATCGTCATCGCCGGCTGGTCGTCGAACAACAAGTATGCGCTCCTCGGCGGACTCCGTTCGAGCGCACAGATGATCTCGTACGAGATTGCCATGGGGATGAGTACCATTCCCGTGTTGCTTCTTGCGGGCAACGTGTCCATGGCGAAGATCGTGAATCAGCAGGCGTTCGAGACATGGAACGTGCTGAATCTCACGGTGGCCTTCTTCATCTTCCTCATCGCGGCGTTCGCGGAGACGAACCGTCTGCCGTTCGACCTTCCGGAAGCGGAACAGGAGCTGATCGCCGGCTACCACACCGAGTACAGCGCGATGAAGTTCGCGCTGTTCTTCATCGCCGAGTACTGCAACATGCTCACGGCGAGCGCGCTGATGGCCACGCTGTTCTTCGGCGGATGGGACATTCCGTTCACGCTGTGGGACAACGTCGCGCCGCACACGGGCCTCAAAACGCTGCTCACGTTTTGCGCCTTCGCCTCCAAGACACTGTTCTTCGTCTTCTTCTTCATGTGGATTCGCTGGACGCTGCCGCGCTTCCGCTACGATCAGCTCATGTCGCTCGGCTGGAAGTTCCTGCTGCCGCTCTCGCTCGGCTATATCGTCGCCGTCGCTACGACGGTGCTCGCGCTCGACGCGTTCGGCTTCGCGCGCGGGTCGGTGCCCTTCCACACGGGGCTGATCCTGATGAACCTGGCGGCGGTCGTCATCCTCTTCTACATCGTCGATCGCGGGCGGCTCATCAGTCCCGCATCTTCGCGGCTGAACCGGCGTGATCTCGACAAGCTGCGCGCCGTCAGCGCGCCGCATCCTGCTCCTCGTGTCCCCGAGTCTGGAGACTGATGTCTATCGGCGTCAAGGTCGTCCACCGACCGATCGATGAAGTCAGCTACGTGCGGGCGACCCTCGGCGGGTTGAAACGCACGCTGCGGCACATCTTCGAAGAGAAGGTGACCACACAGTATCCCGAGGAGAGGGAGTCGATCTCCAAGCGGTGGCGCGGCACGCATCGCATGCTCACGACGGAAGACGGCAAGGCCAAGTGCGTCGCCTGCGGGCTTTGCCCATCGGTGTGTCCGGCCAACTGCATCAAGCTCGTGCCGGGTGAAGACGAGCAGGGCAACCGCTATCCGCTCGTCTTCGAGATCGACGAGTTCCGCTGCATCTTCTGCGGCTACTGCCAGGAAGTCTGCCCGGAAGAGGCGATTCATCTGGGACGTCACTACGAGAACGCCGAGTACAGCCGCGAGGGCTTCGTCTACGATCTCGAGCGCCTGATGGCGCAGACGCATCCGGTCTGCGAGATGTGGGATCCTGCCGATCCGAGGGGGGAGTAATGACGCACAACAACCTCTCGCTCTTCTATGTTTTTCTTTTCTATTTCTTCGGTCTCGTCGCGATCATTTCGGCGCTCGTCTTCGTGACGCGGAAGAGTCCCGTGGCGGCGGCGATGTGGCTGGTGAGCGTGATGTTTAGCCTCGCGGTGCTCTACGTCCTGCTCGACGCGCAATTCATCGGGACGATGCAGGTGCTCGTGTATGCCGGCGCGATCATGGTCGTGTTCCTGTTCGTGATCATGCTGCTCAACCTCGGGCATCCGTCCGAGCTCGCCGACGCGCGCGGGGTCTGGTGGAAGCTCGCGGCCGGCGGCGTTGGTCTCGCGCTGCTGGCGCAGGTGTTCGCGGTCACCAAGGCGCAGGTGCCCGCGGCGTTCGTGCTTCCCGAGAACAGCCTCGCCAATCAGGTGGCGAGGGACGGCGCGATCGCGCCGCTCGCCGGCCCTCTCTTTCACGAATACCTCCTCGCCTTCGAGGTGACGAGCGTGCTGCTGCTCGCCGCCATCGTTGGCGCGGTGGTGCTCGGCAAGCGGAAGGAGCGTACAAATGCTCGCTGAGTCGCTGTTCTTCAGCGCGGTTCTCTTCACGATCGGCGTCATCGGCGTGCTCACGCGGCGCAACGCAATCATCATTTTCATGTGCGTCGAGCTGATGCTCAACGCTGTGAATCTGACCTTTGTCGCCTTCGCGCAGGTGTACGGCGTCGCGGGTCAAATCTTCGTCTTCTTCGTCATGACGGTGGCGGCGGCGGAAGCCGCCGTGGGGCTGGCGATCATCATCGCCCTGTTCCGCCATCGTCAGACGGTCAATCTGTCGAACATCAATCTCCTCAAGGGATGATGCTCCTCCAGCATGCAGCGACGGTGGGTGCACACCCTCTGAGCGGCACCGCGGCGAGCTATGTCTGGCTCCTGCCGCTCCTGCCACTGCTCGGCTTCGTGATCAACGGGCTGCTCTCGCTCGTGAGCGCGGTGCATCTCGGCCCCGACGATCCGAGCGCGAGCCACGGCGACTCGCACGCGCTTTCGCACGACTCCAACGCCCACGCCCCTGATGAAGGCGGCGCTCACGGCGACGACCACCATCCGGTGGCTCGCCATCGCTACGCCGCCATCACGAGCCTGATCGGTCCGGGCGTGCTCGTGCTGTCGTTCCTGCTCGCGACCGCGATCTTTCTCGCGATGCGTGCGGTCGGCTCGCACGAGCCGTTCATTCAGCGCTACTTCAGCTGGATGCCGGTCGGCGATCTGCAGATCGACGCCGCCTTCCAGCTCGATCAGCTCTCGATGCTGATGGTGATGGTCATCACCGGCGTCGGCACGCTGATTCACATCTTCAGCGTCGGCTACATGGTCGACGATCCGGGGTATCCGCGCTACTTCGCGTACCTCAACCTGTTCGTCTTCTTCATGCTCGTGCTGGTGCTCGGCTCGAGCTATCCAGTGATGTTCGTCGGGTGGGAAGGCGTGGGTCTTTGTTCGTATCTGCTCATCGGCTTCTGGTTCAGCGAGAAGGCGAACGCCGACGCGGGCAAGAAGGCGTTCATCGTCAACCGCATCGGCGACTTCGGCTTCCTCGTCGCGATGTTCATGCTGTTCGCCAACATCGGCGCGCTGGATTTTGTCGGCGTCAATGCGGCGGCGAGCGGGATGCCCTTCGGCGGCGTGCTCGTGACGACGATCTGCCTCTTCTTCTTTCTGGGCTGCGCCGGCAAGAGCGCGCAGATCCCGCTTTACGTCTGGCTGCCGGATGCCATGGCGGGTCCGACGCCGGTCTCCGCGCTCATCCATGCGGCGACGATGGTCACGGCGGGCGTGTATCTCATCGCTCGCAGCAATGTCCTCTTCTCGCTCGCACCGGCCGCCGGACTGACCGTCGTCGTCATCGGCGCGCTCACGGCGATTTTCGCCGCGTCGATCGGCCTCAAGCAGTGGGACATCAAGAAGGTGCTCGCGTACTCCACCGTGTCGCAGCTCGGCTACATGTTCATCGGCGTGGGCTCTGGCGCGTACGTCGCCGGCCTCTTTCATCTGATGACACATTCCTTCTTCAAGGCGCTGCTGTTCCTCGGCTCGGGCTCCGTGATCTACGCCATGCACCGGGCGTATCATCACACGGGCAACCATGAGGACGCGCAGGACATGCGCAACATGGGCGGCCTGAAGAAGTACATGCCCATCACGTGGGCGCTGATGTGGGCCGCAACGCTCGCCATCTCCGGCATCCCTCCCTTCACCGGCTTCTTCTCCAAGGATGAGATTCTGGGTGCCGTCTTCGCGCGGCACACGGGATCGACGCTCGCCGAAGCGCACTGGCTCGGCATTCCGGGTGGGACGGTTCTTCTCGTCTGCTACGCGCTCGGCCTCGCCGCGGCGCTCATGACGGCGGTCTACATGACGCGAATGATGCTCTACACGTTCCATGGTCCGAACCGGTCCGGCGAGAAGGAGCGGGAGCATCTGCACGAGGCGCCGTGGATCATGACGGCGCCGCTCGTCGTCCTCGGAGTGCTGAGCGTCTTTGGCGGCTGGTTCAACCTGCCATCGTTCTTCCCGCTCGGTCCCGTCGGCGCGCTCGAGCGCTGGCTCGAGCCGGTGGTGGGCGAGGGTGCGCTGCGCATCACCAAGGGCGCGCCGCTCGAGCTTGCACACGGAACGGAGCTCATGCTCGTTGCGATCGCCGTCGTGATCGCGGTGGCCGGTATTGCCCTCGCCTTCGCGAGACTCAAGCCCGAGTCCCTCGTTCCGGCGAAGGACGCGCCGGCGGAGCACGGCTTCGAGCGAGTGCTCGCCAACAAGTACTTCGTGGACGAGACCTACGACGCGGCCATCGTGCAGCCCGTTGTCGCTACGTCACGCGGTCTGCTGTGGCGCGGTATCGACATCGGGCTCATCGATGGCCTGACGCGCCTGCTCATCCAGAGCAAGGACGATGACAGCGCGCCAGGCACCACCGTCCCGATGGGCGGGCTCCTGCCGCGCGCGGTCGGCTGGATGGGATCGCAGATGCAGTCTGGACTTGTCGGAACCTACGCGTGGGTCCTTGTCGTCGGAGTGCTGTTCGTGCTCGGCGCCTTCACTTTCAGATAGCCCGAGATGCGCGAGTTTCTGCTTTCTGTCGGCTACGACCGCTGGATCCTTCCGGCGCTCCTCGTCATCCCGTTGCTCGGCTCGCTCGCCGTGATGGCCGGCGGACGACAAGCCGAAGGCGAGGATGAAGTGCTCACTGGCGCAGCCAATCGTCCGCGCTCGCTGGCGACGATCGTCTTCGCCATCGAGTTTGTGCTCTCGCTCGGTCTCTGGTGGGCGTTCGATCCCGCGGTGACCGGCTGGCAACAGCGCTTCGACCTGCCGTGGATTCCCTCGTGGGGCGCTCGCTTCACGCTCGGCCTTGATGGCATCGCGATGATGATGGTGCTGCTGACGACCTTCATCATGTTGCTCTCGGCGATCGGGAGCTGGACGTCCGTGCGCCAGAAGACCTCCTCCTACTACTCGTTGCTCCTCGTGCTGACCACGGGAATGCTCGGCGTCTTCATGGCGCTCGATCTCTTCCTGTTCTACGCGATGTGGGAGGTCATGCTCGTCCCGATGTACTTCATCATCGGGATATGGGGCGGTCAGCGTCGCATCTACGCGAGCATGAAGTTCTTCATCTACACGATGATTGGCTCGCTGCTGATGCTCGTCGGAATCATTTACCTGGGGCTCGCCGCTAGGCAGCCACACCTGGTGAATGGCGCCCCGGTGATGATCAACGGCGCGATGGAGATGATACCGAACTTCTCCTACGACGCGATCATGGCGCAGGTGCAGCTCACTCCGCAGGCGGGGATGTGGCTCTTCGGCGCCTTCTTCCTCGCGTTCGCGGTGAAAGTGCCGATGTTTCCGTTCCATACCTGGCTGCCCGACGCGCACGTCGAGGCACCGACGGCGGGGTCGGTGGTGCTGGCGGCGATCATGCTCAAGCTGGGGACTTTCGGCTTCCTGCGTCTCGCCGTGCCGCTCTTTCCCGGCGCCGCATTGAACCCCACCATTCGAGGGATCGTCCTCACTCTCGCCGTGATCGGCATTGTGTACGGCGCGCTGGTCTCGCTCGTCCAGCCCGACTTCAAGAAGCTCGTCGCGTACAGCTCCGTCAGCCACCTCGGCTTCGTGATGCTCGGCATCTTCGCACTCACCGTGCAGAGCGTGCAGGGCGCGTTGATGGTGATGATCAACCACGCACTCTCCACCGGCGCGCTCTTCTTTCTCATCGGCATGATCTACGAGCGACGGCACACGCGATTGATCGCCGCGTACGGAGGCATCGCGCGCGTGGTGCCGCTCTTCTCGACGATGCTCCTGTTCGTTTCGCTCAGCTCGATCGGCGTTCCGGGCACGAATGGCTTCGTCGGCGAGTTCCTGGTGCTGCTCGGCGCCTATCGCACCTATCCCATCCTCGCGGTCATCAGCGCGACGAGCGTCATCATTGCGGCGGCGTACATGCTGTGGGCGGTGCAACGCATTCTCTTCAATCCGCTCGACAAGCCCGAGAACGAGCATATTCCCGATATGAATCGCCGCGAGCTCCTGTTCATGGCTCCGTTGGTTGCCGGCATCATCTGGCTGGGCGTATATCCGGCACCGGTGCTTCGCCGCCTGCAGCCCGCCGCCGAGCAGTTCGTGCGCATCGTTGAAACGCGCGCGGCCATGTCGCGCGTCGTGATTGGCGGGGGCCGCTGATGCGTACCTTCGATCTCGCGATTCCATCGCAGCTCAGCGCCGCGCTCATCCCCGATCTGCTGCTCATGGGGGGCGCATTGGCGCTCCTGCTCTGGGCGGTCTGGCGGAAGGAGTCGGCCTCGCATCAGCGCAGCGTCGGCGTTCTCTCCATCGGGCTTTGCGTGGCGACGCTCGTCGTTGTCGTGCTGATGATGTTCGAGCGCGGCGTCGCGACCGACGGTCCGATCGCCGTGGACAACTTCCGCTGGATGGCGGACATCATCATCCTGCTGGGAACCATCGGCGCGATCGCACTCGGTATCGACGATAACGATCGCGCCGGGACGACGACCGCCGAAACGCACGTCCTCATCCTGCTCGCGTCGAGCGGCATGATGCTGCTCGCCGCGGCGCGCGACCTCATGATCGTCTTTCTCGGCATCGAGCTGATGTCGATCTCGGTCTATGCGCTCGCCGGTCTGAACCGTCGCAGCGAGCGGTCGGCCGAGGGCGCGCTCAAATACTTCCTCCTCGGCGCCTTCTCGACCGCGTTCCTCCTCTATGGAATCGCGCTCGTCTATGGCGCGACGGGAACGACCGGACTCCACCAGATCGGCTTGCGTGTCGTCGAGCAGGAGCTCTTCACGAGCCCGCTGCTGCTGATCGGCATCGCGATGCTGCTCGTCGGCTTCGGCTTCAAGGTCGCTATCGTGCCGTTCCACATGTGGGCGCCGGACGTCTACGACGGGTCGCCGAATCCGATCACCGCCTACATGGCCGCGACCGTGAAGACGGCGGCATTCGCCGCATTCCTGCGCGTATGGCTGGAAGCGTTCGGCGGCGAGTTCGTGAGCTGGCATCGCGCCGTCGTTGGACTCGCGATCGCGACGATGGTGATCGGTAACGCCATCGGGCTCGTGCAGCGCAACCTCAAGCGGTTGCTGGCCTACTCGTCCATCGCGCACGCCGGATTCATCCTCGTCGCCATCGCGGCGGGAACGGAGCAGGGCGCGTCGGCCATGCTGTTCTATCTGCTTGCGTACACGCTCGCCACCTTCGGTGCCTTCGCCGTCATCGTCGTGCTGTCGCGCGGTGACGCCCCCGTGACCACCGACGACGTCAGCGGGCTCTGGACCGTGCGGCCGTGGCTCGCCCTCGGCATGACGGTGTTCATGCTCGCGTTGATGGGCTTCCCGATCTTCGGCGGCATCGGCTTCTTCGCCAAGTGGTACGTGCTCAAGGCGGCACTTCAGGCGCCGGAGCCGCAGACACTGCTCGCCGTGGTGCTGGTGCTCACCACCGTCATCTCGGCCGGTTACTACCTCTACGTCATCATGGTGATGTTCATGCGGCCGCGGCGCGAAGACGCGCCCGCCGTGGGCGCGACGCCCGCGTGGACACAGTTCGTGATGGTGGCCGCGGCCGCGACGATTCTCATCCTCGGCGTCATGCCCGATCTCGCCGTGCGGTACGCGACGGTCGGCGTACCTCGACTCACGGCTCCGGCCGACGTGGCGAAGATCGCACCGTCGCAGCCAGCCGCGCTGATACGCTAACTGCGCGGGGCCGCTCCGGCGGCTTCGCTGTCCTTCGCCCTCCCGCATGAGCATCGCCGCTGGAATATTTCGGCAGTACGACATTCGTGGCGTCGTTGACGCGGACCTCACCGTCGACGCCGCGCACGCCATCGGCGGCGCGTACGCTGCACTCATGGGCGAGCGCGGCGTCACCGGTGAGGTCGCGGTTGGCCGCGACAACCGGCCGAGCGGTGACAAGCTGCGCGATGCCCTCGTCGATGGATTGACTGATGCGGGGGTGCGCGTCGTCGACATTGGCGTCGTGCCGACTCCCGTTCTCTACTGGAGCCTGCACCACCTGCCCGTGATCGGTGGCATTCAGATCACCGGCTCGCACAATCCGCCGGAATACAACGGCTTCAAGCTGTGTTTTGGAACGGAGTCGCTGTATGGACACGATCTCCAGCACCTCCTCGCGCTCATTCGCGCGAACGCCGCGCCGAAAGGGCAGGGCGCGGTACGTCACGAAGATCTGATCGAGCGATATGTCGCCGACATCGTGAAGCGGACCGGACCGCTCACGCGTCCGATGAAGATCGTCTACGACTGCGGCAATGGTGTCGGCGCACTCGTCGCGCCGCAGCTCATGCGCGCGCTCGGCGTCGACGCGGTGGGGCTCTTCACCGAGAGCGACGGGACCTTTCCGAACCATCATCCCGACCCCACGGTCCCCGAGAATCTGCAGGATCTCATCGCGGCGGTGAAGCGAGAGGGCGCGGAGCTCGGCGTCGCCTTCGATGGTGACGCGGACCGAATCGGTCTCGTGGACGATCAGGGCCGCATCATCTGGGGCGACCACATCCTGATCCTCTATGCGCGGGATGTGCTGGAGCGCACGGGCAAGGGCCAGCCGATCATCTTCGACGTGAAGTGCAGCCAGGCGCTCACCGACGAGATCGCGCGCGCCGGCGGTACGCCAGTCATGTGGAAGACGGGGCACTCCCTCATCAAGGACAAGATGAAGGAGCAGCACGCTCCGCTCGGGGGAGAGATGTCGGGCCACATGTTCTTCAGCGAGGGCTTCTACGGCCACGACGACGCCCTTTACGGCGCCGCGCGGCTACTTCGCATCGTCGCCGGCTCGGGTCACACGGTGCGGGAGCTTCTCGCCGACGTGCCGGCCTTCGTGAACACACCGGAGATTCGCGTCGAGTGCGGCGACGACCGCAAATTCGAACTCGTCGAGCGCGCGGTCGCGCACTTCCGGTCCACCCATGACGTGCTCGACGTGGACGGCGTTCGCGTCCTCTTCGGCGACGGCTGGGGATTGATCCGCGCGTCGAATACGCAGCCGATTCTCGTCACGCGCTACGAGGCACGCTCCGCCGAGAGACTCGCCGTCATCCGCAACGAGATGGAGAGTTGGATTCGGTCGCAGGGCGTCACCGTTTGACGTGACGGGGCGCCGCGTCTTCGGCGGTGCGATCGCCGTCACCGCGCTGGTGCTCCTCCTGGGGCGTTGGAGCGCATCGCTCTATACGGAGCACCGCTGGTACGCCTCACTCGGAGCGCAGGACGTCTGGCGCGCGAAGGTGGCAACGACCGCCACGCTCACGGTGGTCTCCTTCGCGCTCGCGGCACTGTTCGCGTTCGTGAATCTGTACGCGGTGCGGCAGTCCGTGGTGTCGCTCGTGCTGCCGCGGCGCATCGCGAACATCGAGATCGGTGAGGAGGTGCCGCGCCGCTATCTGTTCGCAGCGGTCGTCGCACTGTCTGTCCTGATGGGTGGCCTGCTCACCTTCTCGCCGGATCACTGGTACGAAGCGCTGCTGGCGAGCGTGGGCAAGTCGTTCGGCGAAGCAGATCCCTACTTCGGAGCCGACCTCGGCTTTTTCGTCTACTGGCTGCCTTTCGAGACGGCGATCCACGTCTGGTCCGTCATCGTTCTTGTCTCGGTGACCGGGCTCGTCGTCGCGCTCTACGCACTGACGCCGAGTCTGCGCTGGGACCGCGGCACGCTTTACGTCTCGGCGTACGTGCGCCGCCACTTCATGATGCTCGGCGCCGTCCTTCTGCTTGTCCTCGCGTGGAGCTATCGCCTCGGGATGTACCGGCTGCTCGTCTTCGGTGGCGGAGCGGCGGGCGTATTCACGAGTGTGGATCATCGCCTCGTCCCGGCGATGCTGCTCCTCTCGGTGGTGACGCTCTGCGCCGCGATCGTCGTGGTCTGGGCAGGGTGGACGGGTCAGATGCGACTGGCCTTCGCTGCGGTGACCACAGTGATGGTGCTCTCGCTCGCGAGTCGTACGGTGGCGCCGCTCGTCATGCGCCGGTCGATGGATCCGGCGGCGCGCGTCAAGCAGGAGTGGCCATACGTCGCGACGCGATTGAACTTCACGCGCCGAGCGTATGGCGTCGACCGTATGCACGCCGAGCTGCTCGGCGCCGGATTCGCAACGCCTGCCGACGTGGCTACGCATCTCGCGGTCTGGGATGGCGCGACACTCGCGCGCGCGGCCGAGCGCCTGCCGCGCGTTCGCGTGATCGGCGACCGCGCGGCATGGCAGACGACACCGTCGGGCATGAGCGCGTTGCTGGTCGAGCGCGGGAGCGAAAGCAGCCCCGATGCGCGCGAAGTGTGGAGCGTCGGTCGGTTCGATCCGACCTCGGCGGACGAGCGCGGACTTCCGATGCGCGCGCCGGGCGCGTCGCTCGTCGGCGACGAGCTCGTCGTCGGTGAGCCTGCGGTGTATGACTCGGCGCCGAGCTACGGCGTGATTTCCGATTCGTTGCGCCAGTTGGCGGGCGTCGAGATGGTCTCGACTCGCTCGCGGCTGATGTATGCGTGGAGCCTGCAAAACTTTCGTTTGCTGTTTGGAGAGCTTCCGCCGAATCGCCCCGTGATGGTGCAGCGCCGCGCCATTCGCGATCGCGTGCAGGCGCTCGTGCCCTTCTTCGTGCAGGGGAGCGAGGTGGTGCCCCTCATTACAGGAGACACCCTGTACTGGGTCCTCGAGCTGTACGCCGCGTCCGGTAGCTATCCGCTCTCGCAACGCTTCACGGTGCTTGGCGAGGAGCGAAGCTACCTCCAGCATGCGGCAACGGCCCTCGTTCATGCTGCCTCCGGGCGCGTGAGCTTCATCATCGGCTCGGCACCAGATCCCGTGACGATGAGCTGGGTCGCGCGATTCCCTCAGCTCTTCAAGGCAGCATCCACACTCTCTCCGGCGCTGCGCGCGCTGCTGCCTCCGCTCACCGACGCGGCGCACACGCAGGCGCTCGCCTTCGCGGCCGCGGGCTTTCGCGGAGACAGCCTCGAGGTGAAGCACTTCGCCACGCCGGAGGGAGCAGACTCGTCCGCGGCAGCGCGCGAGCCCGCCCATGCCGTGCTTCCCGCGCTCGGCGGAGTGTCGTCCATCTGGCCGCTGCTCGATTCCACCGAGCGTGTCCGCGGCGTCGTCGCCGCGACAGGCGGAGTGGCTCGGGCCACGTCCTGGCTGCCGATCGCCAGCGATGGAAAGCGATGGGGCGCTGTGGTGGACCTGCTTCGCATGGCCGACTCGGCACAGCACGAGAACGGGACGGTGCGCGCGCCGCTGCGCGTCGTTCCCCTTGGAGAGCGGGCGTTATACGTGCAGCCCATTTTCCAGTGGCGTCCGGGCGCTACGCCGACTCTTGCTCGCATCGCCGCGTTTGGTGGCGACAGCGCACGCGTCGGTGCGACGCTGGCTGCGGCGCTGGGCACGACCCCGAGCGATCGCCGGAAAGGTCCGGCCGTCGCGCCCGATTCGCACCTCCGCGCTGACAGCCTCTACCGGGCCATGCGCGACGCGCTCGGCCGGGGAGACTGGGTCGCATTTGGACGGGCCTTCGACGCTCTCGGGCTCGTGCTCCGCGCAACCAGCCCGTGAGCTTGCCCGCGTCACGGGAGGGGTCTAGCTTGCGACGGCTATCTCATGATTACAACCGTAGCGCCGACCGCCGTCATTGCGCTGGGAGGAAATGCTCTGGCGCCGGCGGGCGAGAAGAGCACCATCTACGATCAGTTTCGCCATGCGCGCGACAGCCTCGGCCCCATTGTCGATCTCGCGAATGATGGCTGGAACCTTTGCGTCGTACACGGGAATGGGCCGCAGGTGGGCGACGAGCTCGTGCGCAACGAGATCGCCCGTCGCGAGGCCAGTCCACTTCCGCTCGGCGTGCTCGTTGCGGCGACGGCGGGCTGGATCGGTTACATGGTGCAGCAGTCCATCGAGAATGCGCTTCGGCGCGCGGGCTCCGTACGAGATGTTGCGACGATCATCACGCAGGTGCAGGTGCGCGCGGACGATCCCGCGCTGACGAATCCGACGAAGTTCATTGGTCAGGCTCTCAGTGCGGAGCGCGCCGACGAGCTGCGGCGTGAAGGACACGAGGTGAAGGAGGATGGCCGAGGCAACCTGCGCCGCGTCGTAGGCAGTCCCGAGCCACAGGCGGTTCACGAGCTACAAATCATCAAACGGCTCGTCGAGCAGGGTACTCTCGTCATTGCATGTGGCGGCGGTGGTGTTCCGATCTACGACGATCCGGTGAAGGGATGGGAGGGGATCGACGCGGTGGTGGACAAGGACCTCGCCGCGGCGGTGCTCGCGCGGGATCTGGGTGCGACACTGTTGTTGATCATGACCGACGTGGATGCGGTATACGCCAATTGGGGTACGCCGCAGCAGCGGCCGCTTCGTCGCCTCACGGCAGACGAGGCGGCGGAGATGGACCGCGCGGGAGCATTCGGCGAGGGCAGCATGGCGCCGAAGATTCGGGCGGCAATCGATTTTGCGCGGCGCACCAGTGGCCGCGCAATCATCACGGAGCTCAGTCGCGGCCGCGAAGCGGTGCTCGGCAGAGCTGGGACGACTATCACAGCGGAGAAGGCGTGAACATACACGAATATCAGGCCAAGGACATCCTGCGCGCCGAAGGCGTGCCGATTCCGCCCGGAGAGGTTGCGACCACTCCCGAAGAGGCCGAAGCGATAGCGAAGAAGCTGGGCGGCATGGTTGTGGTGAAGGCGCAGGTGCACGCAGGCGGCCGAGGCAAGGCTGGCGGCGTGAAGCTGGCGAAAACGCCCGCGGAGGCCCGAGAGGTAGCAAATAGGATTCTCGGCATGCAGATCAAGGGTCTCACCGTCTACAAGGTGCTTGTCACCGCGGCGGCGGACATTGCCAGCGAGGCGTACGTCGGCATCATTCTCGACCGCGCGTCCAGAAAGCCGGTGTTCATGGTGAGCCCGGCCGGTGGCATCGACATCGAGGAAGTCGCCGCGTCGACGCCAGAGAAGATTCTCAAGCTGCCCGTCGATACGCGCTACGGACTCCAGCCGTACCAGGCATCGGAACTCGGCTTCTTCCTCTTCGACGACGTGAAGAAGGTACGCGCCGCTTCGAAGATCATGATGGCGCTCTATCAGGCGTTCATGCGGAACGGCGCATCGCTCGCCGAGATCAATCCCCTCGTCGTCACGACGGCCGGCGACGTCATCGCATTGGACGCGAAGATGGTGATCGACGACAACGAGCTCGATCGCCTTCCACAAATCGAAGCCTTGCGCGACGAGACGGCGGAAGAGCCGAGCGAGGTCGACGCACGGAACTCGCACCTCACCTTCATCAAGCTCGACGGCGATGTCGGTTGCATCGTCAACGGCGCCGGCCTCGCGATGGCGACGATGGACCTGGTGAAGTACTACGGCGGCGAGCCGGCGAACTTCCTCGACATCGGCGGCTCGTCCAATCCGGAAAAGGTCGTGAATGCGCTGCGCATCGTCACCGCCGACCCGAGCGTCAAGGCCATCCTGTTCAACATCTTCGGCGGCATCACGCGCACCGACGACGTGGCGAACGGCATCGTGACCGCGACGAAAGCCAATCCGCTCAGGATTCCCATCGTCATCCGCCTCACCGGCACGAACGAAGAGATCGCCATGAAGATTCTCACGGAAAACGGCTTCAGCGCCTCGTCCGATATGGACGAAGCCGTGAAGAAGGCCGTTGAACTCGCGAAGGGAGGAAAGGCCGCGTGAGCATCTTCATCGACAACTCCACGACGCTCATCGTGCAGGGAATCACCGGTCGTGACGGTGGCTTCCACACCAGGCAGATGATCGAGTACGGCACGAAGGTCGTCGGCGGCGTGACGCCTGGAAAGGGCGGACAGAAGTTCGACGACGCGGTGCCGGTGTTCAATACGGTGCACGCAGCCGTGAAGGCGACTGGCGCGAACACGAGCGTCATCTACGTGCCGCCCATGTTCGCTGCCGATGCGATGATGGAAGCGGCGGATGCCGGCATCAAGTTCATCGTCTGCATCACGGAAGGCGTTCCCGTGCTCGACATGACACGCGTCTATCCGTTCGTGAAGGAGAAGGGCGCGCGCCTGCTCGGCCCGAACTGCCCGGGGCTCATCACGCCGGGGCAGAGCAAGGTGGGCATCATCCCCGGGCGCATCTGCACACCTGGCAACATCGGCGTCGTCAGCCGCTCCGGCACGCTGACGTATGAAATCGTCTATCAGCTCACGCGTGCCGGCATGGGACAAAGCACGTGTGTCGGCATCGGCGGCGATCCGATCAACGGGACGAACTTCATCGACTGCCTGGCGGCGTTCGAGAAGGATCCGAACACGAAAGCCGTCGCGATGATGGGCGAGATTGGCGGCACGGATGAGCAGGAGGCAGCGGAGTTCGTCGCAAAGCACATGAAGAAGCCGGTCGTCGGATTCATTGCCGGTCAGACAGCGCCGCCGGGTCGCCGCATGGGCCACGCGGGCGCGATCATTTCCGGCTCCGCCGGTACGGCCGCCGAGAAGCTCGAGGCGTTCGAGAAGGCCGGGATCGGTATCGCCAGGCGCCCGATCGACTTCGTCGCGGAACTGCAAGCCCGCATGTGAGTGCCCTGACGTGAGACTGCGCGATTTCCTCGCGCCCGAGCGGGCCGTCGTCCCGCTCGCTGCCCGTACGCTCCAGGAGGCTGCCGCTCAGCTCCTGGAGTGTCTCGCGTCCGCGCACAGCGTGATCGACGCCGCGAAGCTCTCGCGGCGTGTGAGCGAGGCGAAGGCGGAGGACGTCGTCGCAATGGGAGATCGGGCATTCCTGCTGCACTACCGCACGGACGCCGTCGGACAGCTTCTTGTGGGGATCGGAGTCTCGAGGGAGCCACTCTGCTTCCGTTCCGGCGAGGAGGAGGAGAAGTGCGCACGCATCGTGCTCCTCATCGTCACGCCGCCGCGGCATGCGGCGCGCTATCTCCAGGTCGTGGGCGCCTTCGCGCGTCTTCTGCGAAAACCGGAAGTCCTGTCGGCGATTCTTGCCGCGCCGGATCCCGCGACCCTCGTCGAGCTCGAGAGCTTTACCGGATATCAACTCCCGGAGCAGTTGACCGTACGTGATGTGATGAGCGATCATCCCCTGACGGTGCGCGTCGACTCTCCGCTGCGGGAGGTGGCGCGCACGCTCGTCCGAACTGGGTTGGGCGCCCTCCCGGTCGTGGACGACGAAGAGCGGGTGCTCGGCATGGTGAGCGAACGCGAAGTGATTCGGCATCTGCTCACCATTCAGGCATTCACCGGGCCCGACGCACGCGTTGCCGCTCCGCCCACGATTGGCACCAAGACCGTTCGCGACGTGATGACCCGACAGGTTCTCTGCGTCGCGCCGGGACAACCGCTCGCCGAAGTCGCGTCATTGATGAGCAACAAGGACGTCGACCGCGTCCCCGTGGTCCGCGAGGGCCGTCTGGTCGGCTTCCTCACTCGTGGGGACATCGTTCGCAAATTGATTGGATCCTGATCATGGGCGTCGCCCCGAGCACACTTCACGGAGCAAACGAGATGGCTGACAACTACACGCTCACGATCGTCAAGCCGGATGCTTTTGGCGCCGGCAAGGCCGGAAAGATCATCGCCGTCCTCGAGGAGAAGGGATTCTCCATCATGGCGTCGCGCGTGCTGCGCATGACCAGGGAGCAGGCGGGACAGTTCTACGAAGTGCATCGCGAGCGTCCCTTCTACGGAGAGCTCGTCGAGTTCATGACGTCGGGCGCCTGTATGCCTCTGATTCTCGAACGCGATGACGCGGTCGCGTCGCTGCGCGATGCGATTGGTGCGACGGACCCCGCGGATGCAGCGGCGGGCACGGTGCGCAAGCTGTTCGCGGAGTCGAAGGGACGGAATGCAATTCACGCTTCCGACTCAGACGAGAACGCTGCGCGTGAGGCGCGCTTTTTCTTCGCAGAATGTGAGTGGGCGCGCTAGTGGCGACAGGCCGCTAACTCTTCGCCCCATGCGGACTTGTAAAGAGGGACCGTTCCGACTAAGTTTGATGGCT
>Ga0208587_1000722_pt1 | contig 18067 bp, 11 predicted proteins | sample NGESurdeep092012_7_FD_184472 | JGI IMG/M metagenome (GOLD analysis project Ga0208587, IMG submission 184472) | Arctic peat soil microbial communities from Barrow, Alaska - NGEE Surface sample 210 deep-092012 (SPAdes) | ecosystem: Environmental > Terrestrial > Soil > Wetlands > Peat ...
CGGCGTTGAGGGCTCGCGGGTCGGCGTTGAGGTTTCGCGGGTCGGCGTTGAGGGCTCGCGGGTCGGCGTTGAGGGCTCGCGGGTTCGCGTTGACCTCTTCGTGGACATCGTCCCGGGTCGGGCGGGTGCGAGTGCCACACCTCACTGGTTCACGTGCTGGGCCGCCGTGGTCAGGCCGCCATGTGTGACTGGCCGACGTTCAGACTCTCATGGCTATGGCGTGGACCTCGACCATACCTGGTCCGCGACCGATCGAGCGGTCGCCCGATCGCGTATGGCGCGATCACGGGCGGGCTTGGCCGTGCCCCTGAAGGCCATTGGACAGGGCAGCCACGGCATAGGCACGTGGCCGCGGCGCCTGTTTCACATGCCATCGTTCGCGTCGGGTGGTGGCCACGGACCGCTATGGACATTGCCACGGCGCCGTAGAGCGCTCATACGGCGTGGTGTGCCGGCCGACGCGGAATCTCGTCCTCAGGGCTTCTTCACCACCAACAGCGCATTCCCCACCGCCCGCTCACCCGTGGCGTCCGAGGGCACGTTCGTCAGCACGCCGGCGATGACCATCGTCGTCGAGCCCCCGCCGTCGAAGTTCATCGCCTGCCACGCGCCAAGGCGCTGAAGCACGCCCGCAAGTTCGACGAGCGTCATCCCCGCGCTCCGCTCCTGTCGCCCGTCCACGGTGAGCAGATACAGCGTCGAACTGTCGCGCGAGAAGCCGACCGCCGTGCGCGGGTGTCGCATCTCCGCGTTGCTCGAGATCGTGCCCTCGAGCGTCGCGGCATTACCAGCGACGTTCACCCCGTCGCGAAGGATGCGCGGCCAGCCGCCGATGAGCAGCACCGGCACGGCGCCGTTGCCCGAGCGGGGCAGCGTGGCGAGCAGGATCTTCACGGTATCGCCATCGCCCATCGCCTGCACTTCCTTCGTGCGCGCGCCGGTGCCGTAGGCGGCGAGCACCGCGCCATCCGCTGGAATCGCCGACCCGGAGGTCGCCGACGCTGCGCCACGCCGCACGTAGAGCAGGGTATCGCCTCGCCGACCAGCCGTCACCATCGGCGCCTCGGCGGTGGGTCGCGACGTATCGCGAGGAGCGGTGGCGCCGTACCTCCACGTGTACCACGCCGTGCCTTCCGGGCGGCCGGACGGATTGAAGTTCACGGTGAGGATCGGTGTCGGCACTCCGTGCGCCCATGCCTTCCCGTCGAGAATGAACCGGTCCATCATCGGGCGCCGCGCCGCGTCGATACCAAACTGCACATGCGCGTTCTTGTACGTGTCGTAGGGTGAATCGGTGACCTCGAGTCCCTTCCACCACTCGCCGCCGATCACCTGATTGTTCTCGTTCTCTCCGGTTGTCAGCGAGAAGAAATCGGCGTTCACCGCCGCGAGCACCGTCGTGCCCGCGGCCTTCGCGCGACGAACCATCTCGGTCGTCTTCTCTCGCCCACGGAGCTGGTCGAGCGCGCGCGCATGCCGCACCTCCAGATCGGCGCGCCGCAGATCGACGCGCACGAGGTGCATCACCCACGGTCCACTCCTGTCCGTGAACTGCCGGTAGGCGACGCCGGGCGCCAGCTCGCGAGCCGTGAGCGTGTCACCCTGCTGCGCGTGCAGTGTGGCGGGCGCGAACGCGGCGATGAAGCCGATGATCAGGACGCGAAACAGCGAGTGGTGCATTGGCGGCCTCGCCGCTGAGTGTTTCCTGTGAATCACCGCGGAGGTCGCCGAGGGGCGCACTATTTGTATATCAGGTACGGCTTGACCTTCTCCGCAAACCGCGCCGCGTCCGCATTCCAGTCCTTGATGAGCGCATCCACCGTGTTCTGTTCGACCGCGACGCGCAACTTGTCAGTGCCCGCGAGCCGGTCGATCTGCCGCGCTCGAAACTGAAAGTCCGTCGTGTGCCGGGCGTAGATGGCGCGCAGCATCCGAATGCCGAGTTCCACGGAGCGCACCGCGTTGCGGTCCGTCACACGCACCTTGATCATCGGGATAGTCTGGCCGCCGAACTTGTAGCCCTTCTCGATCGCGCGCGTCGCCGTGTCGAAGCGAACGCCGGGCAGATGCATCGCGTTGAGCTCGGCGGCAATCGCGCCGTTGTCCGTCATCCAGGCGGCGCCAATGAGCGTGAAGGGATCTTCGGTGCCTCTGCCCTCGGTGGCCGTCGTGCCCTCGAAGAACACAGTCCCCGGATAAAGCAGCTCGGCGTCAGAGTTCCGAAGATTCGGTGAAGGATTCACGCGCGGAATGCCCGTCTCGTCGAACCACATCGAGCGCCGGTAGTTCTTCATCGGAACCACCGTCACGTTTGCGTCGATCAGCTTGGTGCCCGACAGAAATCGCAGCAGCTCACCTGGGGTGAGTCCGTAGCGCAGTGCGACGGGATACTGACCGACGAGCGACGCGAATGCCGTGTCGAGGATATTGCCCTCGAACCGATCGGCACGGATCGGATCGGGTCTGTCGAGAATGAGGACGGGCTTCTTCGCCGCGCCCGCCGCTTTCGCCGCGTTCGCGAACGTCCACTCAAAGGTGTAGACACGCGCGCCGACATCCTGAATGTCGTACACGAGAACGTCGATGTCCTTCAGCATCTCGGGCGTCGGGACCGAGATGTCGCCGTACAGCGAATATATCTTCACGCCCGTTGCCGAGTCGATGCTCGCGCTGATCTTCTCACCCGCCTTCGCGATGCCGCGAATGCCGTGCTCCGGACCATAGAGCGCGGTGAGCTTCACGCCCGGCGCGCGAAAGATCAGGTCGATGGTACTCGTCCCCTTTCGGTCTCGGCCCGAATGATTGGTGAGGAGACCGACGCGCTTGCCCTGGATGAGATGAATCGAATCCGAGAGGAGCACCTCGACGCCGGGAACGACGCCGGCGGAGGTCTGTGCGGAGGCCGCCATCGCCGGCGTTACGCAGGCGAGAACGAGCCAGAGAGCCTTGTTGAGTGTGTGCATGATGTGAGAATAGTGCGCTGTCCAGGAGATGCGCCGCAAGCCTGACTTCATTGGTGGGGGCACGTGCTGGCGCTGGCTCTACGAGCTCGCCAGAGACGATCGCGAAGGTCGCGCTGGTGTGCGCCTGCGCCGCCACGCCTCCCACACGTTCGCCACCAGGAGACCCGCGAACAGAAAGTAGACAGCGCCGATCACCTCGAACACCGCGAAGCTGACGACCGCCACGATCGCGCCGTACACCAGCTGGTCGCGATGCCTGGGCGGCGACGTCGGCGGATCGGTCACCATGAAAAAGGCAAAGAACAGCACTGCGTGCAGATCCGGTGCGCGATACAACTCGGCGACTCGCGCCGGATCGCCCACGAACGCCGCCCCTGTCGCCAGCAGGTAGTAGAACCCAAGAAACGCCAGGACGACCGGCATCTTGTTGATCCTGTACGCGATGAACATGCCGGTCGCGAAGAGGAGCACCAACGCCGCCGGTGCGATCTCCGGCATCGCGCCCCACCAGCTCTGCGCGGTGTGGAAGGGATAGAACGTCGCGACGAGCGCGAACGCCGCTGGATTGAAGATGTTGGCCGTACGCGCGCGGAACGGATACTTGCTGAGCACTCCCACCGCCGACGTGATCGCCGTGATGTACCACGGCTCGTGCGGGCTCAGGATCATCGCCACGATCAAGCCGCTCAACAGCGCTCCGCTCGGAAAATGCCACCTCCCTCGACGCACCCGTAAAATCGGCGCGTCCATCAGCGTGGCCACTACCACGGCAGCGAACACGCCGGGCGCAACCAGCAGGAATCCCTCGCCCGCGGACGCCAGCATCGTCAGCAACGCGAGGATGATGATGAGCAATCCCTTCGGCGTACGAACGAAGCGTGCAGCGTTCATGAGACGCCGCCCGTTGTCACGCCGCTCGAGTGATAGTCGCGCCGCATCCCCGGTGTCGTGAACTGCTCCAGCGCTGGCGTCACGATCAGTCCGTCGAGGCCGTGACGCTCGAGCAGACGAATGCCGTCGGCAGGACCGAGGACGAATGCCGCAGTCGCGAGTGCGTCCGCGACCATGGCCGACGACGCCACGACGGTTGCGCTCACCGACGCGGTCACGGATTTTCGCGAACGCGCATCGACGATGTGGTGATCGTCATCGTGTATCAGACTGCGGCGCGCGTAGTCGCCTGAGGTACAGGCCGCCATGCCGGACACGTGGAGGGTCCCCAGCATCTCGTGCTCGTCACGTGGATGACGGATACCGACCGACCACGGTTGTCCGTCTGCATTGCATCCGCCCAGATAGAGATCGCCGCCCGCGTCGATCGCAAAGTTCTCGAAGGTCTGCAGCTCGCGAGCCGCCATGTCGATCGCGAGACCCTTCGCGACGGCGCCGAGGTCGAGCACCAGCGGACGGCGCAGCGTGATGGTTCTCTCGTCGTCGTCGAGGAACACATCGCGGTAACTGACCCCGCCAACATCCTTGATGCCCAAACGGACGATATTCCCGCTGCGGAACTCCGTGTCGAAGCCTTCCGCTTCCATGCGAAGACCGACCGTGGGATCGAATGCTCCGTCGCTCTCCTCCGCCACCGCAAGCGCGAACCGCACGGCTTCGAACAGCATCGCAGTGACCGGAACGGCCACGCCGATTTGGGTCGAGAGCCTTGCGAGTTCGCTCCGGGAATCGAAGCGGGAGCAATGGTCCGTGATCGTGTGAAACCATTCGACGGCGCGCTCGACACCTTCTTTCCGCTCGAGTCGCTCTCTGTCGTCCGCGCCATGACCGACGACCTGGAAGGTGACGACCGTTCCCATCAGACCGGCGGTATGGATGTACGAGTCGCTCACTTCGCCTTGTGCAGCGCTTCGACAACGGCGTAGTAGAACGCATTGCTGCTCTGGGTGGCGCCGGACACGTAGTCGACCTCGGCGCTCTGCCGGCTCACCACCTGTCCGGGGAGTGCCGAGATCCAGGAGCACGAGTAGCGCGTCAGGCACTCGGAGATGGATGCCGACGCGATGCGGCCGTTCCTGATCTCGACGGAGGCCTGGATGTCGCCGTGGCGCGAGGTGCCCCATCCGGTGAAGGTGCCATCGGTGTACTGGGCGCGCGCCATTTCCTTTTGCTCCGCGGAAGAGTCGGCGGCAGAAGAGGCGGCCGTCGTGCGCGACGTGTCGGTTGGCGGCGCAACAGGCGGCGTCGCGATCGCGGCCACGACCGTCGTCGCGGTCGTCGCGGTGGCATTCGTGGGCGCGCTCGGCGTGCTCTGGGCGGCGAGTGGAGCAGTGGAGGGCTTTGACGTCTCGATCGATCGCGCACCGGGTTCACGCGCTGATGCGGGCTGTGCAGACGCACTCGCGTTCGCGATCGGCAGCGCCTTCGCATTCGGTGCAGTGCCGACGCTTGCCGTCGCAACCGCCGGCCTGCGTTGCGCGTCTTCGCCCGCGAACCGCTGCGCCGCGGACCGGGTGCGAAAATACCCGGCAGAGTAGACGGTCATCACGGCCGCCGAGCCGAGCACCACCAGCTTGCTTCCGATGATTCGATCCTTGGGATTCACGCCCTGTTGCCTCGCCACAGTACTGGTCTGTCTCGGAACAGCGATCGCTCCAATCTAACAATCCATCGCGAAATCTGTTGGCCACTCGCATTGCGTCTTGCCGCCACCGAGGCTGCGTGCGACACTCCGGGTTCAATCTCCTACCCGCAAGAGGCTCGCACGTGCTTTCGCTTCAACGCTCGCTCCTGCTCCTGCTCGCCGCCCTGATCGTCCCTGGTGCCCTCCGCGCGCAGCAGATCGATCCGCGCATGTACTCCGAGCTTCAATGGCGCATGATCGGACCATTCCGCGCCAGCCGCACGAAGGCCGCGGTCGGCATTCCCGATCAGCCGAATGTGTTCTACATCGGCGCGGTGAATGGCGGCGTCTGGAAGACGGATGACTACGGCCGCACCTGGGCGCCGATCTTTGACGAACAGCCCTCCGGATCCATCGGAGCGATTGCGATCGCGCCGTCCAATCCGAGCATCATATACGTTGGCAGTGGGGAAGGCCTCCAGCGCCCCGACCTTTCCACCGGCGACGGGATGTACAAGTCCACCGACGCGGGCAAGACGTGGACGCATCTCGGATTGCGAGACGGCCAGCAGATTCCGCAAATCGTCGTGCACCCGCGCGACCCGAACAGATTGTTCGTCGCGGTCATGGGTCACCCATACGGACCAAATACCGAGCGTGGTCTGTTCCGCTCCACCGATGGCGGCGCGACGTTCCAGAAGGTGCTCTACAAGGATGAAAACACCGGCGCGATCGACGTCGTGCTCGATCCGGCCAATCCGGACATCATCTACTGTGCGCTGTGGGAATCGCGCCAGGGCCCGTGGGAGAATGGCGCGTTCTCCGGCCCCGGCTCCGGTCTGTACAAATCATTCGACGGTGGTGCTACCTGGAAGCGGCTCGCCAACGGGCTGCCCACGTTCGAGCAGGACGGGCTCGGCCGCATTGGCATCACCGTCGCGCCGAGCATGCCGAGCCGCCTGTTCGCGACGGTGAACTCGACGAAGGGTGACGGACTCTTTCGCTCGGACGATGCCGGCGAGACCTGGTATCGCGCGACAACCGACACAAATGTCGCGTCGCGCGAGTCCGACTTCGCAGAGGTCAAGGTCGATCCGAAGAATCCGGACATCATCTACACGGCGAGCGTCGTGACATGGAAGTCGGTGGATGGCGGCAAGACGTTCCGCGCATTTCGCGGCGCGCCGGGTGGCGACGACTACCACCGCATCTGGATCAATCCGATCAATCCGAACACGATGATCATCGCCAGCGACCAGGGCGCGATCGTCACCGTCAACGGCGGCGATACATGGAGCTCGTGGCTCAATCAGCCGACCGCCGCGTTCTATCACGTCGCCACCGATTTCGATTTTCCCTATCGCGTGTGCAGCGGCCAGCAGGAGTCGGGCTCCGCGTGCGTGCGCAGCCGAGGCGACGACGGACGCATTCTCGATTGGGATTGGCATCCCGCGGGCGTCGAGGAGTACGGCTACGCCGCGCCTGATCCACTCGATGCCAACATCGTCTTCGGCGGCAAGGTCACGCGCTACGACCGGCGGACCGGTCTCATTCAGCAGGTTGGGCCGCATGCGGGAACACGTCCTCCCGGATTCCGCTCGGTGCGCACCGCGCCACTCGTCTTTTCGACGGTCGATCCGCACACGTTGTTCTTCGCCGAGAACGTAGTGTGGAAGACGACGAATGGCGGAAGGAGCTGGGCGCAGATCAGTCCGGACCTCACGCGCACGGACTCGGTCGTGCCCGCAAACGTCGGCGTGTACGCAAACTCTCCGGCGGCTCGCGCGCGGCATGGCGGCGTCATCTACACCGTCGCGCCGTCATATGTGAACGTCAAGCGTATCTGGGCCGGTAGCGACGACGGTCTGATTCACACCACCGCCGACGGTGGCGCGCACTGGACCGACGTCACGCCGCCCGAGCTCCGCGCGCGGCCATGGAGCAAGGTGTCGATCATGGACGCCGGCCGGTTCGAAGTCGGCACTGCGTACGCCGCGATCAACACGCTACGCCTCGATGACTTCAAGCCGCATATCTACCGCACGCACGACGGCGGCAAGACGTGGACACACATCACGAACGGCATCGCCGACGGCGCGATCATCAACGTCGTGCGGGAAGATCCGAAGCGGAAAGGTCTCCTCTTCGCGGGATCGGAGGATCAGGTGTGGGTGTCGTTCGACGATGGCGACCACTGGTCGTCGCTGCGCTTGAACATGCCAGCCACGTCGATCAGGGATCTCGTCATCAAGGACGACGACATCGTGATCGGAACGCACGGCCGTTCGTTCTACGTGCTCGACGACATCGCCGCGCTGCGCCAGATCTCGCCGGCGACTGCGTCGTCCGCGGCCACGCTCTTCAAGCCTGCGGACGCCTACCGCTTTCGCTTCAGCAAATACCCGGACACGCCGATTCCACCCGACGAGCCCTGGGCGCAGAATCCGCCCGACGGCGCGATCATCGACTACCACCTGGGCAGCGCCGCGAGTGGCGACGTGAAGCTCGAGATCGTGGAGCCGAGTGGACGCGTGATTCGGACCTACTCGAGCCGCGACACGGCGATGGCGCCGGCGGACATCGGCAACACGCCGCGCTACTGGATTCGGCCCACGCAGGTACTGCCGGCGGCACCAGGGTTCCATCGTTTCGTCTGGGACGTGCACTACGAGCGGCCTGTTGGCGCGAGCGCGCGGAGCTCCTACCCGATCTCGGCGACGCCGCACGACACGCCGCGCGAGCCACGCGGGCCGTGGGCGCTGCCCGGACAGTTCACCGTGCGGTTGACCGTCGGTGGCAAGACGTACACGCAGCCGCTCACGATCAGGATGGATCCTCGCGTCAAGACGCCGCCCGCCGCGCTCGAGCAGGAGCATGTGATGGCGGTCTCGCTCTTCGACGCGATGGTGCGGGACTCGGTGATCACGGGACAGGTGCAGAGGTTCCGCGACCAACTGCACACCATTCGCGATCAGGCGAACACCGCGTCGGCCACGACCCTTCTCAACGCGTTCGACGACAAGCTCGCGGCGGTGGTGGGTTCGAGCGCCGGTGGCGGCCGGAGGGGCGGAGGAGGGGGCGGCGCCCGCCGAGGAGGTGCGCCGGCCGGTCCGACCTTCGCGTCGATCAGCGGCGAGCTTCTCACGCTGATGAATCTCCTCGAGGAGGCGGATGCAGAGCCTACCTCGACGCAGACGGCTGCCGTGCGGCGCACGCTGTCGGACTTTGCGTCGCTGGTGGCACGCTGGACGACGTTGAAGACGAGTGAGCTGGCTGCGCTGAACGCGGCGCTTCACAAGGCGGGGCACACGGTGACGATTGCTCCTGATTGAGCGCACGTGCGGTCGTCCTGAGCGCAACGAGTTTGTCGTCCTGAGCGCAGCGAAGGACCTGCACGTGCTGTTAATGATTGTTTGCGGGCCAAAAATGATGGCGCCCGTGAGCGCGCAATGTCAGATCATTCGACAATGCGCACATACTACGTCTATATCCTCGCGAGCCGATCTCGCAGCCTGTACATCGGCGTGACGAATAATCTCCTCCGGCGCTTGCTGATGCATCGGGAAGGACGAGTTCATACGACCGCGAAGTACCGTATCGTGCGGATTGTTCACGTGGAGACTACCTCGGACGTTCGGGCCGCGATCGCTCGGGAGAAGCAGTTGAAGGGCTGGCGTCGCCAACGGAAGCTTGATCTCATCAGCGCGGCAAATCCCGCCTGGGAGGACCTCGCAGCAGGCTAGTACGCGCCAGAGCCTAGGTGCAGGTCCTTCGCTTCGCTCAGGACGACAACATCACGCCCGCTGCGCTCAGGACGACAATGTCACCTGGTCGCCCCCCGGGCGCTGACCGGCCATAGCGCCTCGACCGCGCCGCGCCGCACGCAGACGAACCAATCGTGGAGATTGACGGTGGGGTCGCAATGGCCCGGCACCAGCAGCAGCTTTTCTCCCAGGGCGGGCGCTTGCGCCCCGGGCGCGATGACGAGCACGCCGTGCTCATCCGACGCGTTGACGAATTCCATCCCCGCCCGTTTCCACACCTGTGGCATGCCCGAGTCCACGCTGGAGGCCTTGAGGCCGGCATCGACCACTGCACGCGCGGCCGCAGGCCGGCTCATGACCGTGGTCCACACGAACAGGCTCTGCTCGAACGGCGGCCAGGCGGCGTCAAACTCGTTGCGGTTGTAGTCGGCGTCCATGAATATGTAGGAGCCAGGTTGTAGTTCGTCATAGGCGCCGCTCGCGAGTTCCAGCGGAAAGCTGCCGGTGCCGGCACCGGTGACCGTTTCGCAGGGGATGCCGCCGTCTTGAATCAGCGTGCGCGTTGCGCGCACCAGCCCGACTGCACGGCTGATCGCATCGCGCCGGTTGGCGACGCTGCGCACGTGCTGTGCGCTGCCATGGTAAGCCTGCAGTCCGGCAAAGCGAAGATTGCGGCTGGCCACAATCGCGCGCGCGAGGGCCAGCGCCGGCGCGCCCGGTTCCGTGCCGCAACGGTCTGCACCCACATTGATTTCCACCAGCGCGTCGAGCCGAACCCCGGCGCGCGCCGCAGCCGCATCCAGATCGGCTACGTTCTCTGCCGCATCGACGCAGACGGCGAGCTTTGCCGTGCGCGCGAGCGCGGCCAGGCGATCGAGCTTGCCCGCGCCAACGACTTCATTCGCGATCAGCACATCGGTGACGCCGCCTCCAACCAGCGCTTCGGCCTCGCTCACTTTTTGGCAGCACACGCCCGCGGCGCCCGCCGCAATCTGGCGCAAGGCGATCTCGGCGCATTTGTGGCTCTTCGCGTGCGGGCGCAGGCGCACCGGTTTTCCGCGCAGGGCATCCGCCATGCGCGCCAGATTGCGCTCGAAGGCGTCCAGATCGAGGATCAGCGCGGGCGTATCGACCGCGGCAAGCGGCATGCCGACGGTGCCCGGGGCAGAGGTGGTCATGGATGCGATTCCGTGATGTTGAGAAGATGCTCAATTCTATACATGGTGACATGAATCGCGCCCCCATTGTACTACGGCTGGTACACGAACGAACCGGCCAGCCGCCCCTCCTAAGGAGCCTGACAACAGCACATGCAGGAACAACGGCTGCCGTCGTCGAGGCGTACTGATCTTCGTACCCATTGCTGGAGGAAACGTGTTGTCTTCATCCCGAATTCGCATCGTCTCGCGTGCCTCGCTCTGTTCGTGCCATCCCTGGCAACGGCGCAGCGAGGCGGCCGTGGTGCCGCGGGCGCTGACAGCGTGCTGCCGACAGACGTCTCGTGGCGCAATATAGGCCCCAATGCCTCCGGACGCATGGTGGCCATCGCGGGCTCCGGCGCGCGAGCGAGCGAGTACTACATCGGCACCACGGGCGGTGGCGTCTGGAAGACTACCGACGGTGGGAAGACAACGGTGCCCGTCACGGATGGTTATTTCGGCGGTTCGATCGGCGCGACCAGGCAGGCGTACGACGTGTATGCGGTGCTCGATCCCAGGCTTCAGTTGCAGCTGGCCCGCTACCGGCGGGTGATGGACGCCGGCCTGTCGCAGGTCAATGCGGCGCTGAAAGCGGCCGGCCAGCCGGTCATCGTGCCCAGCACCACCGAGGCACCGGTGGTGAGGGCGGAGAGTATCAGCGCCATCCGCTCTCCCCTCGCTCATCTGACCTAACGAATTGACCCCCGAGAACGTACCGTTCATGTAGTTGACGTAGTTGGCGTTATCCCACGCAGCCCTTCCTTCCCAGCCCCACTAATGCGCATGTTCAGATCACGCAACGCACTTCTTTGCGGAGCTCTCGCGCTCGTAGCCGGCACGTCCGGCGCCGGCGCGCAGACGCTCGACTCGGCCACGGTCGCCGGCATGAAATGGCGAACGGTGGGACCGGCGAACTTCCAGGGCCGGCTCTCCGACGTCGTCGGAATTCCCGGCCCCTCCAAGACGCTCTACGTCGCCGCCGCGGGAGGCGGCATCTGGAAAAGCATGAACAACGGCGTCACCTGGCGCCCGGTGTTCGACGACAAGAACATCATCTCCATGGGCATGCTGGCCATCGCGCCCTCCGACACGAACACAGTGTGGGCGGGAACGGGTGAGCCCAACTCGCGCAACACCATCGAGCCCGGAGCGGGTATTTACAAGTCCGAGAACGGTGGCACCACGTGGACGCTGATGGGGCTCGAGAAGACCCAGCATATTGGCCGCATCGTCGTGGATCCGCGCGACAAGAACGTCGTCTACGTCGCGGCACTCGGCGCCGCATGGAAGCCCAACGCTGAGCGCGGTCTGTACAAGACGACGGACGGTGGGAAGACATGGACGATGTCGAAGTTCATCAGCGACCGCGCCGGGTTCGTCGACGTCGCGCTCGATCCGCGCAATCCGGACGTGATCTACGCGTCGAGCTGGGAGCGCTACCGTACGCCGTACTCGCTCAACAGCGGCGGCCCGGGTAGCGGCCTCTGGAAATCCGCCGACGCCGGAAAGACCTGGACCGAGATCAAGGGGAACGGCTATCCCGAAGGGATGAAGGGGCGCATCGGACTCGCGGTCGCGCCGAGCAACCCCGACGTCGTCTACGCGCTGACCGAGGCGCTGTCGATGGCGCCGACGAAGGGCGGCTACACGATGGGCAAGCGTCCGGAGGCGAATGGTCTCTATCGCTCAGCCGACGCGGGCAAGACGTGGGAGCGCACGAGCACCGTGAACGTGCGGCCCTTCTACTACTCGCAGGTTCGCGTCGATCCAAAGAATCCGAATCGCGTCTACTACTCGTCCACCGAGCTGCAGGTCTCGAACGACGGCGGCAAGACGACGAGCAATGCCGCGCAGGGCGTGCACGTGGACGACCACGGCATCTGGATCGACCCGAATGATCCGGAGCGATGGGCGCTCGCGAACGATGGCGGCATCGCCATCACGTTCGACAAGGGAGGAAATTTCTTCTATCCGATGAACCTCCCGCTCGGACAGCTCTACGAGATCAGCTACGACATGCAGGTGCCGTACAACGTCTGCTCCGGCGCGCAGGACAACGGCGCGTGGTGCGGACCGAGCCGCAAGCGTGCGTCGTTGAACAACTCGTACTGGTATACGATCTCGGGTGGCGACGGCTTCTATACGGCGCAGGATCCGGCCGGCGATTGGGTGTGGGGCGAGTCGCAGGGTGGTGGCGTTCAGGCGCGTAACCTGAAGACCGGCCAGAATCTGCGCGTGCAGAAGCCAGGCTGGCAGGAGCGCTATCGTCAGACCGAGGATTCCGTCGCCGTCGTGTGGGGCGACCCGATGCAGCAGCCCAACAAGGATCAGGCGAAGCGCATCGCTACGCTGCGAGGGACGCAGAAGAAGGACTCGCTCGATCTGCTGACGCGCTTCAACTGGAACTCGCCCTTCTTCCTCTCGCCGCACAATCCGCAGGTTTTCTACATGGGCGGCAACAAGGTCTTCAAGTCGCTGAAGCGTGGCGAGGAGATGTTCACCATCTCGCCCGACCTGTCGAAGCAGATGCGCGCGCGGATGGACACGGCGGAGAAGTACACCGGTGGTGTCACGCCCGACGTCACCGGCGCCGAGACATATGGAACGGTGGTCGCGCTTGCCGAGTCGTACGTGAAGCCCGGTCTGTTGCTGGCGGGTACCGATGACGGCAACGTGTGGCTCACGCACAACGATGGCGGAAGCTGGGAGAACCTGAGCGATCGGTTCCCGGGTCTGCCGAGCAAGGACGTGTACGTCACGCGTGTGGAGCCGTCGCACTTTGATACGCTCTCGTTCTACGTCGCGTTCGACAATCATCGCTGGAACGACTTCACGCCGTATCTCTATGCGACGGAAGACGGCGGCAAGACCTTCCAGTCGATCGTGAACAATCTGCCGCACTCGAGCCCGGCGGATTATCTGCACGTGATTCGCGAAGATCCGCGCAACCGCGATCTGCTGTTCGTCGGCTCGTCGCTCAGCGTGTATGCGTCGATCGATCGCGGTCACACGTGGACCAAGTTCGCGACTGGGCTGCCCAGCGTGCCCGTGTTCGACCTGAAGATTCATCCGCGCGATCGCGAGGTGATGATCGCGACACATGGTCGCGGCATCTGGTTCGTGGACGTCGCCCCGCTCGAGCAGATCACGCCGAAGAGTGTTGCCGACGTCGCGACGCTGTACGCGCCGCGTACGTCGTACCAGTGGGGCGAAGGTCCCGCGCTGGGACTTCCGGGCAACGGTTGGGGTCAGGCGCCGCTCGTTATTCCAGCGCCGCCGTACGGCGCGACCATCTCGTATCGTCTCAAGGATTCAGTGACCGGTCCGGTGAAGGTCACGGTGAGTGATGCTGGCGGAACGCAGCTTTACACGACCAACGGCTCGGCGGCGCGTGGCGTGCACAGCGTGCTGTGGGCGTTCCAGGGTGCGCAGACTCGGCCGGCCCTCGCGCCGGCGGCGCGGCGTGACAGCATTCTATTGAGGGTGCGCGCGCCGGTGGTGCTCGATTCGTTGTCGAAGGCCAGCTATGACACGACGGCGTTAGAAGCGGTGCGCCGCATCGTGAATCTCGCGAACAATCCGCCTGCGGGTGGTGGATTCGGGCGCGGCGGTGGTGGTGGCGGACGGGGTGGTGCGCAGGCGGGATGCGAGCATCCCATGACGCAGTGGGACAACTTCTGCGCGCGTCCTGCTGAACCGCCTCCGGCTCCTGCTCGTGGTGCCGGCCGAGGCGGGCGTGGCGGCGCTGGCGCTCCTGGTGCGGGCGCCGCGGCTGATACTTCTGCCGAAGCACTTGCTGCTGCGTTTGTGGCGGGTGGTGGTGGGCGTGGTGGTCCACCGGAGCCGGCGCAGCAGAAGATCTGGGATCTCATCGGCATGAAGTCGCCGGCTGGTGGTGGGCGTGGTGGTGGCGGCGGGTTCGGTGGTGGTGGTGGGAATCTCGTCGAGCCTGGGACGTATGTCGTCACGCTCTCTGCCGGTGGGCAGACGTACAAGCAGACGTTCCGCGTGGAGCGAGTTGGGACTGGTGATGGGATTGCGCTGACTTCGGAGGAATCAGTTGATGAGCAGGATCAGGATTTGAATGGTGGGATCTTGCCGAAGCCGCAGAGTAGCCCGTACGTACGGAGAGATCATCAGGAAGATTTTAGATATCGGCTTTGATGGTGAGTTGTGAGTGATGAAGCCCGGTCCGCGCGAGGCGCGGGCCGGGCTTTGTCGCGTGCGTGGGTGAGACTTGCCTGGTCATACATGAGCCCGCCTCTCGGTCCGGTCGAGCCCGCGGCACCAAACCCGCAATAGAATCCGTGATGAGCACCGCTTTCCCGCGAATGTCACGGAGCCACAAATGAGCGAGACAAAGCTGTCGCTCGACCTTTCTGCCCTCTCAAACGACTACGAGATCGTTGGCGAGGTGAGTGGATTGCGCGACGCACGCACCTTCATGGCCACTCGGAAGGATGCAGGCACGAAGCGGCGCGACGATGACACGGGTGTACTGATCTCGGTCATCACCTCACCGGCGGGCGACGAGGGGAACGCCCTCTCGCACCTCGCCGCCGATACCAAGATGCTCGCTGGATCGACTCACCGGCGCCTCATTCCGGTGATCGAAGGGCGGTGGATCGGAGCCGACGCCTTTGCGGTCGTCACGCAGCGCACAACGGATCCCTCGTTGGCGCAGAAGCTCGCGACCGGAGAGAAATTTTCCACGACCCGCGCCGCGGCGATCCTCCGCGAGGTGAACGGACTGCTCGAATGGGCGCGCGAGCACCACGTCGTCCACCGCAACATCATGGCTGACCGGATTTACCTCGAACCAAAGACGGATCGCGTCCGCGTCTCCTTTGGCGTCGCGCCGATTCGGCGAATCCCGCATGCCGACGCGCCAACGGACGATGCGCGGACGATCGTCAAGCTCGCGATGGCGATGCTCACCGGAATCGAGGACCCGAACTCGTACAAGGGCCAGACGCTCGCGGAGCTGCGCCCCGATCTTCCCGAGCGGCTGCGCGACGCCACCGCAGAACTCCTCGAGGACAAGAAAGCGCATACTCCCGCCGACGTCAGCGCCTTCCTCGCGCTGATCGGCATGGCGGACCCGCTCTATGCCGGCGAGACGGAAGCCGGGCGCATTCGCGCGGAAGTGCTCGAGGAACAGCGTGTCGAGCGGGAGAAGCTCGCTGCCGAGCGCGCGGAGCTCGAGCGGACGATGGCGGAGGAGCGTGCGACGTTCGAGCGGCTGAAGGCGGACGAGCGAGAGAAGGCCGCGACGGAGAAGGCCGAGCTTCAGCGCGCGGTGACGGCGGAGCGCGCCGCACTCGTGGCGCGGCGCGCGGAGCTCGAGCGTGTGACGGCGGAGCAGCGCGAGGAGATCGAGCGCGTCGCTGCCGACGACCGCCGTCGTCTCGACGCGCTTCGCGCCGAGCTCACGGCCGCCGGCGAGCTCGAGATCGAACGGAAGCGCCAGATCGCGCTCGAAGACGTCACCGACGCCGAGTCCACGCTCGATCAGGAGGAGTACGCGACGCCACTCTTCGTTCCGCCGGTCAACGTCCCGCTCGAGGAGCTGACCTTCGACGACGACACGGCGCTCATGCGCGACGAAGAGGACGAGGAGGTCGTCGTCGCGCCGGTGCACGACGACGAGTCGCCGCGCGGGGCCGCCAGCGAGGGGGCGACTGTGATACCTGGCGGCAAGCCGGCACGGAAGAAGTGGCTCGTGCCGGCCGCCCTTGCCGGGCTCGTCGTCATCATCGTCGCGTCGGCCATCGCGCTCGGAGCGCGCCACATGCCGACACAGCCAGTGGCGAAGCCGGTGGAGAAGGCGGTCGTGGCGCAAGCGCCCGTCGCCGTACCGCCGACGTCGATCGTCCCATTGCCTCCGCCAACGATCGTGGACTCTTCGGCCTTACGCGCGTCTCGGTCGCTCGACTCGACGAAGGCCGCGGCGTTGGCCCTGCAGCGGAGGGCAAGGAAGATCGTGCGAGACTCCGCTGCGCGCGCCGACAGCACGTCGTCCGGCGACAGTCTGCCGAAATTCCGCGACGCGTCAGCGAAGAATCGGGACACGCTCGTGAAGAAGGACAGCCTGGCGCGCCCGGATACGATGCCGAGGTAGCGGTAACCCTTCGGCTGATGCGACCAATCCTGATCGCCGCGCTCCTCGCGCTGCCCGCGGCAGCGTCCGCCCAGAACCGTGCACTCTCCGTCGCCGACTCGGCACTCATCGGCCGCATTCTGCTCGCGGAAGACCGACGCGATTCCAGCGATGCCGCCCTCGCCGACGGAGCGCGCCACGCGAATGCGCGCGTGCGCACGCTCGCGCAACGCGCCCGAGGCCGCATCATCGACCCGCGCTTCGTTGCACGCGACTCCCTCCCGACACTCCCCGCTCCGGCCGTGTGGCCCGAGCCCGCGTGGCGACTGCGGCTCCGCGGATTGACAGCGCAGAAAAACGATTGCGCAGCACTGCGCATGGCGCTGGCGGACAGCGCGTGGCCCGTTCGGCTTCGCGCCGCCGATCTAGTCACAGCGGCCTGCTCGGCGGACAATGATCTCGTGGCAACGCTTCGCGAATGGATCGATGCGCTTCCAACGGACGCGTCGCGCCGCAGGGCGGGCGGCGTGTCCTGGCACGCGGCGGCTCACGCCGGTGTTGCGCTCGCGCGAGTCCGACCTGACGAAGCGCTGGCGCGCATCGGAAAGCTCGCGCCGCACCGACAGTGGCAGGTGCGCATGTACGCCGCGCGCGCGGCGGCTGTGCTGTCCGATACGCTGCGGTTGCGCGCGCTCGCGCGCGATGCCGATGACAACGTGAAGGAAGCGGCAATAGAGTCGCTCGCCAGGCTCACGGCCCACAGTGACGACGACATCTACCTCGCCGCCCTCGGCGGGCAGGGCGCCCAGGCGGTACGAGCTGCCGCCATCGCACTCAAGGGATCGCCGCGCGCCGACGTGCGCGCCGCCGTCGCGGCCACGTATGGGCGTTGGGTGGCGCGCGGCAATGCGTCGGCGCGCGATGCGCGCGTCGCGCTGCTCGAGGCGGCAGGGCGTCCCGCGAGTGACGACCGGTCACCTCCAGTGCACGCCGAGCTTCTCCCGCAGGTCGTCGCGCTCGCCCTCGGCGCCGACATCCGCCTGCGTGTGACGATGGCGCCGGCGAGCGGCGGCGGATGGTTCGTGGTGCGATTGCGCGGCGACGTGGCACCGTTGATGGCCTCGCGGATTCTCGCGCTCGCGCGCGCGGGCTACTACGACGGACTCACCTGGCACCGAGTGGAGCACGATTTCGTGATTCAGGGGGGAAGCCCCGGCGCCAACGAGTACGTCGGGCTGCCGGAGTTCATTCGCGACGAGCTGGGAACCGTGCCCCATGCGCGGGGCACAGTCGGAATGAGCACGCGTGGCCACGATACCGGCGACGCACAGTGGTTCGTCAACCTCCGGGACAATTCGCGACTCGGTCGCGACTATACGGTGTTCGCCGAGGTGATCGAAGGGATCGGCGTCGTCGATGGAATTCTCGAGGGCGATGCGATTGCGTCGATCGAGGAGATCCAAGCG
>Ga0208587_1000726_pt1 | contig 18011 bp, 18 predicted proteins | sample NGESurdeep092012_7_FD_184472 | JGI IMG/M metagenome (GOLD analysis project Ga0208587, IMG submission 184472) | Arctic peat soil microbial communities from Barrow, Alaska - NGEE Surface sample 210 deep-092012 (SPAdes) | ecosystem: Environmental > Terrestrial > Soil > Wetlands > Peat ...
CCGCACGCTCCGGCGCGACGCGACGGTCGCGGCGTCCGGCAACACGGGCGGGGCGGGCTTCGCGACGACGGTCTTCCCGTTCATCCTCCGCGGCGCGGCGCTGATCGGGATCGACTCGGCCCAGGTCCCGATCGCGGAGCGACGCTCGATCTGGCAGCGACTCGGCGAGGACCTGCGCCCGATCGGCCTGGGTGACGGCGTGACGGAAGTGACGCTCGGCACGCTGGACGATGCGCTGACCGGAATCCTGGCGGGGCGCGCCCGGGGCCGCTGGATCGTCCGGATCGGGTCCTGATCCGGACGTTCGCTCGGCGAACGGTCAGGCGACGAGATCGGCCAGCTGGACCACCTCGAGCTTCGGCAACCCCCGCAACCGCCGGTCGTTGGTGACGAACGCGCTTGCGCCAGCCTGGCGCGCGGTCGCCAGGTGAATCGCGTCCGGGAGCGAGGAGCCATGCTGCCCGCGCAGGATCCCGGCGTCGATCGCGATGTCGGCGGTGAGTGGTACGACGTGGAGTCGGTTGACCGAGCGAATGGCATCTGCATAGCGGTCCGCCATGACAGCGTCGCCGATCGTGACCGGGTGAACCGCCACTTCGGCAAGCGCGAGCGATGCGACCACGAACGTTGTTCCGGCTGCTTCCGCCGCGTTCAGGAGACCGCGGACCGCGATGGCAACCGGGCCACCGGTCTCGAAGAGGTAGATGAACAGGTTCGCGTCGAGGGCGATGCGGGCGTGGCGTTCCAAGAGCTCGTCGAGTCTCACCGTCAAGCAACCTCGGAGCCGGTGGCCCGGTCGGCGGCAATTGCCCGAGCGACATCCTCCATGCGCGCCCGATCGCGGGCTTCCCACTCGTCCCGAAGGGCACGGATCCGCTCCGCCGGATCCGTCCCGTCGGCGAGGTGCGCCCCGATGCCGTACAGCCGGTCGCCAGCCGGCACGTGGCGCCGCAGGTGGATGACGTCACCCTCGATCTCGACGTCCAGGCGGTCGCCGGCCTTGAGGCCCAGCTTGGTGCGCGCCTCGCTGGGCACCGCGATCTGGTGCTTGGTGCTGATCTTCACGCTTAGCATATGAGTGATGATAAGCAACTGGTCGGCGCCGATCAAGCGGTAGGCTCCGCGACGATGGAACCGCTCGTGCGCCGCTTCGCTCCGCGCAATCCGCTCGACCTCCGCCTGACGCTGGCCGTTCATCGCCGCGGCCCAGGCGACCCGACCCTGCGCTTCTCAGCCGACGGGTCGGCGTGGCAGGCGACCCGGACGCCCGACGGGCCGGCCACGCTCAGGCTCGTCCCCGACGGCGCCGCGATCCGGGCGCAGGCGTGGGGACCAGGAGCGGCCTGGGCGATCGAGCAGGCTCCGGAACTCGCTGGCGCGCTTGACGATTCGGCCGGGTTCGAGGCGGTCGTGACCGGCCGTCCCCTGCTCCGCGACCTTCACGCCCGGTTCCCGGGGATCCGGATCGGTCGGACGCGCCGGGTGCTGGAAGCGCTGGTCCCCGCGATCATCGAGCAGAAGGTGACCGGCGACGAGGCCCGTGCGGCGTTCGTGGCGCTCGTCCGCCGCTACGGGGAACCGGCGCCGGGACCGTGGGACGAGCCGTCGGCCCGCCGCCCGGCGCCATTGCGGGTGCCGCCGGGACCCGAGACGCTGGCGGGGCTTCCGGGCTACGCGTACCACCCGCTGGGGCTGGAGCGCCGTCGCGCGGATGCGATCCGCTTCGCGGCCGATCACGCCGCTCGCGTGGAGGAGTGCGCGGACCTGCCCCTGCCTGACGCCTACGCGCGACTGCGGGTCCTCCCGCTCGTGGGCGCGTGGACTGCCGCGGAGGTGGGCCTCCGGGCCTTCGGCGATGCCGACGCGGTGAGCGTCGGCGACTTCCACCTCTGCCACGCGGTCTGCTGGGCGCTGGCGGGCGAGCCGCGCGGCACCGACGAGCGGATGCTGGAGCTCCTCGCTCCGTTCGCCGGCCACCGGGCGCGGGTGATCCGGCTCATCGAGGCGGCCGGGATCCACGTTCCGCGCCGCGGCCCGCGGATGGCCCCCCGCTCGATCACGGGGATCTGATGGCGGCCACATGGGTGGGTCGCTGGTCGGGCGGTACCCGGACGCGGCGTGCCGGCTGCGAGGCTCTGCCGTCGCGACACCCGCCCCAGCGACGTTGCGCCCCATTCAACAGATCGGCCGTGCGCGGCCCTGAGATCGGCCCTGCACGGCCCTGTAGCCCGTCGCTTCGCCCTTCTGTTGCGGCAGCGGCAACGAAGCCTGGTAAGGCCCGGCCGATCGGCCCTGATCCAGCCCGTTTGTTGCGGGGCGGACAACGACGGCCGGCGCGTTCCGGCGAACAACGACGGCCGGCGCGTCCCGCCCCCTGACGCCCGGCTGCCCGGAAAAGGCCGGCCGTGGGCCGTCAGCCCTTCAGGACAGCCCGTCGGCGCTCGTACTCGGCCTCGTCGATCTCCCCTCGAGCATAGCGTTGGCGAAGGATCTCCAGGGCGTCCGGGGTTGCGGGACCTTCGTGGCTGCCCCGACGGTCGGCCCGGATCAGCCAGCGGATCCCGAGCACGATCGCGGCGATCACGAGGCCCCAGAAGAGGACCACGATCAGGAGCCAGACGATCCACCCGATCGCCATGCCACCGCCGAAGTTGGCGTCCATCTCGTGACCCCCTATTCCGGCCGCGCGACCACGAGGATCCGGATCTCCGTCATGTCCTCGATCGCGTAGCGGAGGCCCTCGCGGCCGAGACCGGAGTCCTTGACCCCGCCGTAGGGCATGTTGTCGATCCGGTAGGTCGGGACGTCGTTGAGGATGACGCCACCGACCTCCAGGCCGTCGAAGGCCCGGAGGGCGTTGCCGAGGTCGTTCGTGAAGACGCCGGCCTGGAGGCCGAAGCGCGAGTCATTCGCCTGGGCGACCGCGGCATCGAAGTCGGAAAAGCGGGCGAGGACCACGAGCGGGGCGAACGCCTCCTCCGAGCAGACCTTCGCGTTGAGCGGCACATCGACGAGGATCGTCGGCGGGAAGAATGTGCCGTCGGCGTGGCCGCCGAGCAGGACGCGCGCGCCGACCGCCACTGCCTCGTCCACCCAGGCCTGCGTCCGGGCCGCCGCCTTCGCATCGACCATCGGGCCGAGGTCCGTCTCCGCGTCGAGCGGGTCGCCGAGCCGGAGCGTGCCCGCGGCCGCCCTGAATCGCTCGACGAACGCGTCGAAGATGTCGTCGTGGACGAAGATCCGCTGGACGCTGATGCAGACCTGGCCGGCGTACGCGAACGAGCCCACCGTGATCCGGTTGACGGCCCAGGCAAGGTTGGCGGTGCGGTCCACGATGACCGCCGCGTTGCCGCCGAGCTCGAGGACGACCTTTTTGCGGCCGGCCCGTGCCTTCATCGGCCAGCCGACGGCCGGCGACCCGGTGAAGGAGAGGACGGCGAAGCGGTCGTCGGCGACGAGCCGGTCCCCGAGCGCGCGGCTCATCGGGAGGATGCTGACGGATCCCGCCGGCGTCCCGGCCTCCTCCACGATCTCCGCCACGGTGAGCATCGTCAGGGGGTCCTTGGAGGGCGGTTTGAGGACGATGGAGCACCCGGCGGCGATCGCCGGGGCCAGCTTGTGGGCGGCGAGGTTGAGCGGGAAGTTGAACGGGCTGATCGCGGCGACCGGCCCGGCCGGGTAGCGCCGGGTGATCCCGATCCGACCCTTGCCGCTGGCCATCAGGTCGAGCGGGATCACCTCCCCACCGAGCCGCTCCGCCTCCTCCGCGCCGAGCCGGAACGTCAGCGCCGCGCGGTCCACCTCGACCAGCGCATCGCGGATCGGCTTGCCGGCCTCCATCGCGATCAGCCGGCCCAGCTCCTCCCGGCGTGCCCGGAGCCCGGCGCTGATGGTGCGGAGGGTCGCCGCGCGCTCGTAGGCGGGCAGCTTCCGGGTCACCTCGAAAGCCGCGACGGCCGCCTGGACCGCCTCTTCGTACTGCTCGGGCGTCGCCTGGTAGGTGAGGCCGGCCGGCTCGTCGGGGCGGGCAGGGTTCTCCACCCGGAGGATGTCCGGCGAGTCCACCCACCGCCCGGCGAGGAAGATCTTGTGCGGAACGAGGTTCGTGGCGGTTGCCATCGGGGGCTCCTCGGAGGGGTGGCGGCCTGCAGGGCGCGCAGCCGTGGATCCACGTCCATTCTATCCACGGCGTCCGGCGGCCCACTACGATCGACACGGCCGACTACGATGGGCCTCCAGCCGCGCAGTTCGGGCGCCGGGGCGTGTCTGTGGCGGGCGCGACCAGCGGGAGGACGGCATGGCGGCGAAGAAGGACGACCGGAAGAGCTTCGAAGCGCTTCTGCGAGTGAAGCCCGGGTCGAAGGTGGACGTCGCCAGGTTCGATTGCGCCGCCACGTTCGGCCGGGACAAGGACGTCGCGACCGACGAGCTGCCGCAGGTCCTGGCGCGCCTGACCGACCTCCAGGCACGGACCTGGGCGGAGGCGAAGCACGCGGTCCTTGTCGTCATCCAGGGGATCGACGCGGCCGGCAAGGACGGCACGATCAAGGTCATCGCGAGGGCGTTCAACCCGCAGGGAACGCCGGTCACGTCGTTCAAGGCGCCGAGCGCGCTCGAGCTTGCCCACGACTACCTGTGGCGCGTCCACCAGCGCGTCCCCGCCAGGGGCGAGATCGGCATCTTCAACCGGAGCCATTACGAGGACGTTTTGATCGTCCGGGTCCACGCGCTGGTCCCGGAGGAGCGCTGGCGCAAGCGCTACGAGCACATCCGGAACTTCGAGAAGATGCTGACCGACGAGGGCGTCACGATCGTCAAGTTCTTCCTGGCGATCGATCGCGACGAGCAGCGTGCCCGCTTCCAGGACCGGGTGGACGATCCGACGAAGCGCTGGAAGTTCAACCCGGGCGACCTGGAGGAGCGGAATCGCTGGGACGACTACAGCGTCGCGTTCTCGGAGATGCTGCACGAGACATCCACGTCGTACGCGCCGTGGTACCTGGTCCCGGCGAACCGGAACTGGCTCCGGAACCTCGCCGTCGGCGAGATCCTTGCCGACACGCTGGACGCGCTGAAGCCCACGTATCCACCCGCGGCGGCCGGCGTGGCGGGGACGAAGGTGGTCTAGCGCCGCGGCGGCGTCAGCGGCGCCGGCGTCAGCGGCGCCGTCAGCGGCGCAGGAGAGGAAGAGGATCGGATGGTCGGAGAGTTCAAGGCGTTCCTGCTCAAGTCGAACGCGCTGGCGCTGGCGATCGGCGTCATCATCGGCACCGCGCTCAGCACCATCGTCAACTCCCTCGTCAAGGACATCATCATGCCGCCGATCGGATACCTCCTCGGCGGGGTGGACCTCTCCAGCTTCAAGATCGTCCTCAAGGCCGCGACCGGCGGCGATCTCGCGACCGAGGTCGCGATCCGCTACGGCAGCCTCATCAACGCGGTCATCGTCTTCATCGTGGTCGCGCTCGTGGTCTTCTGGGTCGGGAAGATGTTCATCAGGGAATTGCCGGCCGCACCGCCTGCGCCAACGAAGGCCTGCCCGTTCTGCAGGGAGGCGAACGCGCCCGACGCTTCGAAATGCAAGTTCTGCGCCTCAGAGATCTGAGTGAAAGCGGCAGGGTGTGGTGGCTCCGGGGAGATGACCGGCCGTCATGACGCGGCGGTGTCGGGCCAATAGACTGGCATCACGTCCCATGCCCTGGGGACCCCGGGGCGGTCGCGGCGGATGCGACCCGCACGTCGTCTCCCGGCCGTACCGGTCCCTCTCAACCGAAGTCTCACCCGAAGGAGATGGCAGTGGGAACTGATGAGCTGGCCACCAAGCGGTATTTCACGAAAGATCAGGCGCTCGCCGTGGCGACCGAGCTCGGGATCGACTTCGGGAAGCTGGGGTGCGATCTCGAGCAGTTCCGGATGGGGCTCGGCGTCGAGCTCGAACACGGGCCCCGGGACCCGGAAACCGACGTCAGCGGGGACGATCCGATCGTCACCGGCAAGATCGCGCTCGCGCACCTGACGGAGTTCCCGGACTACTACACCCGCCTGGCCGTCCTGGAGCGCGAAGCGGCCGACCACTTGAAGACGCGGAAATAGCGCTGGGGGCGCCGCGACCCGCGTCTGCGTGTTTCGAGGTGTTTGCGGGAAGTCAAGCTCGGTGCTTACCCAGCGGCCTTGATCTGCACGGCTGGGATGTAGAACGGGGACGTCGTCGGGGCGCCGTCGACCGCGCCCATGCAAGATGCGAGGCCGGGCGAGTCGAGGCGGAAGAAACTCGTCCCCGCAGCGCCGCCGTCGCAGTAGTTGTAGCCGAAGCTCGTGTTCTGCCAGACCGTACCCACGAAAGTGTCGGTGCCCACGCTGACGTCGGTCGGATCCTGCGCCAGCGCGATGTTCAGCGAGTCGTACGGGCAGCCCGCCTCGGTGCCGTTGCACGCGTTTGCGTATCCGAACGGAGAATAGCCGTGGCCGCTCGTGTTGTAGGTGATCCCGAAGACGACGTTGTCGGGAAGGGCCACGGCCACGTCGCCGGTATATGTGAAGGCATCGAAGGTGATGTTCGTGGCGAACTCGTTGAAGCAGGCATTCAGGGTGGTGTCGTACCACTCCCCGGGGTAGTCGACCGCGCACGTGGGGCTGGCCGACGGACGGTAGGGGATCGCGAAGGTCTGGGTGGCCGACGCGATCAGCGCACCTGGGGTCAGGCCGCCGTCGGCCGCATAGAGGTTGAAGGTGATCGGCACGGAGAACGTCGCGCCCGGCGTCGTGAGGCAGTCGCCTGACGTCCAGTGACCGCTCTGGCATCCCCAGCTGCTCATGGTGACGACGACGCTGCTGAGCGAGCGGCTCTTGCTGGCAGAGAACGTGACGGCGTTCCCGAACTCGTTAACCGCATACGCCTCGGCACCGACGCTGGGCATGTTCCCGTGAAGCGGGCTACTGACGAGGCTGCTGTAGATCACGCTAGTCCGCAGCCCACCCGCCGGCGCGGCTGACGCGCTGCCGGCAAGGGCGAAGATCGCGACGAGCGCGACCAGGATCGAGAGACGTCTATTCATTCGCAATTGGGTCTTCTTTTCTGGGCCCCCAAGGCCGTCGGCCACGCTGGGGCGAGCCTCGGCGTTCTGGGGCAAGCCCAGGCGTTGGTGCCTGCGACCATAGAACCATAGCTCCAGTGGCAATAGGAACTTTGGCACGTTGGGAGCGCAGCCTTGCTATGGGGGCAGCCAGTGAATGGGCACATGCGCACCACGGACAACTGCTTTGGGCCGGCTGCCCGAGGCGGAGGGCGTACCGGCCCAAGTCGCCGCTCGCCATCTACGGGACCTGGCCACGAACGTCGCGCGACGCCGATGCGGGTTGCGGGGCGATCGGCGCCGCGGCCAAGCGCCTCGTCGAGTTCCGCGACGGCTGGCTGAACCCGCCCGGGAGTTCAAGCACCCTTACGGTCTGATCACACCGAGCGGTAGTAGCGCCGCCAGATCAACCTGTGGACCGGTACCCAGCGGGGAATGTCGCGGAGGATCGGTATGAACGGGACCAGGGCCAGCAGCGTGGTCAGCGCCAGAACGATCAGGACGATCACGAGATCGGCGTTCGGCGCCGTGTTGAACGGCGGAAGCTGGTACCACACCGAGTAGAGCCACAGCCACGTCTGGCCGGGGTAGCTGCCCGTTTCGTTCATCACGCCCCACTGGTCCCCGGTCAGGTGCTGGTCGGCGGCCAGGTTCGACATGTAGTTGCCGTCGCCCATGAAGAGCAGCGGGCGCGTGAAGTCGGTCTGGAAGAAGCGGCCGTTCTCGAGCAGGAGCCCGTCCAGGCCACCACTCCGGGCGATCCCGAGGAGACTCCCCATGAGGGTGGGCACGGGCCCGTAGTCGCCGGCCGCGACCGTGACCTGGCCGTTCTCCACCGTGGCACTGCCAAGGGCTTTCGTGTAGGAGTCGAGCCATGCCTGCTGCTGCGTCGCGTCGGCGCCGTTGTACGTGTCGAGGGCAGAGGTGAGAGTCGGATCGCCGGTCGCCGCGAGCTCGAGCGGATGGAGCACGAATTCCTTGGCTGTGTCGATCGGCGTGCTGATGCCAGCCCAGTCCTGGGGCACGATGGGTCCCAGGGCCTGGGCGGCGTCCGGCGTGCTGTTGTACGGCGGGCCGTACTGGGCGGTGCCGCTCTGCCCCGCGAGCTCCGCGCTGGCGGTCGTGACGAAGTCGACCGGGTCGGCCTGTGACCACGACCCGATGGTGACCGGGGGCACGTCGGGGGCGGACAGCACCGCAGCCAGGACGACGATGAGAACGGCGACGCCCAACAGGGCGAGCACGAGTTCCTTGAGCAGGTCGAAGGACACCATGCGGATGCCCGCGTAATAGCGCGCCTGGGTATCGGTGGTTCCGGTCATGCCACGGGCCCCCGGCTCGCATGCGGCTCAGACCTTGGGAGTTCGGCCTGGGGCGGCTCGGCCCCCGGCGGGTCGATCGGCTTGACCACGCCACGCATGCGGACCTGCACCAGGTGCACCACCACGAGGGTCGCGACGGCGATCGGGAAGAACAGGATGTGGAGGCCGTACATCTGGCCGAAGTTCAGCACGTTGAAGAACGCGCCCACTCCGACCGCGTTCATGGCGTCCTTGGCGTTGACCGCGATCCACTGGGCATCGAAGTTCTGCTGCGCCACGTATCCCGTGAACGTCGCGACGATGCTGATCGCGAAGACGATCACCCCGACCACCCAGGTCGGCGCTCGCCCGTCGCGCCAGCTGGCTGCGAAGTACTGACCCCACAGGTGCAGCACCATGAAGACGAAGAAGATCTGGACCGCCCAGAAATGCAGCGCATTCACGAAGTGCCCGACGTTTGAGACGTGCCACCACTGTGGACCGAAGAACACCAGCAGGACCCCGGTGGCCACGATCCAGGCCAGCGCCGCGATCGCCACGACGCCGAAGATGTAGACCCACGAACCCACGTAGTACGGCTGCCGATCGGGCAGCAGGTGCACGATGGGAAGACGGCGCTCGAGGAAACGCCGGAGCGCAAGCGTCCAGTTGGCCCGGTCGGCCACGGGTTCCCGTGTGGACTCACTCATGACGATGCTCCTCGGCGCCCGGCTCTTCGCTTCCATGAGGGAACGGCGCGACGAGCGCCACGATGAAGAGGAGGATCATCCCGAGGATCATCAGCAGGTTCGGGATCGAGATCAGGATGAACGCCCAGTTCAGGTACGTGGCAGGCGCATCCACGCAGGACACCTCCTCACATCCGCCTCTTCATCCGCGGCCGGGGCTGGCGCGGATGTGCCGGCCCCACCGGGCGCCCCTGTCTGTCTGCGACGCGGCGGCCGGAGTTCTAGGGATCGATGAAGGACCGTTCCACTGGGTCCACGCTGCCCGCGTTCGCGCAGGAGTCGGAGGATGACGGGGTCTGGGGCTTGAGGTGCGTCACGGGAGCCCCTCGAGCGTGAATGCCGCCGCGACCACCGGGACGAGCCAGCTTCCAACCGCGAGCACGGCCATCACCACGAGTGCGAGCACGACCCCTGAGACGGCGAGCTGTTCGCTCATGCCGCGGGCTCACTTCCGATAGACACAGCTTGCATTCCATCCCTCCTGCGCGATGCCAGCCGCCAAGGCCGAGTTCGGTGCTCGGTCGGTGGGCCGACCCTCCCCCGCTCAACCTACGACCCGGCCCAGTCTCAGCCCCGTCCCGCTCCTGTCGTGTTTTGTCGCGACGGCCCGACCGGGGTGGTGGCGGATGAACCAGAATGTGCAACACTCGTGCCCAGTCAGGCGACCGTGTTGCTTCGAGCAGATGGGTGGACGTGCCGATCGCGCAGAACCTGCCACGGCCAGGAGCGTTGCGACTCCTCGACGTCGTTCGCTGGCTGTTCCCCATGGTGCTCGCGGTTGTCGCGTGGACCTTCGAATGGACCGAGCATCTGAGTGCGGAGCACGAGCCCCTCACGCCGGGCTTCTACGAGGAGGTGCTCCTCTTCAGCGTGATCGGACCAGTCGTCGTGGCCATCGTCCTCACCTGGGTGCGACGGCTGGTCGTCACGCTCCAGGCGACCTCAGATGCCCTCGCAGCAATGAATAGCGACCTGGGGACGATGGTCGCCGAGCGGACGGCAAAGGTCCAGGCTGCCACCCAGGAGCTCGCGGACAAGAACCAGCAACTGGGTCGGGCGAACGCGGAGCTCCAGGAGCTTGACCGACTGAAGTCGGACTTCGTGTCCCTCGTCTCGCACCAGCTCCGCGCGCCCCTGACCACCATCAATGGATCCCTCGAGCTCCTCGCGCACGAAGCGGAGCTTCCGCCCGAGTCGAGGCAGCGGACGCTTCGGATCCTCACGGAGGAGGGGCAGCGACTCTCGCACATGATCGAGACCATCCTCGATGTCTCGCGCCTCGAGGCTGGCCAGCTGACGATGCGTCTGGGACCGGTCGCGGTCGAGCCCCTCCTGGCCCGCGTGGGCGCCTCGGGCGTGGCCAGCGAAGCGGGCCGGCGGGACTTGACGCTCGACGTGGCGCCCGCGCTGCCGCCCGTTCGGGCAGATGAGATGCTGCTGGAGGAAGTCGTACGGAACCTCGTCGAGAACGCCGTTCGCTATTCCGCGTCCGGGCAACCGATCGAGATCAGCGCTCGTCGGGACCAGGAGAACGTCACCCTCGGCGTGGCCGACCACGGCCCGGGTATCCCGGAAGAGAAGCAGCGCGCCGTCTTCCGGTCCTTCTATCGACTGGACCAGAGTGAGAGCGCGCCGGCCGGCTACGGGCTGGGGCTCTACTTCGCGGGCAAGCTCACGCGGGTCATGGGCGCCGAGATCCGGGTCGAGAGTCCGATCTGGCCAGATCACGACGCACCTGGCACCCGGTTCGCCATCACCCTCCCGATCGCGGAGGACGTGCCGCCCGAGATGGAAGCCGGCACATCCGAAACCGACGGCGCAGGGACGCTGGGCTAGGCTGCCTCCGAATGGATGCCGTCATGATCGTGGACGATGACCCGGCGCTCCTCGAGCTCCTCACCGACTACCTGGGACGACTCGGCTATCGCGTCATCGGGGTGTCCGACGGACGGCAGGCGGGTGGTATCTTCGCCGAAGTCCTGCCGGACATCGTGCTGCTGGACGTGACGATGCCCGGGCTCGACGGGTGGCAGGTTCTGCGCAGCCTCCGGGCAGCGTCCCAGGTACCCGTCATCATGCTGACCGCGCGCGGCGACGAGCACGAGGTGTTGCGGGGCTTCGCCTCGGGAGCCGACGACTACGTGACGAAGCCGTTCAGCTTCGCCCAGCTCGCGGCCCGCATCAAGGCGGTCCTGGACCGGGCGGCGCATGGACCGACCGCGGCGGCAGGGGTGCTGTCCGGCGAAGACCTCGAGGTCGACGTCGAGCGCCACCGCGTCCTGCGCCGGGGTATGCCGGTCGGGCTGACCGCGACCGAATTTCGGATCCTCGTAACGCTCATGCGGGAGCCGGGCAGAGTATTGTCGCCCCGCCAGATCGTCACCGCCGTCTGGGGGCCGGCCTTCGCCGGCGAGACCGGCTACATCCGCCGCTACGTGTGGCACCTGAGGCGGAAGCTCGAAAAGGACCCCAAACGACCTCGCTACATCCTCAACGAGCGCAACGTGGGGTACTTCTTCCCGGCCGCTCGCGAACCCGATTCGTAACAGCCGACGGGAGGGTGGAGCGCCAGGGCCGACTGGACGGCGGCGCGGGTAACGGACCCAGTGGCGCGGGTTACCCGACGCACCGCCGGCGCCCTGGTTACCCGCCGGCGCCCTGCCGGTACGAGCCCAGGACGCGAACCAGCGTGGTGACCGCGCCGAGCTCATCGAGCGCCGCGCGGGTGATGGGCGCGGTGGCGTCGGCGTCGAGGTCCACCCAGAAGACGTAATCCCACGGGCGATCGTGCGCCGGCCGTGACTCAAGGCTGGACAGGTTGAGCCCGTGCGCGGCGAAGACTGCCAGGCAGCGCAGGAGCGTGCCAGGCTCGTTGCGAACACCCAGCACGAGCGTCGTGCGCATGGCGCCGTCCGAGGCCGCCGCGCCGGGAGCCGGCGCCGGGAGCTGGGCCCCGGGAGCGGCCACGACCAGGAAGCGAGTCCGGTTCTCCGGGACGCTCTCGATCCCGTCGGCAAGGATCTCCAGCCCGAATCGTGCCGCCGCGCGCGGCGAGAGGACAGCCGCGGCGCCGCGCTCACCGCGCTCGACGATCGATTTCCCTGCTCCGGCAGTGTTGTACGTCGTGAGCAGCGTCCACGGCCGGGTGCGAAGGAACGCATCGGCCTGGCCCAGCGCCTGGATGTGGGAGTAGACACGCTCCACGGTCTCGAGCCGCTCGCCCGGCAATGCGGCGAGGCAGAGGTGGACGGGGACCACGACCTCGCCCCGGATCTCCAGCGGGAACTCCAGGAGCAGATCGTAGTTCTCGCGCACGGTCCCGTTGACGACGTTCTCGATGGGGACGACGCCGGCCTCGGCGCGCCCCTCCCCCACGGCCTCGAAGACCGCGCGGAAGCCGCCCACGGCGAGCGTCGTCGACGCGAGCCCGAAATACGCGTGGACGGCATCCTCCGCGAACGCGCCGGGCTCGCCGGAGAAGGCGGCGAGCGGCGTGACGCCCGCGACGGCGCGCGCGGGACCGCGAGATGCGGCGCGCGCAGGACCCGGTGCGGCCCGCGATGCAGCGCCCGGGGATGCGGCACCCAACGCGGAACTCGGCTCGTGGTTGTTCATCACCCGGAGCATACGCGGCCCCGCGGACCGGCCGGCCGCCGACCGGCTGCCTCCGATGAGGTACCAGACGTCGTGGCCAGCGGACGGAGCTTCTTGCGTCGCGCCGCCTGCCAGTCTGCTTCTGGGATAGCGTGCAGATGATCCGTGGGATGTCCCTGGTCTCGTGATCGTGTCGTAGGTCGTCGGCTCCCGCGTCGACACCCAGGCCAAGGAGCTTCCCGAGGCGGCCGCCAAGTTGTGGCGACGGTTGTAGCGGAAGACGAATTCATCGAGGTCTGCGGCGAGATGGTGGCGACGCGTAATGCCCTTGTGAGTGCTGATCAGGCAGGCGTCGGGAACCGGACGAGGGCCGCCTTCGTGGCGTGGGTTCGTTCCGGGCAACGCATGGAGTGCGGGCACGGCCAGGGGGCGGCCGCGCGCAGCGTGCCGGCCGCGTGCAGTCGCCGCCCCGGGCGCGTCCGCGTCCCCGCGGCCGGTTCTTCCGAGATACGCGCGCAGTTCGTACTACGGAGGACCCCAAGCGGCTGGGGTCGCGTCCCGGGGGCTGGGCTGCCCGCGTCGTGCTCAGGAGCGGCGCGGCCGGACCCGCGAAGCGCCCGGGAGCGCCGGCGACGACTCGATTCGTCCCGTAGTACGAACCCTGCGCGTAGGTCGGAGAAACCACAGGCCGCGAAAGGTCTCCGGTCGGGCCGCGAAGGTCTCCGGTCGGGCTCTCCAGCCAATGACGCACCGTGACGGTCCTGGTCCGATGGAGCGCGGTCCCCGCCGTCGTCGAGACCTGGTACCCACACGAGGCGCACGCGCGTAGTCGGCGAGCCGGGCAGCGATCAGACGTAAGCGCGTCCGCGTGCGGACGGGCAGCGGAAGCCGTCCGGCCGGCGCCACTCGGCCAGGAACGCCTCGTAGGCCGCCTCGGTGGCAAAGCCAGTCAAGAGCGCCGCTGCCACTCGATCGGCGTTCGCGGGAAGCTCGGGCGAGGCGCCGCTATTCCTGCCGCGCAAGCACCCCCGCCCCGGGGTTTCTCGTGCCCTTGCCCCGGGATGCCGTTACGGGTTGAACCAGTCGGCCGAGCCGACCTCCACGTCGGCGTCGAGCTCCGCGCGGGCCGCGGAACGCGCGGCCTGCGCGCGGACGCGTGCCAGCCGGTCGTTGCCGGCAGCCGCCATCGCGCCGGCCCACGCGTCGTCGGCGAGCAGGGCACGGAGCGCCGCGAGGTACGCGTCGGCACACGCCGCCACGAGGTTGACATGACGGGCGGCACCCGGGTAACGGCCCGTCGCGCGTTCGCCGGACGCGCCGGCCGGCGGCTCGATGACCAGCTCCACGAGTGCGTCCGCGGCCGCGGTCTCGCCGATCGCGTGGACGTCGAAGGCCACCAGGCGCACTCGACCGCCCAGCACCTCCTCGAGCGCGGCGTCGAGCGCGTCGAAGAGGGCGCCGATCGCGCCCGCGCTCTCCGCGGTGCCCTCCCACTGCGAATCGCCGGCGGCGAGAACCACCGCGGCTCGCGACCCTGTCGCGCGTTCGGAGCCGGAGCCCGTCGTCATGGTCCAGCGGCGGAGGTGCAGCGGCCCGCCAGTCCCCTCGCCCGGAGTGTCGCCCGTCGGGTCGCTCATCGCGCGCCTCCGCCGCCGATCGGCGCGGTGAAGTGGCGCTCGTCGCGCCGCCGCAGCTCCGCGCCGGACTTCCAGATCGCGTACTCCAGCGAGTCGGCCAACGCCGCCGCCGAGGCCGCGATGATGTTCGTGTCGGAGCCCATCGTGGACCAGGTGCGCGCGCCCTCGGCAGAATCGATGACCACCCGCGTACGCGCCGCGGTGGCTGCGTTGCCGTCGAGGATGCGGACCTTGTAGTCGCGCAGGTGGACCTGGTCGAGGACCGGGTAGAAGGCCCCCAACGCCTTGCGCAGGGCCGCGTCGAGGGCATTGACGGGCCCGTTCCCGTCGGCCGCCGTGTGGAGGACCTCGCCGGCCACCTCCACCTTGACAGTCGCCTCCGCCAGCAGCTCGCGGCCCTCCCGCTGCTCCACGAGGACGGTGAAGTCGACGACCCGGAACGGAGCGACATACCCGGCGGCGCGGCGGTGGATGAGCAGCTCGAAGGAAGCGTCCGCGCCCTCGAACGCGAGCCCGTCCGCCTCCAGCTGCTTGATCAGCTTCGAGAGCTCCTTCGAGTCGACGCCCTCGAGCCGGTGCCCCAGCTGCTCCGCGCGAAGCTGCGTGTTCGCCTTGCCGCCAAGCTCGGAGACGACGAGCCGGCCGCGGTTGCCGATCAGCGTCGGGTCGACATGCTGGTAGCTTCGCTCCACCTTCGCGACTGCGGCGCCGTGGACACCGCCCTTGTGGGCGAACGCGCTCCGCCCGACAAACGGCTGGTAGTCGCTGGGCGCGACGTTTGCGATCTCGGCGACGGACCGGCTGAGCGCCGTGAGGTTCGCGATCTCGCCGCCGCCGCGGGGCAGGAGCACGAGGTCCGTCTTGAGCGCGAGGTTCGCGAGCACGCTCACCATGTTGGCGTTCCCGCAGCGCTCGCCGTACCCGTTGATGGTGGCCTGGACGTGGCGGATCCCGGCCTGCACCGCGGCGATGGAGTTCGCGACCGCGAGCTCCGCGTCGTTGTGCGTGTGGATCCCCCAGGTGACGGCCGGGGCGTCCGGATCGGCCGCGAGCGCCGCGCGCGTCTCGCCCACGATCCGGAGCAGGTCGTCGGTCAGCGTGCCACCGTTCGTGTCGCACAGGACCAGGCTCCGCGCCCCGGCCTGGCGGGCTGCCCGCAAGGTGGCCAGCGCGTACGCCGCGTCCGCGCGGTACCCGTCGAAGAAATGCTCCGCGTCGTAGATCGCCTCTCGGCCACGCTCCACGAGGAAGCCGATCGACTCCGCCACCATGTCCAGGTTCTGCGCCGGAGTCGCGCCCAGGACCTCGGTGACGTGGAGGAGCCAGCTCTTCCCGAAGATCGTCACGACGGGGGTCTCGGCCGCCACCAGCTCGCGCAGGTTCGGGTCCGCCTCGGGCCGGTTCGCCCGGTGCCGGGTGGAGCCGAACGCCGCGAGCTTCGCCCGCTCCCAGCGGATGGACTTCGCGGCCGCGAAGAACTCGACGTCCTTCGGGTTGGAGCCGGGCCAGCCGCCCTCGATGTACGGCATCCCGTACTCGTCGAGCATCCGGGCGATCCGGAGCTTGTCGGCGAGCGAGAGGATGATGTTCTCGCCCTGGGTTCCGTCCCGGAGCGTCGTGTCGTACAGGACGACCGGCGAGGCGGGGGCGGGAGTTGCGTCGGGGGCGGTGGTCTCGGGTGCGGTCTCGGGTGCGGTCACGGGTCGGTTCCTTCGCAGCGGGGTCGGGTCGGGGTAGCCGGGGCTTCGGCGGCCGCCGTCAGACGGTCGCCCCGGTAATCCTCCCGGTTCTCCCTCCGGTAATCCTCCCGGTACTCCCTCCGGGCGGCTCCGCGGTGCTCTCCCCGGCGATCCCGATCCGGGCCACGATCGCGTCGGCCATCTCGACCGTCCCCACGCGGGTGCAGGACTCGGCCGCCCCGGCGCTGCGCGGCCAGAGGTCGGGGGTCCGGTAGCCGGCGTCGAGCGCGGCGGCGACCGCACGCTCAACCGCATCCGCGGCGTCCGCCTGTCCCAGCGACAAGCGCAGGAGCATCGCGCCGGAGAGGATCGTACCGATGGGGTTGGCGAGGTCCTGCCCGGCGATGTCCGGGGCGGACCCGTGGATCGGTTCGTAGAGGCCGTGCAGCCCGTGTGCGGTCCGGCGCGCCCCGACGGACGCCGACGGGAGCATCCCGAGCGAGCCGGCGAGGACGGACGCCTCGTCCGAGAGGATGTCGCCGAAGAGATTCTCCGTCACGAGGACGTCGAACGAGGCCGGCGAGCGGACGATCTGCATGGCGCAGGCGTCGACGAGCCGGTCCTCGAGGGCCACGTCCGGATACTCGCTCGCGATCTCGTGGACCACGGTCCGCCAGAGGCGCGACGTGGCCAGGACGTTCGCCTTGTCGACGCTGGTGAGCCGCTTCCGGCGGCCGCGCGCGAGCTCGAACGCAAGGCGCGCGACCCGCGCGATCTCGGGCTCCGAGTACGGGAGAAGGTCGTGCGCGGCGCGCGCACCGGCCGGGCCGCTCGCCTCGCTCCGCGCGCCGAAATAGAGGCCGCCGGTCAGCTCGCGGACGATGAGCATGTCGACGCCGTCGAGCAGCTCGGGCCGGAGCGGCGATGCCGGAACGAGCGCCGGGTGGACGCTCACCGGGCGGAGGTTGGCGAACAGCCCAAGGCCGCCGCGCATGGCGAAGAGCGCCTGCTCGGGGCGGACGATCGCCGTCGGGTCGTCCCATTTCGGACCACCCACAGCGCCGAGAAGGATCGCGTCGCTCTCCGCGCAGGCGGCCAGGTCCTCCGCACGGATCGGCGCGCCGTATGCGTCGATCCCGGCCCCGCCGACGACGATATCGTTCCAGGCGATCTGGAAACCGAACCGGGCGCCGGCCGCCGCCAAAACGCGCTTCGCGGCGGCGACGACGTCGGGCCCGACGCCGTCGCCCGGGATCGCGACGAGTCGATAGCTGCGAAGGTCGCCCTCCGCGGTCACGGCAGGCGCTCCGAGGGACGCATCGCGGGCAGCGACGCCCGGTCCCGCTCCGCGGCCCAGAGCTTGTTCGCGGCCACCACGTACGCCTCGAGCGACGCCTCGATGATGTTCGTGGAGAGACCGTGGCCGGTGACGACGATCGCGTCGGGGCCCACGTCCGTCGAACGGCGGCAGCGGAGGAAGACGCGCCCCTGCGCATCCTCGCCCTCGGTCACCGCCTTGATCTCGTACTCGACGAGCGTCGGCTCCCAGCCCAGGACGGGCCGGATCGCCTCGTCGACCGCGCGGTAGAGCGCGTTGACCGGGCCGTTTCCGGTCGACTCGCCCGCCCGTTCGTCGCCGTCGAACGTCAGCCGGGCGCTCCCCGTGGAACGGCCTTCGTGCGAGGAGGTGACGCTCCACCCGTCCAGGACGATCGAGGCCGGAAGGTCGCCGCCACGCTGCTGGACGAGCGCGAGGAGGTCCGCGTCGGTGACCTCCTTCTTCACGTCGGCCAGCGCGATCGCCTCGCGGTAGACGACGTCGAGGGCGTCGCCGGAGACATCGTGGCCAAGATCGCGGAGCTTCTTCTGGAGCCCCTTGCGCCCGGAGAGCTTGCCGATCGTCAGCTGGCTGCCGGAGAGGCCCACCGACTGCGGGGTCATGATCTCGTAGGTGAGCGGGTTCTTGATCACGCCGTCC
>Ga0208587_1000731_pt1 | contig 17959 bp, 16 predicted proteins | sample NGESurdeep092012_7_FD_184472 | JGI IMG/M metagenome (GOLD analysis project Ga0208587, IMG submission 184472) | Arctic peat soil microbial communities from Barrow, Alaska - NGEE Surface sample 210 deep-092012 (SPAdes) | ecosystem: Environmental > Terrestrial > Soil > Wetlands > Peat ...
TGATCCGGGTCATGCACCTCGAGCCCGATTCCGTGGCCGAGGCCGTGCATGTAGAAGAGATGGAGTTGCGCGCACTGGCGTGGCTGCGCACCTGACGCGCAGTCGTACGTCGCTCCCGGCGATTCAATCAGGCCGCGCCGCGTGAGTCCCGCCGCGAGCACAGCGTTCGACGAATCGGTCATGAGCCGCGCCGAATTGCCGAGCGTGGCCTGACGCTCCGCCGCTTTCTGCGCGTCGCGCACGAGCTGGTAGATCGCCCGCTGCTCCACCGTGAAGATGCCGCTCGCCGGAACGGTGCGGGTGACGTCGGCGGCGTAGCCCTTGAACGAGGCGCCGATGTCCATCACGACGAGATCGGTCGCGCCGATGAACCGGTCGTCCACGTTGTAGTGCAGGGTGGTGGAGTTCGGGCCCGAACCCACGCTGGTCGAGAAGGACGGACGGTCCGCGCCGTTGCGACGGAAGGTGTACTCGATGAGCGCCTGCAGCTCGAACTCGTTCAATCCCGGCTTGATCGTCGGAATGACTTCCTTGTGAGCGCGATTCGTGATGTCCACCGCGTTGCGGATCATCGTGAGCTCGGCCGTGCTCTTGGTGCCGCGAAGCTGTTCGACCACGTCGTTCACGGTCGTGACCTTGAGCGCCACATACTTTCGCTTCAACCGATCGAAGATCTGTTCGTCGGGTGAGCGAAATGCCGGCGACCGGTCGTCATCCGCGCCGCGCCCCACTTCGCCCACCACCCTGAACGGCATCCCGGCAGCGGCGAGCGAGTCGAGCACCTTGTTCAGATCATTTGCAGGCCGCCCGCGAATGCCCGTGAGCGTGCCGATGCCATCCACGCCGACGCGTGTCCCCGTCCACACCTCTCGGCTCGGCTCCCGTGGATTGACGAACATCGTGGCCGATCGCACAGCGCCGCCCTGCTTGATCATCAACAGCGCCGCATCCGGCTCCTTGAAGCCGGTGAGATAGTAGAACGACGGGCTCTGATAGAACGACACGTAGTCCTGTGCCGGCTCGTGCCCACCCAGTGCGACGAAGACGCCATCGGGCAGCTTCGCCGCGAGATCGGCGCGGCGTCCGGCGTATTCGAGTTGGGTCTGCGCGAACAGCACCGACGGCAGGAACAGGACGGCAAGAGAAAAACGGCGCATCACATACCCTCCTTCGAGAAAGACGACGCGCTCAACGGGCGAGCACGCTGATGATGTACAGGACGAGGCCGACGAGCCCGCCCACCAGTGTTCCGTTGATGCGAATGAATTGCAGATCGCGCCCAATCTGCACCTCGATCTTCCGCGAGGCATCAGTCGCATCCCATCCTTCGACAGTCTTCGCGATCAATTCGGCGACCTCGGGCCTGTACTGATCCACGACGCCGAGGACGAGACGTTCGGCCGCGTCATCTACATCCTGCAGGAAGGCTGGGTTCCCGAGCGCCCGCTCGGCGATGGCACCGATGGCGCGCTCCAGCGGTTCCGGAGAGGGCGCGTCGGGGCCAACGTACTTCGCGAGCGAGCTTTGCGCGGCGCGGAGCAGGGCATCCGACAGCTCCTCCACGGCCGGGTGCGTGAGCAGCTTTTCCTTCATCGCCTCCGCACGCGCAATCGTCTCCGGCGAGTTGTGCAGCTTTTCGACGAACCCACGCAGCGCCTGGTCGAACTGCTCGCGCAATGGATGCTGCTCGTCGGCGGTAACCTGATCCAACGTGCGCTCGATACCCGCGACGATCTTCTGATAGAGCTTGTCGTCCACCACGCCCGGCACCCACCAGGGGCTTTCCTCGGCGATCCGCACGCGGATGAGCTCCTTGTTGTCGTGCACGATGCGGCTCACGAGATTCACCAGCTTGTCGAGCATCTCCTGATGCCGGTCGTCGGTCGTCGCGAGGGTCAGGAGATCGCTGAGCAGCGGGGCGATCTGCACCTTTCGCAGTTGCACGACGAGAGTCTCGCGGACGGTCGCCTGTAGCTCCTCGCTCGGAATGGACTCCGCCGCTCGGGCCACTCCGCCCGCGATCGCTCGCGCCACGCGTGTCTGGTGCTCGGGCTGGGCAAGCCAGAGCGCGGCGCGCTCGCCGAGGCGCATGCCCGCGAGCTGACGCGCGATCACCTCGCGCGCAAGGAAATTGTTTCCCACGAAGTTCCCAAGGCTGCGACCAATTCGATCCTTCCGCTGCGCCACGATCGCCGTGTGCGGGATCGGAAGCCCAAGTGGATGACGGAAGAGCGCCGTAACGGCGAACCAGTCCGCGATCCCGCCGACCATCGCCGCCTCGGCGGTCGCACGGATGAGGCCGATCCAGAGTGGCGCCAGTACCGGTCTCAGGTGAGAGAGCAGCGCCGTCGCCACGAAAAGCGCGGCGAACGCGGCGAGCAGCGCTGTGGCGCGCCGCCGCATGATGGCGTACTGACGAACCCTTTCCGAATCGTCCTTTACGACGAGCATGGAGAGAAAATATGGTGGGGAACAGGTACACGCCCGTACATTGAGGCACAGGCAACTACGCATTCACGTCGCCAAGGTTGCGAAGTTCGGGATTCTCCCAGAAATTGTGCGACAATGACTCCAACCCGAGCCGCTTCGTCCGTCCGGGAGCGCGCACTCGCATTCGCTCCGGTCGTGCTGATGTTGGTGGTCGTCGCGTGGAGCATCGAGCTGTTCCACCGCGAGGATCAGGGGCGTGCCCTCGTCCGGCACACGGAGACCGTGCTCTCGACAGCGTCCTCGGCGCTCTCGCATCTTCGGGACGCCGAGACCAGTCAGCGCGGATATCTCCTCACCGACACGGAGGAGTATCTGCATCCGTATCGAGTCGGGCGGGATTCCGTGGGCATCGAGCTCAACCGGCTGCGCGTGCTGACGGAGGACAATCCGCGACAACAGCGTCTGCTGGACGCGCTGGCTCCTGTGGTCGCGCTCAGACTCATCCGGCTCGACTCTGGCATCGCGATGCACCGGGCCGGCGAAACGAAAGCAGAGCTCGATTTCATTCGGTCCGGGCATGGAAAGCGGGTGATGGACAGCGCCCGGGCGATCTTCGCCGATCTAAGAGGGGAGCAGCGCCGCCTTCTCGAGGAGCGGGTGCGACGCGAAGAGTTGGATCATTACACGCTTCGACTTGCCCTGATTCTCGGAGTCCTCTTCTCCGCGCTCATTTCATATCTGATCAGTACGCGATTCGCCCGAAAGGCCGCGCTCCGCTCGTCGCTGGCGAGGGAGCTCTCCCTTCGGAACGACACCCTCCAGCAGCAGGCGCTCGAGATCAGGCTCTCGAACCAGCAGCTTCAGGAACAGCAGATGGAGCTCAAGCTGACCGCGGACCAGATGCGAGAGCATGCCGACGAGCTCGCGCGTACGACCACTGCCCTCCGGCAAGCCAATGCGGCGAAGGGGATGTTCCTCGCCAACATGTCGCACGAGCTGCGCACGCCGCTCAATGCGATCGCCGGCCACGTGCAGCTAATAGAAATGGAGCTGCACGGGCCGGTGACGGAGGCGCAGAAGGCGGCACTCGCCCGCATTGCGCGCGCACAGCGTCATTTGCTCGCACTCATCAACGACATCCTCAACTTCGCCAAGCTCGACGCGGGCCGCCTCGCGTACGCCATCGTCCCCACCGACGTCGGGGCCGTCATGAGCGACGTCACCGGAATGGTGGAAACGCAGATGACAGCCGCCGGGCTGACATTCAGCAGCGCGCTCTCGAGCGAGCCGTGCGAGGTATGGGCCGATGCGGAGAAGCTGGGCCAAATCCTCATCAACCTGTTCAGCAACGCGACCAAGTTCACCAAGCCAGGCGGGCACGTGTCATTCGAGGTCGCACGCGATCCAAACAACGACGCCGTGCTGGAGCTTCGCGTGACGGACACCGGGATCGGCATTCCCTCCGACAAGCTGGAGCAGGTGTTCGACCCATTCGTTCAGCTCCATGCGATGGCGACGTCGCATCAAGGTACCGGCCTGGGTCTCTCGATCTCACGCGACCTCGCGCGAGGCATGGGCGGCGAGCTCACCGTGTCCAGCAAGGAAGGAGTGGGCTCGACCTTCACCGTTACGCTGCGGCGCGTGCTCGGGGCGGCCGACGCACAAACGAGCGTCTTACGCCGGCCCGCTGCGGCGCTGCGCGCCTAGCGAGCGCAGCGAGCGGGCCGCTTCAACGCTTCTCCAGCGAGCGCCAAAGATACCAGCTTGCCACCGACGCATACGGCCGCCAGCTCTCGCCGATCCTGAGGACCTCCTTCGGCGTCGGGCGCGTCTTCAAGCCGTACGCGCGCTGGATTGCGTTCTGGACGCCGAGGTCGAGCTCGGGCAGCACGTCGGGCCGTCCGAGCCGGAACATGAGGAACATCTGCACCGTCCACCGCCCGATACCCTTCACCTGCACCAGATGCTCGATGATGCTGTCGTCCGACAGGCGACCGAGATGCGTGAGTGCCAGCGAGCCGTCGGCGACGCGGACGGAGAGGTCGCGTAGGTAGCCCATTTTCTGCCGCGACAGCCCCGCATCTCGAAGCAGTGCGTCGTCCGTCTCGATCACCAGCTCAGCGCGGGGCCGCTTATTCGGATAGAGCTCGCAGAACCGTCGGTGAATGGTGCCCGCGGCCTTGCCCGAGAGCTGCTGATAGACGATCGAGCGCACGAGGGCGTCGTAGTGCGTGCCCGTACGGCGCTGCTCCATCCGGCATGGGCCGACGCGCGCAATGAGCGCCGCGAGAATGGGGTCGGCGCGCTTGAGATGCGCGAGGGCGGAACGATGAGTGGGGCTCATGACACGTACTCGGGTGCGATCGGCAGACGGATTGGGAGCGAAGGACGCTGGAGCCGCAAGATACGCCGCGCCAACTTGCCCATGCAAACAGCCGACGCCACCCGTACTTTAGAGTTGACGCTGGACCCGAACCGTACCGTACCGGAGACATCATGCACGCCCGCATCACTCGTCGCGTCTCATCGGCCGCGCTCTCCGTGGCCCCCATGCTCACGCTCGCCTGCGCATCGGTGCCGGTGACCTCGGCGCCAATCGTCGCCAGTGGTCCGACCACTCTGCTCACCCGGCTCGGCGCGGACACGGTATCGCTCGAGCAGTACACGCGAACGCCGACGCACATGGAAGGCGTGGTCATCGCACGCTCGCCCTTCACGAACATCCAGCTGTACAGCGTGGAGATCGGCGCGAACAACATGCCGACGAGCGCGACCTATGCCTTCATCCGCGGCGACGGCAGTCTCGTGACTGGCCAGATTCCGTCAGTCGACGTCCGATACCGCGCGGACTCCATCACGCTCATCGGGCACCGGCCCTCGGGAGACACGACGCGTTCCATCGCCGCTCGCGCGCTCTCGATGCCCACGCTCGGCAATTCCTACGGGCTGTACGAGCTCGCCATCGCCCACCTGCGCGCATCCGGTCGCGACAGCGCGGAGTTCGCCGGAGTGCCCCTCGGATTCGGTGTGCGCTCGACGACCTCGCTGCCCGTACGGGTGTTCGCCGGCGATTCGGCGCGCATCACACGGTCGGGATCCCCGCTCTATGCGCGCTTCGACAGAGGCGCGAATCTTCTTGGGCTGGACGGCAGCAAGACGACGATCAAGGTTCGTGTCGATCGCGTGGCGGGCACCGACCTCGAAGCGATGGCGAAGTCCTGGTCAGCGCTTGAGAAGACCGCGGGCGTGGCGGGCGCGGCATCAACACGCGACACGGTGAAGGCGACGCTGGGCAACGCGCACCTCTGGGTGGATTACGGTCGTCCGGCGCTGCGCGGTCGCAATGTGTGGGTGGACGGCGTGCTCGGCGACAGCATCTGGCGCACCGGGGCAAACGCGGCGACGCAGCTTCGCACGGACGCCGACATCAGGATCGGCGGCGCGCTCGTTTCGGCGGGCACCTACACCCTCTGGACCGCGACGACGCCGCTTGGGCATCAGCTCATCATCAACAAGCAGTTCGGCCAGTGGGGCACCGAATACCATCCCGACCGCGATCTCGCGCGCGTGGCGCTGACCGAATCGCAAGAGGGGACATCCGTCGAGCGGTTCACCATCGCGATCGATCCGCGCGGCATGATGAGCTTGCAGTGGGGAACCAGGAAGTTGAGCGTTCTCGTCGAGAGCAGATGATCGTTCGCACAGGCGCGCAGGTCGTGACGGCCGCGCGGCGCATAACAGGCACATGTTGACACGCCTCATCAACTACTTCCTCAAGGGGATCGTCTTTCTCGCTCCCCTTGCATTCACGATCTACATCTGCGTGAACATCTTCCGAACGATCGACGGATGGCTCGGGATCGCGATCCCCGGCGTCGGCTTTGCCATCACGGTGGTGCTGATCACGCTGTTCGGCTTCCTCGCGCAGAGCTTTCTCACGCGCAGCGCGCTGAACATCGTGGAGAACCTGCTCAACCGGTTGCCCTTCGTGCGGCTGCTCTATTCCTCAACGCGGGATTTGCTGAACGCCTTCGTGGGTGAGAAGCGCCGCTTCGACAAGCCGGTACTCGTGGCGCCGTATGCTGGGGGCGTGGCGCGCGCACTCGGCTTCGTGACGCAGGAATCGCTCGCCAGACTCGGGCTGGTGGACCATGTCACGGTGTACGTGCCGCACTCGTACGCCGTTTCCGGCGTGCTGTGGATCGTCCCGACGAGCGCGGTGACGCCGGTTGACGCGGATAGCGCGGACGTGATGGCGTTCATAGTATCGGGAGGAGTGACCGCGCCGCCGGGGATGATCGCGCACCGGACGGTGCAATAGCTTCTGGGGCACCCTCGCAGGGGTACTTTGCAGCATCCACCGGCCACGAATATGCCACGTGCCATGAACTACGCCATCCGACTCGCCATTCCGGCACTCGCCATCCTGCTCAGCGCCTCACCGGCACGCGCTCAGGGTGCGGCGCACGGCCATCGCGCCGACATCGTGTTCGAAGCCACGATCACCGAGCTTCAAGCAGCGCTGACCTCGGGACGCACGACCTCGGCCAGCCTCGTTGACGCCTATCTCGCGCGCATCGCTGCGTACGACCACGAGGGCCCTGCCCTCAACGCGATGATCCGGCTCAACCCGCACGCGCGTGCCGACGCCTCGGCGCTCGACGTCGAGCGGAAGGCCGGCAAGGTGCGAGGACCATTGCATGGTATTCCCATCATCCTCAAGGACAACTACGCCACACGCGACATGCCGACGTCCGCGGCCTCGATCGCACTCGCGGGCCTGCGCATGCCTGACGATGCCTTCCAGGTGAAACGACTCCGCGACGCCGGCGCTGTGATCCTCGGAAAGTCGAACATGCATGAACTCGCCGCCGGCATCACGAGCATCAGTTCACTTGGCGGGCAGACGTGCAACCCGTATGACCCGGACAGAAATCCCGGTGGCTCGAGCGGCGGCAGCGGCGCCGCGGTGGCGGCGAGTTTTTCCGCGGTGGCGTGGGGCTCCGATACCTGCGGCTCCATTCGCATTCCGTCCGCGGTGCACAATCTGTTCGGCCTGCGCCCCACGAAGGGACTCTCCAGCGTCAGCGGGATCATTCCGCTCGCGCATTCGCAGGATGTGGGTGGTCCGCTTGCGCGCACCGTGATGGATCTCGCCATCGCGCTCGACGCGACCATCGGCCCGGACGCCGCCGACTCCGCGACGCGCATGCTCAATGGGCGACAGCTTCCTCGATTCGTCAGCGCACTCGACTCGACGTCGCTCCGTGGCAAGCGCCTCGCCGTGCTGACGTCGTACTTTGGCGAGGAGGCCGACGATCAGGAGGGCGCACGCGTCGTCCGATCTGCGCTCGACAAGATGAAGGCGCGTGGCGCCGAAGTGGTGAACGTTGCCATTCCCGGTCTCGACAGCATCGTCAACCGCGCGAGTGTCATCGACTACGAGTTCAAGTACGATCTCATCGACTTCCTCGCGAAGGTTCCGGGCACGCACGTCTCAGGGCTGTCCGACATTCTCGCCGCCGGGCTCTATCACGCGGCGCTCGAGCAGCCATTTCGCCGACGGGACAGTCTCGGCACGCGCGACAACGCGGCGTATCGCGCCGCGCTCGCGCGGGGGACGGCGGCGCGCGACATGGTCATCGCCTTTCTCGACGCCAATCACTATGACGCCCTCGTCTATCCGACGATGCGGCGCAAGGCCGCGCTCATTGGCGAGCCGGCCCGTGGCTCGACGTGTCAATTGAGCGCGGTCACGGGATTGCCGGCCCTCAGTGTACCTGCGGGATTTACACCAGATGGCATGCCCATTGGCGTCGAACTGCTGGGGCGTCCACTTGCCGACGCCAACCTGCTCGCCCTCGCGTACGACTACGAGCAGTCGGTTCATCCGCGTCGCGCGCCGAGCACCACGCCGCCGCTCGTCGATGGCCGCGCGCCGAAACCGCTCGCGTTTACCACCACGGCAAGCAGCAACGGCGCCACGGCGCGTGGAGCATTCACGTTCGATCCGACTCGGCGGGCGCTCGTGTATGAGGTGCGTGTGTCCGGTTCATCCGCCGGCCACGTCTACGCCGTGAGCATCGTGCGCGACAGCGCCGGCACGCCGGGGCCCGTCGTCCGCCGTCTTGCCGCACAGGGCACCGTGCGATCACGGGGCTCACTGGTACTCGGCGACGTCGAACGACGCGACCTTCTGGCGGGCCGATTGGCGCTCGCGATATTTGCGAGTGATCAACCCGGCGCCGCGGCAAGAACGCCGATGCGCGTGCTTCCTTCGCACAGGGACAAATGATGCCCGAAAGCAATACCACCAGGACTCACCGTCCCATCCACGCCGACAACCTCCCGAAGCCCGTCGGCCCCTACTCACCGGGAATGGGCTTCGAGCGCCTCATCTTCGTCTCGGGCCAGGGCGCCACGGATCCGGCCACAGGCCAGCTCGCCGGGCCGGACGCGGCGACGCAGACGGCACAGTGCCTGAAAAATGTGCGGACGATCCTGCAGGCGGCCGGCTCCGACCTGCAGTACGTGTTGCGCTGCGGGGTCTTCCTGCTCGACATGAACGAGTTCCATCTGATGAACGGCGTATACGAGCGTGTCTTCGGCGATCACCGGCCGGCGCGAACCACCATACAGGCGGCGGGTTTGCCGGGTGTCGGACTGCGGGTGGAGATCGACTGCATCGCATACGTGCCGTAGACGCGAGTCCCGCAGCGCCCAGAATGCCGCAGACTACGGCTGCGGTGGCCCCGCCATGATTGCGTCCGACACTCGCTCCCGCTGGTGCTCGTTCTTGCTGAACAGCAGCACCAGCACGTTGTCGCTCTGAATCAGCGTCGTCTCAGCCTTCATGCTGATCGGACGCGCTTGCGCGATGAACTTCGCCGTGTCGAGCGTGGCGGCGGCGGTGTGGCGCGAGACGGTGTCGGGGTACAGGTAAAAGGCCACACCCGCGTTGCCGAGCGTCAGCGTGACCGCCTTCACGTCGAGCTTCGGGAGGTCCCCGATCTTATCCGAGCCGCTCTGCGGCGCGAGGCCGGACTGCTCGAGGCGAATGCGGACCGTACACTCGCTCCAATGTCCCGTCCTCTGGCAGGTCGGGGCGCCGCCGGCCGCGACGGCGGTTGCCTCCTGCTGTGCAGCGGGTGTGTCGGACGCTGGCGCCTTGCCGCGACCGCACGCGGCAAGACAGACGAGCGAGAAGGCCGCCCCCAGGGTCCGGCGTGTCACGACCATTTCATCCGCTCGCGCAGCGCGGTGACGTGCGCCGTGTGATGGCGGCCATGCCAGGAATACATGGAGAGCAGGCTGTCCACCGTCATCGAACCATTCTCGGAATGATTCAGTGTGCGCTGGAACCTGTCTTCCGAAGAGCTGCGCAAGAGCGTCGCGAGGCGCTCGTGCGCCGCGTCGAGGAGGGTGAGCGAGACCTCGATCGGCATCGTGCGCGCGTCGTCGAGCTCGGCCCACTTCGCCTCGTCGTACCCCCTGATCGTCGGGTTCTGCTCGGTGAACGCGAGACGGAAGCGCACGTATGCGCTCAAGTGGCTGTCGGCCACATGATGCACGAGTTGACGCACCGTCCACCCGCCGGGTCTATACGGCGTATCCAGTTGCGCGTCGGTCAGCCCTTTGACAGCCTGGCGGAGCTCGCGCGGCGCAGCGGCGATCGCATCAATGGCCGCTCGGCGCTCGTCTGCAGAGAGCTGCGACTTTCGGTCTAGCTTGCCGATGGGAAAGCGGAGATCGGGCTTGGCGGGAGAGGAAGTGGACATGGTCGGGAAGAGTGGTGGGGAGACGTATGCGGTGTAGGGCGGAAGCTAATTTCTCGGTGGCCTGCCGCGCGAGGCCGGTCACGAACGCGCCGCGCTGTTGTCCCGTCAGACCGTCAGACTGTCCGACTGTCCGATCGGTCCAAGGCCCCTCCCGCCTCAGCCGTGTTGCGAATACGTTACAGTCGTGCACACGCGGATGATTGCGATATGACCGAGAAAAAGCGTCGCTCCGCGAAGAAGCGCGCCGGGCCCGTACACAAGTCGCCGTACTTTCTGCAGCCTGGAACGCAGGGCGCCGTGACCGTGTTGCGTCGTCCCGCCGGCAATCGCATCGACGCGACGCTCTGCGGCACGATGTCGAGCCGGGCGATGGCGCTGGCGCTCGTGAAGCAGCTCGAGAAGGCAGAGTCGGTCGTGAAAGACCTCTTTCTCGAGGCTACCGATGACGGCATCGAGGCGCTCGAAGCGGTGCTCGAGGCCTGCCGCCAGTCGGTGATTCGCCGCGGCGAGATGGCCGAGGGCGGTCATCATCAGACGAGCGGAAGTGGGGTCCCGGCGGCGCGGAAGCGCGGCCGAAGCCGCCGGCGAGGGCCAGCTCCGCGGCCGCGTGGCGCTCCGCCCGCGCCCGGCGACGGCGCCGAAGGCACGAGCGCCGCCTGACACATCGATCGCTCTCCCGTGCGTACGTCGCGCGGGATGGCGCGCCGATCGTGCGTGCCGTGGACGCCGCGATCTTCACGCGCCGGTACTTCGGCCACTGCATGAGCTGCGGCTTCTGTGCGGACGCGTGCTGCCAGCATGGTGTGGACGTGTCCGTGGTGGAGCGCGACCGGATCCTCGCGCGCGCAGCCGAGCTCGCGCCGCACATCGGACTCGATCCGTCTGCCGGGTTCGAGACGGCGACCACGCTCGACGCCGACTTCCCCGGCGGAGCGGCGACGCGAACGCGCGTCGTGAACGGCCGCTGCGTCTTTCTGCGTCGCGACACGCGCGGATGCCTGCTGCACTCGCTGTCGCTCGAGACGAACGACGATTACCACCTGCTCAAGCCGATGGTGAGTGCGCTTTTTCCGGTGACTTTTGACGACGAGATCCTGCTGTGCTCAGCGGAGCTGGCCGAGGGTTCACTAGTCTGCGCCGGACCCGGTCCGACGGCGTACGAGATGGCACGTGCCGAGCTGGGGTACTATTTCGGGGATGAGCTGGTGGCGGAACTGGATGTCATGGCCCGGCAGGAACAAAGCGGTGAAAAGGAAAGAGCCGGATTGACCTGAAACGGCCCGATTTCTTATCAGGCAGTTCCCGTTGAATCCAGCCCTTTCTCAAGTCACGCGTTTGCTTGAAAACCCAGCCAGCTATCGGTTCAGGGCTTCGGCCCGCCTGAAGCCGAGCCCCACACGTTGTTCGAGCGATCGATATCCACCAGCCGCTTATCGGGATCGAGCTCGATGCGGACGAGCGTCTTGCCGGTGACGGTATAGCGGCGCATGTAGTGCATCGTGTTCGTGCTCCACACCTCAGCGGGATAGTCGTGGTTCTCCACCGACCCATCGCTGTAGGTGAATCGTGCGTGAATCGGCAGCACTCCACGCGCGCGATTTCCGTACACCACCGTGACGACCTTCGCGCCGTTCGGCGCATCCGACGTCACGACCGTGTCGATTGCCTGATCAAAGTGCGGGTTCTCCTTGAACCACTCGCGCCAGAACCAGTCGAGGCGCTTTCCGCCCACGTCCTCCATCGTGCGATAGAAGTCGGCCGGTGACGGATGCTTGAACGCCCAGCGCTCGATGTACGTGCGGAACGCGTCATCGAATGCCTCGGGGCCCATGATCTCCTGGCGCAGAAGCTGTAGACCGACGCTCGGCTTCACGTACGCCGCGAGCCCGAGCAGCCGAGGATCGATGCGGTCGGGCATGATGTCGATCGGCTGGTCCACGTTCGCCTTCTGCGCGCCTTCCACATACTGCCGCTCGCCGAGCCCACGCGCCATCTGATCGCCCTTCTCGGGATAGCGGCGCCCTTCGCTGAAGGTGTTGATGAAGGTGTTGAACCCTTCGTCTTGCCACATGTACACGCGCTCGTTCGAGCCGACGAGCATCGGGAACCAGTTATGTCCGATCTCGTGCGTGACGACGTTGTACAGGTCGTACTTGTCGCTGCTCTTCGCTTCCATCACGAGCATCGGATATTCCATTCCGCTGATCGGCCCTTCCACCGCGCTCATCTGCGGCCATGGATACTTGTACCAGCGCGTGGAGTACTCGTCGATCGACATGCGCGCCTGATCCGCCGCGTCCTTCCACGGATCGATGGCGCTCGGCCGGTAGAAGGCCTGCGCGAGAATGCCGTTCCAGCCGCTCGCGTCCCAGAGGTACTCGGGTGAAGCGGCCCACGCGACGTCGCGCACCTTCTTTGCCGAGAACTTCCAGGTCAGCATGCCGGTCGACTTGGGCCGGGCGGCGCCGGACTTAATCTCGTCGAGCGTGACGATGTTCACCGGCGTCGCCGACTTGATCGCCTGTGCGAGCCGAGTGATCTGTGCGGGCGTCAGCACGGCCGTTGGATTGACCAATGTTCCCGTGCTCGCAACTATGTATCCCGCCGGCACAGTGAGTTCCACGGTGAAGTCGCCATACTCGAGATAGAATTCGCCCTGTCCGAGATACGGCTCCGTGTTCCAGCCGCGCAGATCGTCGTAGACGTTCACGCGCGGATACCATTGCGCCAGCTCGTACAGCGAGCCCTCGCGGCCCATGCGGTCGGCGCCGTGCTCCGGAATCAGGAAGTGCCAGGCGACGTCGAAGGTCGCCATCCTGCCGGGCGGGAGCGGCTGGGCGAGGTCCACCTTCATGACAGTCTCGTTCGGACGCCGCTTCACCGCGACACGACGCGCGCCGAGCAACTGGTCGAAGCGGTCAATGATATCACCACCTTCGAAACCGCGCGCGCCAAAACGCGAATCCTGCGGGAAGATGAACGAGTTGAGCGACTTGTCCGTGAACGCATTCTGCTCCATCTGCAACCAGATGAAGCGAAGGGTGTCGGGAGAGTTATTCGTGTACCTGAGCTTGAGCGAGCCAGTCAGCGTCTTGGAGCCGGTGTCGAGCGACGCCTTGATGTCGTAGTCAGCGTGGTTCTGCCAGTACTTGGGGCCGGGCGCGCCGGAGCCGGAGCGGTACATATTGGCGGCCGGCAGCACGAGCGGTGCGAAGATCGACGTGTCGCCGACTCCGGTATTGTCGAAGCGCGGCATGACAGTGGCTGCGGGAGCCGCCGGCGCGGCGACCTGCGCGGCGAGCGGTGCTGCGGCGACGAGTGCAGCGAGAAGCGCGAATAGCCTGGTATTCATCGGTATCGTGGTCGGGGTTGATGCATGAGTATACCCGGCCCGAGCAAAGGATGGACCCGCTGTGCTCTCGGTGTTGGTGTGCCGTCCCGAGAGGCGGCGCTTCAGCGCCGCCGCCCCGGAGCGGCGCTCAGCGCCTGGACAGCGTCACCGACCCATTCGTTGTGATCGCGCGAATGGGCGTGCCACCGCCATTCAGCGGCAGGCTCAGTCGGCGACCGATTCTCCCCTGTACGGTGATCGGAAAATCAGTGTTCATCCGCCCGTTCACCGTGCCCGTCTCGATCTGTGCGGCGTACGAGCTCGGAATTCCCATGTGCACGGAACCGTTCTGGGTTTCGGCGTCGAGGCCAGCGCCATCCCACTTCGCGCCGACGAGCTGCACGTTGAGCGAGCCGTTCTGCGTGCGGGCATGCACGTCGCCGCCCACATCGGTGAGGGAGACGCTGCCGTTGGTTGTCTGTAGACTCATCTTGCCGGTAACCCCAGTCACGCCCAGTCCGCCATTGTGCGCGTCGAGCTGGAGGTCGAAGCGGCGCGGCACGAACACCACGTAGCTCACCGACACGTTTTCATTGCGGCCCCACGAGCGTGGCCCATCGGAGGAGATCCGTCGCCCGTCGACGTTGATCTTCACCTCCTTGATGAGATCCCGCGCCGCACCGTCGTCATGCGCATTCCCCTGAATGCGCGCGGTGACGCGCACAGAATCGCCGTCCCAGCCCACGACGCGAATGCCACCGTTCTCCCGGCCATCGATGTCGAGGGCGCGTCCTGAAAGCCTGACGGGCACGACACGCACCTCGCACGCACGCCCGCGATTGTCGTCGTCGCCCCGGCCGTCGCGGCAGTTCTCCAGCCACCGGCTGTCGTCAAACTCCGAGGAGCGCTGAGCGTGGAGCGGCGACGCGGCGGCGACCAGCGCGAAGGCGAGCAGCGAGCGAATGAAAGGGGCCTGATGCATGGGAATCTCCAAGCGGGTGGGCACACGTCTCCGGCACACGTGCAGCCATATGACAGCGGCCCCCGGGGAAAGGGTTGAATCGGGCCGAAAACCACAACTACGGAAAAACCAGTTGACAACGGATCGTGGTGACAGTATGCTACGGAAGAACCCGTAGACAAGGCCCCCATGTCCGATATCTACTTCCCCCCCCGCGAGCTCGAAGTCATGAGCATTCTCTGGCGACTCGGCTCGGCGACCGTCGCCGAAGTGCGAGAAGCGCTCGACGAACAGCTCGCGTACACGTCGGTGCTCTCGGCGCTCCAGACGCTCGAGGAGAAAGGCTTCGTGCGACATGAAGCGCACGGGCGAGCGTACAAGTACCTCGCCGTGGTCGGTGCCGAGCGTGCCGGCGGAAGCGCGATCGCACGGATCAAGGACGCCATCTTCCACGGCTCCGCGGAGCGCATGTTCGCGCAGTTCGTCTCCGACAAGAAGCTGAGCCGAGAGGAGCTCGAGCGCATGCGCGGGCTGCTCGCCGAGCGCCTCGAGGAGGAGACATGACGATCGCGTGGGCGCTCTATGTGCTGCTCGTCGGCACGCTGCTGGCGTGCGGCGCTCTCGCCGTGGACGGCATGCTCCGTCGCACGACGCTGCCCACGCGATGGGTCTGGGTGAGCACGCTCGCCGCGATCGTGTGCTTCGCGGTCGTCGCGCCGAGACGCGACGCTGCGCCCGCCGCGGTCAGGATTCCCGTCACGCAGAATCGCGTCGCCCCGGTTGCCACACCGCCATCGGCGACGCGTGGCGTCGCCGCCGTGTACGAGTGGGGGCGCGAGGCGGTGAGATCCTCCATCACAGGGCTCATCGCGGGCGCGAACAAGCGTCTGTCTGCCGCGGCCGTGCTTTGGCTTTCGATAGCGTGGGGTGTGATGAGCGCGATGATGCTGGCCGTTCTCGTCATCGTGAATCGTCGCGTCGATCGAGAGCGACGCGCGTGGCCGCACGCCGAGGTGTTCGGCACGCCGGTGCGCATCACGCCGGCGGTTGGCCCCGCGGTCATCGGCCTCTCGACGCCGGAGATCGTGGTGCCGCGCTGGCTGCTCGAACGAAGCCCCGACGAGCAGCGTCTCGTGATCGTGCATGAGCGCGAGCATGTCGCCGCGCGCGATCAGCTTCTTCCTGTCGGCGGACTCGTCGTCGCAGCGATTCTCCCCTGGCATCCAGCGGTCTGGTGGGCCCTCTCGCGCCTGCGTCTCGCCATCGAGCTCGATTGCGATGCTCGTGTATTGAACCATGGCGTGCAGCCTCGGCCCTACGGAACGCTGTTGATCGACATCGCCGGCCAATGCGCCGGACACCGCGTTGGCGCGCTCGCGCTCGCGGACAGGACCTCACACCTGGAGCGGAGATTGCTCGCCATGAAGAACACACAGCAGCGGTTCACTCTCGTTCGGACGGGCGCGCTCGGCGCCATCGCCATGCTGTCCATCGTGATGGCGTGCGAGGCGCGACTGCCGACCTCGGCGGAAGTGGACCAGATGGATGTGGCGAGCGCGGAGAAGGCGGTCGTGCAGGCGAAGCTGCTCGACGGAAAGGAAGCGCAAAATGTTGTCTACAAGATTGACGGCGTGGTCGTGACTGCGGCCGTAGCGCATGCGATGAGCTCGAAGCACATCGTGAGCGTCAGTGTATCGAAGTCCGGCACGGCACACATGAAGGGCGATAGCACTGCGTTCGCGGTCCTGAGCGTCAGCACCTCCGACAGCAGCATCAAGGGCCCCATGAAGATCGTTTACAACGGGGGAACGATCGAGACCGCGCATGGAACGGTGGAAAGTGCCAAGCGCTTCACCGGCCTCCTGTTCGTCGATGGGGTGCTTGCGCCTGAGGGATCGATGGCCAAGCTCTCGCCAGACGACATCGCCAGCATCGAGGTGATCAAGGGTCCGGCGGCGGCGAAGATAGCGACCGATCCCGCGGCGGCAAATGGCGTCATCAAGGTCACGACCAAGCACGCCAGGCAGTAGAGCAAGAAAGTGCAGGTCCTTTCGTTTCACTCAGGACGACAAACTGGGAAGGTGCAGGTCCTTCGCTGCGCTCAGGACGACAAAATAAGTTGTCGTCCTGAGCGCAGCGAAGGACCTGCACTCCTCCTTAGCGCAGCATTGCCTTAGCGATCGTGTTGAGCTGCATGTTGCTCGTGCCCTCGTAGATCGCACCGATCTTCGCGTCGCGGTAGAACTTCTCCGCCGGATAGTCTGTCGTATACCCATATCCGCCGAACAGCTCCAGTGAGACGGACGTCACGCGTTCGGCGACCTGGCTGGAGAACAGCTTCGCCATGGCGCCCTCCATGGCGATGTCGTGGCCGGCGTCCTTGAGCCGCGCGGCGTTGTAGACCATGAGCCGCGCCGCCTCCGTCTCCGTGCGCGCCTGCGCGAGCTGGAACTGAATGCCCTGAAATTCGGCGATCGGCTTTCCGAACTGATGGCGCTCCTTCACGTACGACGTCGCCGCCGCGAGTGCACCCTGGCTCACGCCGATCATCTGCGCGCCGATGCCGATGCGTCCCTCGTTGAGCGTTTCGATCGCGACCTTGTAACCCTGTCCAACGGGGCCGAGCACGTTTTCGGCGGGCACTTCGACGCCATCAAGTATGAGTTCGGTGGTACTGGACGCTCGGATTCCGAGCTTGTCCTCCTTCTTGCCCACGGAGAAGCCGGCGAAGTCGCGTTCCACGATGAATGCGGTGATTCCCTTGTATCCCGCTTGCGGGTTCATGGTCGCGAATACGATGTAGATCCCCGCTTCGGCGCCATTCGTGATCCACATCTTGCGGCCCGTGAGCACCCACGTATCGCCGCGCTGTTCCGCGCGCGTCGCCATGCCGAAGGCGTCGGAGCCCGAGCCGGGCTCGCTGAGCGCGTAGGCGCCGATGGTGTCGCTCGTGAGACGCGGCAGGTACTTCGCCTTGAGCGCGTCGCTGCCGTAGCGCGTGATGGGATAGTTGACGAGCGTGTTCTGGACGTCGATCAGAATCGCGGCCGCCGCGTCGACTTTGCTCACCTCTTCGACAGCGAGGGCAACCATGAAGAGCGATCCGGCCGCTCCGCCATACTGCTCCGGCACCTGGATGCCCATGAGCCCCATCTCGAAGTATTTCGCGATGAGGTCGGGATCGATCTTGCCGGCCCGTTCCATCGCGGAGACTCGCGGCTTCACCTCTTCAGCGGCAAAACCGGCGACCGCGTCGCGGAAGAGTTCCTCGTCGTCGGAGAGGATGGTGAGGGGAGGATGCGAGACGGCGGAATCAGTGGACATGAGTGTGGTCAAACCGTGACGGAGGAAGCTGACGCCGGCTGTGAGATTGCAGCGGCGATGCTCCTGTTAGCCTCAGACGGAAAGCTACACCATTGTCGTCGTGGGCAAAGCGAAGGACCTGCACCTGTCTTTCTT
>Ga0208587_1000733_pt1 | contig 17945 bp, 17 predicted proteins | sample NGESurdeep092012_7_FD_184472 | JGI IMG/M metagenome (GOLD analysis project Ga0208587, IMG submission 184472) | Arctic peat soil microbial communities from Barrow, Alaska - NGEE Surface sample 210 deep-092012 (SPAdes) | ecosystem: Environmental > Terrestrial > Soil > Wetlands > Peat ...
GAAATAGAACGTTGTTCATGACGCTCGCGGCGTTTCGCGGTGTCTCAAGCGAATGATGAAAACGTGTGCCACTCAGTGCCCTTCAACTTCAATCAATGCCGGCAGCGCGGTTTCAGGAGAAGAAGCCAATCAGTTGGGTGCCTATGTTTCCACCAGAACAACGCTTGCGGCCAGCGCCGCCGCTCGCAACTCGCCGTCGAGAGTAGCGAGGGGCAGCCCGGTCCGCCCAGCGAGTTCCAGATAGGCGGCATCGTAAACCGTGAGTCCATGCTTGGTGGCCACTCGGATCACGGCATCCCAGGCGGCCGGAGCGTGAGGCGGCTCGATGCGGATCGGCAGCGCCGCCAAATCGCGAGCAAACCGGGCGACCCGTTCGAGATCGATCCGGCCCCGGCGCACGGCCATGATGAGGCCATTCATAACTTCAGTAGACCAGTGAGCCGGCACGACGGCAGGTTCGCCTGCGCGAAGACGCTCCAGCAAAGCCTCGGTCGCTGGCGTGGCCTCCTCTTCAAAGCACCACGGGAGAGTCGCCGACGCATCGGCAACGAAACCGGACATCAGTACTTACGCCCCTCGTTAATGAGATCCTTGATGCGGAGACCGCCGAGCGTGACGCCTTTGCGCAATTCGCGGATATCGGCCACGGCCTCGGCGGGTGTCATTGTCTGGGTGGGCACGATGGGTGGTTCCTTCTCGGCGAGGGTTTCCAGGGCGCGGTTTACTACCTCCTCGGGCGAGTGGTAGCGACCGGTGCGAAGGTGCGCCGCGACGAGCTGCTCGCCGTGAGGGTCGAGGGTCAGGGTGAGAGCCATGGTTCAGTGTAGCCCGGATTTGGAGACGAGCGCGGATCGGTTCCGAAAGTCTTGGGTGTGTTACATTTGAAGCAAATGGGTAATACACTCACGGTACGGCTCTCACAGGACCTCGCGGAGTGGTTGGATCAGGCTGCTCGAACGTCCGGGCTTTCGCGCGGCGGCATCGTTCGGATGGAACTCGAGAGAGCCCGAAAATCGCCCAAACGGCCGTTCTTACGCCTGGCAGGCGCGGTCGAAGGGCCGGCGGACCTCTCGACGCGCAAAGGTTTCTCACGAAAATGAAGGCCATCGCGGACACTGGCTTCCTGGTAGCATTCGGGAATCGAAGAGACCTCCATCACAGTTGGGCCTTGGAGGTCGCGCAACGCGTCACCGAACCATTGTTGACCTGCGAAGCGGTCCTTGCGGAGACTGCGTTTCACTTGGGCAGCGCTAGCCTGGTCCTGGGCTTCGTGCAAAGCGGCTTGGTCCGGCCGGCATTCCTTCTGGCTGACCATATCCCGCGGCTCGCCGAACTGGCGGCACGATACGCTGACCGGGCGCCCGATCTGGCGGACCTGTGTCTGATCAGACTGAGCGAGTTGCATCCCAAGCATCCTGTGATCACCACGGACTTGGGCGACTTCAGGATATACCGCCGAGGCCGTCGCGAGGTCATTCCCCTCATTCACCCCCCCAATCTGTAGCCCACCGTGCAATCATTACGGACGGCGAGCCTAGCGAAGTTAGCCCTAGAGCCTGGGCTCTTAGTTTTGCGCCGGGTTGCCGCTTACGGAAGTGATTGGCCCGGACGGAGGTGTCGACCAACGTCATTTGGCATCAGCCGGCCGGTGCCGGCGGCCAGCCTGGAAGTTGGGCATGGTGCCGCCCAGGGCTGCCAGGCGGCGAGCGGCTCCCCGCGAAATCAGTTCGCGAAGTGCTGCGTGAATCAGGGCTGTCTTTTCCTGGATGCCGGTAAGTTCGCGAGCCCGGCGGATCAACTCATCGTCCAGGTTCAAGGTGGTCCTCACACGCATCAGTATAGACGGTGACGATAGACGGTGACTCAAACATCAGAAATATTTCGCCCCCTCTAACCCATTCTCCAGGCTAACCTTAGCCGGATTCGTCCCGCCTCCCGCGCTTCAAACTCACACCCTCGTGCCGTAACATGGAATCAGCAGCAGGCGACGCTTCGCCCCGCTTCAAAAGGAATCGGAGGCAAAACCGGACAAGTATGGCCGGTTTTTGGCGGCAATATCGTGGTTAACTCATTTGTTATCAACACAACATAGTCTGGCTGGCCGGACATCTTTGTCCGGTTTTCGCGCTGTGTGCTGGTAATTCCTCCACGAGGGTAGCCTATTTCCCCACACACCTCAGCCACCAGTTACAATACTTCCAGGTCTGAATAGCAATTATGCCGCGGCGTCTCGCCCGGAAGCTGATGCTCTCGATCACCGTCATCGTGATCATTGTGGCGGCGGTTTCCGGACTCGTCAATGTCACCACTGAAGAGCAGCAACTCCTCAACACCATGATCGTTGGCGCGGACCAACTGTCCAAGGGGATCACCAGCGCGACGTGGCACGCCATGTTGGACGACCATCGCGAGGCCGCCTACCAGGTGATGCAGACCATCGCGCTCAAACAGGGGATCGACCGCATCCGCATGTTCAATCGCGCCGGCCAGGTGATGTTCTCCACCAATCCAGAGGACCAGGCCAGCGCCACGGAGGCACTGCCGGAGAGCAATCATTCCGACCTGCCTTCGCGGGTGCGTATTTTCCGCGGGGCGAATGGCGGCCGCCGCCTGGCCATGGCCACACCGATCTACAACGAGCCCTCGTGCAGCCAGGCACAGTGCCACGCCCATCCGGCGGAGATGAAGGTGCTCGGCGTGCTAGACCTGCGACTCAACCTGGAAAGCGTGGACCACGAAGTGGCCGCCATGAAGGGCCGGGTCCTGCTGGTGACCGCGGTGGAAGTCACGCTGATCAGCCTGTTCATCATCTATTTCACGCGCCGGTTCCTCAGCCGGCCGATCGAAAAGCTGATCGAAGGCACCAAGGCGGTGAGCCAGATGGAACTCGACCAGCCGCTGGACATCGTGGGCAGCAGTGAGGAACTCGACGAACTGGCGCGCTCCTTCGACGTGATGCGCGACCGCTTGCGGACGGCGCTCGGTGAGATCAACCAGTTCACCCAGAACCTCGAGACTAAGGTCGAAGAGCGCACGCAGCAACTCAAGGCCGCACAGAGAAAACTACTGCAGAGCGACCGCCTGGCCTCGCTCGGGGAGCTGTCCGCCAGTGTGGCGCACGAAATCAACAACCCAGTCTCGGGGGTGCTGAACCTTTCCATGCTGCTCCAGCGCATGCTGAAAGACGATGGCATCCCGCCGAATCGCATCCCCGAATTCCGCAGGTATCTCGGCCAGGTAACCAGTGAGACCGCCCGCGTGGGGCGCATCGTGAGCGACCTTCTGGCATTTTCGCGGCGCGGCAAGCCGCAGCGGGCGCCGGCCGATCTCAACCGAATACTGCGCATGACGCTCTCCCTGGTGGAACACAAAATGAAGCTCAGTAACGTGGCGGTGGAGACCACGTTGTGCGACGACCTTCCGGCAGCGCAATGCGACCCCTCGCAGATCCAGCAGGTGGTGCTCAACCTGGTACTGAACGCGGCGGAGGCGACGCAGAGCAAGACGGAACGGCGCGTATCCGTATCTACAGCCAAGGGAGACGGTGTCGTACTGCTGCATGTCGCCGATAACGGCGAAGGCATCCTGCCGGAGAATCTGACCAAAATCTTCAACCCGTTCTTCACCACCAAGCCGGAGGGCAAGGGCGTAGGGCTGGGCCTGGCGGTGTCGTACGGAATTATCGAAGCCCATGGCGGCGATATCGAGGTCAGGAGCACGGTGGGAGAGGGCACGACGTTTACCGTGTCGCTGCCGCTGGTGCCGCCTGCCGCGCGCACGGAGCCGCCGCCGGCGGTTCTGGCGCGTAGGGAATGAAGTATCTGTATGTGGCCGCGACCCAAGAGGTGGAGCGCGAGGCGCTGGCGGCGGTGACCGCTCGGGTGGCGGCGGAATTCGGAGGTCCGGTGCGCGGCATCGAACTGGGCAGCGTGGATTTCGCGTTTGACGCGGAGCGCCGGCAGTACGGCTCCATCCCGGTGCTCGATATGCTGCTCCGGCGGTGCCCCCAGGACGCTACCAAGTTGCTGGCGGTGACGGAGCGCGATCTGTTCATCCCGGTGCTCACCTTCGTCTTCGGACAGGCGCAACTGGGCGGCCGGGTGGGAGTGGTTTCCTTCGCCCGGTTGCGGCAGGAGTTCTATGGGCTCGCGGCCAACCGCGAGATTTTTCTGGAGCGGGCTTACAAAGAAGCTCTCCACGAGACCGGCCATTTGTTCGGGCTGGTGCACTGCGCGGAACCGAAGTGCGCGATGTCGCTCGCCACTACGGTCCGGCAAATCGATTTGAAAAATGACGCATTCTGCGCTGCCTGCGGGGCGCGGTTGCGGCGCAACCCCGAGGGAACACAAGTATGAAGACTCACTGGCAGATTCTGGTTGTGGACGACGAGGAGGTGATGTGCGAATCGCTCGCCGCCTGGCTCCGCGAGGACGGGTACGTGGTGGACACGGCCTCCTCCGGCCGCGATGCGGTGGAGAAGGCGGGGCTGCGCGACTACGCGATCTACTTCGTCGACCTGAAAATGCCCGGCGGCATGGACGGCATCGAGACCATGATGCAGATCCGGCGCCTGCACCCGGAGGCCTCGATCATCATCATCACGGCCTACGCCACGGTGGACACGGCGATCACCGCCATGAAGGAAGGCGCGCAGGAGTACATCGTCAAGCCGTGCAATCCGGAGGAAATCTCGTTGCTGGTCAACCGCATTATCAAAGTGAAGAACCTGCAACGCGAGAACACCATTCTGCGCAAGAAACTGACACGGCAGTACTCGGTGCACGATGTGATCAGCAAGAATCCGCGGATGCAGGAGATCATGGCGCTGTGCGGCGAAATCGCCAGCCTGCGCAGCACGGTCTTGATCCAGGGCGAGAGCGGCACCGGCAAGGAATTGGTGGCGCGGGCGATCCACAACTCGGGCGACCGGGCGTCGAAGCCCTTCGTGGCGGTGAGCTGCGCGGCGCTGGCGGAGACGCTGCTGGAGAGTGAGCTCTTCGGTCACGAGAAGGGCTCTTTCACGGGCGCCAACCAGCAGAAGCGCGGCAAGTTCGAGATGGCCGGCGCCGGCACCATCTTCCTGGATGAGATCGGCGACATTTCTCCCAAACTACAGGTGGACCTGCTGCGTGTCTTGCAGAATCGCAGCTTTTACCGCGTGGGCGGTAGCGAAGAGGTGCGGGTGGATGCGCGGGTGGTGGCGGCGACGCATGTGAATCTCCAGCAGGCGGTGGCGGATGGAAACTTCCGCGACGATCTCTACTACCGCTTGAACGTGATTGAGATTCGCATTCCCCCGCTGCGTGCGCGGCGCGAGGACATTCCGCTACTGGCCCATCATTTCGTGGAGCGCCTCTCCCACGAGTTGGGCAAAGACGTGAGCGAGGTCGGCGAAGGGGCGCTGCGCCTGCTGCTGGATCACAACTGGCCAGGCAACGTGCGCGAACTGGAGAACGCCGTGGAGCGCGCCATGGTGACTTGCCGCGGGCCCGTGCTGACCGAGAGCGACTTCGGGTTCCTGGCACAGACAGCGGCCCCCGCCACGGCCTGGGCGGTCCCCGCCGGCATGACGATGCAGGATATGGAGAAGGTGCTGATCGCCGCTACCATCGAGCGCACCCAGGGCAATATCAAAGAGGCTGCTTCGGTTCTGGGGATCGACCGCTCCACGCTCTACGAGAAGATCAAAAAGTACGAGATCCAGCGATAGGGTTCAGCGCCGCATTCAGCATGGATACGCGCCCACAATCTTTTTCACCAGTCCGTGAAATCGGTGAAACCAGGGTGTGCCGTCAAAGAACATATAGGGGCACTCGCCTGCGATCGCGCGGATCCCGTTGGCCTCACAGATCTGTAGCGCGCTGTCGGTAAGCGCGCCCTGACTGGCGCCGCGGTAGAACCAGACCCGCTTGATGCCCGCTTCCACGCACTCCCGGACCAGCAGGTTGGTCACCGTCGGGGATGTCATCAACAGGACGCTTTCCACGGGTGGCTGGATGTCCCGCAAATGGGCGAAACAGCGGGCGCCCTCGATCTCCGCGGCTTCGGGGTGGACCGGCACCGGCTCGTAATCCCGTGTCTTGAATTCGCGGAAGAGCGCTCGCGAGAAGTCTTTCGGTTGGCGGGAGACGCCGATAAATGCGAAGCGCTTTTGTGCCAGGAAGTCCCGAATGTTTTCCATACGCGTCATACCGGATCTCACTTTCCTTTTCTACTCTAACCCGGCGCAAATCGTACCGTAGCCTTCGTAGCGTAGCCTTTTAGGCTGCCATGACCCCATTCATGGGGGCATTCTTGCATTTCTTGAGAATCCCCCGCCTCCTTGCTACCAATTTATATGTCCTTCCACTCGCGCCATCTCCCTCACTGGCAGCCCGAGGGCGCTCCTCTATTCATCACCTGGTGTCTGCACGGCAGTCTGCCGCGAAATCGGTTCCCTCCCCCAGGCCTCACCGCCGGCCACGCCTTCGTGTGGATGGATCGCTATCTGGATCAAGCTACCTTCGGCCCCACCTGGCTCAAGCGTGAGGACATTGCCCAAATGGTCTTCGATTGCCGGCATTACGCCGCCGACAATCTCCGGCACTTCGATCTGCACGCCGGTGTGGTGATGCCCAATCACGTTCACGTGCTCCTGACGCCGATCATCGCACCCAGCAAGTTGCTGCAATCCGTCAAGGGCTTCTCGGCGAGGGAAGCGAACAAAATTCTCGAGCGGACGGGGGTGCCTTTCTGGCAAGCTGAATCTTATGATCACTGGGTGCGTGATGACAAAGAATTCGGGCGGATTAGCAGGTACATCGAGGAGAATCCCGTTAGGGCGGGGCTGGTTGCGACGGCGGAAGACTACCGCTGGTCCAGCGCGTACGCCGGCCAGAAGGCCGTCGTGGCAGGCTGAAAGCCTACGCTACACTGCCGTTCTTCTCGCCGCTACTCTCCCCATCCTGGCGGCCGACGCCCCGATGGATATCCTGGAAGCCGCCAAAAAGGGCAAGGCCAAGGAGATCGAAGCGCTCCTCGCCAAAGGCGCCGATCTCGAAGCCACGGACAGGGAAGGCCGCACGCCGCTCATGCTCGCCGCCCAATACGGCCGTACCGCCACCGTGCGCCTGCTGGTCGACAAAGGCGCCAAACCAGAAACCCGCGACACGCACCGCTGGAACGCCTTCATGCTGGCCCTGCTCGCGCCATCCGGCGGCGTGGTCCACACCACTCACGACGCCGTCCTCAAACTCCTGCCGCAACCCAAACGCTTCCGCCTCGCCATCACCGCCAGTTGGACCCCCGGAAAAGCGCTCTTCAGCTCCTGCTTCATGCGCCCCGAGGAGATGACCCAACACATGCGCCAGATTCACCCCGACGGCATGGTGATCGAAGCCCTGCGGCATTTCGCCGCGACCTCGGGCCGCGACCTCATCGCCATCGTTTCCGCCGACGCGCGCGGCAATACCGAGATTTCCGAGAGGCCCACACCCAAAGACGTCGACGCCGTCCTGACCCTCCGGGTGGAACCCGGCGCCGCCTGTGTCCAACAGGTGGATCGGCTCAGTATGCTGATCCAGGCCACCTTGAACAGGCCCGAAGACCAGACACCACTGCTCGAAAAGAGCTTCGGCGCCGGTGTCAAAACCGGCATGCGCGGCCAGTCCGCGACCAATCCGAACCAGCACGGCCCGCTCTACGAGACCTGGGCCAAGTCGCAGGCGGGGCCTCTGTATTGGGCCGTACTTACTGCCCTGCTCCTGGGCTGATACAATTCACACACCATGCCCGTATCCGCCGCCAAAGACCCTCGCCAGGCCCTCGGCCGCAATCCAGACCGGCTCACGCTGGTAGAGCGCGCTGCCTTGGCCGGCAAAATGGTCGCGCTCGAAGTCTACACGCCCGCCACGTTTCCCTTCCGGCGCATCGAAGCCATCGGCGATTCCATCGATGCCTGCATCCGCATGTTGCAGGAGCGCGGCCTCGATCCGCGCCGCTTCGAGTACTCCCCGCTCGGCCCGGCTTACTGAAGGAATCGCTGGCGGCATCGCCACCCACGGGCCGGCCCGATCAGCCCCTACTGCTTCTTAGCAGTCCACTCGATGGGCGCGTTGCCCCCGTCAGCCATCTGACTGGTGAACTTAATCTCGCTGCCCGCGATCTTGCCCTTGTAGTTCAGTTTCATGTCCTGATCGCCCATCTTCGCCGCGATCGTAAACGTCACGGTATCGCCTTCCACCTTGCCGTCCGTGATGGTCGATTTGCCGGTGAACGAACTCGTCGTCTCGCCGGTGACCTTAGTGCCGTCCTGCTTGAAGGTGAAGGTCCTCTCCATCGCGCCGTTCGGCCCTTCCGCCGTTGCCTTCCAGTTGCCGCTGATGTCCGCGGCCAACGCGCTGAAGGCGAATAGTGCAAACAGTGCCGGTAGCCATTTCATAGAGCAAACTCCTTTCAACAGTCGTCAGTATACACTGTGGCAGGGGCTCCATTTTCGCCCTGTTTTCAGATCTGTTAATCTATTGATATTCGCAACAGGTGTGTGAATTTTCCACGCTTGCCCTGAAAAAGGAATCCACCCATGACGCTCGCCGCAATCGAACACCCCACCGACTACTTACGCGCCCTACCCGGCGACGATGTCCGGCAGCTCTTGTGGCGCTTCGCCGATCGTTACGACCTGCAAATGCTGGTGCAGTCCGTCCGCGCCGTGGCGCGCGGACCGGTGGCCCGCCTGGTCGCTTCGGGCGCCCGCAACACCCATGAGTGGACGCCGGACAAGCAGGCGTTGCTCCAGTCCTTCGACGAATCCGGCATCACCGGGGTGTTCATGGACCCGGCCCAGGGCGGCTTCATCGAGGGGCCGAAGAACCTGGCGCTGGCCCTGGTCGCCTTCGAACTGGCCTGGGTGGACGCCGGCGCAGCCACCGGCAGCCTGGCCGGCTGCCTCGCCCTCTCCCCCATCCACGAGCGCGGAACCCAGGAGCAGCGCGACCGTTACATGGCACTCGCCGCCCCGCCCCAGCCCGGGGAAGACCGCAAGCCCTGGCGCGGCGCCTTCTGCCTCACCGAACCCATCCCCTACGTGGGCGTCGAAACCGGCATGCTCGGCGGCAAGGTCCGGGTCAGCCAATGGGCCGAGGGAGAGGAGCCCATGTTGCGCGTCGAAAAGCGCGGCCGCTTCATCACCAACATGGGTTTCGCCAACTTCGTGACAGCCGCCGTGGAATCGGACGACCCGCGCCTGAAGGGCACCTGCATGGTCATCCTGGAAGAATCCGACCCCGGAACCTTCGACCGCGGCACCCCCACCCGCAAACTGGTGCACCAGCTCTCTTCCACGCGCGACCCCATCTTCGCCCTCAACGTCCCGGCCAGCCGTATCATCGGCGGCTACACCGTGAAGGACGGCGTGATCGTGCCCAAGTACAGCCACGGCGAAGTCATCGAGGCGGTCTTCCGCCGCACCCGCGTCACCGTGGCGATCATGACTTCGGCCAAACTGCTGAGCGCCGTCGAGCCGGTGATCCGCTATCACCGCAATCGCTTCCGCGGCGGAACCATCGCCACTCCCGGGTCGCCGCGCTACGAATTGGGCCTGCAACTTAAGCAGGACGTGGTCCACCGCCTGGTGGATATTTGGGCCACCGGTGAAGCCAGCGCCTCTCTCGGCTTCGAAGCCGCGCGCGTGTTTGACCAGCTCGACCCGCTGGAGAAGCAGAAGGCCGAAATCATGGCGGCGCGCGGTCTCACCGGCGGCTCCTCGCTGATGAAGGCCATGCGCCAGGTGCAGAAGGACGCCATCGAGTTCCTGCACGGCAAGCGGCGCGATCTTGAGGAAGACCCGCTGGTGCGGTACGCCATCCTCGACAGCGTGGCCAACGTGCTCTGCCCCGCCTGCAAGCTGTGGAACACTGGCCACGGCGCGCAAATGATGCGCGAAGCCGTCAGCCTGATGGGCGGCTACGGCATCACCGAGGACTGCCCCGGATTCCTCGGCCACAAATGGATGGACTCGCAGCTCGAAGCCACCTACGAAGGCCCCGAAGCCGTGCAGCGCCGCCAGCTCAGCGTCACCATGACCGACGAGCTCTTCCTGACCCAGTTCCGCGAGTGGATCCGCCAGATGCGCCTCATCGCCAACGACCGGCCCGAGACCGGCGCCTGCTCCCTGGCCACCGCCATGCAGCTCTGGCTGTGGAGCCTCAACCACCTGCAGAAGGCCACCGACGCCGACGGCGGCAAGCTCTATCAGGGCTCGCGCCAGGGCGTCACTTTCCCGCTGGCCGACGCGCTCTGCTGGCTGCTGGCTTCGCGCTGCCAAATTCTGGACCTGCTGGAACTGGAAAAACGAGGCCCCGAGGTTCCCACCGTGGCCGAAGGTCTCAAGGGATTGACCGCCTTCCTCACCGACCTCTGCCATGTGCAATCGGCGCACGCCGCCGGAGAAGTGGGCCGCGTCTGCGCCGAACTGGTCCACGGCTACAACCGCCACCCCTCCTGGGACACCGAAGGCTGCGCCTCCTGCTACCAGGCGGACGACCTGGAGTCCATGGAAGCGTTGATCCCCGGAATCGCCAGCCTGGCGCGCGGCTACACCGACGTCATCGAGCACTCCGGCGCCCACGAGAGTAAGGCCGGCCCCTGCGTGCGCTCCCACGGACTGGAGCAGTTCGCCACCCTGCGCCTGCGCATGGACGGCTGCCTCACCGGCTCGCAACTGGCCAAGGATCGCGCCGCCGATGCCCTCACCAAGGTCATGATTCCCGAGGCCCTGGACTATCCCGCATGAGCGGCCCGGAGATGGACCGGCAAGCCATCGACCGCCAGACGATGGACGTGGACATCGTGTGCGTCGGCTTCGGTCCCGCCACGGCCGGTTTCCTGACGACACTCTCCCGCCAGTTGGTGAACCCCGACGGCACGCCCGCCATCGAGAGCCCCAGCAATCCGGGCCTGCCCTTGCAGGTGATGTGCTACGAGCGCGCCGACGACACTAGCTTCGGCGTCTCCGGCGTGGTGACGCGCGCCCGCGGCATCCGCGCCAGCTTGCCCGATCTGGATCCATCCCAGATCCCCATGGCGGTCACCGTCAAACAGGAGAAGGTGGCTTACCTGCTGGACCCCAACGATGCCAGCCGCCGCTCCACCACCATGAACTTCGGCGACGGGCTGATTCGCTCCTTGGGAATGGCCAAGGACCACGCCGTGGAGTTGCCCTACATTCCGCCCTTCCTGCATAAGGAAGGCGGCCTCGTGATGTCGCTGGGACAGTTCCTGCAGCACATCGGCACGGAGCTGATGTCCAGCGGCGCGGTCCAGGTATGGCCGGGAATGCCGGTACGGGAAGCGCTCATCGAAGGCGAGCGGGTGGCCGGAATCCGCCTGACCGATCAGGGCGTCGATAAAGACGGGAACCCCGAGGACACTTTCCTGCCCGGCATGGACGTGCGCGCCGCGCTGACCGTGGTCGGCGATGGGCCGGTGGGCGTGGTGGGGCGCCAACTCGATTCGGTCTTCGGCCTGCCCGAAGGCCACCACCAACGCGAGTGGGCGGTCGGCATGAAGATGGTGGTGGATCTGCCCGAGGATTCCCCCCTCGAACCCGGCACGGTCTTTCACACCTTCGGCTATCCCGAACCGGAGATCTTCGGCTTCTTCTACGTGCATCCCGGCGGCGTCGCCACGGTGGGAATCTTCGTCCCTTCCTGGTTCGGGAGTCCCACCCGTACCGCGTACCGCTACCTGCAGCACTACATGCTGCACCCGTATCTCTGGCGGTATCTGAACGGATCCAGGCTGCGCAGTTGGGGCGCCAAATCGCTGCAGGAGTCTGGCCTTCGCGGCGAGCCGTTCCTGGCGGGCGAAGGCTACGCGCGGATCGGCGAATGCTCCGGCAGCACCAACGTGCTGACCGGCAGCGGAGTCGACGAGGCCTGGACCACTGGCGTCCAGCTCGCCGAAGCGGTAGTGGAGCTACTCAAGGCGGGCAAGCCGCTCTCCAAGGAAAACCTGCAAGCCACGTACGTGGCGCGGCGGCGCGCCAGTTGGGTGGAGGAGGAGGGCAAAGTCGCCGAGAAGGCGCGCGACGGCTTCCACCGCGGCATGATCCCCGGATTGTTGGGGATGGCCATCGCGGGCTTCACCGATGGCAAGCACTCGCTCAGCGGCGAGCCCAAGTTGATGCCCAGCCCCGAAGAGTATTACCGCGAGAAGATTCCCGCCGCCGAATTGGCGAAGATCATGCAAGACTGCCGCGCGCGCGGCGTGAGCTGCCACAATGCCCTGATGGACCGCGTCGGCTGGCCGGCCATTCCGTACGACGGCCAGTTGCTGGTGTCGCACCAGGACGCGCTCCTCATGGGCGGCAAGGTGCAGGCGGCCCCCGGCTACGCGGACCACGTACGTTTCATCTACCCGGATTTCTGCGAGCGCTGTGTCGCCAAGATGTGCATCGAGATGTGCTCCGGCCAGGCGATCACCGCGGGCGCCGGCGGGGTCCCGACTTTCGATCGCGAAAAGTGCATCCACTGCGGGGCCTGCATCTGGAATTGCGGAACGCAGTTGGATGAAGATCCGGCGCGCGGCAATATCTCATTCGGCGCAGGCGTCGGCGGCCTGCACTCCACCGAGAATTAAGTGATGCTTACGAGCCCGAAGGGCGCAAGATAGTAGCCCACGGCGTCAGCCGTGCGGAACCAGGCGCGGTAAACAGAGAGCCCCGGAACGGGGCGGAAGACGTGTCTCAGCCCCAGAGGTCGCGCGTGTCGTATGCGATGCCACTTTTCCGCAAGAATGTCAGGAACTCCTCTTGGAACGACACCCGGCGATGATGTTCTTGCTGTGTCGCAATGTAGTTCTTCACATCAGCCGTTCGTGATCCACTCACGGTGAACGCGGCATATCCCGCCTGCCAGCCAAATCGTTTGTGGGCCGGGAACTGTTCGTGCACCCATCGCGACGAATTGGTCTTCACTACTCTCAGCAACTCCGCGATCGATTCGGTGGCGGGAATGGACACAAGCATATGAACGTGGTCCGCCGGACCGTTGATGATCAGCGGGACACCCTTTCGCTCCCTGACTATGCCGCCCATGTAGGGGAAAAGGCGGCCCGCGAGTTCGGGAGATAAGTCCGGAGCGCGATTCTTGGTGGAGAAGATGACGTGCACGAGCAGGGAAGCGAAGCTGTGTGGCATATCCTTACGCCCCGTTCCGGGGCTACATTAACGAGGCGGCGGGCTCCCCACGGCTGACGCCGTGGGCTATTATCTTTCGCCCTTCGGGCTTGGTGGCGGAACCCAAGTTCAACTGATAGTAGACCACCCGGCACAGAACTCTCAACTACTTCCCGATCGTGATCGGCACTTCCACCTTGACCGTCTTCGGCGGCAGGCACAGTTTGTTGTTGCAGGACTGATACGAGGCGCTCACCACCAGTTTCTGCGCGCCCGGAGCCGCGCCGGAGGCGACCCTCACCGGCAGCGTGAACACCGCCTCCCCTTCGTAGAGTTCCACTTCCATGCCGAAGCTCGCATCCTGCATCACCTGCGGGTCCGGCGCCTGCACGGCGCCAGCCAGCGAAAAAGGCTGGCCTTCGGCGATCCAGATGCGCGTCGGGATCGGCCCCTCCACCATGGGCTTCAAGGAGTAAAGATGCCAGCCGTCCTGTACCTCCGCCAGCAACTTCACGTTGAATCGGGCGCCGGCTTTCACGGGCGCCGCGGGAGGGTTTTGCAGTTTCCAGGCAACCGGATCCGCCGGCGCCGCCGCGAGGCACGCGGCCATTGCCGCCGCGAAAAACAGTTTCTTCATTATTGAACGCTTCCGTTGGCTTCCGTGGTGGGGCGCCCACCGGCGGGCGCGCCGAGATCGACGTAGCCGGCTTGCAGCACGTGCTTGGTCTTATCGTCCTGCACGAAAACCACCACGGCCAGGTCGCCGCGGTCGATCTGGTCTTTCTTCGCGCTGAACTTAAACGACTCGCCGCGATGACCCTTGGCCTCGTACTCGTCGAGTTGCTTCCGGATATCCTTACTGATCGCCTCCAGATCGAAACTGGCGTTGAAGGTTCCCTTGCCGTTGGCCTCGATCGCGTAGCCTTCGCCCTTTTCGCCGCCGAAGGCGCGGACCACCATGGGATGGAAGCGAACGCCGTTTTCGCCCAAGTGGCGGATTTCCTTTTCCACCAGCAGGATTTGCACCTTGAGGTCCTTGGAATCGCTCTTTACGTTGTCCACCGCGGCGGAGACCTTGACCGTGCCGCCATGGAGGCCCGCATCGATCTTCACCTTGGCTTCCGCCGCCGTCTCCAGGTCCTGCTCCAGATCCTTCTGGAAGCGCTCGAACACTCCGGGAGCCATGTCGCGCGATCCCCCGCCCATGGTCTTCTTGCCGTCGATGGCGAAGGTCGGCACGCCGGTCACGCCGTAGTTCTTGGAGCGCGCCGTGGTTTCCACCGTAGTCATCGGGTCGGGACGCGGAACGTGTACGTGATACATGACCACCGCCAGATCCTTGCGCGCATACCGTTCCATGGCGGCGTCGAAGGCCACATCGGCGCCGGCGCACGGCGGGCAGCCGGAGCCGGTGAACACTTCGGCCAGCACCATCCGGTCGCTGCGCTTTTCGGTAGCCTTATAGGCCTCCACGTGGATCGGGTTCGGGAAGCGCTTGTGGTACTCCGTATCCAGCATCGCTTCCAGGCCGTCCAGACTACCGCCGTGGCTCTTCTTATAGACCGCTTCGAAGGCCTGGTTGGCGGTCTCGGGAGCATGGCCGCTGAGGCGGGCAGGGATCAGATAGTCCATGGCCTTGGCGTCGTCGCCGGCTTGGGCGGCCATTTCGCCGAGAGCGGCTGCTACCTTCACATCGGACGGCGCGACGGCGTAGGATTCTTCCAGCAATTTCTGCGCTTCGGTAGCGCGGCCCAGTTTCATTTCGACCCGGCCCAGCGTGCCGACGCGGGCCGCGCGAGCCTCCGCGAAACTCTTGGCCAACTCTTCCTGCGCCGGGATCTTCTGTTTGCGCTTGGCGTAATTTTCCCGCTGCTCGGCCGTCCACACGTTTTCGCGCAGTGCTTCCACGCCTTTCCGGGCGTAGCTCCCGGCCTCCTTCAGCAGCACGTCCCCAGTTAGCAATTGGTCGGCAATGCGCGTGGCGGTGCTGCCCCGATTGGCCGTGGTGGCGAACGTGTTTTCCTTGGAGGCGGCCTTATCCTTGGCAACCGACTGCGCGAACATCGCCTTGGCCGCCTTGCGAATGCGCTCCTTCTGCTCCGGCATCTTCTGGATCAGCGTGCTGAAAATCTGCGAATCGGCGATTGAGGCATATGAGCTATCCGGGAAGTCCGTCTTGAGTTTTTCGAGCGCCGCGATTTTCTTTTCGGGATCGGTGAGCTTACCGGCCTCCGTGTAGGCCTTCTGATCGGGCGGTGTTTCGCGGGCGGCAGGTTTGGCTGGGTCGCCGGCAGCGGGCTTGGGTGGTTGCGCGGCGGCAGGCGTGGTCTGCGCACTTGCCCCCGAAAGAGCGAGTGAAAAGCACAGAGCGGTCAGGGTCCGAGCCGTCATCAGAAACTCCTTCGCTGCCGGATTGCGGATTAAGAAAACCGGTTCTTTTATTCTACTGGAAGAGCTTGTGAAGCATGCCCCCACGAATGGGGGCATGGCAGCCTAAAAGGCTACGCTACGAGGGACGCGCTAATAGCGCAGCAGGTAACTCAGCTTGATGAACACCTGCCGGCCCGTAGTCGTGTCCGGAAATGCGGTCCGCCGCAACGCGGGCGATAGCAAGGGGTCGAAGGCCAGGTTCTCGCGAACGTTGGAATAGCCGATGTATAGCGCCGTGCCGGGGTGCAGAAGATACGTCAGCAGCACATCCGCTCCGAAGCGTTTGCTCTTGTCCAGCGAAACCAGCGTGGCATTCGGCAACACGCCGTTATAGTCGAAGATGGCGCGCAGCGAGAGCTCGCGGCTGAACTGGTAGTTCACCTTGGAGCGCAGGATGTGGTTGTTGAAAATGGCGCCTGTCGCCAACACCGGATCCGGCAGCCACTCGCGCGCGGCTCCCAGGCGGCTGTAGATGTAGGATTCGTCGAAGCGCAGGCGCGGTTGCGGGCGCAACGTCAGCCCCAACGATCCACTCCTGGACCGCGCCAGGAACGGAACGAGCCCGTGGCCCGGATAATAGTTGACGCCTTTGCCCCAATTGTAATCGGCGGTCAGGGCCAGCCAGCGGTACCATTCCGTGCTGAAGGTGAGTTCGCTCCTGTTCTTTCGGAAGCCCGCGTTTTGAAATAACTCGAACGATTCCGTGCGCGAAATCTGCAGGGTGGTCAGCCGGCGCAGCTCCAGGTTGAAATTGGGCTGGACCGACCAGTCCTGCACTTGCCCCTGCCGGTTCCAGTTCACCAGCTCCGTCACGCCTGGGCCGAAGCTCACCAGGAAGCTCTTCTTGGGGCGCCAGCGGTAGCTCACGTCGTGCTTCCATTCGCGGATATCGACTCGCGGAATGTAGCCCAGCTCGGAACGGAAGCCCGGACTGCGGTCCGTGTAGGTGGATGCGAACTGGAAGTGCAGCCCGCCTTTCCGAATCGAGCTGTAATAGCCGGGCCCGGCGAACCGCGCTCCGCCGCGCAACCGCGTCTCGCTGGTGCTGGCTTGAGCGAGCCACGTCCAGTTGCGGCCCAGTTCGATGCGCGTGTCGAGCGACGCCACCTGGTTGAAGCTCGATCCGAAATTGTTGCTGGTCACGAGCGTGCCGATGTGGGACTGGCGCCCGAATTCCCGTTCGACGCGGAACACGCCGTCCACCGCGCGGGCGCCGCGCATGGAATCGTCCCCGGCAACCAGTTTGCCGGGCGCGCGGTCGTCCGCCCCGAGGAAGCCGAGGCTCCAACGGCCCATCGTTCCGGTGAGCCGCGCCCCGAATTGCGGGTCGACGATTCTCCGTGAAAAGAACAACTGCTCCGGCGTGTTGAACAGCGAAGCCTTCTCCATGAAGAACGGACGCTTCTCCGGAAAGAACACCTCGTAGCGCTGGTTGACGGTCACCTGCGGCTCATCGGATTCCACCTGGCTGAAATCGGGATTTAAAGCCAGATCCAGGGTGAAGGCGTCCTTCAGGACCATCCGGGCGTCGAGTCCGCCGCGGGCCTCCGTCCCGGTCTTGAATCCGGTGGCGGGGTCCAGATAGTGGCTATTGGAAAACAACCCGTAAGGAATGAACTGCAGGTTGCGGCCCGGAGAAATATCCTCGGCAATCTCCACGCCGGCAAACTGTCCCACGAACTGCGGAAAGCGGCTGCGCGAGACAAAGGGCCACATGGAGAACTCGTTGTTGCGGTTTATAAAGCGCCCCAACATGACGCCCCAGACCTGTTTCGGCGCGTTGGGAAACCGCAGGCTGCGGAACGGTATGGTCTCCAGAACCACGTACCCGTCCGCCGTGAACTGGGCCTCCGTATACCAGAGGGTTTCGAAGCTCCGGTCGTCGCCTTGCCCGTCCGTAGTGATTCCGTCGAACTGAATCGCGTAGGGATTGACGTCGAACCAGTAGGCGTGTTTGTGGTCGTGGAAGGTGTCGATATTGATGGTCACGCGATCGTCGGATTCGATGTCTTTCCGCTTGGCGATGCGGGCGCGGACCTTGGCCGGGTCATCCTTGCAGATCCAGCCCACGTAGAGGTTGCGCGCGTCGAAGGAGAGGTAGGCGGTGGTTGGCTGGCTCACCGGCGCGCCGTTGGTGGGATCCATCTGCCGGAAATCCCCGATCGCGAGCTCGGCTTCGCGAGCGGCGCCATTGACGAAGTCCGCCAGCTTGGGCGCGCGCGTGACCCGCGGAATCCGCGGCGTCTCCGGCGCGGATTGGGCGAATGCCGCAAAACACAGAAAGGGGACAACCCGGAAGAATCGTCGCATGAGTTGTTGGACAATTCATTGTTTCAGATTCTAATATCTGGTGCCAGCG
>Ga0208587_1000736_pt1 | contig 17938 bp, 16 predicted proteins | sample NGESurdeep092012_7_FD_184472 | JGI IMG/M metagenome (GOLD analysis project Ga0208587, IMG submission 184472) | Arctic peat soil microbial communities from Barrow, Alaska - NGEE Surface sample 210 deep-092012 (SPAdes) | ecosystem: Environmental > Terrestrial > Soil > Wetlands > Peat ...
ACAAATTCACGAGTCACAGCCACCCATGTGACCCGCTCACTGGCTTCGAGCCGATCACCACGGCCTGCAGAACACCCGTAGAACACCAGCCACCTAGGCCGAGGGAAGGTGGGGTAGGCCGGCTGCGCAGTCATCTCGTTCCTGCCACGAAGTCAGCGACCACGCATCGACTTGCGGTCCATGCGCATTCGGTTCGGGTCGACGCCGGCTGGCAGCGGTGGACGCATCCCACCCATTGCCTTGAGGCGCTTGTTGACCGCGGTGACCTCTTCCTTGGTGAGCACTGGCTTCATTCGTTGGATCTTGCTGGTCACCTTGCGAACCGACACCTCGTCCTCGCCGCCGCCCTCGCCGATCCGCAGCACCGTTACTGGGACACTTGCTCCTGCGATGCGGCTGATCTTCTTGCGCTCGGCCTCAGCAAGTTTGGTTGCTCGAACGGGGGGACCCTCGGCGACGAGGACGACCCCCGGACGTCCAGTTGCCCGGAACACCATCACCGCCGAGGTCATGTCACCTGCTCGGCCAGCTTCAGCGGCCACGGGCTGTTGCTCGAAATACCAGCCACGACGCAGCGAGGACAGAGCCGCGCCAGCGGCGCCCGGCTTGCCCTCGATGGACTTGTACGCTGCGCGTTTGGCCCGGAAGCTCAGCACCATCGAAGCGGCAAGGCCGGCAAGGGGGACGCCGAGGATCAGGAAGTAGACCCAGTTCCCCACGAGCAGACCGATGACGACCATCAGGGCCAGGGCGCCGACGGCAGCCAGTGCCATCCACCAGCCGATCTGCGGGTCGACACTGCGGGCGGAGGTGAAGACCTCACGGATCTGCGCTATCTGACGGAAGCGCCCGGGTTTCTTCGGCGCGGTCGACTTCGCGGATTCCTTGCGGGCCATGGGGATCAGACTACCTTCAGGAGACGTTGGACAGGCGGCGCTCGAGCAGCGAGACGGCCTCCTGTCGGGCTGGGCTGTATGAGGTTGACACGAGGTGGGATAGCTGCTCTGGCACGGGACGACCCCAGCGCTTCATGGCCTGGGCCCAGAGGCGACCTGCGCGGTAGGACGAACGCACCAAAGGCCCACTCATGACGCCCTTGTAGCCGATCTGCTCAGCCAGGTCGGACCACCGGACGAACTCCTCCGGCTTGACCCAGCGGTCGATCGGATGGTGACGCGGAGACGGCCGCAGGTACTGGGTGATCGTGATCAGGTCGGTACCGGCGTCGTACAGGTCGCGCAGGGCCTGCGCGACCTCGTGCTCTTCTTCGCCCATGCCCAGGATCAGGTTGGACTTGGTCACCAGGCCCGCATCGCGGCCCATCGTGATGACCGCCAGCGAGCGCTCGTACTGGAACGCCGGACGGATCCTCTTGAACAGGCGAGGAACTGTCTCGACGTTGTGCGCGAACACCTCGGGCTTAGCTTTCAGGACCTGACCGACGAGCTCGGGGACGCCGTCGAAATCGGGGACCAGGATCTCGACGCCGGTGCCGGGGTTGAGCTGGTGGACCATGCGGACCGTCTCGGCGTAGAGCCAGGCGCCGCCGTCCTCGAGGTCGTCGCGAGCGACACCGGTGATCGTGGCGTAGCGCAGGCCCATCTGCTGGACCGACTCGGCGACCCGGCGGGGTTCGTCACGGTCCAGGTCTTCGGGCTTGCCGGTGTCAATCTGGCAGAAGTCGCAGCGCCGGGTGCACTGTTCACCGCCGATCAGGAAGGTGGCCTCCTTGTCTTCCCAGCACTCGAAGATGTTAGGGCACGCAGCCTCCTGGCAGACCGTGTGCAGACCCTCGGCCTTCACCATCGTGTTGAGCTTGGTGTACTCCGGTCCCATCTTGGCCGTGGTGCGAATCCACTCCGGTTTGCGCTCGATAGGCGTCTGCGCGTTGCGGGCTTCGACGCGCAGCATGCGGCGACCATCAGGTGCGACGCTCACTAAGGCTCCCTTGCCATTTTCGGGTAACTGGATGTTCGGGCCACAGAGGTTCGGAAGAGTCAGGCGCTCGCCGGGCTGGACGTGAACCAGGCACCGGTCAAGGATACGCCGTGGTCGCCCTCGGCCGGACGCCGTCACACGGCGCTGCGCACAGCGCGTGACCCTCGGGGTGGGCTCAGCCCAGGTTGTCGCTCAGGTGTTTCTCGGCGTAGGGGAGCACCTCATAGACCGGCACGTCTCGGCCCAGCTCCTTGCTCAGTGAGGTCACACCTGCGTCGGCGATGCCGCACGGCACGATCACCTGGGCCCAGGACAGGTCACAGCAGCAGTTGAGCGCGAAACCGTGCATCGTGACGCTCTGGCTCACCCGGATGCCGATGGCGCCGATCTTGCGGTCGGGTCCGGCCTCATCGGCCCGGATCCACACTCCGCTGCGGCCCTCGACGCGCCCCGCGGTGACCCCCAGGTCTGCACAGACCTGAATCATCATCTCCTCGAGGCGGCGCACGTGGGCGACCACGTCAACCGGGCAAGCGAGCCGGACGATGGGGTAGCCCACCAGCTGGCCCGGACCGTGCCAGGTGATCTTGCCCCCGCGGTCGACGTCGATGACCGGGGTGCTGTCAAAGGGGCGCTCATGAGGTTCGGTCCGTTTGCCCGCGGTGTAGACGGCGGCGTGCTCGAGCAGCAGCACGGTGTCGGGTTCGTCGCCGGACACCACGGCCTCATGAACCGCGCGCTGGCGGTCCCACGCAGCCTTGTAGTCGACGTAGTCCGGGGCAAAACCTAAGTGCTCGAAGCGCATACCGACACAGTACGCGGGCCCCAAAGATGCTTGAGTAAGTGCTGACGACAGCGCCCAGCGTCGACCAGGGGAGCGAGCAGTTGAACCGTGACGGAATCACGCCTGAGCAAGAGGCTGCCGAGAGCTCCAAGAGCAGTGGCGCCACGAAGATGGTTCGTCGTATCGCGCTGGGTCTTGTGCTCCTGGTGTGGTTGGGACTGGCCGGGGTGGGTGGCCCGCTGGTCGGCCGGCTCTCTGAGGTGCAGAAGAACGACAACGCCTCGTTCCTACCCAAGACCGCCGAGTCCACCGAGGTCAGCACTCTCGCGGCGAAGTTCAGCTCGGCCAACGCACTGCCTTACTTCGTGGTGATCGAGCGTCCGGCCGGCCTGTTGCCCTCGGATGCGCCAGCAGCCAAGAAGTTCATCGCCGGTATCCCGTCGCTGCCCTTTGACATCAAGGGTTACTTCCTGGGGCCGTACCTCGCCGCACCCCCGGCCGTGGCCATTGCGAGCGCGGACGGCAAGGCACTCCTGGTACCGGTGCAGCTCGACGCCACCAAGGCTGCCGAGGTGATCGGCTCGTCCAGTCCGCTGTACGAGGGGGCCAAGGCGCTGAAGGCCTCCGCGGCCACAATGCTCAAGCCCAGCGGACTCACCGTGTACGTCGCCGGACCCGCGGGGGTTCTGGCCGACTTTGTCACTGCGTTCAGCGGCATCGACGGCATCCTGCTGTTCGTCGCTCTCGGGGTCGTGTTCTTCATCCTCTTGGTCGTCTACCGCAGCCCGATCCTGCCCATCACCGTGCTGTTGACGGCGATCTTCGGGCTGGCCGCCGCTGCGACGGTGATCTACCCGCTGGCCAAGAACGCCGTTATCGGGTTGAACGGCCAGAGCCAGGGAATCCTGTCGATTCTGGTCGTCGGTGCCGCCACGGACTACTCGCTGCTGCTGGTCTCTCGTTATCGCGAGGAGCTCCATGAACACCCGAGCAAGTGGGCGGCGATGGCGGCCGCCTGGAAGGCAGCGGCCCAGCCTGTTGCCGCAAGTGCTGCCACCGTGATCCTGGGTCTGCTGTGCCTGCTGCTGTCCCAGCTCGGCAGTACCCGTGGCCTCGGCCCGATCGGCGCGCTGGGTATTGCTGGTGCCCTGGTCGCGTCGCTGACCTTCCTTCCGGTGGTCCTGCTGCTCTTCGGTCGGCGCATCTTCTGGCCGATCATCCCCAGGGTCGACCATGTCCACGCCGAGGACTCCGTAGGGCGCCGAGGCATCTGGGGTCGGGTGGCCGGGGTGGTGGGTCGTCACCCACGTCGCACCTGGGTCTTGACACTGGTGGGGCTGCTCGCCTGCGCCGCGTTCGCCCCAACCCTCAACGCCGGGGGGGTCACCCAGTCGCAGCTCTTTTTGAACAAGGTTGACTCGGTCACGGGCCAGCAGGTCCTTGCGCAGCACTTCCCCGCCGGCTCCGGGTCTCCGGTGCAGATCATCGCCCCCCAGGCCAAGGTCCAGAAGGTGCTTGCCGAGGTGGAATCCACCAAGGGTGTCGCCTCAGCGTTCGTGGGGACGGCACCGGGTGTGCCGCCTAAGGTTGTGGACGGCAATGTCCTGGTCCAGGCGACCCTGACCCCCGCAGCTGACAGCCCGGCCGCCGAGACCGTGGTCCAGAAGCTGCGCAGCACTCTTGACAGCGTCGGCCCCGATGTCCTGGTCGGCGGTAGCACCGCGGTCAACTATGACGTCCGCCAGGCCAGCCAGCGGGACCTTCGGGTCGTCATCCCCGCGATTCTCGCCGTCGTCTTCATCGTGCTGATGCTGCTGCTGCGCTCGCTGGTCGCGCCGGTGATCCTGGTCGCGGCCAACGTCCTCTCGTTCGCGGCAACCCTGGGTGTGTCGGCGCTGGTGTTCGACCACGTCTTCGGCTTCCCAGGGTCCGATCCGGGGACTCCGCTGTACGCATTCGTCTTCCTCGTCGCCCTGGGCATCGACTACTCCATCTTCTTGATGACCAGGGTCCGCGAGGAGTCGGGTCAGCGAGGAACGCGGCCCGGGGTCCTTGTCGCGCTGGCGGTGACCGGCGGGGTGATCACCAGCGCAGGCATCGTGCTGGCAGCGACGTTCTCGGCGCTGTCGGTCATCCCGATCCTCTTCCTTGTCCAGATTGCCTTCATCGTTGCCTTCGGTGTGCTGTTGGACACCACGGTGGTCCGCTCACTGCTCGTGCCGGCCGCCGCCTACGAGCTTGGCCGGCGCATCTGGTGGCCCAGCCGGCTGGACCGGCAGGCGCCGCCCGCTGACACGGACAGCGCCGTGGTGCCCCGATGACCGCTGTTGGCCTGGCCGGGTTCGGTTCGTCAGGGCGGGGTATCCATGCACCGCTCCTGCAGCAGGCCGGGATGACGATCGCTGCGGTCTCCACCGCCGATCGGCAAGGCGCGGCGCAGGTCCCCCAAGAGGTGCCAGGGGCTCGGGTAACCGACGACCTCGACGCCTTGCTGGCCGTGGCCGGCCTGGATCTCATTGTCCTGGCCACTGCCAGCGGCCTTCACGCTCGGCAGGCCCGGCAGTGTATTGACGCGGGGATCGCGGTGGTCGTCGACAAGCCTCTGGCCACGTACGGCGCCTAGGCGTTCGGGGTTGTCCAGGCAGCCCGCGCCGCCGCTGTGGTCCTGACGGTCTTCCAGAGCCGCCGATTCGACGCCGAGCACGTGGCTGCCCGAGGGGTTGTCGCATCGGGCCGCCTCGGTGAGGTGTTTCGTCACGAGTTCCGTTGGGAACGTTGGCGTCCCACACCCAAGGATCGGTGGCGTGAAAACGCCTCCGCGGCTGGTGGTGGGGGCATCATGCTCGATCTGCATAGCCACATGATCGACGCAGCGGTCGACCTGTTCGGTCCCGTCGACACGGTCTTCGCCGAGGTCCCAGCCCGCACCACAGCCGCAGAAGATGATGCGTTCCTGGCGTGCCGCCATGCCCAGGTGTGGTCTCACACCTGGGCGCGACGTCCCTGTCTGCTGCGCCCGGGCCTCGCGTGCGGATCCTGGGACTGGGCGGGGCCTTCTTGCTCAACCAGTTCGAGAACGACGGTTCCGGCATCTACCCAGACCTGGCCCACGCCGACGCGGCACAGTGCGGGTGGGTCGACGTGGGAGCGCAGCGCACACCGGTGAGCCGGCCGGCTCACCGGGCAGGTGGACTTCTACCGGCAGGTCAAGAGCGCACTCGGCACTGAGGACCCTCCGTGCGCCATGCCGGTGGACCCTCATGACGCCGTGCACACCTTGGCCGTTCTGGACGCGGCTCGAGCCAGCGCCGCCCAAGGATCGGTGGTTCGGGTGCGGACCCCGGGCTGGCGCTGAGGACGGCTTGCCGGCCCGCTCGGATCAGCACCCACCAGGTCCAGCGTGCAGCTGTCAGCCCGGCTGCCCCCGGGCGCTCACCTGCGCCCTAGCCCTGGTCGACGAGCCAGCGCATGGCGCTGCCGATGGTGGCGTGTTCGAAGACGAATCCCGACGCGGTCAGAACGCTGGGCAGGACCCGGGCGCTGGCCAGAACGTCGCTGGCGAACTCGCCCAAGGCGACCCTGAGGGCCAGGGCCGGGGCCGGCAGCACTGCGGGACGGCCTAGCTGGGCGCCGAGGGCCTTCATGACTGCGGCCTGACGTAGCGGCTGGGTGCTGACCAGGTTGACCGGTCCCGCAAGGTCCTGGTCGATGAGATGCGCCAGGGCCCGAAGCTCGTCGTGCAGCGTGATCCAACTCCAGTACTGCCGTCCCGTCCCGAGCGGGCCGGCCAGTCCTAACCGTGCCAGCGGCAGGACGCGTTGCATGGCGCCACCATCGCGGGTCAGGACAAGTCCAGTTCTGGCGTGGACGACCCGCAGCCCCGCCTCTTGTGCCGGTCTGGTCGCGGCCTCCCAGGCGCGGACCACGCCGGCCAGGAAACCCTGTCCGGAGTCGCTGTCCTCTGTGAGCATCTCGTCGCCGCGGTCACCGTACGCGCCGATGGCAGAACCACTCACGAGCGCGATCGGCTCCCCGAGATCGGCCAGCGCGGTGGCGATGGTGGCAGTGCCATCGACACGGGAGGCAAGGATCTGTTGCTTGTATGCGGGTGTCCACCGATGCTCGCCCACGCCCGCCCCTGCGAGGTGAACGACGGCCGTGGCGCCGGACAGGGCGCCGGGGTCGAGCTTTCGCGACGCGGGGTCCCAGCTGATTTCGTAACGTGCTCGTGGCTCGCGGCGCACGAGGTGCACCACGTCGTCGCCTCGCGAACTCAGGAACGCCGACAACGCGCTGCCGATCAGGCCGGAAGCCCCGGTGATGGCGACCCGCCGCGGTGGCGGCTGTGAGGGCGACGGGGGCACAGGGTCCGGCTCTAGAGGCCCAGGGATGCTTCGAAGGCGCCTTCTTGCAGGCGGGTCTTCATCGTCGTCAGGAAGCGTGCGGCGTCCGAGCCGTCTACGACGCGGTGGTCATAGGAAAGGGCGAGGTAGACCATCGAGCGGATCGCGATCGTCTCGCCACCGTCGCTGTCCTTGACCACGACGGGTCGTTTGACGACCGCACCCGTGCCGAGGATGGCGACGTTGGGCTGGTTGATGATCGGAGTGTCGAACAGGACGCCCCGGCTACCGGTGTTGGTCAGCGTGAACGTGCCACCGCCCAGCTCATCGGGGGAGACCTTGTTTGTTCGGGTTCGCTCGGCCAAGTCTGCGATCTTGCGAGACAACCCAGCGATGTTGAGATCGCCGGCGTCTTTGATCACAGGCACGAGCAGCCCGCGTTCGGTGTCGACCGCCACACCGAGGTTCTCGGAGCTGTGGTAGGTGATCTCGTCGCCCTCGACGCTGGAGTTGACGTTGGGGTGGGTCTTGAGTGCTTCCACCGCAGCGAGGGCGAAGAAGGGCAAGAAGCTGAGCTTGGTGCCTTCACGCGCCTCGAAGTCACGCTTGGCCCGGTCCCGTAGCCTCGCGATCTTGGTGACGTCGACCTCGATCACGCTGGTGAGCTGGGCGGAGACGTGCAAGGACTCGACCATCCGCTGCGCGATGACCTTGCGCAGGCGGCTCATCTTCTCGGTGGTGCCGCGTTGGGGCGAGATAGCGGGTCTGGGCGCAGATGCAGCGGCCGTGGGTGCTGCCGGCCGGGTTACCTCTGGCGTTACCGCGGCGGCCGCGGCAGCCTCGAGCACGTCCTGCTTGCGGATCCGACCGCCGATACCGGTGCCCTTGACCGAGGCGAGATCAATGTTGCTGTCGCTGGCCAGCTTTCGCACCAGCGGGGTGACGTAGGCCGCGGCATCAGATCCACCGGTCACCGGCCTTGAAGCAGTCACCGGTGAAACCGGCGCAGCAGGTGTGGGGGCCGCCGCAGGTACGGCAGGCGTGGGGGCCGCCGCAGGTACGGCAGGTGTCGGTGCCGTAGCTGGTGCGCTAGCAGCCGGTGCGGCTGGCGTCGGCGCAGCCGGTGCGGCTGGTGCGGCTGGCGTCGGCGCTGCCGGTGTGGCTGGCGTCGGCGCTGCCGGTGTGGCTGGCGTCGGCGCTGCCGGCGCCAGCTCCTGGACCGGCACTGCGGGGGTGGGTGCCCCAGCCTGGCCACCGATGATCACCAGATCGGCTCCAACAGGGACGGTCTCGTCCTCGCCGACCAAAATCTGGCTGATGCTGCCGGCGACTGGCGAGGGGATCTCCGTGTCAACCTTGTCCGTGGAGACCTCGAGCAACGGCTCATCGACCTCGACTCGATCACCCTCGGACTTGAGCCAACGGGTGACCGTGCCCTCGGTCACTGACTCACCCAAGGCCGGCATCGTGACCGTGGTGCCGTCCTCGATGTGTGCGCTCGAGGCTGGTGGTGCTTCGGCGGGTATGGCGGCAGCCGGGGCCTGAACGACTGGCTGGGACTCGGCTTCGGAGGGTGCGGGTGTGTCAGGGGTCTGCTCTGGCTCTGGCTCGGGTTCCGCGGTGGGCGTGTCAGGGGTCTGCTCTGGCTCTGGCTCGGGTTCCGCGGTGGGCGTGGCAGTGTCAGCCGGAGCTGCCGGGCCTGCACCGATGACGGCCAGATCTGTGCCGACCGGCACGGTTTCATCCTCGGCCACCAGGATCTCCTGCAGCGTGCCGGCGACTGGCGAGGGGATCTCGGTGTCGACCTTGTCTGTGGACACCTCGAGCAACGGCTCGTCGATGGCCACGGCGTCACCGACGTTCTTCAGCCAGCGCGTCACTGTCCCCTCGGTGACCGACTCTCCAAGGGCCGGCATGGTCACGCGTTCAGACATGAGTTGAGGTCTCCTCGTTGGGCGATGTGACGGTCAATGCTGGTCCAAGCTGGTTGCAGCTGCGCTTACTGGGTACGGCTGTGGTGCATGCACGGCACCGATGTCATCAGCCGTGGGCGTGCAGGGGCTTGCCGGCCAGGGCAAGGTGGGCCTCGCCGAGAGCTTCGTTCTGGGTCGGGTGGGCGTGGATCAGCTGGGCGACGTCGCTGGGAAGGGCTTCCCAGTTGTAGATCAGCTGGGCTTCGCCGACCTGCTCACCCATCCGGGCGCCGATCATGTGCACACCCACGACGGGGCCGTCCTTCTGGCGGACCAGCTTGACGAAGCCCGTGGTCGCCAGGATCTGGCTCTTGCCGTTGCCGCCCAGGCTGTACTCGTAGGTCTGGATCTGCCCGAACTTCTCCTTGGCCTGGGCCTCGGTGTATCCGATAGAGGCAATCTCAGGGTCGCAGTACGTGACGCGCGGGATGCCCATCTCGTCGATGACCGGTGGGTTGAGCCCGGCGATCTGCTCGGCCACGAAGATGCCCTGGGCAAAGCCCCGGTGAGCCAGCTGCAGCCCTGGCACGATGTCGCCGACGGCGTAGATGCCCTCGATATTGGTCTGGCAGCGCTCATTGGCCAGGACGAAGCCGCGATCGAGGGTGACGCCGGCTTCTTCGTAGCCCAGGCCGACGGTGACCGGACCACGCCCGACGGCCACCAGCAGCAGGTCGGCCTCGATGCTCTCCCCGGACTCCAGCGACACGCTCACCGTGTCACCGGAGGTGGTAACACCGGAGAACTTCACGCCAGTCTTGAAGTTGATCTTGCGCTTGCGGAAGGACCGCTCGAGCTGCTTGGAGACTGCCTCGTCCTCGGCCGCCACCAGGCGGGGAAGAGCCTCGATGATCGTGACCTCGGAGCCGAACGACTTGAAGACCGAGGCGAACTCGACACCGATGACCCCACCACCCAGCACGACGACGCGTGAAGGAACGAAGTCGAGCACGAGGGCCTGCTCGCTGGTCATGACCCGGCCCCCGATGTCCAGGCCGGGCAGGGACTTGGCGTAGGAGCCGGTGGCCAGCACGACGTTCCTGCCGACCAGTCGTCGTCCGGCGACCTCGATAGTGTTCTTGGCGACCAGATGGCCTTCGCCCTCGACGTACTCGATGCTCTTGGACTTCACCAGGCCCTGCAGCCCCTTGTACAGGCGTGCCACGACGCCGTCCTTGTAGGCGTTGACACCGCTCATGTCGACCGACTCGAAGGTGGTCTTGACGCCGAAGGCCATGCCCTCGCGGGCGGTGTCGGCGACCTCGGCCGCGTGTAGCAGCGCCTTGGTCGGGATGCATCCCAGGTGCAGGCAGGTGCCGCCCAGCTTGCCCTTCTCGACCAGGGCCACGGACAGGCCCAGCTCGCCGGCGCGCAGCGCGCAGGCGTAGCCGCCGCTGCCACCGCCCAGGATGACGATGTCGAACGTGTTCTCGGCGGTAGCCGACATGCGGACGCTCCCTTGCCTGCGTGCATCTGATCTGGACATCGCCCACAAGGCGTTCGGCACGCGTGCGCGCGGCTTGCCCTCGGACGTCGAACAACATCCTGCCACTGATGGTGGCTGAGGGCACAGGTAGGCCCGGTGGACGCTCATCATCGTCATCGTTGGCTACCAACCGTGCAGTCCTGACACGCCAGGTAGCCAAAGGTGCCACCGGTGCATCACAGAGGAGTTGGGCCCTAGAGTTAGCACATGATGTCGTGTGACGTGCCGATAGCCGGAGCCGTCGAATGAGCTGGTGGGGACGGCGGCGTCGACGCTCGGAGCAGCATCCCAAGGGACCGGCGGACGGTCCTGGGATGACTGTGGACAGCAGCGCGGTCCGGGACCACCTTGCGGCCTTCGTCGCCAGCAGGCGCGGGGTCGAGGCGTTCGTTGAGCCGCCGACCAACGTCACGGCGACCACTGTGGTGCTGATTGCCCATGACGGCGAGTGGACCCGGCGCGCGGTTGCCTCGCGCGACGCGGCGTTCGAGCTCCCGCGTGACCTCGGCATCCCGGTCTACGACGTCAACCAGACCGGGTACCCGTCTCGGATGCGTGAGTGGAACTCCCGACAGCGTAGGAGCTCAGCGAAACAGGAGCGGGGCAATGACCAGGGGCGTTGAGCGTGTCTTCCCACGCCAAGGCCCGAAGTGCAGCGACGAAGGAGAGCGGACATGACCAACGACTCAGACCAGTCCGCCGGTGACCAGCCGGTGGCCGCGTCCTCGGCCGAGGATGTGAAGCGTAAGTTCCGCGAGGCGCTCGACAAGAAGCATGCCCACGGTGGCCGCAACGTCACCGAAGACGGCGACCAGGCCAAGATCCACGACGCCCATGGCCCGGCCAAGGCGCAGCAGATGTTCCGTCGCAAGAGCGGTGGCTGATCGTCACTGGGCAATGCCCCAGAAGTGCCCAGACAGCTACCCAAGGAGCCAGCGACGGTCATATGGCTGGCTCCTTGGGTAGGTCGTGGCGTGGCGGATCAGCTCTGTATGCCGAGCGCTCAGGTCTGTGACTCGGCAATCGCTACGAGAGTGCGGATTCCAAAGCCAGTGCCCTGCTTGGGGGTGTACCCCCACGGCGCGCTGTCGTTGAACGCCGGTCCGGCTATGTCAAAGTGCGCCCAGGGGATCGGCTGGCCGTTCTTGCCGTTGCCGATGAACTCGGCGAGGAACCAGCCCGCGTAGATCACCCCGATCGGGCCCGACTGCAGCAGATCGGCGACCGCGGAGTCCAAGGTTGGGCGGATGTCCTCAAGCAGCGGAAAGGGCCAGAAGGGCTCGCCGGCCGCGGTTGCGATGTCCTTGATGGCGTCGCGCAGGTTGTCATCGTTGCTCAGGAAAGCAGCAGTGCGATGACCCAGTGCCGCGACTGCCGCCCCGGTGAGGGTCGCGATGTCGATGATGACATCGGGCTTCTTCTCCGATGCCAGCGCAAGGCCGTCGGCCAAGACCATGCGGCCCTCTGCGTCGGGGTTGTTGATCTCGACGGTCTTGCCACCGCGGAGGGTGACGACGTCACCCGGGCGGCAGGCGCCGGGCCCGAGCATGTTCTCGGCGAGGCACAGGTGTGCGGTGACCTCGACGGGCAGACCCAGGTCGGCGATTGCGAAGACGGCGGAGGCGACGGCGGCAGCACCTGCCATGTCGCACTTCATCGTGGTCATGCTCTTGGTGGGCTTGATGGCCAGGCCGCCCGAGTCGAAGGTGATGCCCTTGCCGACGAAGGCGATGTGTTTCTTGGCCTTGGCGGGCGTGTAGCGCAACGTAACCAGACGTGGCCCACGGGCCGAGCCGCCGCCAACCGTGAGGTGGCCGCCGAAGGCGCCACGAGCCAGGTCGGTCTCGTCGAGCACCGTGATCTTGACGTCGCTGCCGACCGCGCGCTTCTTGACCTGCGCGGCGAACGTCTCTGGGTAGAGCTCGTTAGGGGCTTGGTTGACCAAATCGCGGGCATAGGTGGTGGCCTTGCCCAGGGCAACTGCCCGTTTGACCGCCGTGCGCAGGTTCCGCTCACCCGCGGCGGGGGTCACCACGGTCAGCGACTTGACCGGCACACAGACGTGGCCGGCGGCGGCACTGGCGATGGTGTAAGCCCCGAACAATGCGCCCTCAGCCGCGGCGGTGGCCTCAGCCACGCCTCCTCCGGGTGCCAGTACGACGACCTTGGCCAGGCCAGGGAGCTGCCGCGTCGCCGACCCGACCGCACGGCGGATGGCCTCAGCATCGAGGGCGGTACCCGGCGCTGCGACCGTGCCGGCTCCTGTCACCACGACCAGTGCCACGGTGACGCCGGGCACCAGGACGAGTTTGAGGACCTCGTCGGGCGCCCCCTTGGCCTGCAGCGTTGACAGTGCCGCCTCCAGGTAGGCAACGGTTTCCTCAGCCAGCCCGTGTCCGGGAGCCAGGGCAGCACCTTTCTCGGTCTGGACCGAGACAAGGACGAGGGCATCGCCCTTGAGCTCGGCCACGGTTCGGTCGGACACGGTCAGCGTGGTCACAGGGGTACTTTCTTTCGTGTTTGGGTTCGGGCACAGGGTGGGGTGCCGCGCCACGGCGAGGATCGTTGGTGTTCCACCGGTGAGATTACCGTGAGCACTATGCCTATACGGTGACCCTCATGACTGACTCCTCGCTCAAGACCTCTCCCCTTCACGACCGTCACGTGGCCATGGGCGCCAAGATGGCGGACTTCGGCGGCTGGCAGATGCCGATCGAGTACCCCGGGGGCGGAGTGGTGCGCGAGCACACGGCGGTCCGTGAGCGGGTCGGCATCTTCGACGTCAGCCACCTGGGCAAGGCCAGCGTCAAAGGCCCCGGCGCGGCGGCGTTCGTCAACTCCTGTCTGACCAACGACCTGGGCCGCATCACCGAGGGCAAGGCCCAGTACACGCTGTGCTGCGACCAGAGCGGCGGGGTGGTCGATGACCTCATCGTCTATCTGCGTGCCGATGACGATGTCTTCCTGATTCCCAATGCGTCCAACACCGCTGAGGTCGTGCGCCGGCTGCGGGCGGCCGCGCCCGAGGGCCTGGAGATCGCAAACCTTCACGACGGGTATGGCGTTATCGCCGTCCAGGGAACCAAGAGTGACCAGGTTCTGGAGGCACTTGGCCTGCCGACCGGCCACGAGTACATGTCCTTCGTGGAGGCCGACTGGAACGGCAGGCCGGTCATCGTCTGCCGTACCGGCTACACCGGAGAGCGAGGCTACGAGCTGGTCCCGCTCTGGGATGACTCGGTGGCTCTCTGGGATGCCCTCATGGAGGCTGTTGCCCCCTACGAAGGACTGCCGTGCGGGCTCGGCGCCCGCGACACCTTGCGCACCGAGATGGGCTACCCGCTGCACGGCCACGACCTGAGCCTTGACATCACGGCGGTGCAGGCGCGGGCCGGCTGGGCCGTCGGGTGGAAGAAGGACGCGTTCTGGGGCAAGGACGCGCTCCTGGCAGAGAAGGCCGCGGGTCCGAAGCGGATCAACTGGGGCCTGCTAGCCACCGGTCGCGGTATTCCGCGCTCACACTGCGAGGTCAGGGCCGGCGACGGCACGATGCTGGGTGAGGTTACTTCAGGGACGTTCTCGCCGACCCTGAAGCAGGGAATCGCCTTGGCCCTGCTCGGCCCCACGGCCAGTGTGGGTGACGAGGTCGTCATCGACGTCCGCGGTCGCGACGTGCCGGCCGTAGTCGTCAAGCCCCCTTTTGTCCAGGTCCAGATTCGCTAGTATCGACCGATGACCAATGACGTCGTGGGGCAAGGGACGGCTGCAGATCCCTGGGTCCTGAAGACCCCACCGGGGACATCCGAATACTCGATGTACAAGGACGAGGTCTCAGACCCGGCGCGCCTGGTGTGCACGGTGGGCACGACGACGCTGTCCTACCAGCTCCGATGCCTCCAGGACCTCCACGCGATGCTGCGTGAGCACGGTGACTGGATGGAGCTGGGATCGGCCGACGAGCAGAAGCCGGCCAAGGAAGGCACTGTCGAGGCTTGGGGCCGCTCGCAGGGCAATCCGGTCGGTGGGTGGTACGGACTGAAGAAAGGACTTCGGGGCCGGTTCGGGATGTATGTGCCCCCGCTGTTGGAGGCGCTCGGCCTGGCTGAGCTGGAGCACAACCCTCGCCATAACCGAATGCGCGCCATCTGAAGCCTTGGGCTTGGCCGACTTCCCCCGCGGCGGGCCTGGTGCGCCATTGGTGCCTGGTCGCGGTCAGCGGGCCGCGACCAGAACATCGAGATAGCCGGCGCTGGCATGCCACAGCGCGTCGGCCACTGCCTCCCTCTTGCCCGGGCTGAACCTGCGCTGCTCGTACGCAGCGGTGGTGGACTCCAGCGCCTGCAGGCTCACCGAGAGCTCAGCCTCGAGCCTGCAGGCCAGCTGTGCCGGAGCCGGTTCTGGCAGGCGCAACGACTGCGCAGTTCCGGCGGCAAGCGCCGGCAACGCAGCGGCTGCGGCGCCGGCGGACGCATCCCAGATCAGTAGGGGACCGCGGATGTGGTGGTTCCACAGCGGTGCTCTTGATGTGCGCCACGTCGCTGCCAGGGGCTTGTGGGCCAGGCCAGCGGCATGGGACCAATGCTCGGCGCCAGCTGGGGCACACAGCCAGGGGACGTCGCCGATGGGCAGGTCGACCGCCAGTACGACGCACAGGTAGTCCAGATCGCGCCGGCAGTCCAGCACCTCGCCGAAGGTCCACAGCGCGGTGACCCGCAGCGGGAAGATCGTGGCCGGGCGCCTGGCCATGTCGGCGCACACATGGGCGAGCTCCTCGAGATGGTGAACTGCGCGAGACCACCTCATCGGTTCGCCGACAGCAGGACAGCGGATGTGGTCAGTGCGACGGCCAACGACACCTCGATGACCGCCCCCAGCACGTCGCCGGTGATCCCGCCGAAGCGAGAGGTGGCCCGACGGACCACGAGCACACCGCCGAGTGCGGCGCAGCCGATCGCGACCGGCCCGGTCCACCAGGCAGGGCCGGACCACAGGCTCGCCAGTGCACAGACGCCAAGCAGCAGAACGAAACCCAGCCCCACCATGGCCGGCCTGACCGTGCCTGCCACGGTGGCACCCAGCCCCTCCTGGCGGGCTGACGGCACCGGTGCCGAACAGGCCCAGGCCAGCATCTGCCGGCTCGCCAGGACGCTGAGCGCGACCAGGACGATGCCACGGGCCGTCGTCAGCAGAGCGGCCAGTGCCCCGGCATCGACCAAGAGCACCAGGACCACGGCAGCCACGCCACTGGGGCCGATGTTGCCCCGGCGCATGACGTCGAGGGCGGTGACGCGGTCGTAGCTGGCTGACAGCCCGTCAGCGGTGTCAGCCAGGCCGTCCAGATGCATGCCTCGGGTGGCGAGGGTGATGGCGACCAAGGTCAGGGGGGCCGCCACCAGGGCAGGCACCTGCGCCTCACGCACGACCCATCCCCACAGCAACAGCGCGCCGACCAGTGGCAGCTGGGTGAGCGGAGCCAGGGCCATCGCCCGTCCAGCGACCCTGCGGTCGATGCGGGTGGGGGCCGGGACCGGGATAGCGGTCAGCGTGCCGAAGGCAAGCCTGAGCCCGTCACCCATCAGTGGGCCACCACCGGGCAGTCTGAGAGGTCCAGGACTCGCCCGGCGACCACTAGGGCGACATGGTCACTGGCGGCACTGACCGCCGCGTTGAGCCGCCCTAGGTCGTCCCTGAACATCCGGCCCGACGCTGTGGCCGGAACGACCGACCAACCCACCTCGTTGCTGACCAGGACGATGTCGGCCGTGGCGCAGGTCAAGGCGTCCAGCAGCCGTGTGGTCTCCTCCTGCAAATGGGACGCCGCCCGCTCACGGTCCTGCCACGCGTCGATGCCGTCAATCAGCCGGGTCGCCCAGGTGGACAGGCAGTCGATCAGAACCGGGCGGGCGGCCCCGGTGATCACTGCGGCAAGCTCGGTGGTCTCAAGGGTGCTCCACCCCGCCGGCCGTCGGGCCTGGTGCGCGCGGATGCGCTCTGCCCATTCCGGGTCAGAACCGTCCGGGACCGGTCCGGGTGCGACGTAGGTGACCTCCGGGTGCGATCTGAGCAGGCTCTCGGCGTACCGGCTCTTTCCGCTGCGCGCCCCACCCAGGACGAGGGTCACGCTCATCAGTGCTCCTTGGGGCGGTGTGCGCTGCTGGTCCACCGGAGGACCTGCCGTGGGGTACACGCTACCCAGCCGACTACGGTTGCCGGGCAGGCAGTGCTGCGGGCACCTGACCAAGGAGGCACCGATGGCAGTCCTGACTCGGCTCCGGGAGCCGGCAGCGCCGAGGTGTCGTGGCTAGGGGACTGCTGGTGGCGGGCACCACCTCGGATGCCGGCAAGAGCCTGGTCACTGCCGGCTTGTGCCGCTGGCTGGCCCGCCAGGGTGTCTCGGTGGCGCCGTTCAAGGCGCAGAACATGTCCAACAACTCGATGGTCTGTGCCGACGGGTCGGAGATCGGCCGGGCCCAGTGGGTCCAGGCCGTGGCGTGCGGGGTCACGCCGGAAGCCGCCATGAACCCGGTGCTCCTCAAACCCGGGTCGGATCTGCGATCGCACGTCGTCCTGATGGGACGTTCATGGGGAGAGCTCGACGCCGGCGAGTGGGCAACGAACCGAAAGGAGCTGGCGCACAGAGCCTTTGAGGCATTCCGGGACCTGTCATCGCGATTCGACGTCGTCATCGCGGAGGGCGCAGGGAGCCCCGCCGAGATCAACCTGCGCGCGGGCGACTTCGTCAACATGGGCCTGGCGCGGGCGGTGGACCTGCCGGTGGTCGTCGTGGGGGACATTGACCGCGGCGGTGTCCTGGCCGCGATGTACGGCACCCTGGCCCTGCTGGACGAGGCGGACCAGGCCCATATCCGTGGCTGGATCGTCAACAAGTTCCGGGGGGACCTGTCGCTTCTGGAGCCCGGCCTGCGGATCCTGGAAGAGCGTACCTGTCGGCCGGTGCTGGGCACCCTGCCGTTCCTGTACGACGTGTGGCTCGATGGCGAGGATGCGCTCGCGATCTCGGGTTGGTCGGGTGCCTCCTCGGCTGCGGCCTGCCCCGAGTCTGCGGTGGGCGCAACGCTGTCGGTTGCGGTGGTCCGCTTCCCCAGGGTCTCCAACGCTACCGATATTGACGCCTTGGCTGCCGAGCCCGGTATCGACGTTCGGGTGACCGCTGACCCAGATGTCGTCGCGCGAGCAGATCTTGTCGTGCTGCCCGGGACCCGCGCCACCGTGGCGGACCTGGAGTGGATGCGGCGTCGGGGCCTGGCAGCGGCGGTGCTCTCCCGGGTGGCCGCTGGGGCTCCGGTGCTCGGCATCTGCGGCGGCTACCAGATGCTGGCGGAGGCTATCGATGACCCCGACGGTGTCGAGTCCGGCTCAGCAACAACGGTTGCCGGGCTGGGGATACTCCCCA
>Ga0208587_1000739_pt1 | contig 17912 bp, 14 predicted proteins | sample NGESurdeep092012_7_FD_184472 | JGI IMG/M metagenome (GOLD analysis project Ga0208587, IMG submission 184472) | Arctic peat soil microbial communities from Barrow, Alaska - NGEE Surface sample 210 deep-092012 (SPAdes) | ecosystem: Environmental > Terrestrial > Soil > Wetlands > Peat ...
GGGGCAAGCCGATAGGCTGGAGGTCGATACTCTCAAGGAGAATCCACCATGGCGAAGTTGGGATCCGACAAACGGCCTGCGGTAGTTCGCGTGCGGACGATGCCCAAAGGCGAAGAGATCGTCGCGCTTTGTGAAAGACACCACTGGAAGGTAATCGTCGGTATAGAACCGGACCAACCCGAAGATCTCTCGGATATCGATCTTCTCCTGCGCGGCCCCGTCGGGGGACCCCCCGGTACCTCGCGTGGCGCCCAGGATCGGCCGCAATGATTATTGCCCTTGCGGGAGTGGCAAGAAGTTCAAGAACTGCTGTGCCGCCCCTTGAGCGCATGGAAGCGCAATCACTGGACCATGCAAATCGCGGAACCTGAGGCTGACTGAGGGGTTGGAACTCGGTACTCTCAAGTAGCTTATTGCGGGCGAAAAATGGTCTTGACAGTGGGGTCCACTTCACAATACACTTTTCGATGGACACTTTTGAGGTGAAACGGACTTCCGGGGCGCCGCAATATTTGCGCTTTGTTTCGGCTCACTTGGCTCGATGTTTGTAAACAGTTTATAACCATTGGAAGAACTTGTCCAACCAGGCGCCGCGACATAAACTGAGCTTCCAATCCAGCAGGGCGGAAAAGGGAAGGTCCGGGGTTTGCCCGGGCCGGCAGAGTAGGGCGGTTTTCCAGCCGCAGTCGACCGGTTTGTCATCATCTCGAAGAGTGAAGCGAGGATACACGGATGTTTAAAAGAGCTGCAATCGCAATCATCGGGATCTGTCTGGCCGCTATGCCGGGCTGGTCTCAGGAATCTAGAGGTACCGTTTTAGGGCGCGTCACGGACAGTTCCGGCCTGGTAGTTCCGGATGCAACGGTCCAGATCAGCAACATCGCCACCGGCGTAACGGTGAAAGGTTCGGCGAACGGGGAAGGCAACTTCTTTTTTTCGTTCCTGATCCCCGGAACCTACCAGATCATCGCCGAGAAGACCGGCTTTAAGCGCTTCCAGCGCGACGGAATCGAAGTCCACGTCAACGATCGCCTGGAAGTGAACATTCCTCTCCAACTCGGCGTCGTGTCGGATACTGTGACCGTCACGGAGGAGGCGCCGCTGCTGGATACTACCAGCGCCTCGGTGGGCCGCGTGGTGGACTCTAAAGAGGTCCGCGAACTGCCCATGAACCACGGCGACCCGGACAACCTGATTCGCTTGAGCGGCGGCGTAGCGTTCACCGACAGCCCGTCCAAAGACCAGCCTTGGCAGATGTTGAACACGGCCTATGCCATGGCCGGCCAGAAGTCTTCCACCAACGAGTTCACGCTGGATGGCGCCTCGAACACGCTGCACGACGTCGCGCGCGGATCGGTGGCCGAAGCCTGGACACCCACCGGCGACTCGGTGGCGGAATTCAAGGTGCAGACCGCGACCTTCGACGCTTCGACGGGCCAGACCCAGGGCGCGGTGGTGAACGTCAGCCTCAAATCCGGCACCAACCAGTTCCATGGCACCGCCTATTGGGCTAAGCAGATGCCGAACTTCAACGCCAACCTGTTCTTTGCGAACATCGCCGGCCAGAAAATCGGGAATTTCCACTACAATCGCGTCGGCGGCACCCTGAACGGCCCGGTGATCATCCCCAAACTGTACAACGGCAAGAACCGCACCTTCTTCATGGTCGCCTACGAATACATCAAGTCCACCACCATCGCGGGAACCATCGCCACCGTGCCCACCGCCGCCAACCGCACCGGAGATTTCTCCGCGCTGTTGAAGCTGGGCGCCAACTATCAGATTTACGATCCCTTCACCCGCGTACCCGCGGCCAACGGGCGCTTCAGCAATTCGCCGCTGCCCGGCAACATCATCCCGGCCAACCAGATCAGCCCCATCGCCAAGAACATTCTGAGCTACTATCCGCTGCCCGACCCCACGGGAGGCACTTCCGATTTCGGCAACAACCTGAACCGTTCGCAGTGGCCCAGCCGCATCCCCTACGACACGCAGCTCTACAAGTTCGACCAGGTGGTGAGCGACCGCAACCGGTTCATGTTCCGCCTGAACAAGAACTACCACGAGAGCAACGACACCGACTATTTCGGTTTCACCAACCCGGCGCTCGGCGCCTTCTTCTGGACCGAAGCTGCAGGCTTCGCGGCGGACGACGTGCACTCCTTCAGCTCTACCCTGGTGATGGATATCCGGATCAGCGATACGCGCTTCGTGCGTGCGCAGAAACCGGAAGTGGCGGGGCAGAATTTCATGCTGAGTTCGCTCGGCTTCCCGACCTCCATCGAAAATCAGATCCAGCCGGGGTTCCACGAGTTCCCGGCCATCACCATGACCGGCTACACTTCGCTCGGTTCCCGCACGCCGCTCTTCAAGCAGACCCAGACCCAGTCCCTGACGGTTTCGTTCGACAAAATTAAGGGCGCGCACGATTTCAAGTTCGGCGGTGAGTACCGCCGGTATCCCGACAACCAGTGGTCGGGCAGTTCCTCCACCGGCCTGCTGTTGGGCTTCACCGAAGCCTACAACCAGGGACCGCTGGATAGCTCGGCGGCTTCGCCGCGCGGCCAGGCACTAGCCGCGCTGCTGTACGGCCTGCCCTCGTCGGGCACTCTGACCATCCCGGCCGCCAGCAATTTTGCGGATGTCTCCTCCGTGATCGCCGGCTATTTGCAGGACAACTGGAAAGTCACCCGCAAGCTCACCCTGAACCTCGGGTTGCGCTATGAACTCGAGAGCCCGATGACAGAGCGCTACAACCGCGCCGTGTACGGGTTTGACCCGACCGCCACGCAGCCGTTCTCGGCGCAGGTCAAGGCGAATTACGCCCTCAACCCCACTCCGGAAATCTCCGCATCGGCATTCTCGGTCAACGGCGGCCTCACCTTCGCCGGCGTCAACGGCAATTCGCGGGCGCTCTATGCGCGCGACACCAACAACGTCATGCCGCGTTTCGGCTTCGCCTACAGCGCGAACCCGAAGACGGTAGTGCGCGGCGGCTACGGCATCTATTTCGGCTCCCTCGGGACCCGCATGCAAGATGCCATCCAGACCGGCTTCATCCAGAACACCACGGTGATTCCCACGCTCGATGGCGGCCAGACCTTCTCCGCCACCCTGGGCAGTCTGTTCCCCAACGGGTTCCTGCCCGCGGTGGGTTCCGCGGCGGGAGCGCTCACCAACATGGGCAACGCCCTCACGTTCAACCCGTACCACCCGGTAGCGGCGCGACTGCAGAAATTCCAAGTCGATATCGAACGCGAACTCCCCGGCCAAGTCCTGCTGGATATCGGCTACATGGGTGCGCGCGACAACGATCTCGAAATCGTCCGCTCCCTGAGCGCTTTGCCGGACCAGTATCTCAGCACCACCGGGGTACGCGATCAGGCCACCATCAATTACCTGACCGCCAACCTGCCGAACCCGTTCACCACTCCGGAGTTTAACGGCACTGGCCGCGCCGGTTCCGTGATTTCGCGCGCCGCGCTGCTTTCGCCTTTCCCGCAGTTCACCAGCGTGAGCGCTTACGATTACGATGGCAAGGCTTCGTACAACGCGATGAACGTGAGAATCGAGAAGCGCTTCTCCCACGGCTTCATGGCGCAGGCCAACTATACGTTCTCGAAGTTCATCGAATCCACCAGCTACCTGAACCCGGGCGACCCGCTGCCCACGCGGGCCATCTCCAACCAGGATTTCCCCCATCACGTGTCCATCAGCGGCATCCTCGAACTCCCGTTCGGCAAGGGCCGCAAGTTCCTGTCGAGTTCCCACTCGGTTGCGGGTGTGGTGCTGGGCGGCTGGCAGCTGGCGCCGGTTTACACGTACCAGAGCGGTGCGGCCATCGGCTTCGGCAACTCCCTCCTCACCTGCCCCATCTCGCAGGTGCCCATCTCCGGCAAGAACAACGACAAGGTTTACCAGTGGTTCAACACCAGCTGCTTCAACCGCGTTTCGTCGCAGCAGTTGGCCAATAACCTGATCACCCTGTCCCCGCGCTTCGGCGGTATCCGCGCCGACGCTTACAATTACTTCGACGCTTCCATCATGAAGTCCACCAGAATCCACGAGAGGCTGGCGGTGGAGTTCCGGGTGGAAGTGCTGAACCTGCTCAATCAGGTGACCTTTGCCGCGCCCAACACCTCCCCGACCAGCACCTCGTTCGGACAGGTGACCGCGCAGTCGAACGTTCCCCGGCGCATGCAGTTTACGCTACGGCTGCAGTTCTAAGCCGGGTTTCAAAGGAACATAGTCTGAAGTGAGGAGAAGGTTCGTGACGACATTTCGATTCCGCAGCAACGGCGGTCGCCAACCTGGTTGCCAACGGTCGCCCAGGACAGCATCCTGCCCCACAGCGGTACTCGCTTTACTTGCCCTGTGCGTTGGGGCCTATGGACAGGAGGGGACGGAGGCCAAGCATACGCCGGCGGTCACCGCCGCGCACCCGCTTCTGCCCATCGGTACGGCGGCTCCGGACTTCGAACTCCCCGGAATCGACGGCAAGACTCACAAACTGGCCGAGTACAAGGACCCGATCCTGGTGATTATGTTCCTTTGCAACCACTGCCCGACGTCGCAACTCTACGAGGGCCGCATGATGAAGCTCGTAGAGGACTACAAAGGTAAAGGAGTTGGCTTCGTGGGAGTCAACCCCAATGACCCGAGCGCCGTCACGCTCTCCGAACTGGGCTATACCGATGTCAGCGATAGCCTGGAAGAGATGAAGGTCCGCGCCGAGTATCGCCACTTCAATTTTCCCTATCTGTACGACGGCGATACCCAGAAGATGACGCAGGCGTATGGCGCGCAGGCCACGCCGCACGTCTTCATTCTGGACAAGGAACGGAAACTGCGCTACGAAGGGCGCATCGACAATGCGCAGCGCGAATCGCTGGTGAAGACGAAGGATGCCCGGCTGGCGCTGGACGCGATGCTGGCGGAAAAGCCGGTCGCGGTACCGCACACGCCGTCGTTCGGCTGTTCCACCAAGTGGAAATCGAAGATCGACAGCCAGCTGGCGCAGAAGAAGAAGTTCGAGGCTGAACCCGTAACCCTGGACACGATCTCGGCGGCCGAACTCAAGAAGTTGCGGACGAACCCCACGGACAAGGTCATCCTGGTGAATTTCTGGGCCACGTGGTGCGGCCCCTGCATCAGCGAATTCCCGTCGATTCTGGAGACGTGGCGGATGTTCCGCCGTCGGGATTTCGACCTGATTACCATCTCCACCAACTATCCCGATGAAAAGAACGGAGTCCTGAAGACCCTGCAGTCGCTGCACGCTTCCAGCAGGAATCGGCACTTCGCCTCCGACGATACGTATGCCCTGCAGGCTGCTTTTGAAGCCAAATGGGATGCCGGCGTGCCCTTCACCATGGTGATCGCGCCGGGCGGCAAGGTGCTTTACCAGGTCCAGGGCGAAGTGGATCTCTACGCCATGCGGCGCGCCATTCAGGCTAACCTGGAAAACGAGACTTATGTGGGCCACCCCGGCTATTGGGCGGCTAAGTAGAAGAGGCTTTCGTCAACCGGTCGAAATTTTATGAAGAGAACCAGCAGCACATTACGAGCCTTGGCCTTCTGTGGTGCGGCAGCCGTCTGCTGCGCCCAGAGCGTCGGGCAATTCGAAGGCAGCAACGACGTGGGCGTGACGCCCGCGAAGGGGAAGGCCGAGTTCGAAGCGGCTTCTGGCCAGTACCGCGTCACCGGTGGTGGCGCCAATATCTGGGGCAATACCGACGCCTTCCAGTTCGCCTGGAAGAAGCTGTCGGGCGACGTGGCGCTCACCGCCGACGTGCAGTTCATCGGCGCGGGCACCGTGGCCCATCGCAAGGCCGCCCTGATGGTCCGCCAGAGCCTGGATGCCGACTCCGCGTACGCAGACGTGGCGCTGCACGGGGATGGCTTGACGTCTCTGCAATACCGGCCCACCGCGGCCGCCGCCACACTGGAATCGAAGCAGGAAGCCAAGAGCGATCTCACCGGTCTGGTGCGGATTCGCATCGAGCGCCGCGGCAACAACTTCACCATGATCGCCGGCAAGCCCGGCGGACCCATGACCACCACCGGACCCGTCGTCACCGCGCTGAAAGATCCCGTCTACGTCGGTCTCGCCGTGGGCTCGCACGACGCCAATATCCTGGAGACGGCGGTGTTCACCAACGTGACCGTGCAGGCACTGCCTGACGCTCGCCCGGTGCAGCGCTTCAGCAGCAAGATCTCCATCTTCGATACGCGCGACAAGTCCATCCACACGGTCTTTCAGGCGGATACGGTCTTCGAGGCGCCGAACTGGTCTAACGATGGCAAGTTCCTCATCGTCAACTCCGGCGGACGCCTCTATCGCCTGGCAGCGGATATCTCCGGCAACGCCAAGCCGGAACTCATCAATATCGATCCGACGCTGCGCCTGAACAACGATCACGCTCCGTCGCCCGATGGCAAACTGATCGCCTTCTCGGCCAGCACAGCGACGTCCCGCGGCTCGCAGGTCTACCTCTGCAACGCCGATGGCTCCAACACCCACATCATGGTGAAGGAAACCCCCAGCTACTTCCACGGCTGGTCGCCCGACGGCAAGTATCTCGCCTACGTGCACCAGCATCCCGGTCCCAACGGGACGCCCGCCAATTACGATATCTTCCGCATTCCCGCGGCCGGCGGCGAATCCGAGCAGCTCAACTCCAACGGCGGCTACGACGATGGTCCGGACTATTCGCCCGACGGCAAATGGATCTACTACAACACCGACCGCTCCGGCACCTGGGACGTTTGGCGCATCCCCGCCGACGGCGCCGGCCCCGGCGACGTGAAGGCCGAGCGCGTCACCAGCGACGACATGGAAGACTGGTTCCCGCATCCTTCGCCCGACAAGAAGTGGCTGCTGTTCCTCTCCTTCGCCAAAGGTGTCGCCACGCACAACGATAAGCTTCCCGGCACGCAACTGCGCATGATGCCGCTGCCCGGCAACAAACTGGCCAAAGATCCGAAGATCCAGGTGGTCACCACCTTCTTCGGCGGACAGGGCACCATCAACGTCAACTCGTGGGCGCCCGATTCCAAGCGCTTCGCCTACGTCATCTACGAACCGCTGCCGCCTGCCGGACCGCCCAAATGAGCCGCACTCTGAACCATGCGGCGCAGTGGCTGGGGACGGCGTTGCTGCCCCTCGCGCTGCTGCCGGCGTCGCTGGCGGCAGCCGACGCGCCCAGGCCCAAAATCACCGGCGTGGCGCACATCTCGATCTACGCGCACGATTACGAAAAGTCGCGGGCCTTCTACCGCGACTTCCTCGGATTGGAAGAGCCATACTCGCTGCCCAAACCCGATGGAACGCCTTCCATGACGTTCTTCAAGATCAACGAGCGGCAGTATCTGGAACTGTCGCCTGAAGTCGTGCCCAACACGGACCGCCTGAACCACATCTCCATCGAGACTGACAACGCCGAAGCCATGCGCCTGTATCTGGCATCGCGCGGCGTCACCGTGCCGAAGCAGGTGGGCAAAGGCCGCATCGGCAATTCCAACTTCAACATCAAAGATCCCGAAGGCCACACCGTAGAGATCGTGCAATACGAGCCGGCGGGATGGACTGTGCGGGAGAAGGGCAAGTTCGTGCCCGAAACCCGCGTCTCCAAGCGGATGATGCACCTCGGCATCATCGTCACGCAGTTCGACGCTGAAATGAAGTTCTACCAGGACATTCTCGGCTTCAGCGAGATCTGGCGCGGCAGTTCCTCCGGAACGCAGCTCTCGTGGGTCAACCTCAAAGTTCCGGACGGGGACGACTACCTCGAGTTCATGCTCTACAAAGAGGCGCCCGCGGCGGATAAGCGGGGCACCGCGCACCACATCTGCCTCGAAGTTCCCAGCGTCGCCGATAGCGTGGCGGCTCTCGAAACCAAGCCGTACCGGAAACTGTACACGCGCCTGATCGAGCCTAAGACCGGCATCAATCGCAAGCGTCAGGCCAACCTCTTCGATCCGGATGGCACGCGTACCGAACTGATGGAGAGGGCGACGATCGACGGTAAACCGACCCCGCCTTCGACGGCTCCTCCTCCGCGCTGAAGACCAAGGCAGGGCATGCTCTGTAGCTTGCCCTGCACTCGCGTTCATCAGCGCTTTATTGCGGGACTGGCAGCGAGACGCCAGCCCCGCTTTTTTGTGTGCGGACGCCGGATGGCGCAGGGCCGGCACTTCAGCGAACTGCGAGTTCGCCAGCCTGCGCCTTGGCGAGAACGTACGGACCTTCGGGAATCACCGCGACGGTCCCGCCCGGTGGCACGGTGGACAGCAGCGCGGCGACGGCGGCCTCCAGCGTGGCGTAGGATTGGCCCCACAGGCCCGCGTGATATTCCGCCGGCAGACCCGGAACATACCACGCCAGGCGCTGGCGCGTGGTTACCAGCGCCAGTTTCTCCAACTGCCACTGATCGACGGTCACCGGAGCCCCCTGGAGGGCCTCCAGAAACGCCGCGTCCGACACGCCCCCTTGGATCATCCGTGCGAACTCCGGCGCGCCCACGCCTTTCGTGCACGCCGCGGCCAGCAGTATCGAGCCTCCCGGCTTCACGATGTGGGACGCCGCGGTCACGCCCTTGATGCACTGGTAATACGTCAGGTCCAGCGGATACCCGGCGGACGTCGTGATGGCGGCGTCCACTGGTTCGTCCAGCACTTCCAGCAGCACGCGGGAGACGAATTCCACTCCGCTGCGGTGCGCCCGCTCCGGGTCTCCGGCGAACACCGCGGCGATCGACCGGTCGCGGGCCAGCGCCACGTCCACGATAAAATCGTGCCGCGCCATTCGGGCGATCTCCAGCAGTTCGCGGTGCAGTGGGTTGTCTTCGATGGAGCCTTCCACGGAGCGCTCGTCCCGCATGAATTTCGGACTGTGCAGCACCTTGATGGTCTCCTGCGCGGCAATTCCCGGGGCCGCCAGCTTGCGGCCGCCCGAATATCCCAGCATGAGGTGCGGCTCGATGAAGCCGAGCGTGATGCGCAGGTCGGCCGCAATGAAACGTTCGTCGATGTGGACCGGCGTGCCGGAGCGAGTCGCGCCCAGGTGCCGGTGGGACGCCAGATCGCGCGCGTCGTGGTTCACCACGCGATAGGCGCAGGCGATCTCTTCTCAGCATATCTCGCGAATCCCGGCGTCGGTGCGGCGCGGTGCAGGCCCGTGGCGGTCAGGATGGTGACGGCTTCCCGCGGGATTCCCGCCTCTGCCAGGCGGCGCAGCACGGGCGGCAGCGTGAGGCGGTTGGGCGCCGGCCGCGTGATGTCGCAGACGGAGATGGCGGCGCTACGCTTGCCGCGCGCGAGTTCGGCCAGCGGGGGTGCGCCGATGGGGCGGTCCAGTGCCGCTTCCAGTGCGCCTTGCCAATCGGGCAGGGGAGTGGCGGACTTGGCTTCCAGCACGCGATACCGGAACCCCTCCGGCAACTCTACTTTGATTCCGGTCTTCCCGAATGCGAGTTCGATTTGCATATCAACGCCATCGTACTACTTACGTGAGTGCCCCCCAAAAAACGCGAGACCAGTGCGGCCCCTTCGGATGCAAGGGTCTGGTATACGACAACGGGCGCGCGCTACTTCATGCCTCGGAGCGTGCTGCATCTCGCCGCCGAATACGATCCCCACGGGCGGGGTTCGGAGTCGAACGCGGCCTTGGGCACGAACTGAGGTTAACTCAAGGCATCCGGGTGGCTCTCGATGTAATCCATCAGCTCGCCAACTTGCTGTTCGGTGAGCAGGTCGAGCGCGAAGTGGCTCGCCAAGTAAGTGAAAGCGAAAGCAACGCGAGAATCTGTCAGTGAGCCTGAGCCCTCGCTTGCGGTGGCTACGTAGCTAGCCAGTGCCGCCTCTGTGATTTCGCGCATGGCCCGTTTTGATCGCCGCATTCCCCGAAATTTGAGTGCGGTCACCGGGCCGAGATGGAAGAGTTCGGCTGCGCCGAAAGACGCCCCGGCAAGGGGACCGAAAGGGATCGCTTCGGATGCGTCGCGAAGCGCTCGCGCGATCTCGATCAGCCAGCCTTCACGACCGGTGGGAAGTGGATTCATAAATGAACGTCCAGGTACCAGTATGTTACTTCGTCGCCGGCGCCCGTTCTCGCCTGCCACCGCCAGGCCGCCTGGATCCCACATATGTCAGCCTGACGGCCTCAACGCTGCACGTGCCGCCGGCGGCAACCACACCGCCGTCCTACCACTTGGCGGCGCCGTCGCGCCGGTGGCGCCCACGTGCGCGAACAGGGGCCAAGTTCTGGCAAAGCCAACCGCCGACAGCTAAACCTCGATAGAAGCCACGCCGGGCATGACCAGAATCTTCGCCGCGGTCCTACGGGCGATCGGAATACCATGCTTTAACAGAATCTCGCGCTTTCGTTCACGCGCCGCTGCGACCTGAGTCAGCGCCAAGCGCTCCATCTCGTCGAGTGCTCTCAGTTCCGAGAGCCCGCTCGGATTCAAGCCGTGTTCGGAAATGGCGGTAACTGGTAGGGGCTGGTATTCGGTAATATCCATAGACACTCGCTGGCTCGAAGCTCTAACTTCGCGACGGCCCGGACGGCGCGTCCTCTTTCAGAGATCCTCAAGCGCGCACCGGTGCAGCCCGCGCACTTCTTGTTCCTTTACCTCGAATTTCGCGAAGATTTTGTCCCATCTTGCATTTTCGTGACACTCGCGGCATAAGCCACAGGTACAGCGCCGGTAGGGTGCAAGCTGGGGAAGCGGGGCGGGGTCAGCCAACTCGCGAAATGCGCGGCATCCGGTCACGTTGGATCGCTGCATATTCACCCTCGACATGGAACAATCAGTGACGCGGGCTCGGTCCTCCGAATCAACGCGATCAAGTTCGCGAAATGCGCGGTATGCGGTGGCGTTGGATCGCTGCATATTCACCCTCCACCTTGAGAAGTGGCGCGGCCCAGCCCTCCGAATCACGCGATCTATGGTCGCGCTGTTCTTGAGCGAACGGGCTCGAGCGTTGAGTCCCGGGCCGCAATACGATAGTGCGCCGAAATTGCAGTGCAACACAGTCCCAAGGGTACGGCGAGAGGCCCAGTACGGTGCGGGGGTTCATCCTGCGGCTATTGCCTGGCCCCGCCGTTCCAGCGCACTGGTGATGTTCGCGCGGTGGGCAGCATTTTGGGCATGGCGGCCACAGTACCTTTAGATGCCAGAGAGCATGGCGCGCGAGACGTGCCCGGCGATGCTCATGATCACCTCGTCGCCGGGGCCCGATTCGGTGGGGATGGGGATCAGCAGCAAATGTGCGGCGGTCGCCGGCAACTACCAAGCCACCTGGTCTCTCTGTTTCTGCTACACCGCGCGGGCTTTGCGGGTTGCCGAGGCGGTCTCGGATCGGACCGGCTTCCGCTCGGCGGCCGCGGTTAGGCGCCTGGCTTGGTCGGTAACGCAGACCAGGAACATCGGCTGGCGTGCGTTCTTCAGGAGATCGATGATTCGGTCGGGCGCTTCTTCCAGGTAGATGCTCTTGCCGTCGGTCAGCAGGTAAACGTCGGAAGTGGAGGACAACGCCTCACTCAGGCGCTTGCCCATGTCCTTTTGCAGAAACCGGAGCACGCGGCGGATTTTTTGAAGCGAGAAGCCCTTGCGGCGCAGTTCCGCAATCATCGAGATTTCTACCACCTCTTCGGTCATATAGACGCGCTTGTGACCGTCCTGGCGGGGAGAGACGACTTTCCGTTCGTCCCACCACTGCAACTGCCGCAGGCTGACGCCGCAAATTCGGGACACATCGCTGCTGATGTAGCCCTGTTCCCCCGATGAAGCAACCGGCCTGGGACTCCTGGATTCAAACATTTTGCGCCACTTCCGTCTCCATCGACCAATCAATGCTACCAAATGGCTTGCACATTTGCCGCGACCGGTGGTGCTTCGGCCGCAGAGCCACGTGACGGGGACGGGACTTTCGCGATACGGACCTAAGGACTTCACGGGATATGTCGTAAAGCAGGCCGGAAAAGGCTGGCGGCGGTTCGATTTCGTCCCTGCCTACAATGCCTTCAATACCTTACAGACCGTTCCCAAACCCACTTTCCTTCCGTTTCATCCACGAGAACGTTGATTCGAGAACGTTGGTTCGAGAACGTTGGTTCTGTCGCGCCACTTTGATAATGTCCCCTTGTGTCCTCGTTAAAAATGTCCCCTAACCTGAAGACCTCCGAAGGAGGTTGCAGGTTGGGAAGGACATTGATGAGCGAGCGCGAGTTGAGACGAGTGGGCATTCTGGCTCGGGTGAAAAGCGGAGAGCTGAAAGTGGCGGACGCCGCGCGGATGCTGTTTGTCAGCTATCGGCAGGCAAAGCGGCTCTGGAGGCGATACCGAGACGAAGGCGCCGCTGGATTGAAGCATGGGAGTGCGGGACGCACCTCGCATCGGGCCAAGCCAAAGAAGGTGCGGGAGCGGGCACTGCGACTGGTGCGGAAGAAGTACTCGGGAGCCGAGGGGGAGCGCTTCGGACCGACTCTGGCGGCAGAGCATCTAGCCAGCGAGGACAAACTGGTGGTGCATCCCGAGACACTGCGCCGCTGGATGCTGGCGGAGGGTCTGTGGAGCCCAGCGCGGCGGCGGCGCGCCCACCGGCAGCGGCGGGAACGCAGAGCGCACTTCGGAGAATTGGTGCAAATGGACGGAAGCTTCCACGCCTGGTTCGAAGATCGGGGGCCGGAGGGTTGCTTAATGAACATGGTGGATGATGCGACCAGCACGACGCTGGGGCGGATCGGCAAGGAGGAGACGATCTGGACGGCGGTCGGAGTGTTGCGGCGCTGGGTGGAGAACTACGGCGTGCCGCTGGCTTTGTATACCGATTGGAAGACGGTTTACGTCAAGGAGCCGACCGAGCAGCAACTGCTGCGGGGCGATGTGGCCAAGACGCAGTTTGGGCAGATGTGTGCGCGGCTGGGGACTCGAATCATCGCGGCCAACTCGGCACAAGCGAAAGGGCGCGTGGAGCGCAATCACGGCACGCACCAGGACCGGCTGGTGAAGAAGTTGCGGCGGAAAAAGATCAAAACCTATGCGGCCGCCAACGAGTTTTTGGAGAAGGAGTATTTGCCGGAGCACAACCAACGATTTAGGCACGTAGCCGCAGCCGAACAGGACTACCATCGTCCAGCGCCGAAACCGAAAGAACTGGATGAGATCTTTCGGCTGGAGACGGAACGGGTGATTGGCAATGACTGGGTGGTGCGCTATGAGAACCGGTATTTGCAGGTGCAGACGTCGGGGCGTCGGCAGGCCCCGGCCAAGGCGAAGGTGGTGGTGTGCGAGTGGGAAGACGGCCGACTGGAGATCCGGTATCGCGGACAGAAGCTGCAGTGGGAAGAACTGGCAGACAAGCCGGAGCCGCGCCGGGAGACAAGCGCGGAGAAGAAGTCGAAACCCTACGGTGGGACACCACCGACAGCGCAGCACCCGTGGAAGCAGAGCTACCAGGAGATGAAGGTTTGGAACTCGCCGGCAGAGAAGGCTGCTCGGGTCTGACCGCGGGGGGGCCGTCCGGGCCTCCCGATGGTCGGCACCGAATTGCTCAGACAGATCAGGTTTCAAACCGTTCTTTGAAAGGAAAACCAAGACGCTGAAGTTGGAGGCCACTGCGGCCTCCCGTTGGTCGGCACCGTGACCAAAGGAATACACAGAAAGGGGACATTCTTAACGAGGTAAGCATGGGGACATTTTTAACGAGGCTCGACATATGCGGGACGCCCCTACTCTACGGTGCCTTGGTTGGGTGTATACTGGCCAGAACCTGGGAATCCAAAATGGAAATTCCGGTTGAAAAGGGGGCCTACAGTGCCTAGTTACCTGTTCCAAGTATCGTACAGCGCCGAAGCTTGGGCCGCTATGATCAAGCGCCCGCAGGACCGCGTAGAGGCGGTCCGCAAGGTGGTCGAGAAGCTCGGGGGAAAGATCGGATCGTTCTGGATGGCATTCGGGGACTACGACCTGATCGGAGTCCTCGAGATGCCCGACAATGTCAGCGCCGCGGCATTCGCCGTGGCCGTCGCGGCAGGCGGAGCCTGCAAGGATGTGAAGACCACTCCACTGCTCAGCATCGCGGAGGGAATCGAGGCGATGCAGAAGGCGGGGCAGTCGGGCTACCAGCCGGCCACCGCAAGCAAGTAGCCGGCCGCCGGCTGACCGTGGGTATCCTAAGTCCGATGCCGGCATCCCGTCGCAATAAGCCCGTCCTCCCGTTGGACGAGACCGCTTTCGCCGTCAAACAGCGCAAGGCCGTCCCGCATGAGTTCGTGCTCGACGCGATCGATGCGCTCGCGCCCCAGACCCGCTCCATGTTCGGCTGCCTTGCGGTCTACGTTGAGGACAAGATTGTCCTCATATTGCGCGACCGGCGCGACGAGACCGCGGACAACGGGGTGTGGCTCGCCACCACCGTAGAGCACCACGAGAGTCTGCGCCGCGAGTTCCCGAACATGCGATCGATTCAGGTATTGGGAAAGAAGGTAACGGGCTGGCAGGTGCTTCCGGTGGATGCGCCGGATTTCGAGGAGGCGGCGCTGCGCGCCTGCGAGCTGATCGTGGCCAGGGATCCTCGAATCGGCAAGGTGCCGGGGGCGCGGCGGGCCTCGGGATCGGGCGTCAGGAAGGCGGCGAAATCCCCGAAGCGGGCGAAGGCGCCCAACCCGGCAAAGTTGGAGCGCGACTAGCGCGAGATCGAAGACGCGCTGGAAGCAGAGGGTGACAAGGACGTATGATCGAAGACATGGCGCAGCTTCACTTGATGAGCCTCCCCTTCAGTTTGCCACGCCGTCAATGACCAGTAAGAGGTCCTTCGCTTCTACCTGCTGGCCGGGGGTGACCAGGAGCTGGGTCACGATGCCGGAGAGCGGGGCGTAGATAGTGCTTTGCATCTTCATCGCCTCCATCACCAGCAGCCGGTCGCCCTTCTTCAGCTTCTGATTCAGTTCCACGGCGACGGTGGATACCACGCCGGGGATGGGGGCGCCGATCTGTCCGGGCTGGTTGGGGTCGGCCTTGGGTTGGGCGCGCTCGGTCACCTGCAACGCGCGGTCGCGGATGGAGACCTCGCGCGGCTGGCCGTTGAGTTCGAAGAAGACGGTGCGGGTGCCGTCGGGATGCGGTTCGCCGATGGTCAGGAATTTGATGACCAGGGCCTTGCCGGGTTCCAGTTCCACGGCCATCTCGCTTCCGCGATCCATGCCGTAGTAAAACTGCGGCGTGGGCAGCACGTCGACGTCGCCCCAGTTCTGGCGGGCGCGGGCGAACTTGAGGAACACGTCGGGGTACATCAGGTAGCTGAGCACTTCGTCGTGCAGGGGTTTGCGGCCGATCTTCTTCTCCACGGCGATGGCGGTTTCCGCGAGATCGACCGCGGGCAAATGGGCGCCGGGACGGCCGCGCCGCGGCCTGGCGCCTTTCAGGACGATCTTCTGGAGGCGCTTGGGCCATCCGCCGCCGGGTTCCCCTAGCGAGCCCATGAACATGTCGATCACGCTCGACGGCACGGTCAGGTTATGCTCCGGCGTGCACCGTTCGAACTGGCGCATGGTCATGCCGTGACTGACCAGGAAGATGGCCATGTCGCCGACCACTTTGCTGGAGGGGGTGACCTTGACGATGTCGCCGAAGGCCAGGTTGACTTCGGCGTAGGTGCGCGCGATTTCATGCCAGCGCGCGCCGAGGCCCATGGATTCGGCCTGTTCCTTGAGATTGGTGTATTGGCCGCCGGGCATCTCGTGGAGGTAGACTTCGGCCGATCCGGTCTTGGGGCCGGTGTCGAAGGGCGCGTAGAACTCACGCACCACCTCCCAGTAATCGGCGCACTGGTTGAGCGCGTCGAGGTCGATGCCGGTGGCGCGTTTGGTGTGCTCCAGGGCGGCCACGATGGAATTCAGATTGGGCTGGCTGGTAGTGCCGCTCATGGACGCGATGGCGGCGTCGGCCACGTGCACGCCCGCGTCGGCGGCTTGCAGAATGGAGGCGGCGTTGAGGCCGCTGGTGTCGTGGGTGTGGAAGTGAATCGGAATGCCGACCTCCTGGCGCAGGGCCTTAACCAACTTCTCGGCGGCGTAGGGGCGGCAGAGTCCCGCCATGTCCTTGATGGCGAGCACGTGCGCGCCCATGCGTTCCAGTTCCTTGGCCATGTTGACGTAGTAGGCCAGGGAGTACTTGTCGCGCTTGGGGTCGAGGATATCGCCGGTGTAGCAGATGGCGGCCTCGCACACGGAGGGGGTCTGGCGGACGGCCTGCATGGAGGCCTTCATGTTGGGCAGCCAGTTGAGGGAATCGAAGATGCGGAAGATATCGATGCCCTGGGCGGACGCCTCGTAAATGAACGCGGCGACGGCGTTATCGGGATACGCGGTGTACCCCACGGCGTTGGACGCGCGCAGCAGCATCTGGAAGCAGATATTGGGGATGGCCTCGCGCAGGCGGCGCAGGCGCACGAAGGGATCTTCGTGGAGGAAGCGCATAGTGACATCGAACGTCGCGCCGCCCCACATTTCCAGGCTGTAGAGATTGTGCAGCTTGTGCGAGACGAAGTTGGCGATGGCCAGCATGTCATAGGTGCGGACGCGGGTGGCCAGCAGGGATTGATGGGCGTCGCGGAAGGTGGTGTCGGTGAGCAGGAGTTTCTTTTGGCCGGCGGTCCAGTCGGCGAAGCCTTTGGGGCCCAGGTCGCGGAGCAGTTGGCGGGTGCCGTGGGGCGCGCCGCCAGCGTCGTGTGGGGGCACGGGCGCGGTGCGGATACGGGTGGGGGCGGGCTTTCCGGCGACCTGGGAATTGCCGTTGACGATGACGTCGCCGAGGTAGCCCAGCAGCTTGGTGGCGCGGTCCTGGCGCGGCGCGAATTTGAAGAGCGCGGGGGTTTCCTCGAGCCAGCGGGTGCTGACGTTGCCGGCCTGGAAATCCGGGTGGTTGACGACGTTTTCGAGGAACGGGATGTTGGTTTTGACGCCGCGCACGCGGAACTCGCGGAGGCAGCGGTCCATGCGCTGGCAGGCGTGGGGGAACTCGCGTCCCCAGGCGGTGGTTTTGACCAGCAGGGAATCGTAAAACGGCGTGATCACGGCGCCGGAGTAGGCCGAGCCGCCGTCCAGGCGGATGCCGAATCCGGCGGGGGAGCGGTAGGTGTGAATTTTTCCGTAGTCGGGGACGAAGCCGTTGGCTGGGTCCTCGGTGGTGATGCGGCACTGCATGGCGTAGCCGTAGAGCGGCACGCGGTCCTGCGGCGGCAGGTTCATCTCGGGGCCATGCAGGGCGAGACCCTGCGCGATCTGAATCTGGCAGCGCACGAGATCGATGCCGGTGACCATTTCGGTGACGGTGTGCTCCACCTGGATGCGCGGGTTGACTTCGATGAAGAACCACTCGCCGGTGTCGGCATCGACCAGGAATTCCACGGTGCCGGCGTTGGTGTAGCCGGCGGCGCGAGCCAGAGTGACGGCGGCCTCGGCCAGTGCGGCGCGGATCTTGGGAGCGAGCGAGACGGCGGGCGCGACTTCGACCACCTTCTGATGGCGGCGCTGCACGGAGCAATCGCGCTCGTACAGGTGGAGGATGTTGCCGTGGAGGTCGCCCAGGATCTGCACTTCGATGTGTTTGGCGCGGCGCACGAAGCGTTCCAGGAATACGGCGTCGTTGCCGAAAGCGGCGGCCGATTCCTGGCGCGCCTCTTCCAGTTTGCCGGCGAAGTCCTCCGGCTTGTCCACCACGCGCATGCCGCGGCCGCCGCCGCCGAACGCGGCTTTGACGATCAGCGGGTAGCCGATCTCGCCGGCGATTTTGGCGGCCTGTTTGGCGTTGGTGACGGCTTCCTCCGTGCCCGGGACGCGCGGAATTCCGGCTTGTTGGGCGAGGCGGCGCGCGGCGGTCTTGTCGCCCAGCAGGTCGAGCAGACCG
>Ga0208587_1000740_pt1 | contig 17910 bp, 20 predicted proteins | sample NGESurdeep092012_7_FD_184472 | JGI IMG/M metagenome (GOLD analysis project Ga0208587, IMG submission 184472) | Arctic peat soil microbial communities from Barrow, Alaska - NGEE Surface sample 210 deep-092012 (SPAdes) | ecosystem: Environmental > Terrestrial > Soil > Wetlands > Peat ...
AGCCGCCGACGTGAGTCGGCGCTTACCTGAATAAATTGGACACCCGATTTGCTTGCCTTGTTGAGTTCGGTGCGGATGTGTTCAATTGCGTGTTTTGCTTCCATAGCGTCCATCATTCAAATGCCTCTTGTCCCGGTCGTCCATCCCAAAATGATTTCAGGAATCCGTGTTCCCTTCCGCCCATTTCCAATGCGGAATTCGGATTGCGGATTTATTTGGTAGGGCGGTGCTGCCGCGCCGCCCCGATATTTGGGCTGCGGAGCACCGCAGCCCTACCAGAATAATGAGCGGACTCATCCCGCATTGCGGGACTGCTACGCTTTCACTCACAAAGCGCACGCTTTAAGCAGCGCGACTTTGACTTTTTTCAAATCTGTTTCCGGCACGATGCCGAGCCGTTTTTCAAATCGCACGGACGGCAGCGAGCCGATGGTCCCGCAACGCGGGATTGGCAACGGATTCGGGTTCGAGAAACGGCAGGTGGCCGAGCGGCACTTCGAGTTCGCTCCCGCGATTCTGCCGCGTGATGGGAATGTGGATGATGAGCGAGCGTGGGGCGTCAAGATTGTCGGCGATGAGCACAACAGCGGGGCGGGTTTTGGCGGCCATGCCCATGTCCACCAGCTAGACTTCGCCGTGGCGCGGATTCATTTGCCGTCGAGGATGTCCAGCTTTTCCTGCTCGACTTCGCGCGAGGGCAGAACGTCGGCCCAATTTTCCTGCGCGCGCTGGCGTTCGAGGAATTTCAAATAATGCAGGACTTCGCGCACCACCAGTTCCGGCTGGCGCTTAATTTCTTCAATTAACATTTCCTGCGCGCTCATGTTCTTAATTATTCGGCAAAATTTGTTTTTGGCAAGCCGTATGGCCCAATTCGTCCATCCCAAAATGATTTCAGGAAATGAGTTCCCTTCCGTCCCGCCTTGCGGGACGCGACCCGTCCGCCCGTTGCCAATGCGGAATTCGGATTGCGGATTGTAGCAGCCGACGTGAGTCGGCTCTAACTTTCGTCGGATTAGAATGAGCGGACTGATCCCGCATTGCGGGACTGCTACAAACTGCTGGAAATCCAACCTATTCCTCGAAGCAGGAGCGCGACGGCTGGCAGGCGTTCTTGTGGACGGGCCGGTCGTCCACGCCGACCGCGGTTTGGGTGAGATTGCACCAGAAATGGCAGGGCGTGGTTTGCCCGTCTTCCTTGTCCGCGAAGGCCTCCTCCGGCGTCGCGCCGGTGAACATTTTTTTCGTCCGCAGATGTTTGCAGAAAGTCGGATTCATGGCTTCAACCTTTCAGCTTGAGCAGCGTGCGGCGGATCAACGCGTGCGCCAGCGGCACCTTGTAGCCGTTGTGCTCGTGCGGCTGGGCGCCCTTGAGAATCAAATCCGCCGCCTGTGACGCGGTGGCGTCATCCAGGGTTTTTCCGTCCAGAAAATCGTTGGCGGCCTGGACCTGATGCGGCACCGGCGAGATGCAGCCGACCGCGACGCGCGGCTGGCTCAACTTTCCGTCCACGACGTTTGCCGCCGCTGCGCAACTGACCAGCGCCCAGTCAAAAGCGTGCTTGTCGCTGGCCTGCAGGTAGGCGCTGCGGCGGCGCGCCGTCGGAATTTCAATCTTCAAAATCAGGTCGCCGGGGTTGAGCGAGTTGTGCGCCGTCGGATTTTCCCAGGCTTTCTGATAAAGCTCGGCCAGGCCCATGCGCGTTTCCTTGCCGTCGCGCAGCACAACGGCGGTGGCGTCCAGCGCGGTGAACGCCGTGGCGAGATTCGACACGACCGGGCTGATGCAGTCGTTGCCGGTGAAGAGGCTGTGGTAACGGTTCTCGCCGTTGCGCGCGTAGCAGAGGTCGCCGCCCTTCTTGAGGCAGACGGTGTCGCGATGACGGTAATACCAGCAACGCGAGTGCTGCGAAAGATTGCCGCCGACGGTGGCAACGTTGCGGATTTGCTGCGAGGCGACTTCGGACGCGGCCTCGTGCAGGCCGGGAAAATTTTTTTTGATTTCCGCATGGCCTTCAATTTGGCCGACGGTGACGAGCGCGCCGATGGTCCAGTTTTTTGAGCCGGGTTCGATTTGATTCAAGCCGGGCAGCGACTTGATGTTGACGAGAATGTTGGCGCTGACGAGATATTCCTTCAGCAGACCGAGCAAATCATTGCCGCCGGCGAAATAGGTGCCGTGGTCGGCGACGAGCTGGCGGGCGCTGTCGGTCGAAAGCGCGGTGGCGTATTCAAAGGCTTTCATGATTTCGAGGCGGTGAACGGCGGCACCTTGCCGAGCGCGGCCAAAATTTTCGCCGGCGTGATGGGCAGGCTGGAAACGCGCACGCCGATGGCGTTGGCGACGGCATTGGCAATCGCGCCGGCGGTGGCAACCGTCGCCGGTTCGCCGATGCCGATGACGCCGCGCTCCGGCATGTTGATCAAAACGATTTCGATCTCCGGCACGTCGGCGAGGCCGGGCAGCTTGTAGGTCTCAAAATTCGGATTCAGCACCACGCCGGACAAATCGTCCATCACGCGCTCCTCGTAAAGCGCGTAACCCAGGCCCATGATGATGCCGCCGTTGACCTGACTCTCGGTCGTCAACTTGTCCACGATCAAACCGCAGTCATGGACGGCAACGACCTTTTTGACGGTGACCAGGCCGGTTTCCGTGTCCACAGTGACCTCGGCAAATTGCACGCCGCAGGCATGGTCGGAGGAAAGACCTTGCAACCACTGGCCGTGGACGACGAGCGGACTGACGCCGAGTTTTTTGCACGCGGCAAACCAGTTTTTCCCGCGCGCATCGGCGATGCTGGTCTGCGTCTGCAATTGCTGCAGCGCCTTGGTGCAAATGTCAAAAACCGTCGGCGAAATCGAGGCGCACGTCGTGCTGCCGCCGCTGCCGGGGCCGGGCGGAAAATTTGTATCGCCGACCTTCACGGTGATCTGCTCCGGCTTGAGTCCGAGCATTTCCGCCGCGACGACGGCAATGACCGTTTTCGTGCCGGTGCCGATGTCCTGCACGCCGAGGCGGAACTCGATGCTGCCGTCGGGATTGATTTGTGCCTCACCTTGTGTGCTCTTGCTCGCGCCGCCGGCGGGCCACGCCGCGCCCGCGCAGCCGATGCCGGTTTTCACGATGCCGGGCGAACTGCCGGGCTTCTGATATTTTTGTTTCCAGCCGAATTTTTCCGCGCCGGTTTTGTATTCGCGCTGGCGTATTTCATTCGGGTCGTTTTTTAGCCGCAACTCCAGCGGATCCATGCCGAGTTTGACGGCGAGGTCGTCCATGGCGCTTTCCATGCCGTAGGACGCCGGCGGATTTCCCGGCGCGCGAAAGGCGCGGGCCGAACCGGCGTTGACCGCCACGTGCGTCTGCTTCACGCGGGTGTTGGGAACCTTGTAAATGTAGGGCGCGGGAATGTCCGCACCGCCGCCGCCGCCACCGGAGTCCCCGCCGGCACCGATGCCCGCCGTGCCGTAATTGTCCATCTCGAACGCGTGCAACGTGCCGTCGGCGAGCGCGCCGATTTTGATTTTTTGAAAACTCGAAGGCCGGTTGCCAACGGCCAGCGCCTGATCGAACCGCGTGAGCATCAGCCGGACGGGCGCTTTTGCCTCGCGCGACAGCCGCGCCGCCAGCACGCCTTCGACGCCCGCGCCGAATTTCGCGCCGAAACCGCCGCCCATGAAATCGGTGATGACGCGCACCTGGCTGTGCTCCAGTTTCAACGCGCCCGCGAGGCCGTCGCGCACGCTGGAGATGCCCTGCGTGGAAGACCAGGCCGTGACGCCGTCGTCCGTCCACGAAACCGTGTTGCCGTGCGGTTCCATCGGGTTGTGAATCTGCACCGGCGTCGTGTAAAAACCTTCGATGACGGCGGCGCATTCGGCAAACGCCTGGTCAACCGTGCCTTGTTCGCGCGATTTGCCGGGCGAGGCGTTGGCCGCACCTTCCCAGACTTTCGGCGCGTCGTCCTTTTTGGCGTCATCTTCGCGGACGACGAACGGGAGCGGCTGCGCCTTGACTTCAATCGCGCGCAACGCATCAAGGCAGGCCTGCCTGGTCGTGCCCGCGACCGCGGCAAGTTCCTCGCCGTAAAAATGGACCGTGCGTTCGCCGTCGCGCACGGTGATGGCCGCCTTGATGCCGGGAACCTGCAACGCTTTGTCCAAATTGATTTCGGAAATTTTCGCCGCCGGCCATTTCGAGCGGAGAATCATGCCGTAAAGCCAGCCGTCGGCCTGGATGTCGGAGGAATAACGTGCGCGGCCGGTCAATTTCGCCGCCGCGTCCACGCGCGGCGTGGATTGGCTGATGTATTTCGTGTTGGTTGGCCAGCTAGGCATAATCCAGCACCTCCGTTTTGCTTGCGGTGTTCACGCCGGCCGCCTGCAACACGGCCTGCAGGATGTGCGGATGCGTGCCGCAACGGCAAAGATTCCCGGCACACGCGTGCTTGACCTCGTCGGCGGTCGGGCGCGGATTTTTTTTCAGCAACGCCGTCACGCTCATCACAAAACCCGGCGTGCAATAACCGCATTGCAGCGCGTCCTTGTCCCAAAACGACTGCTGCACCTTGGTCAATTTTCCATTTTTCGCCAGTCCCTCGACGGTCGTGATTTCGCGGCCTTGCGCCTCGATGGCGAGTTTCTGGCAGGCATAAATCGGCAGGTCATCCATCATCACCGTGCAGGCGCCGCAAGCCGCGCGGTCGCAGCTCTCCTTCGCCCCGGTCAGGCTGGAATAATTCCGCAGCGCGTCGAGCAGCGTCACGCGCGGCTCCAGCATCAGCTTGAGCGTCTCGCCGTTGACCTTCAGTGTGACCGGCACCGTGCCGGGGCCGAGGGTTTTTTCCGCGTTGACCTTTTCGAGTTCCGCCGCGACCGATTGCGCGCGCGCGGCGGCGGCGGTGACGGCGGCGGTGCCGAGGGTTTTGAGAAACGTGCGCCGCGAATGAGCGCCGAAATTTTCCGGCTCCGGACTTTTCATATGCTGCTCAATTTGAAGTTGATGCCCGTTTGTAATCCTCCGGTGCATCCAAGTCAAGGGTCAGACCGTCATCATTTATGACACATTGGACGCGCCGGCACGGAACAAGTTTCAAAAAAATCTCCAAAGTCCCGGCCGGCGAACCCTTCAACCCGTCAAAGGCCCGTCGCGGCAAAATCACCGGATGCCGCGCGCGCCCGTCAAACTCCGGCTGGCAGACCGCGTCGGCGTGCGCGGAATGAAATTCCAGCAGCGCGCGCAGCGTTTCCGAACGCAGATGCGGCTGGTCGCCCAGCACAATCGCCCACGCGCCGATTTCACTTCTCCAGCCGCTCCAATCCGCCGCGCAAACGATGGAACTGAACATCCCGCGCTCCGGCTGAGGATTGGCGATGCGGTCTTGCGCCGGAAAATCCAATCGGTCGAGTTCCGCGCCCAGCGGCGCGTCGTTGGGCCGGTGGACGACGGCGATTTGCCCCGCGCCGAGTTCGCGCCATTGGCGGATGAGATGGCCGACGATGGTGGTGTCTTTCCACGGCAGCAGCAGTTTTGGCCGGCCCATCCGCGACGACGCGCCCGCGCCGAGAATAATGACGCCGAGCGCCGGGAATTGTTTTTCAAGCGACACGGTATTCATCGAAGAACTTGCTTCTACGAAAGACAGAGTTGGAGTTCACGCTTCAGCCATATCTATTCAATTTACCACGGATGGACACGGATTAACCCGGCGCGGCCAAACCGCAACCACCGATTTTGGACTGCGGCGGGAAGCAAAGCGCCACGCCGCTTTTGGGAAGCTCTTGTCATGCGGAAAGCGGTGTCGTCGCTGCGCTCTGCCACCGCACTCCAAATTCGTGCCATCCATGCGTGAACTTCCATGATCAATGTTTCACGCCGGCGAATTCGGCGCGTTTCTGGATGAACTGCGCCATCACGCTCACGGCGATTTCATGCGTGCCCACGGCCTGGATTTCCACACCGACCGGGCAGGCGATTTTGTCGAACTGCCCGGCCGACGCGATGTTTTGTTTCAAAAATTGTTCGCGCATGATGCGCGCCTTGCGGCGGCTGCCGATCATGCCGAGAAAAACGAACGGGTGATGAATCCAATCGGACAACACCAGCGCGTCGTGCTGGTGGCCGCGCGTGACGATGAGCCCGAATGCGGGCATTTTCGGCAGCGGCACTTTCAAAAGCTCGTGCCAGGGGCCAACCTGAAGCCGCGCGGCGGACGGAAAAAACTGGTGGTTGGCCAGTTCCGGCCGATCGTCGAAAATTGTCACTGCAAAATCCAGTTGCAACGCCAGCGGCGCGACGGCCTGTGCGACGTGGCCGGAACCGGCAATCCACAAGGCAAACGGCGGGGTGACGGTTTCCTGATAAAACCAGTCGCCGGCGTCTCCGTCCTCCACGCGTGCGATGGAAAAGTCCTTTTTGACGCCCCAGCGGAGCGGCTCGGTGACGGCGGCGAGTTTGCGCCAGAGTTCCGCCGATTGCCGGGCGTGCGGCAGGATCAGGCCGCTCACGCTGCCGCCGCAAATCAATCCGTCGTCCCAGCCGAAATTGTGGTCGAGCACCATCTCGAACGTGGCGGGCTGGCCGGACTTCAGGGCTTTTCTGGCGCGGGCGTGGACTTCGGCTTCGAGGCAGCCGCCGCCGAGCGTGCCGACGATTTTGCCGTCGGGGAAAAACAACGCCTTGGCGCCGATGCGTTGGGGGCTGGAGCCTTTCGTGCCGGAAATCAGCGCGAGCACGAACGGCTGGTTTTCCGCCAGCGCGGCGGCAAGTTGTTCGTAGAAGCGCGTCATAAAATTTTGCTCGCCGGCAAATTTAGACGATTCCGGGCGAATGGCAACGAAGCATGAACCAAGTCGGAATGCGCCGCTGGAACGGCCAATGGACCTGGGCGGAGTGCAGCGGTAACTCCGGTGGGCGATCCCGCCCCCAATGCGCCCAAGTGGTTTGCGGCGGTCGAGATGATCCGTTTGGCCGCTGACAAAGACTGGCGGCACAAACGCGAGCGGCGTCAATCTCCGCTACCCTCGCCACGCCTTAGCAAGCGTGAAACAATCAAATTTCACGCGGAAAGCGTCGCTTCACCGTATCCCCGGCTCGTGCCCAAGGACGCCGATTGCGCTGCCAAGCTAAAGAAGCGCACGCTCACGAACCTTTACAACGAGCGCCCCGCGTGGCTCGATCTCGCGCACAAGCAACTGGACGCCGCCGTCGCCGCCGCCTACGGCTGGCCCGCCGATTTGACCGACGAGCAAATTCTGGAAAAGCTGCTCGCCCTGAATCTTGCCCGCGCCGCCGAAGAAGCCAAAGCCGCGAAGGTGAAAAAGCCGAAAGGCCCTCGTGGGAAGCACGCGAAAGCAATGATATCCGGCCGTAGGTAACCGCTGATTACGCGGATAGCGCGGATTGAACAACCGGGGAACAAAGCAACAAAGCATTGAACCGCAAATGACGCTGATAAACGCGGATTTACAATTCTCGAATTAAACCAGAGGTTTTAGTAAATCATTATTTAGCTACAAACCCTTCATCAGCAGCGGGTTCTCGTTAATAATTTTCTCCGCAACACCGCCAAAATTCTCCGTGGGGGGCTTTTCCTCAAATTACGCCTTATCCCTCGAAAGAGGGATGACGGGTCTTCCAAAAATCTGTAAGAATGAGGACGAATTTTACATCAAGTAAATTTGATGAGTCTGAATTTTAGTCAAAACATAATACAAATTAACCTAAAAACATATGAAAAGAACCCTATTGGTAACCGCATTTGTGGGAGCAACCCTGCTCTCGATGCAAGTAACGCAGGCGCAGATCTACCGCGAGGTCTTTGGTAATAACACTGCTGGCAATAACTTGCTCAGCACTGTCGGATGGTCTGGAGCTTGGGGGGCGGCCGCCACAGACGAAGCCGCCGGTGGCATGCTTGCAAATAATTTCGGTGTCTCCTCCGCACTCGGCTCCCCTCAAAACCTCGGCAACATCAATGCCGGGGTCGAGCTCTCTCAACCCAATGGCTTGCTGTTCACCAGCGGCGGCACGGCCGCCACCATGAACTGGATCGCCTACACGACCGGTTACACCGTGGACACCACCGCTAATCCGATCCAGGACATCTCCATCTACGCCGGAAGTGCTAACAACGCCATCTCTGGAATCCCTGGGTTCCGCATTGCCGTCCAGATTGGCGGTAATTGGTATGCCTCCGTCGCGGTTCTCGCCAACACTGTCGCCGTCTCGTCTATCGCCAATTTCCCCACCGGTGCACAAAAGGTTACCTTCAACTGGACAACCGCCGCCAGTGCTTGGGACTCGTTAAACTTCACTCCTGGCACCACGCTGGCACTCGGCAGCACTTTGGTATCGGACCTTCCCGCAGGCAACATCACCGCCTTCGGGCTGTATTCTGACACAGTGACCGGAACGGGTGGCGCGACCCGCCGCGTTGATACGTTTCAAATCGACCCCGTTCCCGAACCAAGCAGCGTGGTGTTGGTGCTGTCCGGTGTCGGTATGCTGATGGGCCTCCGCCGTGCTCGCAAAGCCTGATCTGTTGACAATAGAGTTGTTTTTACCGCGGGGCGAACCGGCGTCGGTTCGCCCCGTTTGCTGTTTCAGGAGATCTGAAGTTATGACTTGCAACAACGCCGTTGTTCAACGGTTACGAATCTTCATATTTCTGATTCTCGACAAAATTAGATTTAAGCAATTGCCAGATTGCCGCACCCAGAACGACACGATAATCGGAGCTTGATGCCACAAGCAGACAAGACACCAGACTTGGGCATTTTGCTCCACACCGCTAAACGGATGATTTGCCGTAAAACAAGGCTAGGATAAGCCTTGAAACAGAGTGTGTCAGGCTCGGAACGGAAAAGCTTCCTCGTTCGATTCCGCCCCGCGCCTAGTTAAATCACCTGTATTTACAGGGGTTTGCTGCGATTCGGGAGTCAGAGTTTCACCGGAAACTTCACCTGTTTGGCTGCCCGTTCAGAAATTGGCTTCTGCTCGGATACCGCTTGCCCACTGCTCGCCAACGCGAAAAGTGCCGATGGCTTCACATTCATACCGAGTTGATTGGTCGGACCGCCTGTGCGCTCGGGCTGGATGATCGTTTGCGCTCGCTGGAGGAACTCGCGCACGCTTGCGGTCAGAAGCCCAAGGTCGAGGAGTGGTTCACGAAAAAGTGGTTGAGCAAAGTGAAGACGGAATATTTATTGGGAATCTGAAATGAAGCGCGTCATAAAGTTTTGCTCGCCGGCAAATTTAAACGATTCCGGGCGAATGGCAACGAAGCATGAACCAAGTCGGAATGCGCCGCTGGAACGGCTAATTACTGACGGTCGCGACTTGTCCCGGAGTCAACCCTGGCAGGAGCGCGAGAACTTGGGGCATCAAGGGCAGCGTTTTATTAAGCTGGGTGCTGCCAGCCACGAGAACCACCACCGCGATTTGAAATTTGGTGGTGTTCTGTTGAAAACTCAAGTTGCGGTCTGCCGTCAGAAAAACATCGAATTCTTCCTGGGCCAATGCAAGCAGCTTGCCGTTTTTGATGCCGCCCCAGCCCATTTCCTGAACGGAAACGCAATCATGCCCGGTCAACGCGGGGCCCAAACGCCAGTCGAGGCATTCGTCAATGAGAATGCGCATGGCCGACGGTTTCGAGCATTTTCAACTGGCCGGCTTCAATGACGGCGATGGCTTGCGAGCGTTTAACCGAAGGGAATCCTTCTAAAAAATCTTCAATGGATTCGCCGCCTTCAAGGGCGTCAATCAGATTTTGCAAGGGGACACGCGTGCCGACAAAAACGGGCGTGCCGCCCATGATTTCCGGGTCGGAGTGGACGATGCCTTTCAAATCTTCCATTGTCATAACGTAGCTACAATACCCCTGACGGCGAAATTGTCACCTGCAAACATGGACGTGGTGCGTGCGCCAGCCCCTTTGCGACGAGAGCGGCGTTGGGCCAGATGGTTCATTGTTCACTCAATTCCCCGTCCGTCAATTCGATGCAACCTCATAGAGCACCCGTCCTCCGTAGTCCCGCATTGCGGGACGGAGGGTGGACAAAGAGCACACAGAGTTTTTGATTTTTGTCTCTGCGGCGGGAACCTTCCCTGTCCACCATAGCCTCGGCGTCGGTGGAAGCCTTTAGCCTTTAGCCTTTCTATGCTCCTTCCTCCGTCCTACGCTGCCGGGCACACTCAGAGTTTGTAACCGAGGATGAAGTTGATGGATTCAGGTTTCGCGATTTGGACCGCAGTGAATTTGGGTTCCATAGCAATTGCAAGGTTGCTTCATTTGGGCGTCCGGTCAAGCCGGCTTCGCGTTTCCTGGCAATTCGTGTAAGATAGCCGACCAACCCCTAAAAAAGCGCATATGTGTTGTTTGCCGTGCTGCCGCCAAAAAACGGCGACTTGCCCTTCGCAAAAGCCTCTTCTGCACAACGTTTTGCATTTGCCAAACAGCATTTCCGTCCTACGATGCGCAGGGAATCTTTATGGCGACAGGAAAAACTCAAAAACAGTCAGCCAACGGCTCCGCTTTGGGTTTCGAGGCAACGCTCTGGGCTACGGCTGACAAATTGCGCGGTAATCTCGACGCGGCGGAATACAAGCACGTCGTTCTTGGCCTCATTTTCCTGAAATACATCTCCGACGCCTTCGAGGAAAAACACGCCGTGCTGCAAAAGGAAAAAGGGGCCGACCCCGAAGACCGCGACGAATACACCGCCGAAAACATCTTCTGGGTTCCGCCGGAAGCGCGCTGGTCCTACCTGCAAGGCCGCGCCAAGGACCCGGTCATCGGCAAGCTGCTCGACAGTGCCATGATCGCCATCGAGCGCGACAACCCCTCGCTCAAAGGCGTCCTGCCCAAGGACTACGCCCGGCCGCATCTGGACAAGCAAAGTCTCGGCGGCGTCATTGACCTCGTCTCCACCATCGGGCTGGGCGACAAGGAGAGCCGTTCCAAGGACATCATCGGGCGCGTCTATGAATATTTTCTCAGCGAATTCGCCAGTGCCGAAGGCAAAAAAGGCGGGCAATTCTACACCCCGCAATGCGTGACCAAAATCCTCGTCGCCATGCTGGCACCCTACAAGGGCAGAGTATACGACCCGTGCAACGGTTCCGGCGGTCTCTTCGTCCAAAGCGAAAGATTTGTCGAAGCCCACGGCGGACGCGTCGGTGACATCAGCATTTTCGGGCAAGAGAGCAATCCGACCACCTGGCGTTTGGCCCGGATGAATCTCGCCATTCGCAGCATTGAAGGCAATCTCGGCCTCGAACCCGCCGACACGTTCCATCGCGACCTGCACAAAGACCTCAAGGCCGATTACGTCCTCGCCAACTTCCCGTTCAACATGAGCGACTGGGGCGGCGAGCGGCTGCGCGACGACGTGCGCTGGAAGTTTGGCGCACCGCCTGCCGGCAATGCCAACTACGCCTGGATTCAGCACATCATTCATCATCTCACCCCGCACGGCATGGCGGGCTTCGTTTCTGCCAACGGCAGCATGTCCTCCAACCAATCCGGCGAGGGCGAGATTCGCAAAGCCATCATCGAAGCCGACCTCGTGGACTGCATGGTCGCGCTTCCGGGACAGCTCTTTTATTCCACACAAATCCCCGTCTGCCTCTGGTTTCTTTCCCGTGATAAATCAGGTAGGGCTGGCTTTCCGAGCCGGCCGCTCCGGGACCGCCGCGGACAAACCCTATTCATTGATGCGCGAAAAATGGGGCGTATGATTGACCGCGTCCAACGCGACCTGACCCCGGAAGACATCGCCAAAATCGCCGGGACCTATCACGCTTGGCGCGGTGACGAAGGCACTGGCAAATACGAGGATACCGCCGGCTTCTGCAAATCCGCCACGCTCGACGACATTCGCACTCACGGTCATGTACTCACACCCGGCCGCTACGTCGGCGCGGCGGACATCGAAGACGACGGCGAACCGTTCGAGCAAAAGATGAAACGCCTCACCGCGAAGCTGGAGGAGCAATTTGCAGAATCGGCAAAGCTGGAGAAGTTGATTCGACTAAATCTCAAATCCGTTGGACTGCCTAATGATCACAACCGTTGCTGATTTTCTTCAAGCTCTGATTGGAAAAGAAAAGGCCAAACTCGCCGCCGAACCCGTGGTGAACCATGGCCCCACAATCGGCGATATGTATGAGGGTTTGACACGGGAACTTCTCGCAAGATCAATGTTTAGAGGTCTTAATCTGCACGTGGTTGATGGTATGATTGAGGATGAAACCGGTCGCCAAAGTGGACAGATCGATTGCATGCTCGTGGAGGGAGACGGGCACAAGGTTCGATGGACGAACCATCACATCTACCAGCTCGCACAGGTGATTGCGGTTATCGAGGTGAAAAAGAACCTCTACGGTAAAGATCTTTCAGACTCTTTCTTTCATCTGCGTGGTTTGAAGAATCCTAAAACTTCGCTCAAAGCTTGGACAACTCCTTTAGTGCGCGACGCATGGCGTTCACTTATGAAGAGTGAACTGCCGACTGCAGAGGAACTCACAGGGCTCTCCGAAGAGGCACAGATTATCCACACGACCCTCGTTATTGAGGCTCACATGCCGGTACGCGTGGTCTTCGGATACTACGGTTATGCGGGTGAGTTTGAATTGCGACGAGGTCTGATAAAGTTTCTCGAAAGTGAAGTTGCGCCGATGGCCAACCCTACCCCCAAGCCAGGTTTCGGAATTTATTCGTTTCCGAATCTGATTGTCTGTCGGGACGCAAGCCTCGTGAAAGTCAACGGAATGCCATTTGCCGCGCCATTGTCAGAGGATGGGTTCTGGCGATTTTACGGTTCACGATCATCTAGACCACTCGAAGCGCTGCTTGAGTTGATATGGACGCGCCTAGCTTATCGTTACAATCTCGACGCTTCCCTCTTTGGTGAAGACCTAAAGTGCGAGGCGGTTAATTCGCTCTTGAAGGCAAAGTGGCGCGGTCCAGGTTGGGAGTTTAGATATTGCGAAGTTCCAGATAGCCAGCTGAACGAAGGCCCAGACTCAACCGAGTGGGAGCCGGAGACCGTATCGCTCGCCCAATTTGTTGTCCTCAATAAGCTCTGCAGTGGCCAGGAAGTGAGGTTAGCTGATTCTGCTCTTGTTGAATTTCTGAAAGAGGAAGGGACAACACCGGACGCTCTAGCAACCGATCTCAACGAAAAGCGTTTGGCATATACCAAGAATGGATGTCTGCATTTGCTTACTGACGGGTGCAGCTGCGCGGTATTGCCAGATGGACGTTATGTTGCCGGAGAGAATAAGACCGGCAGGTTGTTGCGTTGGATTGACCGGTTCATGGAAAAGCGAAAAGGAGGCGTGGCGTGAGTGAGTGGCGGGAAATGAGTCTTGGCGATTTCGTGGGCCTGCAACGTGGCCATGACCTCACCGATGGCGAACGCCGACCAGGCAATGTTCCGGTGATGGGTTCTGCCGGAATGAACGGCTGTCATGACACTGCTATTGCAAAAGGGCCGGGAGTTGTTGTGGGACGCAGCGGTGCGTCGTTCGGGCAGGTTCACTTTTGCCCCAATGATTACTGGCCACACAACACCGCGCTCTATGTGACGGACTTCCGCGGCAACGACCCGCGCTTTACCTACTACTTCCTGAAATCTCTCGACTTCACCGGCTACAATTCTGGCAGCGCACAACCTTCACTCAATCGGAACTACATCTATCTAATTCGCACTCGTGTTCCGCAGCCGTCCGAACAACGCGCCATTGCTTCGGTGTTGGGGGCGCTGGACGACAAGATTGAGTTGAACCGGCGGATGAACGAGACGTTGGAGGCGCTGGCCCGGGCGCTCTTCCAGAACTGGTTCGTGGACGCCACCCAAGCCGGCCTCCCCAAAGGCTGGGAAGTGCGCGGCCTCGACGAAATTGCGAACTTCCTCAACGGCCTCGCGCTCCAAAAGTTCCCGCCGAACGGCGACGACTCGCTACCTGTCATCAAGATTGCTCAACTGCGCGCTGGCCACACGGATGGCGCAGACCGAGCCGGGACGAATCTTCCGTCTCAATACATCATTGAGGATGGCGACGTGCTCTTCTCGTGGTCTGGCAGTTTGGAGGTTGAGATTTGGTGCGGTGGTCGCGGCGCACTGAACCAACATCTTTTCAAAGTCACGTCCGAGCATTTTCCGAAGTGGTTCTACTATTTGTGGACGCGACACCACCTCGCGGACTTCCAAAACACCGCTGCCAACAAGGCGACCACGATGGGCCACATCCAGCGCCATCATTTACGCGAAGCCAAGGTATTCGTTCCACCGCCCGCGCTGATGGAGACGATGAACAAACGATTCACGCCGTTGCTGGACAAACTCATCGCCAACCGCCTTGAATCCCGCACCCTCGCCGCGTTGCGCGACGCGCTGCTGCCGAAGCTGCTGTCGGGCGAGTTGCGAATGCCAGTCAAATAGTTGTCTATGATTGAAGTGTATCCTCGCCTTTTCATCGGAACTGAGTCGGATTACGAATCCCAAGTGCGCTCGCAGACGGGATGGTGGGTAGTGCATGCCTGCAAAGAGCCTTATCACCGGCAGTTGCTTGGTTACGCCGGCCGCGCCGCACCCAAAACCCACCCCGAGTATCTTTTTGCGCGCCGGGAAAGAAAGCTGTATCTGAACATCGTGGATGCGGATGATCCCAATTACATACCCAAAGGAATCATCGATGAGGCCTTGACGTTCATTGATGAAGGTATGCGCTCGGGCGACAGGGTGCTCGTCCACTGCAATCTGGGAGAATCGCGTTCTCCATCAATCGGGCTGCTTTATCTCGCGGCGCGTGCAAACGTCATTTCTTCGGTCAGCCTGCCAGACGCTGAGACTGATTTCCGACGGATCTATCCTCACTACAGCCCCAAGGCTGGTATGAGAGGTTTTCTCCTGCGGCATTGGAATGATTACGTCCGTTCGCCGGGCGCGAAATCATGAGCCTCAACGAATCCACCGCCGAGGACGCCGCGCCGCGAGACGCGCTGCTGGCGAGGCTGCTGTCGGGCGAGTTGCGCCTGCCCGCCGCCGCCAAACAAATGGAGGCAAGAGCGTGATTGTGCGCTGGCAAAACACGTCGAAACAGTTAGCATTTCACACATGGCTGAAACGATACTGACTCAAGCCGAAGCGGACACGTTGCTTGTCATGGAAAAGCACCGGGTGGACGACACGCGGCACCGGTTTCCGGCGCTGGGCGGCTCTATCGAGGTTCCGCTGATTTCAGCCAACAAACGCGAAAACTTCCTGCTCGATATCACTCGGGGACGAATCAATCTGAAAAAGGCGACCTACCAAAATCGTGTTCGCACTGTCGTGATTCTCGCCCGTCTCGACATTGACGGCCCGCCGCATGAGAACCCGGACGGGCAGGAAATCTCTTGTCCACACCTGCACACCTATCGCGAGGGCTACGGTGACAAGTGGGCGGTGCCGGCACCGGTCACGGATTTTCCGAGGACGAATGACCTGTGGGGTTCGCTGGCGGACTTCATGGTGTTCTGCAAAATCACTGAGACGCCCTTTATCGAAAGGGACTTATTTGTATGATTGAGGAAGTTTCCAAGTTGATGGACCAATATTGGACGTGGCTCCGCGACAAGACAAAACTGCGCGAGGTCGGCGGCCACATCGAAATCACCACGCCGTATCTCGACCGGCACAACGACCGCCTGCAGATTTACGCCTCCAAATCGAATGGCCATTTCGCCCTGACGGACGACGGCTACATCATCCAGGATTTGCAGAGTTCTGGCTGCGAGTTGAAGACCAAGAAACGACGGGCGTTGCTTGAGATGACCCTGAACGGCTTCGGAGTGCATCTGAAGGGGGAGGCTCTGGTGGTGGAAACTACGCCGGAGACTTTTGCGCACAAGAAGCACTGTCTTGTGCAGGCGATGTTGGCGGTGAACGACCTTTTCTATGTTTCCTCCGCCACCGTCGCCAATCTGTTTTGGGAGGACGTGTCCGATTGGCTGACCCTGCGGGATGTTCGGTTCACTCCACGAGTGAAGTTCACTGGCAAATCGGGTTACGACCATCTTTTCGATTTTGTGATTCCGGCGTCGCGCCGCGCGCCGGAGCGAATCTTGCAAGCCATCAATCGGCCCAGCCGTGACAGCGCACAAGCGGTGGCCTTTGGCTGGATTGACACAAAAGAAGTTCGCGCTCCCTCCTCGAGAGCCTTCGCCATGCTCAACGATTCGGAGCATGAACCTGCCCCGGCGGTGCTCGACGCCTTGAAGAATTACAGCGTGGAGCCAATCCGATGGTCGCAGCGTGAGAGTGCGGTGGAATCGCTGGCCGCCTAATTGGTTCGAACAGATGCCGAACGCTTTCACCGAAGCTACCGCCGAAGATGCCGCGTTGCGCGACGCGCTGCTGCCGAAGCTGCTGTCGGGCGAGTTGCGCGTGCCCGCTGCGAAAGAGAGCAAATGAGTTCTGGTGCATCCATCTCGACTTGGGATTTGCTGCAAGAATTGGGTTTTGCGCCAGACTCGGGAGTGATGTCTGACGTGATGCCGGGATTGAGCTTTGAACTTGGCAATTTGAAGCTGTCGGCCAGTTGCGTAATGGGCCGGCGACTCCGCCCTGTGGTGCTTCTTACGGGCTGGATTGTGGAAACGCGTCGTATCGGGGAAATTTGCGACGAAATGCCGCGCCAACTTGAGTCTCGGGAACAAGGGATTGCCTGGCTGGTGTGGATACTCGATAAAGCGGCGGGCGGTAAATTCGAACCAGAGTCCTCACCCGACTGGCTCACGCAAGGTCGGCAACACGTCGGTCTGCTGCCGTGGCAGCGGAGCGCTGCAATAAAAGATAACGGCAAATGAAAGTGATCTTCATTACCTACGACGCGCTGCTGCCGAAGCTGCTGTCGGGCGAGTTGCGCGTGCCTTCCGCCGGGAAATCTGGTAATCACACCGCATGAGCGTTCCAACCAACGCTGAAATCCTGGCTTTGCTCGACGGTTTGAACACTGTCGTGGCTGATGACCTCGAAACGTCATGGCTGGAGTTCAAGCCATGGTCGGATGCCAAATCGGATATGAGGATGGCGGTGGAATACGCTGTCTGCTTCGCCAACACGGAGGGCGGCGTCATCGTGTTCGGTGTGGCGGACAAGACCCGAGGGCGGGCTGCAGCCATTCACGGTGCACGAGGTTACGACCTGGATATGTGGCGGCGGGGCATCTTCGACAGCACACGTCCGCATCTGGCGGTGGAAGTCGAAGAACTACCGGTGCCGGAAGGCACAGGCAGGTTGTTGGTGGTGCGTGTGCCCAAAGGCGACTCACCGCCCTACGGCACGGCGCAAGGGATCTTCAAGCAGCGCGTCGGCAAGAATTGCATGCCGTTGGACCAGGCGCTTTTCACACGCACACGGATTTCCAGCGGCGCGGTGGATTGGAGCGGGCAAGCAACGGATTTGCGGCTTGGTGATCTGGACGCGGTCGAAATCGCCCGGGCGCGGAACATCCTGCGGCGGATCAATCCTGAGTCGGAACTTTTGAAACTGGCGGACGAGCCGTTTTTGGTGGCTCTTGGCGCGCTGCGAAAAGGCCGGACTACGCATGCAGGGCTGGTGTTGTTTGGAAAGGAAGAGGTGCTCAAGGAGCATTGCCCGCAGCATCAGGTGCATTATGTCTTGCAGACTTCGGATGTGTCGGTCGCGCGCAACGATTCGTTCCGGCAAGGGTTGCTCAGCATCCTCGAACGAATCGAACAGAGTTTCACCGGGCCGGCCAACCCGGAACAGGAGTTGTCCGTGGGTTTGTTCAAACTCCGGATTCCGGCTTTCCCATTGGAGGTCGTGCGTGAGGCGGTATTGAATGCGGTGACACATCGCGATTACTCCAATCCGGGCGAAGTCCTCATTCGGCACACC
>Ga0208587_1000752_pt1 | contig 17775 bp, 19 predicted proteins | sample NGESurdeep092012_7_FD_184472 | JGI IMG/M metagenome (GOLD analysis project Ga0208587, IMG submission 184472) | Arctic peat soil microbial communities from Barrow, Alaska - NGEE Surface sample 210 deep-092012 (SPAdes) | ecosystem: Environmental > Terrestrial > Soil > Wetlands > Peat ...
ACAGACCAGACTCTGGGGACAGACCTGCCTGTCCCAAGGCGCGCTTTTTGCGCCGCGTGGTGGGTGCCCTCTGGGCACGGGTCTGTCCCCGGGTTGTCGTCCCCTGGTTGTCCCCGGTCCGCCGTCCCCGTGTCTTGCCATGCTTTGCTAAAATAAAGGATCAGCTATGTTTCGTAGGTTTGTAGTACTCATCGCGTCCAGCCTCGCGGTTTGCGCCGCGGCAGACAACGTCAAGATCGTCGAAGAGATCGCCGCCAAAGTCAACGGCGATATCATCACCCGCGGCGAACTTGCCAGGAAGCGCCTTGAGGCCGAGGCCGAGGCCAAGCGGCAGGGCCTCAGCGGGCCCCGCCTCCAGCAAGCCGTCGACGAATATGCCGCCCACGCGCTCAGTGATGAGATTGACACACTGCTCCTCGTGCAAAAGGGCAAGGACCTCAATATCAACGTGGACCCCGAAGTGACGCGCCGCCTCGCCGAAATCCAGGTGCAGCAAAAGATCTCCGACCCTGACAAATTCCAGGCCTTCATCCGCGAAAACACCGGCATGACTTACGAGGATTTCAAGCTCCAGATGAAGAACCAGATGCTCACCCAGCGCGTCATTGGCCAGGAGGTTGCGCGCACTGTCAACGTGCCGGAAGCCGAGGCGCAGAAGTTCTACGAGGAGCACAAATCCGAGTACATGCGCAGGGAATCGCAGGTGTTCCTCAGCCAGATCGTTATTTCCATCCAGGGCAAAACTCCCGAACAGGTGGTGGTCGCCGAAAAGAAAGCCAAGGATCTGGCGGCGCGCGCCCAAAAGGGCGAGAAGTTCAACGAACTGGCACGCGACAACTCCGATGACGTGGAGACCGCCACGAACGGCGGCCAGATCGGACCCATGTCCAAAGGCCTGATGGACAAACCCATCGAAGACTTGGTGTTCGCGCAGAAGAAGGGCTTTGTCAGCGACCCCATCCGCCGGCCGGCTTCCTTCCTGATCCTGAAAGTGGATGATCGCGTCGAAGCCGGACAAGCATCCTACGAGGAAGTAAAGGGTGAGATCCAGGACCGCCTGACCCAGACCAGGATGCAGCCCAAGGTGCGCGTTTACCTCACCTCGCTGCGCGAGGATGCGTTCCTGGAAATCAAGGAAGGCTACATCGATAGCGGCGCCGCACCCGCCAAGGACACGCGCTGGAAGGACGTCGCCCAGTTGAAGCCCCAGACCACCACCAAGGAAGAAGTCGCCGCGCGCGTGAAGCGGCACCTCCTGTGGGTGATTCCGGCCGGCACCGTGAAGCAAACCAAGCTCAAAGTGCCCCCCTCGCTCGCCCCCGCGAAAGCCGCCGCCGCCGACAAAGCCTCCGCCCAACCCGCGGACAAGCCCGCCAGCCTCGCCGCGGTTGCCGAGAAAAAATGAAATCGCCTTACGTAAACGAGCTCAAGCCGAATCAACTGGTCGAGACCAGTTTCCTGGTCCAATCCAAGGAGATCCGGCAGAAGAAGGGCGGCGACCTGTATCTCTCGCTGTTCCTGGCCGACCGCACCGGCGAACTCGACGCCAAGATGTGGGACAACGTGTCCGACGTCCTCAACGAATTCGAACGCGACGATTTCGTCAAGGTGAAAGGCATCATTCAGGTCTTCCACAACAAGCCGCAACTGACCATCCACAAAGTGCGGCGCTTGGACGAAAGCGAGGTGCAGTTCACCGATTACTTCCCTTCGTCCAAACGCGACGCCGGCGAGATGTGGCTCCAACTGCGCGGCATTGTCGCCGCCATGCGCAATCCGCACCTCAAGGGACTGCTGGAGGCGGTGCTGGACGATGAAGACATCGCCCGCCGCTACCGTCTCGCGCCCGCCGCCAAGCAGATTCACCACGCCTTCCTCGGCGGCTTGATCGAGCATGTGCTGAGCGTCTGCGGCATGGCCAAATCCGCCGCCGCCCATTACGCCAACATCGACTACGACCTGCTGATCGCTGGCGTCGTGCTCCACGATATCGGCAAGATTTACGAGTTGAATTACGAGCGCGGCTTTTCCTATTCCGACGAAGGCCAGTTGATCGGCCACATCTCCATCGCCATGCGGATCGTGGGCGACAAACTGCGCGCCCTGCCCGATTTCCCGCCGCTGGTGCGCTCGCTGGTGGAGCACATGATCCTCAGCCATCACGGCAGACTGGAATTCGGTTCGCCCAAGGTGCCGCAGTTTCCCGAGGCGCTCCTGCTGCACTGCCTGGACGACCTCGATGCCAAGATGGAATCCATGCGCGCGCTGATCGAGAACGATCGCCAGTTGGAAGGCTGCTTCACCACCTACAACCCGGCGCTGGAGCGCGCCGCGTTGAAGAAGGATCGCTACTTGAATCCAGCGCCCGCCGCGGACGCCGCGTCCTCCACAGCGGACGCCAAACCCCCGGCGCCGGCTCCCGCGGCTCCGCCCCGCGCGCCCGTCGCGGCCGGCAACTCCCTCATGGCCGAGAAAATGTTGCAGGCCGGCCTGCTCCGTCCCAAGGCAAACTGATGTTTAAGACCCCGCACGATGTTCCTCCGCCGCTGGAGTTGGCGTGCCTCAAGGCGCTCTGGTCATTGCAGGAAGGCAACGTCAGGGCCGTGCAACAGGTGGTCGCGCTCTCCCGCCCCCTGGCCTACACCACCATCATGACGGTGTTGGACCGCCTGGTCCACAAAGGCAAGCTGACGCGCCGCAAGGTGGGCCGCGCCTTCGTCTATTCCCCCGAAGCCTCCCGCGACTCCATGCGCCGCGCCGCCGTCAGCGAATTGCTCGACGGCTTCTTCGATGGCTCCGAAGCCGAGTTGCTGGAGTTCCTTCGCCCCGTCGCCGTGCCCGCCCCAAGCGCTCCGCCCGCCCACGAAGACCGCCAGATCGACACCGTCCTGCTGTAGGGGGCGCCACTGAGGCCCTTATGAGGCAGACACACAAGCCGGCACCTTCGGGCGCTCACGATGAGGATCTGATCGCCGGATCGCGAATCGTGGTACCAGCCGGCATACGGCCCGCAGTGAGCCATGCTTTCGCCGCGATTCAGCGCGTCCACCAGGTTCCTTCCATGAGCCCGATCACTTTCACGTCGGACGACACAATGGAGCAGCATGGGAAGTTCATATGGGACTTGGCTTGAGGGCGACCGGTGGAGATTCGAATTCGTCCCACCAGCGACCATCGAGAGCTCACTGCGCTTTTGGAAATCGGTCACTGGCTTGACCACCAGGCGATCGGGACCATGGGGGAGTTCTCATCCACTTCCCATCCAATCCTTGCCGCCTGGAGGGCAGCGGTTGGCAACTCAGCCGCCATTCAGAAGCTTGAAAACTTTCTGGACGCTGGTACGGTTCCTTGCCGGGACGCATCTGGCCGCACACGCCAGATGCCGGTGGGGCGCTTTGTGCAGTACCTGCTGAACCCGGCCGAACTCTTTTCCAGGTCCTACGCCCAGTGGATCGCGAGCGAGTCTCAAGACGAACTGATGCTGCGGCAAATAGCCGCTGTGACGGGGTCAAATGAGCCCATCGGCATCTTGCCCAGGTACTGGGATACCGGCGATTTCGAGACCGTTTCGCGGGAACTTGACTCTGTTATGATCAAAGTTGGGTGGAAACGCCGATGACAAAAGAGGACCTCATCCTGGGTTTCATGGCATTAGGCTTCTCGCGGCAGGACGCCCAAGAAGCTGCAGCCATTCAACTCGGCGAATCCAAGGGTGATTGCGTGGCGGTGGATTCGGACGGCAACGAGCACTCCGTCGAAGAGGCTGATCGGGTGCGCCTCAAGCGGGCCGGGTAAGACTCAAGGTGCCGTCGCGACGGGCCCGCGAAATCGGCTGACTTCTTCGGCTTCGGCATCTCGATGACCCAACTCGCGCCTCATTCGTTGCGCCCCCCACAGGGAGCCATAACCACCTGATGCCCCTCCTCGCCACGCTCTTCGGCGCCGCCTTCACCCTTGCCACCGCCTACGCTCTCGGCGCCCTCCTCATGCGCCGGCGCCCCGCGCCTCCGGAGATCCTGCTCGCTATCGGCGCCGCGGCGGAGAGCGTCCTCGTCTTCCTCCTTCTCCTGTTCCATCTGGCCCACTGGGGCGCCTTCCTCGCCCTCGGCGCTGCCGCCATCCTCGCCGCATGGCGCGGCGCCATCACCAACAGCGGCGCGCCCCCCGCGCACGATCCCATCCGCATTCCCCGCCCCGCCTGGGTCATCTTCGCCGCCTACGGCGTCTGGTACCTGGTCAACGCGCTCGCCCCGGAAACCATCGCCGACGGCATCACCTACCATCTCGGACTGCCCAACGAATACCTCCGCCTCGGCGGCTTTCCCGACCACATCACCTTCTACGACGTCGTGCCGCAGGGCATGGAGATGCTCTATACCGTGGCCTTCGCCTTCGGGCGCCACGCCGCCGCCAAGCTGGTGGAGTTCGCCTTCTTCCTCGCCACCCTACCCTTGATCTTCCGCGTCGGCCGCCGCCTCGGCGCCACCGACTTGGCCTCGCTCGTCGCCGCAGTCTTCTATTTCTGCGCGCCCGTGGCCGGCATCACCGGATCGTCCTCCTACAACGACGCCGCGGGCGTGTTCTTCCTGCTCGCGGCCTTCTATCTCCTGCTCCTCGCGGAGCCCCGCTACCTGCTGCCCGCTGGCGCGCTCGCCGGATTCTGCTACGCCATCAAGCTACCCGGGCTCATCGTCGTCTCTGGCGCGGTGCTCTTCGTGGCCGCGCAGCGCCGCTGGAAGCCGGTCCTGATCGTGGCGGCCGGCGCCGCGTTGATGATGGCTCCGTGGATCGTGCGCGCCGTGGCGCTCACCGGAAATCCTGTCGCGCCGCTCATGAATCGCGTGTTCCCCAACCCGTACTTCCACATCGCCACCGAACAGGAGCTGGCCGCATCCTTGCGTTCTCTCGGCGACGTGCGCCCCGCGCAAGTGCCCTGGGAATTGGCGTTCGGCGACCGCCTGACCGGTACCTTCGGACCGCTCCTGCTGGCGCTGCCCATCGGACTCCTCGCCCTGCGCCGCCGCGGGGGACGCGTGTTGTGGGCCGCTGCGTTCCTGCTGGCTCTGCCCTGGCTCACCAACACCGGCGCGCGCTTCCTCATGCCCGCCGTGGCGCTCGCCGCCATCGCGCTCGGCATGGCCCTGCCCCGTCCGGCCGCGTGGGCGGCCATCGCCCTCCAGGCCGTCCTCTGCTGGCCCCACGTGCTCGACGCCTGGGAGACCCGCTACAGCTTCCGCCTCCACGAATTCCCCCTCGCCGCGGCCGTCGGCGTCGAGTCGGAGGCCGACTACTGCAAACGCCGCTTCGAGGAATACAACGTCGCCCGCATGATCCAGCGCGCCACGCCTCCGGACTCCCGCACCCTGACGCTCCTCTCCGTGGCCAACGCGTACCTCGATCGCGAAGTCGCCGTAACCTGGCAATCCGCCGAGGCCGATCGGTTGCTGGACACCCTGCGCCTGGCGTCGCTGTACTCCACCACTCCCACTTTCGACTGGAAGGCCGTCTGGCCGGAACGGGCCGTGCGCACCCTCCGCTTCCGTATGCCGGCCGCCTACCAGGGCGAGTGGGACATCAACGAGGTGCAGCTTTTCTCCGGCGAAGACCGTCTCTTTAACAGCCCGCAGTGGACCTTCGGCGGATGGCCCAATCGATGGGAGGGTCCGCTGGCCTTCGACGGCAATCTCGCCACCCGCTGGCGCACTTGGGAAACCGTGCGCGCGGGCATGTACCTGGACGTCGAGCTCGGCAATCCGCAACGCCTCACCGCTGCCGTGCTGGTGACCCACACCCCAGTCTTCCGCGGGCCCCTGGAGATCCATGGCCGCGACGTGAAGGGCCAGTGGCATCTCCTCTCCAACACGCCGCAGGCCAGTCCGCGTCCTCCGCGGGATATCCGCCTGGAGGCATCGCGCGCCTTGAAGCGCGCGGGCTTCCGTTATTTGCTCGTATCCACGGGGCAGGGCGGCAACGCGCCTATCGGCAACATCCTGGTAGGCCGCGAAGCCGAATGGGGCCTGGAACGCGTAGGCGAAGCCGGCCGCTTTTATTTGTTGCGCGTGAAGTAGAGTGAGCGAGACAGCTTCCCGTGTGGTGTTCGCGAACTAGTACTGTGACCGCGTAAAAGTGTTCGATTGTGGGGCAGCTTGGCAAGCGGCACGCCGGTTGCTTACGGGCGCTCCAGGCGGGTTGCCGGGGTACCCTCTGGGTCCGCCGCGGGCTGCCAGCCCGCCCCACATGAAAAGAACATGTCCACTCGGTCACAGACCTAGATTCCGTCACCCTTCTTCTTGGCGGCGGGCATGACAATTTTCGAGACGGTGATCGTGTCGCCGCTCATCTCGCCCGTCAACCTCACCGTGTGACCGGCGTGCTCCTGCAACGCCGCGAAGTCCTGGTTGCCGACGTTGTAAACCTTGCCGGCGCTGACGAATACGTACTTGGCGTTGTGGTCTTTCACGCAGGCCAGGGTGCAGTCGCGATCGGACATCATTTTTGCGCCATGCTCGGCGGAAGTGTTGTGCTTGGCGCCGCACATACTATCGCTGATTTTCCCCGTCCAGGTTTTGTCAGCGGCGGAGGCGCAGATCGCTCCGAGCATAGCCACCGCAACTGCAATACATAAGTGTTTCATCGAGTCTCCTTATAGTCGTTTACGTGGCGACAGGGGGACAAACAGACAGCCCCTCTCCTGGTCAGGATAGGACGCCGGCCGGCGCCTCGTCTGGCCGAAATCGCACACGACCTCACTGGGCGTTGCTCCAGAGAGGACTCAACTGGACTGTCCCGTACCGCGCCTGACGCTGCTCTTCTTCGGCGCGGCCAAGGATGTTCCGGAAGCAGCAAAAATGGTCACCGCCGGGACAGCCTGCCTACACTTCACAATCCGAGCCAACGGCCAAAACAAGGCACTGTTTTCAAGCCGTGCGACCCCTGAAGAAGTGCATCACCAAAGAAATCACTGCAATGATTAACAAAATGTGAATCAGCCCACCGGCAACGTGGAACGCGAAAAATCCCAGCAGCCACAGTACAAGCAAAACAGCAAATAGCGTCATGAACATTGAAATCTCCTTCGTACGTTTAGGTTTCCGTCCGTCACGCGTGACGGGCATTTGGTTGCTCCAGCCGCCCCCCTCGGCGGCGACTGAAGCGAAAGGGCCGGCGGCGCCAGTCTATAGCGAACCGCTGCCGGAACGGGTGCGCGGACTAGCGACTCTGTGGTCGTACGCGGTCTCTGAAAGCGGATCGCGGGCCAGCGGTTTGTCCGTTTTCCCGTAGTCGGAGCTGGCCTCTCCGGCGGAGGCGATATCTTCGGCGCCAGTCTGTTTCAGAATGTCCTCCGCGCGCGCCACCCACTCCGAGTTGTCGCAATGAACGGAAACCAGAATGCCGCCCTGCCGGACGCGGCCGTCATAGCGCTTGGCTTCATATTCCGGGATACCCATACCGACCAGGGCTCCAACGAATCCGCCGACCGCGCCCCCCGCGCCCATACCGGCGAGCGCCGCCACGATCGGTCCCGCTGCGATAAACGGGCCGAGGCCTGGAATCGCCAGCGCCCCGATTCCAACCAGCAGGCCCAGCGTACCGCCGATGGCTCCACCCGCGCCTGCTCCCGCGGCGGCGCCTTCCGGAGCCTTGGTGTTCTTCTCGTGCGCGAAGTCTTTGCTCCCCTCGTTGTCGGGGAACAGTACCGAGATGTCCTCACTCCTGAATCTGGCCGCGAGAAGGGCGTCAATTCCCTGCTCGACCTGAACCCGATCGGAATAGAGGCCGAATGCTGCCGTATTCTTTCCTGCCATATGCATTTCTCCTTTGCCCGCGGCGACCACGGCACGGGGGCTATGGCCGACCCCATTCCCGGAGCACGAGTCAGGCCAACGTACTCTTTCGTTGGGTCGATTCGCCAGCCGATGCGTCGCGCGCCTGGTTTGGAGGGCATGGAATCCGGCGAGTGACGATATGTGGTCACGTGACCAGGAGTGGTCGAGTTGCCCAAGGCGGAGCCTTCCCGCGAGAATAGACTCGCGCAGTTTGTGTGACTCCGGGGTGGCGTGGAGGTGGAGGGAATCGGTGCTTAACCGTTGTGGGGAAGGCTGACCAGGAATACGCCTGGCAGGATACGCCCCATTTTCGTCGTGTGCCCGAAAACGGTTAAGCACCCGGAGGGAATCGGCTTCACCGCGGGACGTGAAAGCGAATTACAATCCGGGTGTGCCGGAATTACCGGGAGGGTATCGGATGAGTTGGGAGCGGGGCGCGGGGGGATTATCGGTCGAGCTGTCTTTCCCATACGGGTTTCCCAAGCCCGGCACGTATCGCATCTTCGTGCGGATGAAGCGGGGCGGAAGGGTGCTGACCGGCGCCTTTACCACGAAAGTAGAGGACTGACTCTTGAATACCGTCAAAGGGAAGAGCGTTCTGATCACCGGCGCGGGCCGTGGCATCGGCAAACGCCTGGCTATGGGATTTGCGGCCGAGGGCGCGTGGGTGGGACTGTTGGCGCGCACCCAGCCGGAACTCGATCTGGCCAAGCTGGAGATCGAACAGGCGGGCGGCAAGGCGTTGCGCCTGCGCGCCGATGTGCGCGATCCCGAAGAACTGGCGCATGCGGTGGACCGTATGCGGAGTAGCTTCGGCGGGTTGGATATCCTGATCGCCGCCGCCGGCGTGCAGGGTCCGATCGGACCGTTTCTGTTGAGCAAACCGAAGGCGTGGAACGAGACGGTGGAAATCAACCTGATCGGCGCGGCCAATGCCTGCCGGGTGGCGCTGCCTCCGATGATCGAGAAGCGGTCGGGCAAGATCATCCTGATCTCGGGCGGCGGCTCGGCGTATGCGCGCCCCAATTTCAGCGCATACGCGGCATCCAAAACGGCGGTGGTGCGCTTTGGGGAGAATCTGGCGGCGGAGGTCAGCGATCACAACGTGCAGGTGAACATCATCGCGCCCGGCGCGGCGTACTCCACGATGACCGATGAGATTCTGCGCGCGGGAGAAGAGAAGGCGGGCCGCAAGGAAATCGAGGACGCGGAAAAGGTGCGGGTCACCGGCGGCGTCCCGGCCGAGAAGCAGATTGCCCTGGCGTTGTTCCTGGCCAGCGAGCGGAGCAATCACATTAGCGGAAAACTGATCCACGTGAATGACGATTGGAAGCGCTTCGAGCAGGAGAACATGAAGCCGGAACTTTACACGCTGCGGCGAGTGCAGAAGATTTGAGGCCCGGATGGCCCTAAAAGGCCACTGCGGGCCATCCGTGTCCCGCTTTTGGTTGTGGGCTTATTGAATCTGGGTAGTTAGGCCGAAGCGGGCTATGTCAGACCCGTTTGGTTGTTTAACCCGGTGCGAAACACCTCCTTCCTGTTTCCATTGTGCCCGACGGGTGCCTGGAAACAGGCTTGGCGGCGTGCGGAAATTGGCTCCAACGCTATGAAAAAGCGGGAGAAAAATAAATTCCATGTTTGGGTCACCGATCAAAGTCCGTACGCCCTGCTTCGCTGTGGGGCGCGATGCTAAAATACTTGCTTCATTCACCAGGAGGTGGTTCGCTTGGAGGTAATTAAGGCACTCTTGAGCTTTCTCGGTTACGTCTTTCACGGCTTGCTGTGCCTGATACTGTTCGCCATGTCCGGCCTCGCGATGGCCGCCGGCGCCCAGACGCTGCAACTGGGCATGCTTCCCTTGACGGGATCCACGCTGCTGTACGCGGTGTTCTTCGGTGCGTTGTTCGGCTTGGTGACGGTGATCCTGGCCATCCAGGGCCGGGTGCGCCCGTTGTTTTTCGTGTGGAGCCTGGTGGTGATGCTTCTGCTGCTGAAGGGCTACATCTTCAGCGGCTATCGCTTCAGCCCGGGCGAGTTCCCGATGGCGATGTGTCTGATTGTGGGGTCGATGATCGCGCTGATCGGCTCCTGGGTGCAGATGGGCCGCAAGGCGGGGGCGCGGCGGTAACGGGCCGGCGGTGTCCGAGCTTCGCTCGGATCGACAGGCGGACCCAGTGGGTACCCCGGCCTGTCCCACCAAGACCTGAGAGTTTTGAAAACGGACAGCGGGTTTTCGAAAACGGACATCACGTGACTACCGGCCGGACGCCAATCCCGCAAAGCTCCTGTATTCCCCCATAGAACGTAAGAACCTTCTGTGGAAAGGCAATTGCACGGAAGCCGGGTTCAGCTCCAGGGAAAAATGAGTTATCTCCGAACTGCCTTCGCCGTGGTCCTGCTTGCCTCAGGCTCGACCATGTTTGGTCAATCGTCTGAAGTTTCCATCCAAACGCCACCGCCGCCGAAGTATGTGGGGCGCTTGCTGAAGCCTTTCCATCTGGAAAGACGGGCGGTGGCGACGGCCAAGCTGAGCAACTCGCCGCGGCTGGAATCGCTGGTGCGCGGGGGGAATCTCTATCTTTCGGTGCAGGACGTGATCGCGCTGGCGCTGGAGAACAATCTGGATATCGCGGTGCAGCGCTACAGCCCGTTCCTGGCGCGCGAAGTTTTGCGGCGCGCGGAGGGCGGCGGGTTTCTGCGGCAGGTGGACACGCCGGTTGCCGCCGGACCCACCAGCGTGAGCACGGCGGGAATCAGCATCAACGGCAATGGCCTGGGCGGCGGCGGCGGCCTGGGCGGCGGCGGCGGAATCGTCAGCCAGATCGGGCCGGTGCCTCCCAGCCTGGATCCCAGCCTGTATCTGGGCGCCAGCGCCGGGCACAACACCACACCGTTGACCAACACCCTGTTAAATCAAACCACGGCCTTGACGCAAGGTTACCGGCAGTTTGTGTTTCAGTACGCGCAGCAATTCCAGACCGGGACCAGCGGGAGCGTCACGTTCGTCAACACGCGCAGCCTGCTCAACAGCTCCACGCCGCTCTTTAACCCCTCAATCAGCGGATACTTCGACGTGCAGGTCAACCAGAACCTGCTGCAAGGGATGAGCGTGGGCGTCAACAACCGCAATATCCGGGTGGCGAAGAACAATCTGAAGGTGAGCAATCTGCAGGTGAAATTGCAGGTGGTGACGACGGTCAGCGCGGTGCTCAACCTGTACTGGGACCTGGTGAGCTTCAACGAAGCGGTGCGCATCAAGGAGCAGGCGCTAGGCACTGCGCAGAAGCTCTACGACGGCAACCAGAAGCAGGTGGAGATCGGGGCATTGCCGGCGATTGAAGTGACGCGCGCCGCGGCGGAGGTGTCGGCCAGCAAAGAGGACCTGCTGATCGCGCAGACCAACCTGGCGCAGCAGGAGATTGTGCTGAAGAACGCGCTCAACCGCAACAGCATGCAGAACGTATGGCTGGATGACGTACACATCATCCCGCTGGACCACATTGAGGTGCCGAAGACGGAGGAGATCCGGCCGGTGGCGGACCTGATTCAGGAAGCCGCGGAGAACCGCCTGGAGATTGAGCGCAGCCAGATCAATCTGGACAGTTCGAAGATCCTGCTGAAGGGCGACAAAAACGGTATGCTGCCGAACCTGCAGGCCTTCGCGGAGTTGACCAACCACGGACTGGCCGGCCCGTCGAACCCGCTGTACAACAATTGCTGCGGCGCGCCCAACGCGTATTTCATCGGCGGCGACGCCAATGTGCTCGCGCAGATTCTGCGGCGCAATTTCCCGGACTACTCGGCGGGCTTCGCGCTGAATATTCCGTTCCGCAACCGGGCGTCGCAGGCCGACTACGTGACGGACCAACTGCAACTGCGGCAGACCGAACTACAGTTGCAGCGCACGCTGAACCAGGTGCGCGTGGACGTGAAGACGGCGGTGATCGGACTGCAACAGGCGCGGGCGCGGTATCAGACCGCGGTGGATACGCGTACGCTGGCGGAAGAGAGCCTCAAGGCCGAGCAAAGCCGGTTCCATTATGGGGTGGCGACGGTGGCGCAGGTCATCCAGTCGCAGAAGGACCTGGCGCAAAGTCAGGACGGCGAAGTGCAGGCCATGGCCAATTACACGCACGCACGGATCGCGTTCGACATGGCGATGGGGCGCACGCTCGAGGTCAACCACATCTCGATGGAGGAAGCGCTGGCGGGGCAGGTGCAAAGGGAATCGATTATCCCGGCCACGCTGCCGGCACGGGGGGTGGGGAAATGAGGATGTCCCTTCACCGTAGCGTAGCCTTCCAGGCTGGGGTGCCCTCTGGGCCGACCCCATTCTTGGGGGCATTCTTCGGCGGGAACGGTCTGCTGCGCATCCTGCTTGCCGGGACGTGCCTGGTGGCGGAGTGCGGCGCGCAGAATCTGCCGTTCACCGTTGAGAAGCCGCCAGGGCCGGCGATCCTGCGGCCTTACCGGGCGCAGACGGTGCCGGGCGTGCGGCTGAACAATTCCGGCCGGCTGAACAGCCTGCTGCGGGCGGGAAAGCTGTACCTGACGGTACAGGATGCCATCGCGCTGGCTATAGAGAACAACCTGGGGCTGGAGACGGACCGGTACGGTCCGCTGCTGGCGCAATCGAGTTTGGAACGGGCGCGGGCCGGAGGGCCGATTCGCGGGGTGCCGAGCGCGAGCGCGCAGGTTTCCAGCGTCAATGCGGGCGTCGGCGTGAACGGCAGTACGCAGAGCGCCGGATTGGGTGGCGGCGGGGGAAGCGGCAGCGGGGGGGCGAGCGGCAACGCGGCGATCCAGCAGGTGGGCGCGATCACGCCGAATCTCGACCCGGTTCTGCAAAGCACTACTACCCAGGCGCACCTGACGCAACCGCAGGCCAACACGGTATTGAGCCAGACGAATGCGTTGATCCAAGGTGTGCGCACCACGAATACGACCTTGCAGATGGGGTTGCTCAGCGGGGGGGTGGTGCAGTACCGCAATTACGAGCAGTCTTTCCAGGAAAATGCGCCGAGCGATATTCTGAATCCGGCGGTGGGCCCGCACATGGATCTGGCGTTCCAACACAGCCTGTTGCGGGGCTTCGGCGTCAAACTGAACGACCGGGGTATCCGTATCGCGAAAATCAACACGGGGGCGTCGCTGGAATCGTTCCGGTCGCAATTGCTGGATCTGGTGGCCGACGTTCTCAACAGCTATTGGGACTTGGTGTCGGCGGGCGACGAATGGAAGGCGCGGCAGCGCTCCGAAGAGAACGCGCGGAAGTTCTACGAGGACACGCGGAAGGAGATTGCGGCGGGAGCGATTCCGCGCGTGGAGTTGTCGCGGGCGGCGGCCGAGGTGGCCACGCGGCGGCAGGATCTGGTGGTTTCGGAGGCCAACTTGCGGCAGCGCGGGAACGCGCTGAAAGAGCTGCTGGTGCGCACGCCGGACGCGGCCCTGGACGGGGCGGAAATCATCACGCTGGACCGCATCGAGATTCCCGACACGGACGATCTGCCTCCGCTGCGGCAACTGGTGGCTCTGGCGATGGCCAAGCGGCCCGATGTGGCGGTGTCGAAGTTGCGGGACCAGACGGCGGAGATCTCGCTGGCGGGGACGGAGAACCCGCTCTTGCCCAGCGTGCAGGTGACCGGGCAAACCTTCAACCGGGGCGTGGCCGGGACGCCGCAAGTGAGCGGCGGCGGCGCACCGAACCCGTATTTCGTAGGCGGATACGGCACGGCGCTGGGGCAGGTCTTGCGGCGCAATTTCCCCAATTATTCGGCCAGCGTCTCGTTTTCGGCCCGCTTGGGGAACCGGACGGCGCAGGGGGATTACGGGATCGACCAACTGCAATTCCGGCAGTCGCAGATTACCGGGCAGCGCGACACGAATGCCATCGTGGTGGACATTTCGGCGCGCATGAGCGCACTGCATCAGGCGCGCGCGCGCCACTCGGCGGCGGTCAATACGCGGACGCTACAGGAGCAGTTGCTGGCGGCGGACCGGCAGAAATTCTCGTCGGGGATGGCCACCTTCAACGACATCATCAACGACCAACGGGCACTGGTAGCGGCGCAGATTTCCGAGGTGAATGCGCTGGCGGCGTACGCGCACGCGCGGGTGTCGCTGGACCAGACGCTGGGCGAGACGCTGGAGCGGAACAACGTGTCGCTGGACGAAGGACTGAGCGGGCGGGTGGCGCGGGAATCGAAGGCGCCCGAGGTGGGGGTGGGGGCGAAGGAATAGGTCAGGTTCGAGCCGCCCACGTTGCACTTGCTACCATGAAAGAGGCCGCGCGCCGCTTCGCCAATGCCGATTCCGGAGGTTCATCATGACCGATGCCCGTCAGAATGCTCACCGGTTGATTGACCGCTTGCCCGATCTACAGATCTCGGCGCTGGTGGGATTGCTGGAAACGATTGTTGATCCCGTTGCCGCCGCCCTGCGTAATGCGCCCATTGATGACGAGCCAGAAACGGAAGAGGAAAGGCAGGCCGTAGCCGAAGCGCACGACTGGCTCAAACGCAATGGCAAAGGCATTCCGCATGCGGAAGCCATGCGGCGGCTGGGACTGGAGTGAAGGAAGTCGAATGGACCGGGCCGGCGCTGGAGGATATGGCGGTGCTCGATATGGGCATCGCCCGCCGCGTCAAACAGGCCCTCGAACGCTTCGCAGAAACCGGCGCCGGCAACGTGAAAAGGCTTCAGGGCATCGACCCGCCCCAGTACCGCCTCCGTGTCGGCGACTACCGGGTCCGCTTCCGCCAGGACGCGGAAACCGTCCGGGTTCTCCGTGTCCGCAACCGCCGCGAGGCCTATCGGTGAATCGTCGAAACGCCACCGTATACCACCCAGGTATCCTGGATGTTGGGCATGCATAAGGCGATTCTCTTCGATCTCGGCAGGGTACTGATCAATTTTGATTTCCAGCGCGGGTACCGGGCGCTGGAGGGGTTGTGCCCTTACGCGGCGGAAGAGATTCCGCGGCGGTTGGCCGGCACGGGGCTGGTGGAGCGGTTTGAAACCGGGCTGGTGGAGCCGCGCGATTTTGTGGACCAGATGCGCCGGATTCTGGATTTGAAGGTGGACTTCGACCAATTCCGCGCGATCTGGAGCAGTATCTTCACCGACATCCTGATTCCCGAGAGCATGCTGGAGGGGTTGGGGCGGCGGTACCGGCTGGTGCTGGTTTCGAACACCAACGCACTGCACTTCGAGATGATCCGGCAAACCTACGGGCACCTGTTGCGCCACTTCGACGATCTGGTGCTGTCCTTCGAAGTTCACGCCATGAAGCCGCGGCCGGAGATTTTCCAGGCGGCGGTGGAGCGCGCCGGCTGCCGGCCGGAGGAGTGCTTTTATACGGACGACATCGCGTCGTACATCGAGGCGGCGACGCGGATGGGGATCGACGCGGTGGCGTTTGAGTCGCGGATGCAGTTGGAGGGGGAGATGCGCGGGCGGGGAATCGTCTGGGATTAAAATCGGATTAAAAAAAAGACCGGGCGTGACGGAGGAGAAACGCCCGGTCTATCAAGCCTGCAAGCCATTCGGAGGATGTGGCTTGCAGGTTGGTGGAGGAACTCTTATGCCAGCAGGCCACCGTGTCCCAGACAGGCGATTTCCCACCCGGTCACGTGGTAGCGAGCCAGCAACGGAGGCAACACCAAATCGACCACGTTCGGCTTGGCCGAACGGAAACAGCCAGGGGCGGAAATGATGGGGATTTCGTCCTTATACGCCATCAGGAGCAGATTACCGGGCTCCACGGGAGCCAGGAAGCGCTCGACTTGTCCGCCGACCTTCAGCATGGCCTGGCCAATGATATCTTCCGGACCGGCCGGCGCGGTGGTGGATGCCACCAGAATCGTGCACGGCTTCGATCTCAATAAATGATGTAGGCAACGGGCAACAGAATTCTCATCTTCCGTGCAGGCTAAAACAAAATTTGCATTGACGCCGAAGCGTTCGAGGCGTTGCCGCATAATATTCTCGAACAATTGGCGGGCGCGCTCGCCGCTGAGGGGGTCGGTGTAGAGGACTCCTACAGTCGGCGTGCGGACCGGACGGGCCTGGAGGATGGGGCCGCGCTCCTTGAGAATGCCAATGACGGCGTCGAGTTGATCTTTGGCGACGGCGAAGGGGGCGCTCTTGACGGTGGCGATGCGCTGGCCGGCGACCGCGTAGCTGAAGTTCAAGGCGGTGGCGATGACCACGCTGGCGGGGCAGTTGATCTGCTTGAGCAGTTCATCATCCACCAGCACGCAGCAGTTTTCGGTGGCCAGGAGGTTGGCCCGGCCGCCGGCCGCGAGGCGGATTTCGAAACTTCCGCAGCCCATCTCGCTGGCCACCGCGCAGACCGCATCATCCTCGCCGATCTCTCCGTCTTCCAGCTCCGTTACCCAAATGGTCTCCATGCCTTCGGACTCCAACACGCGAATGTCTTCGTCGCTAATGACATGGCCCTTGGCCAAGAGTTTCTTCCCACCGGGCCGGAATACGGTGCAACAAAGGATCCGACCAGTTGAGGATTTCACATCAACCGTCTGCGCTCTCATGTTCGCCTCTCAATTACCAGAATCCGATTCGAATTTAGGTGTTAAATATCCTAAATTAGATTCTATGCTGAAATCGCTCAGGATTCGCGGATTATTTCAACGATTTTATGGGGGTGTGGGAAGTCCCTACTTTGGGGGGTATCGCCTACACTTGGCGCGGTGTAGGGATTTGAATCAGTTCGTCGGTGGGAGAGGTCATCAAAGGACCCCAGGGTTGCGGCTCCGCCTCAGACCAATGATCGGGCCGAAGTATGCGCAAAACGGCGACTTCATCGCAGGCCTGGAACTTCGGGCAGCGTACGCAGTCCTTCCATGCCTTGAGGGGTAGGGTGCCGCGTTCGACCACGTGAAAGCCCACTCTGTTGAAAAAATCTACAACGTAAGTGAAGGCGAAGACGGCGTCGAGTTCGTATTGGTCGGCTTCCGCAACCAATGCTTCGACGAGTTTGCGGCCGACGCCCTTTGTCTTGGCATGCTCGTGTACGGCAAGGGAGCGAATTTCGGCGGTGGTGGGACTGTAGAAGTGCAGGGCTCCCGAGCCCAGCAGTTGTCCGTCGAGGGTGACCACGGAGAAATCGCGGATGGCCTCCGACATCTCAAATTCGGTTCGGGCGAGCATGATGCCGCGGGCGGCATAGCTGTTGATGAGGTGCAGAATGGGCGCAATATCGTGCATCACCGCCTTGCGTACCGTGAGGCGCGATGCCGAGCCGGGGGATTCCACGAAGGCGTCGGCACGCAGACCGCTAATCATATATGGTCACCATCAGGCGGTCACCATCCGCGTACCGAGCTCCTCGCCGGCGAGGATTCTGTCCAGGACGCCGTCTCTGGCGCCGGGCGCGATGCGCACCTGTTCCACGCCCGCCGCAAGCGCGCTCAACGCCGCGTTCAGCTTGGCCTGCATTCCGCCGGCGGCGATGCCTTCGGCGATCAGTTGGCGGCTGGCGGCAGCCGTGAGCAGCGGCCGAACCCGTTGGGCACCATCCAGCACGCCTTCGACATCGGTTAGGAAGATGAGTTGCCGGGCGCCGAAGGCAACGGCGCAGGCCACGGCCATCTGATCGGCGTTGACGTTGTAGACCTGGCCCTGGCGGTCGCCGGCGACGCAGGCCACTACGGGCACGTAGCCGTTGGCGGTCAACAGGTGCAAGAGCGCGGGGTTGGATTTAGTGACACGGCCGACGGCGCCGAGCGCGGGGTCCATCTGCTCGGCCTCAACGAGGAAGCTATCGATGCCGGAAATTCCTACAGCCAGCGCTCCGGCGCGGTTGATGGCGGCCACGAGTTCGTGATTGACGCTGCCGGCGAAGACTTTGAGCACGGCGTCGACGGTTTCGAGAGTGGTGACGCGTAGGCCTCCGACGAAGGTGCTTTGGATGCCGCGTTCGGCGAGG
>Ga0208587_1000755_pt1 | contig 17758 bp, 12 predicted proteins | sample NGESurdeep092012_7_FD_184472 | JGI IMG/M metagenome (GOLD analysis project Ga0208587, IMG submission 184472) | Arctic peat soil microbial communities from Barrow, Alaska - NGEE Surface sample 210 deep-092012 (SPAdes) | ecosystem: Environmental > Terrestrial > Soil > Wetlands > Peat ...
GGCAGCAACCTGGGACCCGCATCGCTCGCCACCGCGCAGCTCGATGCCAAGGGCAATATCGCCACTTTACTCGCCGGCACGCGCGTGCTCTTCGACGGCGTAGCCTCTCCCATGATCTATACCTCGGCCAACCAGGTCAGCGCCGTGGTCCCGTTCGCCGTCACCGGCAAGACCAGCACCGTGGTGCGCACGGAGTACAACGGGGTGCAGAGCGGCGGACTGCAGATTAGCGCCGCCGATAGCGCCCCCGCCCTGTTCACCGCCAATGCCAGCGGCACCGGCCAGATCGCCGCGCTCAATCAGGATGCCTCCATCAACTCCCCGGCAAACCCAGCCGAGCCCAACTCCGTGGTCGTACTCTATGCCACCGGCGGCGGAGCGTGGACCGAGTCCATCCCCGATGGGCAGATCACGGGCTCGCACCTCGTCGGGCCGCGCGCTCCCGTGTTCGCGCGCGTCGGCAAACTCCCCGCGCAGCTCCTCTACGCTGGCACCGCTCCCGGCCTGGTTAACGGCGCGCTGCAAATCAACATTCTGCTCCCCAAGGAACTGATCGGCGGTCCCGCCGTCCCCATACAGATCTCCGTCGGCAGCTACACCAGCCCTCCCGGCACCACCGTTGCGGTGAAGTAGGACAGACGATCGCCTATTGTCGTCTGTCAACCTTCCCTCGCCTGCTAAAATACATTCAGCAATGCCGTTTGGCCCGCGCCAGCTTCTCGAACACCGCATATCTGAAATCTCCACCGAACTCGAACTCCTGTTCGAGGGTGCGTGCGACCACGCGCGGCGGGAGCAGGCGGAGCAACTCAACCAGGCGGTTCGCCGCTTGCGCATCGCGCCGGACCCTGGTGAGCTTTGCGCGACCCTGGCGGATGCCGCGGCCCGGCTGGCCAGCGGAACCATTCTCTTTCGCGTGGCGGAGGGCACCGCCACCAGCGACCGCATCGAAGTCCCCCTCGGCGACGCGCCGGCCCTGGCGGCAGCCGCGGAATCGCAAGATCCCCTGATTGCGGCGGCGACTCCGGGCGAGGTGTCCGCGCCGCTGGTGGAACTGCTGGGGCATACGCCCGATATGCGGGTTTCGATTTTGCCTGTGGTGGCCGGGGAGAAGGTGGCCGCGCTGGTCTACTGCTGGGGTACGGTGCAGGTAGCGGCGCTGGAACTGCTGGCGCAGGTGGCTTCCGCGGTGTGGAGCGCGATTCCGGTTCCCCCGCCGCGGTTAGTGAGCATCGCCATGGCGGCGGATCCGCCGCCAGTCCAAGCCAAGCCGGCGGCCGCGTGGCAAGAACTTCCGCCCGCCGAACAGCAGATCCACCTGCGGGCGCAGCGTTTCGCGCGCGTGCAGGCGGCGGAGATGCGCTTGTATCACGCCGAAGTCGTGCAGGTGGCCCGTGGCCGGCGCAACCTCTACGAAGCGCTCCGGCAGCCCATCGACGATGCGCGGCAAGCCTTTCGAACCCGGTTCTTCGCGGGTTGCCCAAGCATGGTAGATTATCTGCACCTGGAACTGACCCGAACCTTAGCCAATGACGATCCGGACCTGCTCGGCAGCACTTATCCCGGCCCTCTGGTATAGCAGCCTGTGCGCGGCCCCTGTCACGGGCTCGCTCGGGATACTGGTGCGCGCCTATCGCGAATCGCCCAGCCCGGCGCGGCGCGGCGCCATCGCTTCCTATATCGCCGGGCATCCGCGGGACGCCGCGCTGGCCAATCTGGCGCTGGGGATAGCGGCCTACGAACAGAGGAATTACACAGCCGCCATCGCGGGGCTGAAACCGCTGCAAGGGAAACTGGCGCCGATCGACGATTACGCAGCCTACTATCTGGCCCTGGCGCGGGTGGAATCCAACGATTTCGAAGTGACGGCACTGGTGGCCGCGGCGCGCCAGAATTCGCCGCTCAACGGCAAGAGCTGGCTGCTCGAAGCGCGGGCGCGCAAAGCCTCGGCGGCGGCGGACGCGGTGCGCTTGCTGCGCGAGCATTACGCCGAGCTGCCGCAACCCGAAGGCGACGTCACGCTGGCCGATTGTTACCAGGCGGCCAACGATCTGGCGCACGCCGCGGAGTTCTACCAGCGAGTCCACTATCACTACCTGAGCGGCGCCGCCGCATCGCGCGCCGCCGCCGCGCTGCTCACCCTGAAGGACACGATGGGCAGCGCCTATCCGCCGCCGGGCCCAGCGCAACTGCTGCATCGCGCCGACCGCCTGATGGAGGCGACGGAGTACGCCCTGGCCAGGAAGGAGTACCAGGCCGTGGCAGCGCAGGCCGGCGGGCCGGAAACCGACCATGCCCGCGACCAGGCGCGCGTACGCATCGGAGCGGTCGACTTCCTGGCCGGAAAAACGGCGCTGGCCTGGCCGTATCTTCGCGGGCTGGAGGTTGCCGATGCGGACGCCGCGGCGGAGCGCCTGTACTATCTTGCCGAATGTGCGCGGCGGCGTAACGACGACCAGCAGATGATGTCGGCGGTACAGCAACTGGCGGCGCGCTACCAGCAATCGCCGTGGCGGCTGAAGGCGCTGGGGTCGGCGGCCAACCGCTATCTGCTTTTGAACCGGGCGGAGGATTACGTGCCGCTGTACCAGGCGGTGTACCAGGATTTCCCCACGGCGGCGCCGGCGGCGCTGAGTCACTGGAAGGTCACGTTCCAGGCCTACCTTCACGATCGGGCGGACGCGTCCCGCCTGCTGCGGGAGCACGTGCAGCAGTACCCGGGGCACTCGACGGCGGGGGCGGCGCTTTATTTTCTAGGGCGGCAGTTGGAACGGTCGGGCGATGTTGCCGGAGCGCGCGCCTGCTACCAGAAGCTGGCCGCCGCGTTCGAGAATCATTACTACGCCATGCTGGCCCGGGAGCGCCTGAAGGCGACAGCGCCCACGGCGGCGCCGGCGGGTGAAATCGCGCAGTTCGTGGCCGCCATCCGGTTCTCCGCGCCCGCGCCGGTGGCCACCGAAACCGCCACGGCCACCCAGACGCGCATCGAACGCTCGCGCCTGCTGCGGGCGGCCGGGTTGAACGATCTGGCGGATGCCGAACTGCGCTTTGGAATGCGTACGGACGGGCAGCCGGCGCTGCTGGCGATGGAACTTGCCGCCTCGGCCGACGCGCCACACCAGGCCATGCGGATCATGAAGAGCACCAGTCCGGAGTACCTGAACCTGCCGGTGCCGGCCGCTCCGCGCAAGTTTTGGGAGCTCCTGTTCCCGCTGCCTTACCGGGCGGATGTGGTGCGCACCGCGCAGGAGCGGGACCTGGATCCGTACCTGTTGGCGGGGTTGATCCGCCAGGAGTCGGAGTTCAATCCGCAGGCAGTTTCGCGGGCCAAAGCCTACGGGCTGACGCAAGTTCGTCCGGCCACCGGGCGGCGGTTTGCGCGCACCGCGGGGGTAGGGAAAGTGACCACGCGCGTGCTGTACCAGCCGGCGGCGAATCTGAAAATCGGCAGCTCGATTCTGCGCTCCATGCTGGATCAGGAGGGCGGCAAAGTGGAGCAGACGCTGGCCGCATACAATGCCGGACCCAACCGGGTGGTGGAATGGATGGCGTGGAGCACCTACCGGGAGCCCGCCGAGTTTGTGGAATCCATCCCGTTCACGGAGACGCGGGATTACGTGCAGGCGGTGCTGCGCAACGCGGAAATGTACCGGCGGCTGTATCGGTAGTGGGGGCGGGGCTTCAACCTGCCAAAAGCTGAAGCCCGCGTCTCCCTAGAACGTCATCCGCAGCCCCAACTGCACCTGCCGCATGGACGCGGCGCTACGAATGGTGCCGACCGCCGCCGCATTGAGCGAGGCGTTGGGGTTGCTCAGGTTGACCAGGTTGAAGACGTTGGTGAATTCACCGCGGACCTGCAGCGTCATCCGCTCCTGGAACTTCAAGTTGCGGAAGATGCCCATATCCACGTTCTTCGACCCCGGTCCGGTCATGAGATTGCGCGCGGCGGTTCCGTCGGTTCCGTTGGCGCCTTTCACAAAGGCCGCGACGTTGAACCAGGCGTTGGATACGTCGTTGCGCGAGCGATGCGGGTCCAGGAACGGATTGCCGATCAGGTTGGCGCGATCGTTGCTGGTGCCGTCCAGGTTGACATCGGTTCCGGTGGTCACGCTGAACGGCGGTCCGCTCTGTAGTGTGACGATCCCGGAGAGTTCCCAATCGTTGATGACCGCGCGCAGGAACGGGTTCACCCGGTTGAAGTAGTCCATCTTCCAGATGAACGATCCCACCGCGACCTTGCGGCGGTCGTTATCGGAGCGGCCGCGCTCCAGGTTGAGGGCCCGGTAATCCTGCGCACCGCCATTGACGGTGTTGTTGTCGAGCTGAACGTCTTCCAGGCTTTTGGCAAACGTGAAGAATCCCTTGGCGCTGACGTGGTGCGAAAAACGCTTCTCGGCGGTGATCTGCAGACTGTTGTAGGAAGCCTGCATGACCGACTGCACGGAGTAGATTTGCGAGAGCGTGCCCGGCTGAATGGGACGCCGGTTGTTTACGTTGGACGAAGTCGCGGTGCTGTTGTAGAAGGGATAGTTCAGGTCTTCCGCGAAGGGCAGGCGGTGTGCGAACGATCCTACGTAGGCGGCCGTTACGGTCAAGTCTTTCATCACCTGGCGCTGCACCGAGAAGTTGAACTGGTAGGTGTAGGGCCACTTGAAGTTCGGCGAGATTCCGTAAATCGACGCCGGCAGGATGAACCGGGGATTGTTCGGATCGTACGTGAACGGGAAGGGCGACACGCCGCCCGGTTGATTCAGGTAGGGGTTCGTCAAAGTACCGACATTCGGAAACGTCTGGCGCACCGCGAACGGGTTGTAGTTGGATGTGGAGTTCCATTCATTGCCGCTCACGCTGCCGTAGAAGATGCCGGCCCCGGCGCGGATGGAAGTCTTCCCGTTACCGGCCGGATCCCATGCCAGTCCCAGCCGCGGCGAGACGTGATTCCACTTCATGGAGACGATTCCACGGCCGATACCGGGATCCCCGGGCACCAACAAACCCGTCGGGACCTGCGACCCTTTCAGAACCTGCGACTGCACTCCCAGCTTGAAGGTGGATTCGCGATTGAACGGATCGGTGGGTGGTTGCTGCAATTCATAGCGCAATCCCAGATTCAGGGTAAGGTGCGGGTGAATGCGAAAATCGTCCTGCAGGAAGAACGCGCCGGCCCAGAAATTATCCATCGCGGTGATGGGCGCGTCCTGGTTCATGCTGACCGGAAGACCGGCCACATAGTCGGCCAAAGCGTTACCGGTTTTGGTCCCCGTGAACGAGAAGACCCCATAGTTGTTCAGCAGCGTCTGCTGAATGTCTTTATTGAGCGAGATCTCGCCGCCGAACTTCAGCGTGTGCCGCCCGTGGGTCAGGCTGACCTGGTCGCGCATGGAATAGAAATTGGTGCCGGCCACCGGACCGGCGATGGCTTGCGAGAGCGTGAAATATCCGCTGACGGTGATTTGCGGAAGCGCCGGCGGACCCTGGACGTTAAAGGTGGACCCGAAATCGCCGAGCGAAGTCTGCGGTGTGTTGAGGCGGCCCCCAAAATTCCGCGTGTAGCCCAGCCAGAACTGGTTCACGGTGTTGGCGTTGAGGGTGAGCGTGTCGCTCAGGTTGACGTTCTGCTGGCGCCAGGTGAAATTCTCCGTGGACCAGGAGATGTTCCCGCCCGGCGAGATGGAGTTCTTGCCGGCGGTCTCATAGTAGCTGGCGGTGAGGCGCTGCCGGTCGCTGAACGAGTGGTCGATCTTCGCCAGAACTTCGTCCGTGTTGTACGGACTGGGAATGGTCCCCTGCCAGAAGCTGTTCGGCAGATTGGCCGCCGGAAGGTACTTGTTCAGAATGTTCATGGCGGCGGCATCCAACCGGGTGGTGGGGATGATGCCGCCCGGGAACGGCGCGTTTCCGTTATTCGGATCCTTGGGTGCTATCTTCGATTGCGAAAAATTGCCGGTGCGCTCCAGAGCCGTGGGGACCACCGCCGAATTGAGGAACGAGCTCACAATCTGCCGCAACCCGGAATAGGTCCCAAAGAAGAACGTCTTGTTCTTGCGGATGGGGCCGCCGAACGTGCCGCCGAACTGGTTGCGATGCAGCGGCGAAGTGGTGAGCGAAAGCCACGGATAGGCGTTCAAATCGTTGTTGCGGAAAAACTCAAACAGCGAGCCGTGAAAATCGTTGCCGCCCGAGCGGGTGATGATGTTGATCACGCCGCCGGCGAAGCGTCCGTATTCGGCGCTGTAGCTGTTGGTGACCACGCGGAATTCTTCCACCGCGTCGGGGTTCGGCGCGATGTTGCCGGTGTTTCGCAGGCCCGTCATGTTGGCGCCGCCATCCAGGTAGTAGTTCACCGAACCGGCGCCGCCGTCCACGCCGCCGTTGATCATGGTGCGCTGTTCGGGATAGCCCAGTACGATGCTGTTCCCGGTGGACGACACGCCGGGCGTCAGTTGCAGCAGCGTATACACGTTGCGGCCGACAATCGGCAGTGTCGTGATTTCCGAATTCTCCACGGTGCGGCCGATCTGGGCATTGTCGGTGTTCACCGAGGCGGCGCTGGCCGTGACGTTGATCTCTTCGGTCATGGTGCCGACCTCGAGCGAGGCGTCCACGCGAGCATTCACGTTGACGTCGAGCGCGATGCCCTTCTGCACGAACTTCTTGAAGCCGGTGGCCGTCAATTCGAGGCTGTAGGCGCCAATCGGCATGAATTCGAAGCGGTATTGGCCTTCCTGATTGGTTTGCGCGGTGCGCGATTGATTGGTCCCGACATTGGTAGCCGTGACCTGAGCGCCGGGCACAACCGCCCCGCTCTTATCGCTTACGGTGCCATAAAGGGTGGTGGTGGTCTGTGCGTTGAGCAGCGGCACGCTGCACAAGGAGAGCAACCCCACAAGAAAAAAACTACGACTTTTCTGTTCATCCTAACCTCTGTTTGATTCAGTTCTTGCGCTCCAGCGAGAGGAGCGTATCCAACAGGTAGTAGTCTCCGTAGACTAAGGTGACGTCGTTGGGACGGGTGCTGCAGCCGTGGCGCAGAATTCCGTCCGCGGAAAGATAGCGATCGATCAGGCTTTGCACGGTGGTCTCCGCCTGCTTTCGATAAGCGGCGGCGCGGGTGGCGTCGGGAGTAGTTTCGGCGAGGCGGATCAGTCCACCCGCCAGGATGGCCGCGGCCGAGGTGTCGCGATTGCGGAAGAAGACGCCTTCATCGTCGAAGTCGTACCACGGGACGCCGTCATCGGGAAGATGCGCCAGGGCGAACGCGGCGGTCTTTTCGGCGGTGGCGAGCAGTTGGGGATCGCGCGTGGCGCGGTATGCCTCGGTGAAGCCGTATACCGCCCAGGCTTGGGCGCGCGACCACGCCGAATCCGCCGAGAAGCCCTGGTGCGTGTGGGTAAAAACCATCTTGCCCGGCGCTGCGCGATTGGCAAATTCGAGTACCTTTTCGCTGGAGGTGAACTTCTGGCGATTGTCGCCGGGATTGTAGTGCACGCTCTGGATCGCGCTGCCGTCGGAGCGCACCAGCCACTGGGCGCTTTTGAGCGCATGCTTGCGGCCGAGTTCCAGCCACGCAGGGTCCTTGGTTTCGTTCGCCGCCCACCACCAGATCTGCAAGTTCATCATGGTGTCCATGATGGTGTCGTCGCCGTTCACGCCCCAGGAGGCAATCAGGTTGGTTAATGGGTTGTACAATTCCTTCAGCCGGGCGGCCGCGCGCAGTCCTCCCGCGCGGTACTTGGCATCGTGCGTAGCTTCGTAGGCTGCCACCGAGGAGTAATAGTTCAAGAAGCCGGTGTCGTGATTCTGCTTGTGTTCGTTGCCCAGCAAGCGGCTGGTCCACAGCTCGGCCCAGTTTTTGTAGCGGGCGTCCTTGGTATAAGCGTAGAGCTGCCAGAGTTCGCCCGGCCAGAAGCCGCCAGTCCAAAAGTAGCCCTGCTGCGGGTTCCATTCACCGGTGGTGGTGTCGCCTTCGGTAAAGAATCCGCGCCCGGTGAATTTGTCGTAGGATGCGGGGTCGCCCGCGGCGATCATGGGTTCGAAGCGTTGCGCGGTGCGGTCGGCGGCCTGTTGCAGGAGGGCGATGGCTTGGGCGTAGGTGCGGTGCTGGGCGGGAGATTGGTTGGCAGGCGGAAGCGCCTGCCCCACCGATATTTGGGCCGGGTCGGCCAGCCGGACGCTGGTTTCGTATACCAGCTTGGCGAAGCGTTCGCGGGTGGCGCGGGGGACATTGGGGACTACGCTGCCGGTCAGGGCCTCGGTATTCTCCTGGTCCCACATGGCGGCGGTGTACCACTCCGCCGAATTGTTGGTCAGGATGAGGGGGAAGAGATAGTTGGCGGCGTCCTGTTTCTGAGTTGCCAGCCGATCGTTGCGTCCCAACAGGGCCAGGCCGAGATCCTCGTTGGGTAGTTCGGTGGTGCCGGCCTTGGTTCCGGGGACTACTACTTGATGGCCCCAGGTGGCCACCGCGAGCATGTTTCGCCCGAGGGCGGTCATCAGCGGATCGATACCGGGCTTCTTGGGCAGCGCAGCAGCCAACTCGAGTCCCGCGCCGTCGCTCACGGTAACTCTATGGTGAAAGCCATGCTCGCCTGCCCACTGGGTGAAGCGGCTGACCATATCGACCGTCTTGCCGCCGAACTTCCAACCCTTGAATTGGTATTCGCCGATGGAGCGCACGGGCCCGCTCGCCAGCACGCGCCACTTGCGTTCGGCGACATCGGCCACCGGCGTCGCCTTGCCGTTGACGATGGCGGCGACCGAGCCGACGCCGAGCGTGGGATCCACCTTGAATATGTCGCGGCCGAGCGGGCTTTCCAGGTGGTACACGTACTCTGGCTGAGCGAAGAGGTCCAGGTACAGGCCGGGCCGGCGTTTGCCGTAGATATCGATGGCGTTGCGCTTGTCGAAGTAGATGCGCCAGGCGATGTCCTCGGATTCCCATCCCAAGCCCTCATAGCGCGTGGCGAACTGCATGGCGGTGCGAGGCGGATACTTGCCGCGCAAGCGCTGGATGGCGGCCTGCTCGCCATACGCGATGGTCACCATGCGTGTCTGGCCGGCGCCGAGATCGATCTGGAACACCAGTTCGTCGTACTTGCCGTCGCCATCCAGATCGTCGGCCTGCGAAGGGAGTTCGGTGGCCTGGAGCACGCGCGCGTCTTCTTCGAGGCTCGCCGCATTGGTGGCCACCACGATCGCGTTGCCGGCATTGAAACCCGGGTCGATACGCTTCATCTGCCCTACGGCCACCACCACGTTCTCGGTGCGTGCGATAGCTCCAGGATTGCCGACCGAGAGTTTGATGAACTTGATGCGCGGCGCCGCGTCGAGAGCCGCGGCAGCCAGCGCGAAAGTGAGCGCAATGCGAGTGAGCTTCATTTCTTTTCGTGTGCGGCTTCGAGCCCGCTGCCGCCCGCGGCGTACGCGGGGTGGACGTTGACTTTGCCAAACTGCCGGTCGGCCACCTCGGTGTGGGCGGCCATCATCCAGAGGAAGTTGAGGCAGCTTCCCGGAGCGGCCACGTTCGGGTGATAGCCCTCGGGCATGACTACCACATCGCCTTCGACGACCTTGGCCACCAGTTCGGGCTCGTCCGAATCGGTGAACACGAGTTGCAGTCCCCAGGCCGGCGCGGGCATATCTATATAGAGGTAGGCCTCTTCAAGCAGGCGTGCATGTTCGTGCGGCGGCCATGAGGTCCAGTTGCCGGGCTTGCTGAAAGTCACTCCGGCCATGATGCGGCCGGCTTGCACGTTCTTGCCGATCACGATATTGAGATCGCGCTCGCACGACGGGCTACCGGCCGCGAAGTGCAGGTTCGGGTCGCGGCGCACTTCGGCGAAAGCGACGAATTGCAGCGGATACTGCCCCGTCACCGGAGCCGAGATCTCCGCGAGATCGCAGCCCGCGGCATTTTGGTTTACGGCGTGGGTTACGGCGGGGGTTACGCGGACGGCGTGATCTCGCGGGACGTACAGCGCATCGTAGGGGGTGAGGGTGAAACGTTGCGCCGCGACTTCGATGGTGGCGCTGCCATGGAGCGCGATCAAGCCGGTTTCGTGGGTGCCGGTGCCAAATTCCACTGCCGGGTCTCCGGCATCCAGGATGATGCGGCCGTAGTGCAGATGGCGCACCGCCGCCGTACCGGGGGCCAGCGAGCGATAGCGCCCCTTGCCTTTGTGGGTGGCGCGAAGCACGCAAGTTTTGGCGGTAATTGGTTCACATTGTGAAACGGTATAGATCATATTCCGTTACTTAGTCTAAGAGCATTTCAAAACGGAGTCAATCTTCTTTTTACACATTTTGAACTAGCCTGTACTACAATGTGAAACGATGACGACGCTGCCGGCGGAACCTTCGGGCGTGTTGGTGCTCCACAAGACCCTGGACATCCTGGAGAAGATCAAGACCTCGGAAGCGGGATACAAACTCGCGGATCTGGCGCGTAAGGTTTCACTTCCGAAGGCAACGGTCTACCGGATTCTGTGCACGCTGGAGGGCCGCGGCTACCTGGACCGCGCCGCCGACGGCAGCTACCGGCTGGCCAAGAAACTCTTCAACCTGCAACGCACGGTGCCGCTGGAGCAGACGCTGCACCGGGTGGCGCAGCCCGTGATGGAGCGACTGGTGGCGAGCTGCAAGGAGACGGTGAACCTGGGCATCCTGGACGCCGGCGAAGTGGTGGTGATCAACACGGTGGAAAGCCCGCAGGCCGTTCGGATGTCGTCCAAAATCGGCAACCGGCGTTACCTGCACTCCACGGCGATCGGCAAAGTGCTGCTGGCCGGCATGCCCGATAAAGAGGTCCAACGCCTGCTCCGTCTGAAAGGCATGCCCAAGCTGACCGATGAGACGCTTACGTCGAAGGCGGCGGTGATGGCGGAAATTGTCAAAGTCCGGCAGCAAGGCTGGGCGCTGGACAACCAGGAAAACGAAATCGAAGGGCGCTGCATCGGCGTTGGGATCACCGGCCCGGAGGGGCAGGCGATCGCCGCCCTGAGTATCTCGGGTCCGGTTTTCCGCATGGATCTCGCACGGGCACGCGCGCTGGTTCCCGGTCTGAAGGCGGCCTGCGCCGAAATCTCGCGGGCGGTGAACGCATAGGCGAACATCGGGCGCTGGGACACCCCCGTGGCATTCGCGACGTCTACCTCTTATAATGGCCGTCATGCGAAATGTTCTAGCCTACTTACTGCTTTTCACCATGATCGCGTTGACGTCCATGGTGGCCCAGGATAAAAAGGCGCCTACCAAACTCGTGTTCGCTGCCAAGAACGGCAACGTCACCTACGATCACACGGCGCACACCAAGCGCGAGAAGAACGAATGCAAGACCTGCCATCCGGCGCAGTGGCCGCAGGATGCCAAGGCGCCGCTGAACTGGAAGGCCGCCATGCACAAGACCGCCGAGACCGCCAAGACCTCCTGCGGTTCCTGCCACCACGCCGGCGGAGCGGCGTTCGAGACCAAGGGCAACTGCACGACGAAGTGCCACATTAAGGCGGTCGAGAAAAAGGGCTGAAGGAAACCCCAGGCAGAGCCGCGACCGGAGGGGTGGGGTGCCGCCGGAGTAAAATGCGTATAGAATGCTTCGAGGAGGCATTCCCATGATGCGGCGCCCTTTCCGTCCGGCCGTAGTGGCCGTGCGCGCGATGTTTATGTGCGGCGTTCTCGCCTCCGCGCAATACCCGGCCGGCGGCCAATATCCCACCGGACAGTATCCTCCCAACCAATATCCGACTGGCGGTCAATACCCCAACGGGGGCCAATACCCCCCGGGCCAGTATCCTCCGGGGCAGTATCCTCCGGGGCAATATCCGAATACGTATCCCTCCAACCGCTTGCCCGGCGGCCTCCCCATGCCCAACATCCACCTGCCCGGGAAGAAGCCTAAGGAGAAGGCGGGTGAGGAAATCCGCTCAACCGTGGCTTCGGCCGACGGCACTCTGCGCAAACTCGGCGAGAGAGACCTTCTGCTTCAGACCGGGAAGCGCGTCATCCTCCGCTTCCGTCTGCTGGCCAAGACCAAATTCGAGAACAAGGCGGGCGAGGCGATTCGCGATTCCGTGGTGCACCCTGGCGATCAGATCTCCGTGCAGGTGAGTCCCGACGATACGGAGACCGCCGTGCGTGTGACGCTGGTGCGCGCCGCGACGCCGGGTGAGCGGTCGGCGGCGGAACAACCGGTTGCGGAAGCGGCGGTGCGCGCGCCGGTGGCCAGCGACCTGAGCAAGCCGCGCACGGTGACGACGCGGGAAGCCACTGCGCCCGCCGAAGCCAACGCGCCCGTGGGAGCTACCGAGGACGGGGAAGCGCCCAAACTGCAACGCCGGAGCGACCCCGCCGAAAGCGCAGCCGATGCCGCCGCGCCCGACGCTCTGCCAGCGGCCGAGAGCAACGACCCGCGGCGCAACACCGATGCGCAGATCATTCAGGACGCGCGCGCCGCCGCCGGCGCATTCAGCGCGAGCCTGCCCAACTACCTGGTGCAGCAGGTGACGAGCCGCTATTTCGCGACCGGTTTCCCCACGCACTGGCAGGAGATCGACGAGGTCACCGCCGATCTGGCGTATGTGGACGGCAAGGAAGATTACCGCAACTTCCAGATCAACGGCAATCCGATCAACAATCCGGAGCGCACCGGGACGTGGTCCACCGGGGAGTTCGGCACCACGCTGGAAGACGTGATGTCGCTGGGAACCAACGCCGCGTTCAAGCGCCGCGGCGAGGAAAAGATGGTGGGGCGCACGGCGGTGGTCTACGACTACAGCGTGGCGCAGACCAATTCCCACTGGACGATGGTGTCGCCGGACGGCCGCCAATACAAGCCGGCCTACGAGGGCGCGGTGTGGATCGATAAGGATTCGCGCCGGGTGCTGCGGATTGAGCAGCGAGCCACCGCCTTCCCGCGCGATTTCACGATCAGCCGGGCGGAATGCAAGCTGCAGTATGCCTGGGTGAAGATCGAGCAGAAGAGCTATCTGCTGCCGTCGTCGAGCGAGAATGTCGGTTGCATGAGCGGCAGCGGTGCGTGTACCCGGAACGCGCTGGAGTTCAAGAACTACCGGAAGTTCACGACGGAGAGCAATATTACGTTTGGGCGGTAATGGAGCGGAGGCGGCGGGTTGGAGGGCCAAAAAAGTAACGGCCCCGAGCTGGGTACTCGGGGCCTGCACTCAGAGGGTGGCGGTGGGAGGGGACTCACCGCCAGGATGCTGTCTGTGTTGAATTCAGATTAGCAATTAGAGATCTGTTTGTCTAGTGTTTTGGGAAAATATTTTTGAAATATTTTTTTGGGGGTGCCGGCGCCTCTCGAGATTGGAGGGAACTGGCATGAGAGAGCTTGTTCGGAGGCCTCGCATCTTATTGTGCGCGAATGGTTTGCGCGCTGGAATACGCCGGCACCAGCCCCCCAACGGTGCTGTGCGATGGCGTCCCCTAATTCGCCACGCCGATCAGCGGATCGGGGGCCTTCCGTGCCGGGATGGGACTCGGGTCGCGCGCTGGTTGGGGACAGCGCGGTTGCCGGAGACGCTGTAGGGAGTGGCGGCGGTTCCTCAATATTCCGCCGGCATCTGTATATAGCTATTTGATATAGTGCAATCCAGATGCGATCCATTCTGGTCCAACTCGACGACGCAACATACAAAGCCTTGAACCATGTGGCGCCAGCGGCGGCCAAACGGAAGCGGACGGAGTTCATTCGCACCGCCGTCAAAGAGGCCATTCGAAAACGCGAGTACGCCGGCATGAGGGAAGCGTACCGCAAGCAGCCTGACTCGCCCTCCGAGGCTGACTCCTGGTCAAACTGCGAGAAGTTCGAGCCTTGAAACAGTTCGAGATCTGGTGGGCCGATCTGCCCGAGCCCGCCGGCCGCCGGCCGGTACTGTTGCTGACGCGCGATGACGATTATGCCGACCTGAATGAGTTCATCGTGGCCGAGATCACCACCACAATCCGCCACATTCCGGTCGAAGTGCCGCTCGGCAAGCGGGACGGGCTCTCGGCCCCCTGTGTCGCCAACTGCGATAACCTGCGGACAGTCACCCGGGATGTGCTGGTCAAGCGCATTTCCAGGCTGGCGGCATCCCGAGTGGTGGAAGTAAAGCGCGCCGTCGGCCACGCTCTCGGCTGGGAAGAGCTGATCGACGCTAGTGATCCCGCTCGGTGATCAGGTCGGTGACGGCGAGCAGGGCGCGCTGGTAGGGGGACTCGGGGAATTCGCCGATGGTTTGGCGGGCTTTGTCGGTGAAGGCTTGGGCGCGCTCTTTCACGCGCGCGATGCCCTGGTACTTTTCCAGCAAAGCCAGAATGCGTTTGAACGGGACGTGCTGGTAGCTGCGATCGCGCAGAATGGTTTCCACCAGGGCGCGCTCGCCGGCGGTGGCGCGCTCCAGAGCGTACACCAGGGGGAGCGTCACCTTGCCTTCGCGGAGATCGCCGCCCACCGGCTTGCCGAGGGTCTTCTCGCGGGCGGTGAAATCCAGGACGTCGTCCACCAGTTGGAAGGCCATGCCCAGATTCCAGGCGTACTCGCCGAGTTTTTCCACTGTGCCCGGATCGGCGTGTCCCGCCATGCCGCCCAGGCGGGCGCAGACGCTGAACAGGCAGGCGGTCTTGCGGTCCACCAGTTCCATGCAATCGGCTTCGGTCACGTCGATGCGGCCAATGCGCTCGAGTTGCAGAAGCTCGCCTTCCACCATCATCTGGGTAAGGGGGACCAGGAGGTCCAGCACCTCGAAGCTGCGCTCACGCAGCGCGATCTGGAAGGCTTGCATGTACATCCAGTCGCCGGCCAGCACGCAGGTATGATTGCCCCACTGCACGTTGGTGGAAGGACGGCCGCGGCGGGTCTCCGCCGTATCGATGACGTCGTCATGCACCAGGGTTGCGGCGTGGATCAATTCGACGACGGCTCCCAACTGGATGGCCGAGGGTCCGCCGTTGCCGACCAGTTTGGCGGAGAGCAACAGCAGGGCGGGGCGCAGGCGTTTGCCGCCGGACGATTGCAGGTACTGGCCGATGGCGGTGACGGCGTCGACCGACGCCACCGATTCCACGGTGATCTTCTTTTCGACCTGGTCCAGGTCGTCCTGGATCAGGTCGAAAATCTCCCGAGCTGTCAGCGCCTGTCCCAGCTTGCTCAAACTCATGTAAGTTAACCAGTTTAACTGGTACCAGTCTGCCCGCGCAAACACAGGGCGCGGAAATTACGGGTGGTACATGCGGCGATGGCCTCCGGAGTGACGCCGCGCACGTCCGCCAGACGGCGCGCGGTGTCTACCACGAAGGCCGGTTCGTTGCGTTTTCCGCGATGCGGCACGGGGGCCAGATACGGGCAATCGGTCTCGACGAGGAGACGGTCTTCGGGGGCGATTCTGGCGGCTTCGCGCAGGGATTCGGCTTTGGGGAAGGTCAGCACGCCGCCGAAACTCAAATGAAAACCCGCGTCCAGGGCCTGGCGCGCCTGCGCGGCGTCGCCGGTGAAGCAGTGCATGATGCCGCCATATGGCAGGCAGGTGCCCAAGGAAGTCACCTGCGCCATGGTATCTTCCCAGGCTTCGCGGGTGTGGATCACGATGGGCTTGTGGAAGTCGGCGGCGATCTCCAACTGGCGATCGAACACGGAGCGCTGCACATCGCGGGGAGAGAAATCGTAATGGTAGTCGAGGCCGATCTCGCCGATGGCCAGCACTTTCGGATGGCCGGCCAGATCGCGCAGGCGCGCGAAGGTGTCCGGCGTGGCTTTGGCGGCGTCGTGCGGATGCACGCCGATGGTGGCGTAGATGAAGGGGTATCGCTCGGCCTGCTGGATGGCGACATCCAGATCACCGCCGGTACCGATAGCCATCATCAGTTCCACGCCGGCGGCCAGGGCGCGCTCGATGACCTGCGCGCGGTCGGGATCGAACTTTTCGTCGTCGAGGTGACAGTGCGTGTCCACCAGGCTCACTTCAGGCAGGCTCACTTCAGGCGTGCTCCGACCGGGATGTCTTCGTGGAAGCCGGCCAGGACGGGCTTGCCGCCTTCGACCGACGCCGCCACAATCATACCGTTCGATTCGATGCCCTTCAGCTTGCGCGGCTGCAAATTCGCCACGATGACGACCTTGCGGTTGAGCAATTGCTCCGGGGTATAGGCTTCGGCGATGCCGGCCACGATGGTGCGGGGTTCGGCTTCGCCGATGTCCACCTTCATGTGCATCAGCTTGTCGGAGTTCTTGACGCGCTCGGCGAATTTCACCAGGCCGACGCGCAGGTCCACCTTGGCGAAGTCGTCGACGCCGATCTTCTCGCCCGCGGGCTCCGCCGCCGCCGGCTTCTTGCCGGGCATGTTGCCCAGCAGGGCGTTCTGTTCGGCGCTGACCTTTTCTTCCAGCGCCCGCATGGACGCTACGGCTTCCTTCAAATCGATGCGCGGGAAGACGGCGGCGATTTCGCCGATCTTCTGGCCGGGTTCTAGCGTGCCCCATTCGAGGGTTTCGAAGCGCACCGACTCGATGGATTCGGGCATGCCGAGTTGCGCCCAGATCTTGGGGGCGGATTGCGGCAGCACGGGACTGAGCAAGGCGGCCGCAATGCGCAGGCTCTCGGCGGCGGTGTAGAGCGTGGCGCTCAAATCGGTCTGCGAGAGCTGGTCGATCTGCCGGGCCAGCTTCCAGGGCGCTTTTTGGACGATGTACTTGTCGACAGCGGAGATCAGTGCCCACACGGCTTCCAGGCCCTTGGAAAACTCGAAAGCGTCGAAGTGCTTCTGTACCGCGGCCACGGTTTCGTTCGCCAGCCGAGCGATTTCCGGATCGCTGCCCTCGGGGATTTCGTCGCCGCGGTACTGATGGATCATGGTCAGGGTGCGGCTGGCGAGGTTGCCGAGGCCGTTGGCGAGGTCGGAATTGTAGCGGCCGATCAGCGCGTCGTAGCTGAACGTGCCGTCCTGTCCGAAGACGATTTCGCGCAGCAGGAAGTAGCGCAGGGCGTCGGCGCCCATAACCTGGCGGATAGGTTCGGAGCGCACGATGTTGCCGCGGCTCTTGCTCATCTTGTCGTTTTCAAACAGCAGCCAGCCGTGGGCGAAGACCTGCTTGGGGAGCGGCATGCCGCCCGCCATCAGGAACGCCGGCCAGAAGACGGCATGGAAGCGCGCGATTTCCTTGCCGATCAGGTGCAGGTCGGCGGGCCATAGCTCTTCACCATCGAGCCCCTCGCCGTCGACCGCGCTCATGTAGCCGATGAGCGCGTCGAACCAGACGTAAAAGACGTGCTGGCCTTCCACCGGCAGTGGGATGCCCCATTTGAGCGTAGTCCGGCTGATGGAAAGATCGTTCAGGCCCTGGCGCACGAAGGCGAGCACCTCATTGCGGCGCGTCTCCGGCTGAATGAACTCGGGGTGGGTTTCGTAGAGAGCGATCAGCTTATCGGTGAAGGCCGAGAGCTTGAAGAAGTAATTCTCCTCGGTGACGGTCTCGGTGGGGCGGCCGCAGATGGGGCAGGGATCGCCGGGCTTGGCCTCGTTGGCGTAGAGTTCGTCGGAGACGCAGTACTGGCCGGTGTAGCTGCCCTTGTAGACGTACCCGTTGTCCATGCAGCGCTGGAAGAGAGCCTGCACCACTTTGTGATGCCTGGGGTCGGTGGTGCGGATGGTGCGGTCCACGCGGATGTTGAGCTTCTCCCACTGCGCGCGGAATTCGGCCGAGATGGTGTCGGTGAACTCTTGCGGCGATTTGCCGGCGGCTTCGGCGGAGCGCTCCACCTTCTGGCCG
>Ga0208587_1000758_pt1 | contig 17748 bp, 18 predicted proteins | sample NGESurdeep092012_7_FD_184472 | JGI IMG/M metagenome (GOLD analysis project Ga0208587, IMG submission 184472) | Arctic peat soil microbial communities from Barrow, Alaska - NGEE Surface sample 210 deep-092012 (SPAdes) | ecosystem: Environmental > Terrestrial > Soil > Wetlands > Peat ...
TGCCTCGAACGCGGCATTGATCTTGCCGCGTCCGCTGAAAGCGAAGTCGTAAGTGATGATCGGGTATTGCGCGATCTTCGCCAGCGTCAGTTTTTTCTCTGCCAGCAAGGGGTGGTGCAGCGGGGTGATGACGCAATGGTTCCATTCGTAGCAGGGCAGCGTGATCAGTTCGTCATACAGCGCCAGGCTCTCGGTGGCGATGCCGATGTCGGCTTCGCCTCTCAGCACTTGTTCTGCGATCTGCGTAGGGTTGCCCTGGTGCAGACCCAACTTCACGCCGGGATAGCGTTTGATGAATTGCTTGACCGTGGGCGGCAAGGCATAGCGCGCCTGCGTGTGCGTGGTGGCGATAGTCAGGTTGCCGCTGTCCTGCGAGTGGAATTCCTCGGCGACCTGCTTGAGGTTCCCGGCATCGTGCAGCATGCGCTGGGCGATCGCCAGCACGGCTTTGCCCGGCTCGGTGATGGCCACGATGCGCTTGCCGTTGCGCACGAAGATCTCGATACCCAATTCCTCTTCCAATAACCTGATCTGCTTGCTGATGCCGGGCTGCGAGGTGTACAGCGCGCTGGCGGCATCGGAGATATTCAATCCCTGGCGCACGATCTCATTGAGGAAACGCAGTTGTTGTAGATTCATGGCATCTTTCCAATATATTAATCAGTTATAAGATACTAACATAAAAGTATTTAGAGATATAAGGTGTGCGGCCTAAAATGCGCTTCATGAATTCTAACGGGTGGTAGCGCATGGACTGGATGTACACATTATCCGGCTTTTTGGTCGGGCTGATCGTCGGCGTCACCGGGGTGGGCGGCGGGTCTTTGATGACGCCGTTGCTGGTGCTGCTGTTTGGTGTTTCCCCGGCGACTGCGGTCGGTACCGATTTGTTGTATGCCTCGCTGACCAAGACGCTGGGCGGTTGGGTACATGGGCGGCGCGGCACGGTGGACTGGAAAGTGGTGGGCTTGCTCAGCCTGGGCAGCTTGCCCGCCGCCGTGATTACGATAGTCCTGCTGAAATATCTGGTGCTGGATGAGAAGACCTTGCGCAGCCTGGTGGCCAGCGTATTGAGCGTCGCCCTGTTGCTGACGGCGACAGCGCTGCTGCTGAAAAACTGGATAAAGAAGATCGCGCAGCGCAAGGATGGCACGGTGTACGAGTTGCATCATCGTTATCTGCCCGCCGCGACGATAGTCACCGGCATCATCGTCGGGACGCTGGTGACAATCTCCTCGGTTGGCGCGGGTGTGCTGGGTACGGTCGCACTGTTGTTCCTATACCCGCGCATGCAAGCGGTGAAAGTGGTGGGCACGGACATCGTCCATGCCGTGCCGCTGACTGCGGTGGCCGGGATCGGGCATCTGGCCCTGGGCACGGTGGACATCGTGTTGCTGGGCAGTTTGCTGCTGGGCTCGTTGCCGGGAATCTATATCGGCAGCCATCTGAGTGCCAGAGTGCCGGAGACGGTTTTGCGACCTGTGCTGGCGATCATGCTGTTGTTCATCGGTTTCAAGATGGTGTTTATATAAACATTAAGGAAAGACTCAAGAGTACCAATAAACCAAACAAACCGAAACAAGTCAGCTGGTTTAGCGGCTGCGGTGGACGCATCGGTGTGGTGGTCGGCCAAACCGGTGAACATGCATACATAGGAGCTGCATTGCGCCACGATGAAGATGCGGATGTAGAGCATATCCTGATGCATGGCGCAAGATTTCCGCTGGAAGCCGCGTTGTTGCTGCCAGTGTCCAAAAGTTATTTTGTCAATGAAGAAGCGGGGAAGAGCTAAATGTACCGTTACGATCAATTTGATCACCAGATCACCGCCCAACGCGTTGCGCAGTTTCGCGACCAGGTTCGCCGACGTTTGTCCGGCGAACTGACGGAAGACGAATTCCGTATCCTGCGCCTGCAAAACGGGCTGTACATGCAGATCCATGCCTATATGCTGCGCGTTGCGGTGCCTTACGGTTTGCTGAGTGCGGCACAGATGCGCATGCTGGCATCCATTGCGCGCAAGCACGATCGCGGCTACGGGCATTTTTCCACGCGCCAGAATACCCAGTTCAACTGGATCAAGCTGCAGGATGTGCCGGATATCCTGACCGATCTGGCCAGCGTGGAAATGCACGCCAATCAGACCTCCGGCAATTGCATACGCAATATTACCAGCGACGAGTTCGCGGGTGTGGCACGCGATGAAATCGTCGATCCGCGTCCTTATGCCGAGATATTGCGCCAGTGGAGCACGTTCCATCCGGAGTTCGCCTATCTGCCGCGCAAATTTAAGATCGCCATTACCGGTGCAACCGAAGACCGTGCGGCGATAGCGGTGCATGACATCGGCTTGGCGGCGGTGAAGAACGCGCAGGGTGAAGTTGGATTTCGCGTGCTTGTGGGCGGCGGTCTGGGACGCACCCCGATAATAGGCACCGAGATTTGCGATTTCGTGCCTTGGCAGCATGCCATCACGTATCTGGAGTCCATTGTGCGCGTGTATAACGAATACGGCCGTCGCGACAACATCTACAAGGCGCGTATCAAGATCCTGGTGAAAGCGATCGGTATCGAGGAATTCAAACGCCGGGTGGAAGCCGACTGGCAATTCACCAAAGATGGTCCATGCACCATTACGGTCGAGGAATTGAATCGTGTCGCGGCTTTTTTCACCGCCCCCGATTATGAGCAACTGCCTGAAAATGATGCCGCCGTGGCGGCGCAACTGCGCGAGAACAAGGCCTTCTCAAACTGGATGCAGCGCAACGTCAAGCCGCACAAAGTGCCGGGTTATGCGGCGGTGGTGCTGTCACTCAAGAAAACCGGCATTGCGCCCGGGGATGCAACGGCAGAGCAAATGGACGCGGCGGCGGAATTGGCAGAGCGTTTCAGCTTCGGCGAATTGCGCGTCACGCATATGCAGAATCTGGTGCTGGCGGATGTCAGACAATCCGACCTGATCGCTTTGTGGCAAGCCGCCAGAGGGCTGGGCATGGCAACACCCAACATCGGCCTGCTGACCGACATCATCTGCTGCCCGGGCGGGGATTTTTGCTCCCTGGCGAATGCGCGTTCCATCCCGCTGGCCAAGGCGATTGCCGAGCGATTCGATAATCTCGATTTTCAGCATGACATCGGCGAGATCGAGCTGAACATGTCGGGTTGCATGAATGCCTGCGGGCATCATCACGTCGGGAACATCGGTATTCTCGGTGTGGATAAGGACGGTGAAGAATGGTACCAGGTGTCGATTGGCGGCGCGCAGGGCAACACCAGCAGCCTGGGCAAGGTCATCGGGCGTTCCTTTACTTTTGCGCAAACGCCCGAGGTGATCGCCCGCCTGTTGCAGGTGTATGTGCGCGAGCGTTTTGACGACGAGCGTTTCATCGAAACCGTGCGCCGTATCGGCCACAGCCCGTTCAAGGAGTATGTATATGCGGCGCCGCTAAACGACGACGAAGCGCTGAGCGGCGCCGAATATGCCCTGTTGGCAGCAGGCACGCCCTATGACACGCCGTTATATTCACCGGTACTTTGACATGATCATCAAAAACAAAACTATCACAGATGACGACTGGATCGTGTTTCGCCTGGGTGAAAACGACACGCCGGAAGGTGTTGTCGTTCCGCTCGGGAAAGTCATTGTGCCGTTGAAAGTTTGGCAGGCGCAGCGCGATGTACTGCAAGTTCGCACAGAGCTGGGCGTGTGGCTGGCCAGTGATGAGCGGGCGGAAGATTTAACAGGTGATCTGGCAAGATTTTCCGTGGTTGCAGTTGATTTTCCCAAGTTTGCGGATGGGCGCGGTTATTCCATCGCCCATCATCTGCGCGCCAGACTGGGATATACAGGCGAATTGCGCGCCATCGGCGATGTACTGCGCGACCAGATGTTTTACATGCAGCGTGTTGGCTTCGATGCTTTTGCCACCAGAGCCGATAAGGACATTCGCGTGGCATTGAATGGTTTGACCGATTTCTCAGTCACATATCAGGCGTCATCGGATGAAAAATTGCCGATGTTTCGTCGCATACAACGCGGAGGCGGGCTATGAATGCCTTGCAACAAAAAGTGGAACAGGTGAAGGCTGTGCTGGCCACCGCAGCCCGTGATTTCTCTCCAGTAGTGTTCGCGAATAGCCTGGGCGCGGAAGACATGGTGCTGACCGATATTATCGCCAAACACCATATCGACATCGGGATGTTCAGCCTGGATACCGGACGCCTGCCGCAAGAGACTTATGAGCTGATGCAGGAAGTGCGCAGGCATTATGCGGTTCCACTGCATGTATACTTTCCGGACAGCGCGCTGGTCGAGGAGTATGTCGCGCAGCACGGCATCAACGGTTTTTACGACAGCGTGGAGAATCGCAAAGGGTGCTGTTTCGTGCGCAAGGTGGAACCGCTGCGTCGCGCGTTGGCAGGCAAGGGGGCATGGATCACCGGGATGCGCCGCGATCAGGCCGTGACACGCGGCACGCTTGAAGTATCCGCTTTTGATGTCGACAACGGTTTGCAGAAGTTCAACCCGCTGCTGGATTGGTCTAACAAGGACGTATGGGCGTACATCCGCCAGCACGATGTGCCCTACAACAAGCTGCACGACCAGTTTTATCCCAGCCTGGGTTGCGCGCCCTGCACCCGCTCTGTCACGCCGGGAGAAGACATTCGCTCCGGACGCTGGTGGTGGGAAGATCCCGCGAACAAAGAGTGCGGCCTGCACGCAAGCCATGCTCCACAGGTGGCGCATGGATCCGGGGTTTCAGTGAAGACTCATGCCGAGAGTAGTGCGGAGCTAGTCTGAGCCAAGATCATTGAAATGGAAAATATCATGAAACTGGTCGAGAACATTAATATGAGTACACATACTTTTACCCATCTGGACGCGCTGGAGAGCGAATCCATCCACATCATGCGCGAGGTCGCGGCGGAGTGCAAAAATCCCGCGCTGCTGTTTTCCGGCGGCAAGGATTCCATCGTGATGCTGCGCCTCGCGGAGAAGGCGTTCCGTCCGGCGAAATTTCCGTTCCCGCTGGTGCATATCGACACCGAGCACAACTTTCCCGAGGTGATCGCGTTCCGCGACAAGCGCGCCGCGGAATTGGGCGAGCGGCTGATCGTCCGGTCGCTGGAAGACTCGATCAGGAAGGGCACGGTCGTGCTGAAAAGCCCGCTGCAAAGCCGCAATGTGTTTCAGTCGGTGACGCTGCTGGAGACCATCGCGGAATTCGGCTTCGATGCCTGCATGGGCGGCGCACGCCGCGATGAAGAAAAGTCGCGCGCCAAGGAGCGCATCTTCTCGTTCCGCGACGAATTTGGCCAGTGGGACCCGAAGAACCAGCGCCCCGAGTTGTGGGACATCTACAACACCCGCGTGCATCCCGGCGAAAACATCCGCGTGTTCCCGATCAGCAACTGGACGGAAATGGATATCTGGCAATACATCGAGCGCGAGACGCTGGAGATACCCGACATCTATTTTGCGCACGAGCGCGAAGTGATCCAGCGCGCCGGCGGCATCATGCCGGTGTCGCATCTGGTGCAGCCGCAACCGGGCGAGAAGGTGGTCAGGAAAACCGTGCGCTTCCGTACCGTGGGCGATATCACCTGCACCTGCCCGGTGGAGTCCCTCGCCAGGAACGCGCTGGAGATCATTGCAGAGACCGCGACCACGCGCATCACCGAGCGCGGCGCGACGCGCATGGACGACCAGACCTCGGATGCTTCGATGGAGTTGCGCAAGAAGGAAGGATATTTCTAACAACCCGTCATTCCGGTGCAGGTCGGAATGACATGAATCCGGATTAAGAGAGATAAATTTATGAGCAACGCAACACAATTACTTCGTTTCATCACCGCAGGCAGCGTGGACGACGGCAAGAGCACGCTGATTGGCCGTTTGCTGCATGACTCCAAGTCGATCTTCGAGGATCAGCTTTCGGCGATCTCCAAGACCAGCGCAAAACGCGGCATGGCTGCCGTCGATCTGTCTTTGCTTACCGACGGCCTGCAGGCCGAGCGCGAACAGGGCATCACCATCGATGTGGCCTACCGTTACTTCGCCACGCCCAAGCGCAAGTTCATCATCGGCGACACGCCCGGCCACGAGCAGTACACCCGCAACATGGTGACCGCCGCCAGCACCGCCAACCTCGTGATCATCCTCGTCGATGCGCGCAAGGGCGTGCTGGTGCAGACGCGCCGCCACACTTATCTGGCGAGCCTGGTTGGCATTCCGCACATCGTGCTGGCGGTCAATAAAATGGATATGGTGGATTACTCCGAATCCAGATACAGCGAGATATGCGCGGAGTATCTGAAATTCGCCGCGCAGCTGGGTTTGACCGACATCACCTGCATCCCGCTTTCAGCGCTGGAGGGCGACATGCTGGTGGATCGCGGCGATAACCTGGACTGGTATCAGGGCACGACGCTGATGAATCTGCTGGAAAACATCGTGATCGATTACGACGTGAACACCACCGACTTCCGTTATCCGGTGCAGTGGGTATGCCGTCCGCAAACCGAGGAATACCACGATTTCCGTGGCTTCATGGGGCGCATCGAAGCGGGCGAAGTGTCGGTGGGCGACGAGATCACCGTGCTGCCCTCGGGCCGCACCAGCAAGGTGAAAGAGATCGTCACCTACGACGGCAAGCTGCAACGCGCCTACGCGCCGCAATCCGTCACGCTGACGCTGGAAGACGAAATTGATATTTCGCGCGGCGACATGTTCGTGAACGGCGGCGCGAAACCGCAGGTGGCGAAAGAATTCGAGGCGATGCTGTGCTGGCTGTCCGAAACCCCGCTCGACAAGAATCGCAAGTACCTCGTCAAACACACCACGCGCACCGCGAAGTGCTTGTTCTCGAACATCGACTATCGCGTCGACGTGAACACGCTGGAACAGCACAGCACCGCCACGCTCAACATGAACGACATCGCGCGCGTGGCGATAAAGGTGCAACAGCCGCTGGTGTTCGACAGCTACACCACCGACCGCGCCACCGGCAGCTTCATCGTGATCGACGAGGCGACGAACAATACGGTTGCGGCGGGGATGATTGCTTGAATAGGGCGGAACGCATAGCGGTTCTGCCGGATGGTTTATGCGGCGGATCGCCCAAGGGCATCCGCCCTACGACCGAGTTGAGCGGCGAGCAGTCGGAGCGCGCAGCGCAACGGCTGCAATTTCGTCCGCTCGAACGCGTTGTTAGGCGTCATTCTCGCGTCACCTCATCGTGCTGGTGTTCGTTACGATGAAATCGCCGACGACTGCTATATACGTGACAGTGACTTCACCTTCGACAATGTTCAAGAGGCCATCGATTTCCGCCCGAGACTCCGGACGGCGTTCGACAATTGATGCGCTCCATTCGCGAACTCCGTCGCAGATTCCAGCGCAGAACGGCTCGGTTCCGACGTAGAGGACGATCGACTCATCGCCAGCGCCCGCGGTGCTCATATGTGCGAGATTGCCGGCCGTTGGCACGATAAGCTTGTATCCGGCCTTTTCAGGCGGCCTCGCCTCCTTCACGCCCGTGTGAAGATAAGCGTTACGAAGTGCGTAGCAGTCGTCCCCCGACATGGGAAACCCTTTCCCGTCATGTCCAATTCGGAATAGACGTTCTCTCACCCAGACGTCGAACCACTTGGGATAACGCTTTCCAGCATGGCCTGGGCCCGCCCATTCCGGATATTCGATCTGCCCGCATATGTCAGGAACCGCCAACGCAAGAGCCAGCGCGGCATGCCAATTGCGCGCGTTCACGCACGCTTCGATGGAGTTCGCGATATCTCCATGAATGACGCCTAATAGTTACTTTAGACGGACCCACCGGTCCGTACTATTGAAAATAGAAAAGCATGCAGATTCAGGTTAAACGATTGATTCATTGACGACCCCGAAAATTTGTCTGTTCGCACAGGCATAATAGTACAGGCAGGTGAAATTTGCTTATGGCGACTGAAAGGATTTCGCAGGGTGGATGCGTGCTGCGCACTTTATCCACCCTGCCAAGCTGCGCAACGCTATCGTAGTGTGCTATCTTTCGCATTATCCGACTGTTGATGCTTTCTATTTTCCATGAGCCTGTTTGCCTTGATCACCGCGCTGTTGCTGGAGCAGTTCCACCCGCTTTCCTCGCGAAAATACCTGTACGGTTGGTTGTCCAGCTACGTTCTGTTCTTTCAGCTTCACTTCAATGCCGGACAACGTGAACACGGCAAGATCGCCTGGCTGCTGGCGGTGTTGCCGTTGTTGGCCGGTGTCGTGGCGTTGTATTGGTTGCTGTATCACGTGCATCCGCTCTTTGCCTGGGCGCTCAACGTGCTGGTGTTATATCTCACGATGGGCTTCCGCCAGTTCAGCCATTATTTCACCGACATTCACCTGGCGTTGCGCGAGGACAGGCTGGACGAGGCGCGCGGCCTGTTGTCCCGTTGGCGCGGCATGCCCTCGCATGAATTGAATGCCGAGGAAGTCGCGCGCGTTACCATCGAACAGGCGCTGATCGCATCGCATCACAACGTATTCGGCGTGATCGTGTGGTTCGTGTTGTTCAGCGCACTGGGCTTGGGTGGCGCGGCGGGCGCATTGCTGTATCGCCTGGGGCAATTCCTGCGCGCGCATTGGGGCAACGCAGACAAGTACGATCTGGGCGAATTCGGCGGGTTTGCGCGACAGGCGTTCTACGTCCTGGAATGGTTGCCGATCCGGCTGACCGCGATGACCTTCGCAATCGTCGGCGATTTCGAAAACACCGTTTATTGCTGGCGCACCCAGGCAGCGAATTGGCCTGACAGCGAAGCGGGCATATTATTGGCCAGCGGTGCCGGCGCATTGGGCGTGCGTCTGGGCATGCCGTTACCGCAAGGCGGCGTGATGGAGGACAGGGCGGAACTGGGTATTGGTGATGATGCCGATGCCGACTTCATGCAAAGTGCCATCGGCTTGGTATGGCGCTCGGTGGTATTCTGGATGGTTTTGTTGCTGCTGCTGACGCTGGCGACTTTGCCGGTTCAAGTAAATTAATAACAAAATAAATGACTTATATTATATGGCATGAAAAGATCCGAGCATGATCCACAGCGATAACCTCACCGCCGAGCCGCGCCCCGAGTCCAGCCGGATAGTTTCGGCCGCGCCGGCCTCTCAACACGAAGAGGCGCTGGAGCGCGCACTGCGCCCCAAGCAACTCGACGAGTATGTCGGGCAGGAAAAAATCCGCGGGCAGCTGGAGATATTCATCGAGGCGGCCAAGCGGCGCAAAGAGCCGCTCGATCACGTGCTGCTGTTCGGCCCGCCCGGTTTGGGCAAGACCACTTTGGCGCAGATCATCGCCCGGGAAATGGGCGTGAATCTGCGCCACACTTCCGGCCCGGTGCTGGAGCGTGCCGGCGACCTCGCCGCGTTGCTGACCAATCTCGAACCGAATGACGTGTTGTTCATCGACGAGATCCATCGCCTGTCGCCGGTGGTGGAAGAGATACTGTATCCCGCGCTGGAGGATTACCAGATCGACATCATGATCGGCGAAGGGCCAGCGGCGCGTTCGGTGAAGCTGGACCTGCCGCCGTTCACGCTGGTGGGCGCGACCACGCGCGCGGGGATGCTGACCAATCCCTTGCGCGACCGCTTCGGCATCGTGGCGCGGCTGGAGTTCTACACGCCGGAAGAATTGCAGCGCATCGTGATGCGCTCCTCGAATCTGCTGAAAATGAATCTGACCCAGGACGGCGCGCTGGAGATTGCCAAGCGTTCGCGCGGCACGCCGCGTATCGCCAACCGTTTGCTGCGCCGCGTGCGCGACTTTGCCGACGTGAAGGCGGACGGCGATGCGACCCGCGAGGTGGCGGATGCCGCGCTGACCATGCTGGATGTGGACTCGCACGGGCTGGATGTGATGGACCGGAAATTATTGCTGGCGGTCATCGAAAAGTTCCTCGGCGGCCCGGTCGGCCTGGACAACCTTGCCGCCGCGATCGGCGAGGAGAGCGATACCATTGAGGATGTGCTGGAGCCGTATCTGATCCAGCAGGGCTATCTGCAACGCACCCCGCGCGGACGAATGGCCACGGCGATCGCGTATCGCCATTTCGGGTTGACGGTTGCCAATAATCCGATTAATTTAAATTCGGTCAATGGCAACTTGCCATTGGGTGAGGATCGATAATATGAGTAAAAGCAAAATATTTTCTTTGCCGGTGCGCGTGTATTTCCAGGACACGGATGCGGGCGGCGTGGTTTATCACGCCAATTATTTGAACTTTATGGAGCGCGCGCGGACTGAGTGGATGCGCGCCCACGGTTACAGCAATGCCGGATTGATGAAGGAGTTCGGCATGGTGTTCGTGGTGCGCTCGATGAAACTGGATTATCTCAAGCCCGCGCTGCTGGATGATTTGCTGGATGTGACGGCGCAGATAAAAGATATCGGACGCAGCCGCCTCACGCTGTTGCAAACGGTGCAGCGCGGTGCTGAAGTGCTGACCGAAGCGGAGGTGCATCTGGTATGTGTCTCATTGGCGAGTTTCAAGCCGGCCTCCGTCCCGGAAGTCTTGCGCAAGCAGTTGGAGAAGTGAACATGAAAGGATTGCAATGGAAGTGACCCAGGACTTGTCGTTTATACATCTGATCGCCAATGCCAGCGTGCTGGTGCAATTGGTGATGGTTTTGTTGCTGGTGGTATCGTTGCTGTCGTGGTGGTATATCTTTATTAAAATGTTCGCCATCCGCAACGAAGTCAGGTTGACAGAAGAACTAGAAGGGGCTTTTTGGTCAAATCATGATCTGAATGCATTGTTCAGGCAGGTAAACGCCAATGCACAAGAGGATCAGGGCGCATTGGAGCGGATATTTTCCGCCGGATTCGTCGAGTTTGCGAAGCTGAAGAAGCAGCAAGGTATGGATGCCCGTGCGGTGATGGATGGTACGCGCCGCGCCATGCGCGCGACATATCAGCGCGAGATGGATAGACTGGAGTCGCATCTGGCGTTCCTCGCTTCGGTCGGTTCGGTCAGCCCGTATGTGGGATTGTTCGGTACGGTGTGGGGGATCATGAACGCGTTTCGCGGTTTGGCGAACGTGGGCCAGGCGACCTTGGCGCACGTCGCGCCCGGCATCGCCGAGGCGCTGGTGGCGACCGCGATGGGCTTGTTCGCGGCGATTCCGGCCGTGGTCGCCTACAACCGCTACGCGCACGAGATCAATCGCCTGGCGACACGCTTCGAAAGCTTCACCGAAGAATTTTCCAACGTGTTGCAGCGCCAGCCATGAAAACGAACGAAGTGAGGTTCGCTAAAACACCGCTGAAAACCCACTGCGCGTGCAAACTGCTTCGTTGCTCGGTGCCCGCTCGGTCGCCTGCCAGAACGGAATGTCTCGGTCGCTCCGCTGACCAGCGACTTGGCTGGCGTTTTTTTTGCCAGCTTAGTCGAATGGCCATGCAACGCTCCTCGCGCCTTGCTGCCCACCACGGTTTTGAGAGGTGTTTGTGAGATCGAATCGCCGTACCGGTAATCGCCTGATGAACGAGATCAACGTCGTGCCGTATATCGACGTGATGCTGGTGTTGCTGGTGATTTTTATGGTGACCGCGCCGCTGATGAATCCCGGCCAGATCAATTTGCCCAGCGTGTCGAAGTCGCTTGCTCCGCCGCTTGCCCCGCTGGAGGTCATCATCAAAAAAGACACCACGCTGGCTTTGCGCGACCACGCCAAGGGTGGGCAGGAAAGCACGGTTTCGCGCAGTGAGTTGATTGCGATATTGAAAGCCAGGCAGGGAAAGCAGGCAGAGCAGGCGGTGGTGATATCCGCAGACAAGAACGTGCGCTATGAAGAAGTCATCAACGTGATGGACGTGCTGCAACAGCAACATATTCAGAAAGTCGGTCTGTTGACGCAAGCCAAGAAATGAGTGCAACGGTTTATCAGGAGCCCTATAAGCTGCCCGCAGGCATTCTGGCCCTTGTGGTGCACAGCGTATTTTTCGCACTGCTGTATTTCGGCTTCAATTGGAACAGGCAGGCCCTTTCAAACCCGACGATGAATGTGGAGTTGTGGCCGAGCTTGCCTGAGGAGGTCGCCGCAGTGCCCGTCAATTCCAAGGTCGAGGAGATCGTGCAGCCACCGCCACAGGAAAAGATAGTCAAGCCTGACATCGTGATGCCGGAGAAGAAGAAAGTCGCGATCAAACCGGTCGAGACCAGGCCGGAGAAGAAGAAACCTGTTCCGAAATCCGTCGCAGAGGTCAAACCCAAGCCTGACACACCAAAACCTGCCGAGCAAAATCCGGATGCCCGCATTGCAGATCAACAAGCTGCGGCGAATGGTCGGGTAGTGGATGAGTACACTGCGAAAATCCAGGCCAAGATACGCGGCAATGTAAGGATGCCCCAGAATGTGGCAAATGATGCGCATGGCATATTTTTGGTGACGCTGTTGCCGGGCGGTTCGGTGCTGAAGGCGGAATTGAAAAGTTCCAGCGGCAATGCGGCTTATGACGATGCGGTGGAGCACGCGATTCTGAAATCCAGTCCGTTGCCTTTGCCGCCGGATGTGTCGTTGTTCAACCGTTTTCGTGAAATAAATTTTCCCTTTCATCCGGGCGAATAACAGGAGTGTTTATGGCGTTGCGCGTATTGCAGGGCATGTTGGGATTGCTGTTGTTGGCACAGGCTTCGGTGGCAAGTGCGGTATTGAGCATTGAAATCATCGGTGCGGGCGAACACCAGATTCCGGTGGCAATCGTGCCGTTCGGCGGAGATGCCAGGCTGGCGCAAACCATCAGCGAGGTGGTGGCGGGAGATTTGCAGCGCAGCGGGTTGTTTCGGCTGATCGACGTGGCGGGTAAATCGCCGCACGAATTGGCCGAGGTCAGTTATCCGGATTGGCAGGTGCGCGGCGCGGATGCATTGGCGATAGGTACGGTCACGGCTCAGGCCAATGGCCGCATCGAGGCGCGTTTTCGCCTGTTGGATGTGGTCAAGCAGATTGAGTTGGCCGGTCAGGCAGTCTCGGCGAATGATGATCAGGTGCGCGCTGTCGGGCACCGTGTCGCGGATCTGATCTATGAGAAATTGACCGGCGACAAGGGGGTGTTCAGCACACGCATCGCCTATGTGAACCGGCAGGGACGGAAGTTCAGCCTGATCGTGGCGGATAGCGACGGCTACAACGAACAAACCGTGCTTGCGCAAAACGAGCCGATCATGTCGCCGGCCTGGTCGCCGGAAGGCAGCCATCTTGCCTATGTGAGTTTTGAAACCGGACACGCGGTGGTATATGTGCAATCGCTGCACACCAGACAGCGCTTGGCGCTGGCCGATTTTCGCGGCAGCAATAGCGCACCGGCCTGGTCTCCGGACGGCAAACAATTGGCTATCGTGCTGACACGCGATGGCAGCTCGCAAATCTACCTGATACGATCGGACGGCAGCGGGATTCGCCGCCTCACCTTCAGCGGTGCGATCGACACCGAGCCGAATTTTTCGCCTGACGGGCAATCTCTGTTGTTCACCTCGGATCGCGGCGGTAGTGCGCAAATTTACAGCATGCCGGTGGGAGGTGGGCAGGAGCAGCGCATGACGTTTGGCGAGGGTAACAACTTTTCGCCGCGTTACAGTCCCGATGGCAAAGGTTTTGTCTGCACGCATTTCATTAACGGCAAGTTCTATATCGCTGCGCAGGATTTTCAGACCGGGCAGGTGGAAACACTCACTGCAGGCGGTTGGGAGAAAAAGCCCAGCTTTGCGCCGAACGGGAAACTCATCCTGTTTGCCAGCGAGGCGCGCGGTCGTGGTATATTGGCAACCGTGTCCAGCGATGGTCGTGTGCAGCAGCATATGTTCACACAAAGCGGTGATGCACGTGAACCGGTGTGGGGACCACATCTGTAACTAACCCAGCAAAAGGAGAAATACTATGAAGAAACTCTTTATCAGTTTTGTGTTGGTGAATTTGCTTGCGGCCTGTGCCAGCGAGAAACCAAAGGAACCCGTAGCTGCGGCACCCGAGCCTGTCCCTGTAGTGACAGCACCCGCACCCGCACCTGCGGTTGAGGTTGATCCTTTGAATGACCCGGCCAATATTCTGGCCAAACGTAGTATCTATTTCCCATTCGATGTCTCTGCCGTGCAGGAAGCCGACAAGCCGGTCGTGTTAGCGCATGCAAAATATTTGAGCGAGCACCCCGATCGCAAAGTTCGCGTCGAAGGCAATGCCGATGAACGCGGTAGCAACGAGTACAACCTGGCTCTCGGCCAGCGTCGTGCAGATAGCGTGAAGAAGATGCTTGAGTTGGGCGGCGCCAAAGCCAGCCAGATTGACACTGTCAGTTATGGAGAAGAAAAGCCGCGCTGCACGGACCATAATGAGGCGTGCTGGAAGCAAAATCGCCGGAGTGATATAAAGTACTAAAGTAGCAACCATGCTGAAGCAACGCGCTCTCTTATTGTTGTTGAGTCTGTGTTTCGCCATTCCCGCACAAGCGGGATTGTTGGAGGACGACGAGGCACGTAATCAGATCCAGCAACTCGAGAAGCGCGTGCTGAAGTTGGAAGATGCCGTCAAGCAGCAAACCCAATCCATGCTGGATCTGCAAAGCCAGATCGAAGCGCTGAATACAGAAATCCGCAAACTGCGCGGACAGAATGAAGAAACAACGCACGGCTTGCAAGATGCCGAAAAGCGCCAAAAGGATTTTTATGTGGATTTGGATACGCGCTTGCGCCATTTCGAATCCGCTGAAGAAGCTGCTAAAGAAGCCGCCGCTAAGCCACCTGTAGCACCTGTTTCTGCCGATTCAAATGACCCGGTTTCAGAGGACCGCGCCTTCGAGGCCGCCTATGGCTTGTTCAAGGCTGGCAGCCAAGCGAATGCGGTCAAGGCTTTCCAGGAGTTTCTCAAGAAGTATCCCGATTCGGTGCATGCTCCCAATGCGAATTATTGGCTGGGTAAAGCTCAATTTGCGCTGAAGGATTATAAGGGCGCGTTGGATACCTATCAGGGGATACTGAAGGATTTTCCAGAAACGCCTAAAACAGCCGATGTGTTGTATGGAATTGCGGTCTGCCAGCAAGGGCTGAAGCGGCACATTGCAGCGCACAAAACGCTCAAACAGCTTGTTGCCAAATATCCCGCCAGCGATGCCGCCTCCAAAGCCAAGAAGCTGCTCGCTGCCACCAAGTAGTCCATATGTCGCACGCGAATACAGATGCGCAACTGCGCATCACCGAAATTTTTTATTCCCTGCAAGGCGAAACCACCCGCGTAGGCCTGCCCACGGTATTCGTACGTTTGACCGGATGCCCGCTACGGTGCACTTACTGCGACACGGCTTATGCTTTTACCGGTGGTCAAAACGTGAGCGTGGCAGATATTCTCCGGCAGGTTGCCGAATACGCCCCGCGCTATGTGACTGTCACCGGCGGCGAACCGTTGGCACAAAAGAATTGTCCGATATTGCTGGACGCCCTGTGTGATGCGGGTTACGAAGTGTCGCTGGAAACCGGCGGAGCATTGGACATCAGCGCAGTGGATGCGCGTGTGATGCGCGTGGTGGACATCAAGACTCCGGCATCCGGCGAAGTGACAAAGAATCGTTGGGAAAATCTGGAATTGCTGACCCCGCATGACGAAATCAAATTCGTGTTGTGCGACGAGAACGATTACCAATGGGCAAAGGAAATGCTCCAGCAACATCGCCTCGCTGAGAAATGCCCGGTCCTGTTCTCGCCCGCGCACGGCACACTGGTTGCCACCCAACTGGCCGACTGGATATTGCGCGACCGTTTGCCTGTACGTTTACAAGTCCAATTGCATAAGCTTTTATGGAACAACGTGCCCGGACACTGATGGACACCTCTATAAATTCATTTTTTGGGCGAATCCACCCGCAAGGAGTAGGCCGACGGGTGCCCCGCTACTGCGTAGCGACCCTCTCGTCCGCGGCCTCACGTGCTCGCTCACTCCACGCCTATCTATCCGATATGCTTCGTCGTTCGCTGCGCGGCTATTTGCGGTGCCCGCGCGACACGGTTGGGCACAGCCCTATGGTGCGGGAGCGCGGAGCAGCAGGCCTGCCCGCCATCCCTCAAAAGTGAATTTCTAGAGATGCCAAAATGAAAAACGCGGTGGTACTATTATCTGGCGGGATGGATTCCGCAACTGTGCTGGCGATGGCGCGCGCACAGGGTTTTTCTTGTTACACATTGAGCGTGGATTATGGGCAGCGCCACCACGCCGAGCTGGCTGCTGCGCAGCGCGTGGCACAAACGCTGGGTGCGCATGAACATCGGGTGGTGAAGATCGACCTTACCGGCTTTGGCGGTTCTTCGCTGACCGATAACAAGATCGCGGTGTCGCAACAGCCCACCGAGGGCATCCCGCTGACTTATGTCCCCGCGCGCAACACCATCATGTTGTCGCTGGCTATGGCCTGGGCCGAAGTGCTGCAGTCACAGGACATTTTCATCGGCGTGAATGCGGTCGATTATTCCGGTTATCCCGATTGCCGTCCCGCCTATATCGAAGCGTTTGAGCGCATGGCGAATCTCGCCACCAAGGCGGCGGTGGAAGGGCATCCGCTCACCGTGCATGCGCCGTTGCTGCATTTGTCCAAGGCGGAGATCATCCAGCAGGGACGCGAGCTGGGCGTGGATTTTGCGCAGACCGTTTCATGCTATCAGGCCGATGAATCGGGGCGCGCCTGCGGTGTATGTGATTCATGCCGTTTGCGCCGCGCAGGCTTTGCTGCTGCCGGCGTGGATGATCCGACAAGGTATCGCGTAGCATAGACTTTCAAACTCTACTGTGATGTATTTTGCGTTGACAGGGTGAGCTATATCCGTATAATTCGCGCTCCTTTGCGATGGGTCGGTAGCTCAGCCGGTAGAGCAGCGGACTTTTAATCCGTTGGTCGCGAGTTCGAATCTCGCCCGACCCACCATCTTGCAAAAGAGCCTGTGTTTTCCCCATCTTTATGCCGCTTTAGCTCAGTTGGTAGAGCAACCGCCTTGTAAGCGGTAGGTCGTCAGTTCGAATCCGACAAGCGGCACCACTGTCCTGTTTTTCCCCATCCAATCCGGTACATCAAACCAACGCCAAGCCTAGCGATTAGCGCGTTTTGCGTCTTTCCGCGTCTTTTCCTGTCTATTGCAATCGTGGGGGCATTGGGGGCATAATTATCGCACTTGTGCCCCCAGCGCACAAAATATGCCCCCAGCGAGGTGATGCAATGAAACTATCCGATCCGAAGGTAAAGAAGTCAAAGCCCGAAGCCAAGCCTTACAAGATGGCGGACGGCGGCGGGATGTATCTTGAGGTGATGCCCAACGGCTCAAAGTATTGGCGGCTCAAGTATCGTTTTGCAGGTAAAGAAAAACGTCTCGCCTTGGGCGTATATCCAGATGTATCACTAGCTGATGCGAGGGGGCGGCGTGATGATGCGCGCAAGCTGTTAGCCAATGGCAGTGATCCTGGCACAGTGAAGCAAACCCAAAAGCGGCAATCCAAATTATCAGCGGCAAATTCATTCGAGGCAATCGCCCGCGAGCTACACACTCTGAAATCTCCTATCTGGACACCTCACCACGCAACCGACTGGATCAACACACTAGAGCGCGAAGTATTTCCGAAATTAGGGAATCGCCCAATTATTGAAATTGAAGCCCCGGACGTGCTGGACATACTGCGCACTATTGAGGCGCGTGGAGCTTTCGAGGTGCGGGGCAGGGTATTGCAGCGGGTGC
>Ga0208587_1000759_pt1 | contig 17745 bp, 18 predicted proteins | sample NGESurdeep092012_7_FD_184472 | JGI IMG/M metagenome (GOLD analysis project Ga0208587, IMG submission 184472) | Arctic peat soil microbial communities from Barrow, Alaska - NGEE Surface sample 210 deep-092012 (SPAdes) | ecosystem: Environmental > Terrestrial > Soil > Wetlands > Peat ...
GGTTATGTTCGCGGCTTTGGGTGTCCTGGAGGACTCGGGCTACCTGGCACGTGCCGCGTTCGTCGCCGACCGCGCGATGCGCTCCCTTGGCCTTGACGGGCGCGCGTTGCTGCCGCTGATCGTCGGGTTTGGCTGCAACCTGCCAGCCCTCGCCGCCACCCGCACCCTGCCGCGCGCCCGCCAACGGCTGCTGACCGGGCTTCTGATCCCGCTGACGTCCTGCTCGGCGCGGCTGACGGTGTATGTGTTGCTTGCGGGCGCATTCTTCCCCGCCCATGCCGGCACTGTCATCTTCGCGATGTACCTGGTCAGCGTGATCCTGGTGCTCGGCGCCGGGTTGGTGCTGCGCCGGAGCGCTTTTCGTGACGTGCGCGCCGAGCCACTGATCCTGGTGCTCCCGGCCTACCAGCGCCCGCACCTGCGCACGCTGGGGATGTCGGTTCGGATGCGCCTCGGGGCGTTTGTCGCCGGTGCGGGCAAGATCATCGTGGTGACCATGCTGGTCATATGGGTGCTCGGGGGTATTCAGCTGACCGGACTATGATCACGGCGTGGATGTGCGCCAGCCGAGGGCGGGACACCAGTATCCGAGGTCGACCGGGGAGTTCCAGTCGTGGTTCGCCACCGATGCTGACTGCCTGGACTACCTGGAGTGGTTGCGCTGGCCGGACGGCTTCGTCTGCCCGCACTGCGGGCACGCAGGCGGCTGGGCAGCCAGTGACGGCCGGTACAAGTGCGCCGGCTGCGGGACGCGTACCGCGGTGACTGCAGGCACCCTGTTCGACCGGCGGCGGACGCCGCTGACGGTGTGGTTCACCGCCTGCTGGATGTTCGCTTCGGGTAAGGACGGCGTCTCGGCGCTGAGCCTGCAGCGGACGCTGGAGATCGGCTCGTATGCGACCGCCTGGGCCATGCTGCACCGCTTGCGGTCGGTCCTGGTGCGCCCCGGACGTGACCGCCTGACCGGCACGGTGGAGGTCGACGAGACCTACATCGGCGGCGAGGAACCCGGGCTGCGCGGCGGGCGGGCCAAGGGTAAGAAATCCCTTGTAGCAGTGGCGGTCGAGGTCCACCAGCCCCGTGGCTACGGTCGGACCCGAATGAGCATCATCGCCGACGCCTCGGCCGCATCCCTGCACCCGTTCGTCACCGCGAACGTCGAGCCAGGCGCCACCGTCATCACCGACGCCTGGCAGGGCTACAGCGGGATCGAGCGGCTCGGCTACACCCGTGACCGGCGGAGCCAGCGGGCTGCCCGCGCCCGTGGCGAGGACCCCGGAGCGCTCCTCCCGGGGGTACACCGCCTCGCCTCCCTCGCCAAGCGCTGGCTGTTGGGCACCCACCAAGGCTCGGTCGACGAGGCCCACCTGCAGAGCTACCTCGACGAGTTCACCTTCCGCTTCAACCGCCGCGGATCTAACAGCCGCGGCATGGTGTTCTACCGCGTCCTCGAGCTCGCCGTCGGGCACGAGCCGGTCCGCTACCGCGACCTCGTCGTCGACTCGAAGCCCAACAGGACCAAGCCTGTCCCACCTGGAGGCGGTGGCAACCCACCGAGCCTGGACCGCCCGCGAGCGGCGCGTCCCTGGCGCACCCCTGACCTGCACTAGTCCGGTCAGCTGAATACCCCCGTGACGGGTTATCACCGGAGACCGGACAACTCACAGGAGGTCGCCATGTTTTCCTACCAGATCGACGAGGCGCTGGCCGGTGAGCACATCCGCGACATGCTGGCCGATGCCCGGCGGCGCAACCTGAGCGCCGACGCCCGGCGCCTCGAGCGGTTTGCGGCCACCGGGCGGGCGACCGTGAACCCGCACGCACGTCCATCGCTGCTCAAGAGTTCGGCCACGCGCTTGCTGGCCCTGGTGCACGTTCGTGGCAGTGCCCGCGTCGCGTCGAGGACGCCCTCGAAGCCAGCATCCGGTCCGATGGGCTGCCTCGCATGACCACTCCATCCAAGCGAGTCGCCGTGGGGCGCTTCGACACGGTCGTGCTCGACTGTCCTGATCCATACGCCCTGGCGGAGTTCTACGCCGCTCTGCTGGGCCAGGAGATCGCCGACGATGGAGACGCCTCGTGGCAGAGCCTGCGTGGCGACGGGTCAGGGGTGTGCCTGGCCTTCCAGCGTGCTACCAACTACGTGGCTCCGCACTGGCCGGACGGGCCTCCGCAGCAGATGCACCTGGACCTGACCGTGGACGACTTTGTGTTGGCCCACCAGAGGGCCCTTGCCCTGGGCGCCGCCGCCCTCTCGCCGACGAGTGCACCAGAGCCGGGCAAGACCGGCGGCTTCAGGGTCTATGCGGACCCGGCGGGTCATCCGTTCTGCCTGTGCCGATGACAGTTCCGCAACCGAGGCGACCCGGTCAAGGCAGCGAGACCGGACTCGGGTTAGTGCCGTCATCAGGACGCTGGCCAGCCTCGGCGCGGTCCTGACCGAGGTGTACTGGTCGCAGCTCGGCGACCGGAGGCCAATCAGGGGAGGTCTAACTTATAGACATCTAATGATTAGATATCTAACATAGTCGAATGAGAGTCGGCTTAGACATCACGAACTTCCCGTGCACGAACTTCCCGTGCACGAACTCCCCGTACACGGACGGCCTCTTCGCCACAGATGGCCGGCGCACCGGCACGGCCCGGGCAGCCGAGCACTGCGGGTGGGACATGCTCGAGCCGGGCGAACCCACCAGCCGGTTCGTCGAGTCTCGCGGCAAGCTCAGCAGGCTCGGCCTGCGGAACGTCATCGTCATCCCCCGCCGCAGAGTGTGGACCGACGGCGCCGCGAACACGAGCGGTGCCGCGGCCGCCCAAGGGTGGGAGGTATAGGTGCGGGCCACCCCGATCCCAGGACCGCTTGGCCGGCCGCGCCAGCAGCCCATCGGCATCCTCGTCGCGCGCACCGGCAAGGTGCTCGACCGCGCCTTCGACGACGCCCTCGCCGCGGTTGGGGGTACCCGCCCGACCTGGCTGGTACTTCTGGCGGTCAAGGCCGGCAGTGGCCATACGCAGTCCGGCATCGCCGAACGGGTCGGTATATCCGGGCCGACCGTGACCCACCATCTCGATCACCTCGAGGCGGCCAAGCTCGTCGTCCGCACTCGCGACCCCGGGAACCGGCGTCTCCAGTCAATCTCGCTCACGACCGACGGTGACGCACTGTTCTTGCGACTGCGCGACGCCGCCGTCGCGTTCGACCGCCGCCTGCAGGCCGGCGTCAGCGACACCGAGATCACTGAGCTGCGCAGACTGCTCACCGCGCTCCAGGACAACGTCTCGGCGACCCGACCCACCACCTCAACCCGAGCCGTGCCCACACGTGAGCAGAGCAGCCCATGAATACAGCTGCACACAGCCAGTCGACCGGTCCGCCCGGCGAGCTCTTCGGGCAGCCCGTCCGTGCCGAGCGCGCGGACGGTCCCAGCGACCACAAACCTTGGTCGCCGGCGAATTCGGCACCCACGAACCCAACAAGGAAACTCAAGGAGACGAACATGGCCAAACAGCCACGCCCTTTGCGCCGACGCGTGCAAGCCCGCGTCATGCGCATGCTCAACGTACCCATGCGGTGGATGCTCGCCCTGCCCGTCGCCACGCCGCTGAGCGGCCGGCTGATGTTGCTGAACTACAGCGGGCGTCGCACAGGCAAGCAGTACCGCCAGCCGTTGAGCTACGTCCGCCACGGTGACACCCTGCTGACACCCGGCGGCGGCACCTGGACTCTCAGCCTCATGGCCGGCCGGGCCGAGCACGTACGCCTTGGCGGCCACGACGTCATGCTGAGCCCCGAACTGGTCAGCTCTTTGGACGAGGTTCAGCAGCTGATCCAGATCATGGCTGAGACCAACCCCGCGGTCAGGCGATTCATCGGCATCCCGCAGCGACCGGACGGCCGGCTCGACGGCACCAAGCTGCAGGCCGCCATCGAGCACGGGTTCCGCATCGTGCGTTGGCACCAAGGGCCCGCCACGAGGCCCCGGGCAGCTGAATCAGCCCGGCCCCAATCTGGCTAGGCAGACAGACGTTCATCGGCACCCTCATATCCTGGAGGTGTGGGGCGACCGCTAGAGCCGCCCCAGGCATCCTGCTGCTGCGTCCTCAGCGCCCATGTCAGGCGCATGTGTCCACCCCGGGTCTCGGCCTGAACCGGCCGGCGTGTCACGATGTCGACAGTGAAAAGCCTCTGGTGCGCGAAGGCCCCCGGCATCGTGCTGCGGTACAGCCCGATGGCTCCCCGCCACGTTGACCGGTGGACTGCTGCGCCGCTTCACGATGCACGGTCTGGTTGGCTGCCTTGGACCCGCCCCACGCACGCCAAGGTTTGCCCCCGCGGCCTGCACGCCCAGGAATGCTCACGGCCCGTCCGGCTCACCGTCGATCCTGATGGTCGCGGCGCGCGATGCCTGCCCGGCGAGGGTAACCTGCCACATCACGTGGGTATCGTCACCGGGGTCGCCCGGATGCCTCACACCCCCGGGGCTGGGTCGGTGGTCATGTCGGCACTACTGATCCCAGCCGGGAAATGCGCCCCTGTCGGCGCCGGCCGGCTGCCCTTGTCGCCATCGCCCACCCGGGGCACCCGGTGACCCGGCGGGTCCCCGCACCCCTGCTGGTGCTGGCGGCCATCGTCTCGGTCCAGTTCGGCGCGGCGATGGCGGCCACGTTGATCCCGCTGGTCGGCGTGTTCGGTGCGGTGACGTTACGATTCACCTTTGCGGCCACCGTTCTGCTGGTCGTCGTCCGGCCCCGGCTGCGAGGCCGGACCAACGCGGACTGGCTGGTGGTCGGTGCGTTCGGCGCGATCCTGGCGATGATGAACCTCTGCTTCTACGGCGCGCTGGCCCGGATACCCATCGGCGTCGCGGTCACCATCGAGTTCACCGGCCCCCTGGTGCTGACCACCGTCTTGTCGCACCGTCGCAAGGATCTGCTCGCCGTTGCCGGTGCCGGCCTCGGGGTCGTCCTGATCTCTGGGATCACCAGCACGCCATGGGCGCAGATTGACCTGGCCGGCCTGGGACTTGCCTTGGCAGCAGGCGCCGCGTGGGCCGCGTACATCGTCTTCAGTGCTCGCACCGGGGTGCGGTTCGCCCAGCTGGACGGGCTGGCGATCGCCATGACGATCGCGGCCTTACTGGTCGCCCCGGTCGGGGTGGCGATCACGGGCTCAGCGCTGTGGGCCCCCAACGCGCTCTGGCGGGGCGCCACCATCGCAGTGCTGTCGTCGGTCCTGCCGTACTCCCTGGAGCTGATCGCCCTGCGCCGGCTGGCTGCCCACGTCTTCGGCATCCTGCTCAGCCTCGAACCAGCCGTGGCCGCCCTGGCCGGGCTCGTCGTCCTCGGCCAGCAGCTCAGCGCGCCGCAGCTGCTCGGTATGGGGTGCGTGGTTGCGGCCAGTGGACTGGTGATGGGCAGAAAGTCCGTGCCCTCCACGCCCGAAGCCTTGGCCGAGACCACCAACCAGTGAGATCCGTAGGGCGTCATCTCCTGGGCGCGCACCACGGGGCCTGCTTCAGGCCACTGTGCTGGCCGCGGGCAGGGTGTCGAAGGACCGGTGGGCTGGAACACTCCACCTTGGTAGGGCGCGCGCAACTCGTCGTGGATGACACCGTTGTCGCGCTGCGCGAGGCCGGCGACCTGATCATCGCGATCGGCCAGGCAGCGATCGGCCAGGCAGTGATCACCCCCGCTTCGCTGGTGCCGATGCGCGACATCATCACCGGTCAGACGCCGGTCGACCACCACCGACCGAGAGTTTTCAACAGCTCAGGGATGTCCTGGGAAGACCTGGTCATCGCGGCGGAGGTATACCGCGCGGGCTGAGCGTCGAGGCCGCCGACGCGGCAGTACTCAGGCCTGGGTCAGGGACCTGCCTTGGCAGCGTTGTCCTTACGGCTCTTGAGCAGGCTGGCGGTCGTCGTGATGGCCAGGATGGTGACGATGACCGCCAGCGACTGACCGATCGAGATATCCGGGGCGCCGGACACAGGGCGACCACCGTTGATGAACGGCACCGCGTTGACATGCGCCGCGTGCAGGACCAGCTTGACGCCGATGAAGGAGAGCAGGATGGCCAGGCCGATGCCCAGATAGACGAGGCGCTTGAGCAGGCCCCCGATGAGGAAGTAGAGCTGGCGCAGACCCATCAGAGCGAAGATGTTAGCGGTCAGTACCAGGAAGGGCTCCTGGGTCAGGCCGAAGATCGCGGGGATTGAGTCCAGGGCGAAGAACAAGTCGGTCGTGCCCAAGGCCAGGATGACGATGAACATCGGCGTGATGAGGCGACTGCGCTGCGACCTGACGAAGACCTTCGTGCCGTGCCACTGGTCGGTGGCCGGGAATCGGGCCTCGACCCACTTCAGCACCCGGTTCTGCTCGAACTCGTCGCCGTCGCTGTCACCTTCTGTGGCCAGCTTGACGGCGGTGAAGATAAGGAACGCCCCAAAGACGTAGAAGATCCAGGAGAACTCGTTGATGGCTGCGGCTCCGACCGCAATGAAGACGCCACGCAGAATCAGTGCGATGACGATACCGACCATCAGGGCGGTCTGCTGGAGCTTCTCGGGGACGCCGAACTTGGTCATCACGATCAGGAAGACGAAGAGGTTGTCGACGCTGAGGCTGTACTCAGTCAACCAGCCGGCGTAGTACTGGGCGGCGTAATCGGCGCCGGAGAAATGCCACACACCAAGCCCGAACAGGAGGGCGAGCCCCACGTACATCGCGAGGTAGCGACCGGCTTCGGCCATTGACGGGACGTGGGGCTTGTGGCCGATGATCACCACATCTACCAGCAGGAGCACGGCGGTCACGCCGATCGTGAGCATCCAGACCCATGGCTGAACATTCATCTTGGGGAACGCCTTCCGGTCACGCTGCATCAGCAAGTGGCCGAAGGTCTCTCCCGCCCTGTGGCAGACCGGCTCCCCGGGAGCAGACAAGGCTCAAGGCCCGCTGATCCGTGCTGACGAGGACACCGCGTTGGGGATACTCCCCTTCGTGGAACTCACTCTATCGCAAGGCCAGCAGGCAGCGACCAGCGGCAGAGCGACCGCTTACCGGGTCGCCTCCGTCATCTGCCGCAGCTCCTTCTTGAGATCGCCCAGCTCATCGCGCAAGCGGGCAGCCAGCTCGAAGTGCAGGTCAGAGGCTGCCTGGTGCATCTGCACCGTCAGCTCCTGGATGAGATTGGCGAGGTCTGCTGCCGGCATCTCGGCCAGTCGTCCGCTGGACACCCCTATGTCGGCAACCAGGGCACCTCGCCCGCCGCCACCACGGGCCTTGCCGCGCGACTGGGATCGACCGCTGCCCAGCAGAGCCTCGGTGTCGGCATCCTCACGCTCGAGCAGGTCGGTGATGTCAGCGATCTTCTTGCGCAGAGGCTGGGGGTCAAGACCCCTTTCCAGGTTGTAGGCCACCTGGATGGCGCGTCGCCGGGTTGTCTCGTCGATGGCCTGCTCCATGGAGGGTGTCACCTTGTCGGCATACATGTGGACCTCCCCTGAGACGTTGCGAGCGGCACGGCCGATGGTCTGGATCAGGCTTCGAGCCGAGCGCAGGAACCCCTCCTTGTCGGCGTCCAGAATGCTCACCAGCGAGACCTCAGGCAGGTCGAGGCCCTCACGCAACAAGTTGATGCCGACCAGTACGTCGTACTCCCCCATCCGTAGCTCGCGCAGCAGCTCCACCCGGCGCAGGGTGTCAACCTCGGAGTGAAGGTAGCGAACCCGCACGCCCTTGTCCATCAGGTAGTCGGTCAGGTCCTCGGCCATCTTCTTGGTCAACGTCGTGACCAGAACCCGTTCGTGTCTGGCAGTGCGTTCGCCGATCTCGTGCAGCAGGTCGTCGATCTGGCCCTTGGTCGGTTTGAGGACGATCTGGGGGTCGACCAGCCCGGTCGGACGGATGATCTGCTCGACGACGCCGTCGCCCTTAGCCAGCTCATAAGGCCCAGGAGTCGCAGACATGTACACCGTCTGCCCGGTACGCCCCAGGAACTCATCCCAGCGCAACGGCCGGTTGTCCATCGCGCTGGGCAACCGGAACCCGAAGTCGACCAGGTTGCGCTTGCGGGACATGTCGCCCTCGTACATGGCTCCGATCTGCGGCACGGTGACGTGCGACTCGTCAATGACGAGCAGGAAGTCCTCGGGGAAGTAGTCGAGCAGGCAGTTCGGCGCGGACCCGCGCGCCCGGCCGTCGATGTGCAACGAGTAGTTCTCGATGCCGGAGCAGGAGCCGACCTGACGCATCATCTCCAGGTCATAGGTCGTGCGCATCCTCAGCCGCTGGGCCTCGAGCAGCTTGCCCTGCTTCTCAAAGGCTGCCAGCTGTTCCCCGAGCTCGGCCTCGATGCCGCGGACCGCCCGGTCCATGCGTTCAGGGCCGGCCACGTAGTGGGTCGCGGGGAAGACGTACATCTCCTCTTCCTCACGCACGATCTCACCGGTGAGCGGGTGCAGTGTGTAGATGCGCTCGATCTCGTCTCCGAAGAACTCGATCCGGATCGCGAGCTGCTCGTAGACCGGGATGATCTCCACGGTGTCACCGCGCACCCGAAAGGTGCCACGGGTGAACGCAATGTCGTTTCGGGTGTACTGCATCTGGACGAACCGCCGCAGCAGGTCGTCGCGCTCCATCTGTGCGCCGACCTTGAGCCGGACCATCCGGTCGACGTACTCCTGCGGGGTGCCCAGGCCGTAGATGCACGACACGGAGGCCACCACGATGACGTCGCGCCGGGTCAGCAGAGAGTTGGTGGCGCTATGCCGCAGCCGCTCCACCTCGTCGTTGATCGAGGAGTCCTTCTCGATGTAGGTGTCAGTCTGGGCGATGTACGCCTCTGGCTGGTAGTAGTCGTAGTAGCTGACGAAGTACTCGACCGCGTTGTCCGGCAGCAGCTCGCGGAACTCGTTGGCCAGCTGCGCCGCCAGGGTCTTGTTCGGCGCCATGACCAGCGTCGGGCGTTGGACCTTCTCAATCAGCCAGGCAGCGGTGGCCGACTTGCCCGTGCCGGTGGCACCCAGCAGCACGACGTCCTGCTCACCCGCCTGGATCCGCCTGGTCAGGTCAGCGATTGCGGTCGGCTGGTCGCCGCTGGGCTCGAAGTCTGCGACCACATGAAATGGGGCAACCGTGCGCTGAAGATCCGTGGTGGGACGCATACCTCAACCGTAGAGGTCGCCACCGACTGCGGTCACCTGGTGCAGTCAGCCACCGAAGAGGGTCAGCGCAGTTGCCAGGCCGATCACCGCCGCCAGGGCCGTCACCGCGGCGACGCAGACCATCGGGGCAAACGGCGACAACGGTGCCTGTGCCGTGCCCAGCTGTGCGAACCTTCGCGCCATCACGACGACCAGCACAACTGCCGCCGCGGCGCCCACCGACCCCAGAGCCGTCGTGAGGTAGAACCCCAGTCGCAGGTTGGCCACGACCAGCGGCACCATGATGACCGTTGCCGCGATGGCAGTGCGCTGCCAGGCCAGCGACGTACGCTCCGGCTGGAGGCCGCCGCGGTCCGAAGAGGCGCTCATCGGCGCGACAGCTCGAACACGCTAAGGACAAGCATCAGGGTGGCCAGCACGATGACGGCGCCGGCGAGGATGGCCAGGGCGTGCGGCGGCGGCAGCGGCTCCTTGCGCCGCAGGGCCCGCTCCCACCTGGCGACAGCCCACCACGCCAGCACCGCTCCGCCGACGCACGACGCCGCCCCGATCAGGGCCGTCCACCGGAGCATGATGGCCAGCCCCGAGATTGAGATGATGGCGATACCCGCGGCGACCAGCGCCAGGGCGGTGCGCATCCTCGCCAAGGCTGTGCGTTCGTTGGCCAACGAGAACCGCGGGTCGGGCTCGTCGCCCTGACCGTAGACGCTCTGCAGCGTGCGCTGATCGCTCACGTAGCGCCCCATCCGATGTGCCCGGCCCACGCATCCGCCCGCACGAATGCCTTCTCCAACCATGGCCCTTTGGCCTGGACGTACTCCGAAGTGGTGGTGGATGACTGCGCCAGCTGAACCTTGAGGGCGCCGTAGGTATCACGCTCAGCGCCCTCCGCGCGGAGCCAGTCACGCAACAGCAGCGCCCCGCGCCAAGCCGGCCCATCGACCTCGCGTACCTGCAGGCGCGCGGTCCGGCCCGGGTCCGCACTGCCGTGGGAACGCTCGCGCCAGCGCGTCTTATCCCCGATCCGTGCCAAGTCGCCCCGCGACGTGTGCCCGCTGGCCTCGAGTCGGGGAAAACCCTTGCCCGCCAGGGTGCGCACGAGTTCGTCCTCGTCAGCATCCGAGAGCGCCCTCACCCCGACCTGAAGGTCGATCACATCCCGGGCGAACAGACCCGGAACGCTGGTCGACCCGATGTGCTGCACATCCACCGCCCGCTCCCCCAGTGCCAGTGCCACCCGCGCGATCAGCCGGGCCGCTGTCCCCGGCCACCGATCGTCATATGCCACAACGGTTGCAGACTCCGGTAGACAGCTCGACGAGCCACTCATCAGGTTGTCGTTGAAGCCCACAATCCTGTCCCGCCACAGAGCGTCGACCTGGGCCAGCAGCGCTTCGACGGTCCCGTTGTTGTCCAGCCACGCATCGGCAGCCGCGCGCCGCGCGCGGTCGCTGACCTGCACCGCGATGCGGGCTCGCGCATCGGCCGGCCTGAAGCCGCGCCCGCCGGTCAGGCGTCCCATGCGGATGTCGTCGTCAGCACCGACGACCACGGTGAGGTGATACGCCGCGGCCATGTCCAGCTCGGCGAGCAGCGGCACCTCATGGACCACGATCTGCCCAGGAGCTGCCGACTCCAGCAGCGATCGGGTCCTCGCACTGATCAGCGGGTGGGTGATGGCCTCCAGGTCCTTGCGCGCCACCTCATCGGCGAAGACGATCCCGCCCAAGGCGCCACGATCCAGGGAACCATCGGGGGCCATGGCCACATCACCGAAGCGTTGGCGGATCGCGGCCAGGCCAGCCGAGTCGACGGCGACGACCTCACGCGCCAGCTGGTCGGCGTCGATGACGAAAGCCCCTAGTTCCCGAAGCCGCTGTGCCACAGTCGATTTGCCCGAGCCTATCCCGCCCGTGAGGCCTACGCGCAGCATCGCCTCAGCCTAGTGCCTGCCATACCGGTGCGATCCCAGAGCAATCGAGCGGTCCCCTCATGGGTTCGACACTATTGTCATCAATTCGTTGCATTGGCCCTGGCTCCGGACCAGCCGTTTGGCAATACGCTGCCACAAGGCGGCATCCGCCATACGATGTCCATATTCCTCTCAGTGATACGTTCCCGTTGACACGTTTGCGAGAACGGTGTCGGCGAGGTTTATCGGGTCGGCATGACGCCGATCCGCCGCATCAGGAAGAGACCATCCGCGAAGGAGTACTCGATGTCTGGCAGGACCAGTCGGCTCACCGCCGTCGCCACCCTCTGCACTGTCGGGTTGGCGGTCACCGCGTGTAGCGGCACCATCAAGCCAGCGACCACCGCGTCCGGCACCGCGGCACCGGCCGCCGTCTCCGGGGGCACGCTGAACATGCTCGGGACCGGCGATGTGGACTACGTGGATCCCAACGTCAGCTACTACTCCATCAGCTATCTGGGCCTGCGCATGTGGACCCGTCAACTGTTCACCAACCCTGCCATCGCCGGCAAGACAACAACAGTGGTGCCGGACCTGGCCACTGTCCTGCCCACCACAGGCAACGGTGGGGTCAGCGCGGACGCCAAGACGTACACCATCAAGCTCAGACAGGGCGCAAAGTGGGACACCACCCCGGCCCGTCAGGTTACTGCCGCGGACGAGGTCCGTGGCGTCATGCGGACCTGCAACCCGGTCCAGCCCTTCGGTGGGATCCCGGACTTCAACGACCTCATCGTCGGGTACACGACATTCTGCAGCGGCTTCGCCAAGGTCGCCCACACCCCCGCAGCTCTTGCGGCGTACATGAACGCCACGCCCCTGCCCGGGGTCGTCGCCACCGACGCCTCCACGGTCACGTTCAAGCTGACGCACCCGGCGACGTACTTCACGGACATGTTGACGTTGGCCGCCTTCTCGCCCGCGCCGGTGGAGTTCAACCAGTACCTGCCGGCAAGTCCTGAGCTCGCGGCACACACGGTCTCCGACGGTCCGTACAAGATCGACACCTACGTCGCAACAAAGTCGATCAACTTCAGCCGCAACCCTGCGTGGACCGCCGCCAGCGACCCCGTCCGCAAGGCCTACGTCGACAAGATCGTGGTCAACGAGACGTCCACCCAGGACTCGGCGCAGCAGCAGCTAGAGACTGGCACGCCCAGTGCTGACATGGAATGGGACGCGTTCCCGCCGGCCTCACAGATCCCCGCCCTGATCGCCAAGGGGGACCCGAACCTCAACCTCGGTGTGACCGCATCCAGCAACCCCTACGTCGTTTTCAACACGGTCTCGCCGAACAACAACAAGGCCCTGGGCAACGTCAAGGTGCGACAGGCCCTGTCCTACGGGATCAACCGGGCCAACATCATCCAGGTCCTCGGCGGGCCGACGATCAACCCGCCGCTGACCCATGTGCTGCCGCCAAACATTGTGGGTGGCGAGACCAACTTCGACCTCTACCCGTACAACGTCACCAAGGCCAAGGCGATGTTGAGCGCGGCCGGGTTCCCCAACGGGTTGACCCTGAAGCTCCTCTACCGCAACTCATCCCAGGGCAGCACCAAGGCGTTCCAGACCATCCAGCAGGACCTGTCCAAGATCGGTGTCAAGGTCGTCGGCGTCCCTTCACCCGGTGCCGACTTCTACACGAAGTACCTGGAGGTTCCCACGGTTGCCCAACGCGGCGTCTGGGACCTCTCGCTCGCCGCCTGGGAGGCGGACTGGTATGGCAATGGGGCGCTGTCCTACTTCAACCCGCTGTTCTCCGGCAAGGCTGCCTTCCCGCCCACCGGCAGCAACTTCGGGTTCTACAACAGCGCGAGCGCCAACGCCGCCATCACCGCCGCGATCAACGCGCCCACTGTGGCCCAGGCAAAGAGCCTTTGGGCTGCGGCTGACAAGTCGGTCATGACGGATGCTGCGTTCTTGCCCCTCGCCAGCCCACTTCAGCCGAACTACCACGCATCCCAGGTCCACAACACGGTCTACGTCCCGGCGATCCAAAACTTCGACCCGACTAACGTCTGGATCGACAAGGCCAAGCAGGGCGGCTGATCTCAGCACATGGCACTTCTAGAGGTCCGTGACCTCCAGGTGTCGTTCGACACCCCCGACGGCGTGGTCCGCGCCGTTCGGGGGCTGTCGTTCGCCGTCGAGCGTGGCACCACCCTTGCGATCGTCGGTGAGTCCGGGTCAGGCAAGAGCGTTGCGACCCAGACAATCACCGGACTGACCCGTGGCGCTCGAATCTCCGGCTCGGCCGTGTTCGACGGGACCGAGCTGCTCGGGGCGGACATCCAGACGCTGCGCAAGGTCCGGGGAGCCCAGATCGGGATGATCTTCCAGGACCCGCTCTCCAGCCTGCATCCGTACTACACGGTGGGCTGGCAGATCGTGGAGATGATCCGGGCCCACGACCATTCGACATCAAAGGCCGCCGCACGCAAGCGGGCCGCCCATCTGCTGACCCTGGTGGGGATCCCACACGCCGAGTCACGGATCGACGACTACCCCCACCAGTTCTCCGGAGGGATGCGGCAGCGTGTCATGATCGCCATGGCCATGGCCCTCAACCCGGCCCTGCTCATCGCGGACGAGCCCACCACTGCGCTCGACGTGACGGTGCAAGCCCAGGTCCTCGGCGTCATGCGCACCCTGCAGGAGGAGTTCGGCACCGCGATCATCTTGATCACCCACGATCTCGGTGTGGTCGCCGAGATGTCCGATGAGGTCGTCGTGATGTATGCCGGAGTAGTCATGGAGCGGGCATCTCGCCGCACCCTCTTCTACCGCCACCATCACCCTTACACCGAGGGCCTGCTCGCCTCTCTTCCGGCGCGGACCAAAGCCGGCGAACGACTTACTCCCATCGCCGGAGTTCCACCAAGCCTGATCCGGCTGCCCAAGGGGTGTCCGTTCGCCCCGCGGTGCCGGTACGCGTTCGACAAGTGCCTGGCACAGACCCCACCGCTGGCCACGGTCTACGAGGACCAGAGCCACCAGTCCGCGTGCTGGCTGTCCGCAGACGAACCGGCACGCGAGAAACAGCGTGCCGAGTCCTACGCCGAGGCGGCGACCGGATGAGTGCCAGCGACGTCTCCGACTCTCCCGGGTCCGAACCCTCAAACCCAGAGGACGTCCTACGCGACGAACCACTGGTGAGGCTGGAAGGAGTGAGCAAGGCTTTCCCCGTGCAGTCCAGCAGCCTCTTCAAGCGTTCGCATGACTACGTACACGCGGTCGACGACGTCTCGTTGGAGGTCTACCCAGGCGAGACGCTCGGCCTGGTCGGCGAGACGGGCTGCGGTAAGTCCACCCTTGCCCGGTGTATCGCGCGGCTGTACGACCTCACCGCCGGCTCGATCACCTTTGATGGAAAAGACATCAGCAGCCTGTCTCGGCGAGGGATGCGCCCGCTCCGCAGGGAGATCCAGATGATCTTCCAGGACCCCTACGGCTCCCTCAACCCTCGTCGGCGAGTCGGCTCGATCATCGGCGACCCGTTCGTCATCCATGGCATCGACTCCCGCGCAGACCGCAAGAAGAAGGTCCAGGAGCTCATGGAGCTCGTCGGGCTCAACCCCGAGCACTACAACCGTTTTCCTGCGGAGTTCTCGGGCGGGCAACGTCAACGCATCGGCACCGCACGAGCCCTTGCACTGCGGCCACGGATGGTCATCTGCGACGAGCCTGTGTCGGCGCTGGACGTGTCCATCCAGGCCCAGATCATCAACATGCTCAAAGACCTGCAGAACGACTTCGGGCTGACGTACATCTTCATCTCGCACGACCTGTCGGTAGTCCGGCACGTCAGCAATCGCATCGCCGTCATGTATCTCGGTCGCATCGTCGAAGTGGCACCGTCGGACCAGATATTCGAAAAGACCCGCCACCCGTACACGCGTGCACTGCTCTCGGCCCTGCCGGTCGCCGACCCGGATACAGCCGACCGTCGCGAACGCATCGTCCTGGTCGGCGACATCCCCTCACCGACCAACCCACCCAGCGGTTGCCGGTTCCACACCCGCTGCCCCAAGGCGCGCGCAGACTGTGTCAAGATCGATCCAGTCCTCGCGCAGGTGTTCGACGACGGAGCCGAGCACCTTACCGCCTGCCTGCACCCTCTTGCGCTCGACGAGGACATGTCTTTGGCCAGACCACAGATCGAGGACTCCGAGATCCTGATGGCGCCCACCCCAGGGCAAGACACGAACACGGAGGGCACGCCATGAGCGTCGACCCGTCGGGTTTGGCCGAGGCAGTCGAGGCTGTCGACTACACCGGAGTCGTGCCTGATGCCGAAGCTGACAAGGCGATCGAGGGACGCGGCCCGTGGCTGCTCGCGTGGCAGCGACTCCGTCGCGATCGCGTCGCCATGATCTCGCTGGTCATCATCGTGCTCATCGTTCTCATGGCGATCTTCGCACCGCTTGCCACATGGATAACTGGTCACCCGCCCAACGAGCAGTACCGCCAGATCGGACTGACCCCCGATGGCCTGCCTAAAGGCCCCACCAGCCAGTTCTGGCTGGGCACGGACGATCTGGGTCGCGATATCTTCGTCCGAATCGCATACGGCGCGAGGGTCTCGCTGCTCGTCGGTGTGGTCGCCACGGGTATCGCGGTTGCGATCGGGGTCGTCGTCGGGCTCGCCGCCGGTTTCTTCGGCGGCATCGTGGACACCGTGCTGGCCCGCCTGGTCGACGTGATCCTCTGCGTTCCCTTCCTGCTGGTTGCCATCGCCCTGGTGTCGATCACCGGTCCCGGCCTGTCGATCACCATCCTGGTCATCGGGTTCTTCAGCTGGGCGTCCGTGGCCCGTATCGTGCGCGGCCAGGTGCTGTCCCTGCGAGAGCGTGAGTTCGTCGAGGCGGCAAGGTCGCTGGGCGCGAGCGACCGGCGGATCATGTTTGTGGACATCCTGCCCAATGTGCTGGCACCGGTCATCGTCTACTCGACGTTGCTCATCCCGGTGGTGATCGTCGTCGAGGCGACGTTGTCCTATCTCGGGCTCGGGCTTCCGCCGCCGACCGCGGACTGGGGCGGGATGATCAGCGACGGCCAGGCGTACTACACGACCTCGTGGTGGTTCCTCATCTTCCCCGGTGCGGCGCTGCTGATCACCACGTTGGCTTTCAACCTGTTCGGTGACGGCGTCCGAGACGCGTTCGACCCCCGCTCCGACCAGCTCCTCAAATAGTGCTCGGTCAGTTCCTCAATAGTGAAGGCGGTGCCCCATGCTGCGTTTCCTGATCCGGCGGACCGCCCAAGGCGTGATCGTCCTGTGGCTGATCACGATGTTCGTGTTCGCCCTCTTCTACGTCGTGCCCAGCAACGTGGCACGCACGCTTGCCGGTCGTCAGGCATCGGCGCAGACGGTGGCGCTGATCCAGCACCGCCTCGGCCTTGACCTGCCGCTGTGGCGGCAGTACCTCGGATTCGTGGGCCGCGCACTGCACGGCGACCTTGGCTTTGACTACTACCACCAGGTACCGGTCACCACGGTGATCGCCACCGCCTTGCCGATCACGCTCTCCCTCGTGCTGGGCGCGGCCGTCCTGTGGCTGGGTATCGGCGTCTTCAACGGGGTGCTGTCGGCAATCAGGCCACGCTCGTTCGTCGACCGTGCACTGACGGTGTTCTCGCTGTTCTTCTACTCGATGCCGTCGTTCCTGCTCGGCCTGCTGCTGCTGTACTTCTTCTACTTCCAGCTCACTCTGGCCGGCATCACACTCTTCCCCGCGGGCGGTTACGTGCCTCTCAGCCAGGGTGTCGGTCCCTGGCTGGACCACATGATCCTACCGTGGTTCACCCTTGCCCTCGTGTCCGCCGCCATCTACACCCGGCTGACCCGAGGCTCGATGCTCGACGTCCTAGGCGAGGACTACATCCGAACCGCGAGGTCCAAGGGGATAGCGGAGAGTCGTGTCATCGCACGGCACGGTCTGCGCAGTGCGCTGACCCCGGTGGTGACACAGTTCGGCATCGACCTCGGCGCACTGCTTGGCGGCGCAGTGGTCACCGAGACGGTCTTCAGCCTGCCTGGCCTCGGCAAGGCAGGGATCGACGCTCTCAACCAGCAGAACCAGCCGGTGATCATCGGGATCGTACTGCTGGCCTCGGCCGCCATCGTTGTGGCCAACATCGCCGTGGACTTCGTCTATGCCGTCCTCGACCCTCGGGTACGACTGCACTGACCGAAGGGGTGGTCTCCCAAACCCGCCGAGACCTGCCGAAGGCCCGGACCAACGTGGTCCGGGCCTTCGGCAGGTCACGTGCGTCAAGTAACGTCCGCGGCATCTCCCCTGGCATCCGCAGATGCCTGCAGGGTCGTGATCAGTTGCCGGTGAGCTTCTCACGCAGAGCGGCGAGCGCCTCATCCGAAGCAAGCGTGCCCTCAGCCGGGGCTGAGTCCGCGGATGACGACGAGGGCGAGGAACCGTTCGACTCGGAGGACGACGGGCCGTTAGAGGAGTAGCTTGTCGGCTTCTCCGGGTTGGCTGCGGCCTCGGCGTCGGCCTTGATGGCCTCCTCGACCTGGATCTTGTGCGCCTCCCAGCGAGCGTGAGCCTGGGCGTACTGCTTCTCCCACTTCTCGCGCTGCTCCTC
>Ga0208587_1000761_pt1 | contig 17727 bp, 18 predicted proteins | sample NGESurdeep092012_7_FD_184472 | JGI IMG/M metagenome (GOLD analysis project Ga0208587, IMG submission 184472) | Arctic peat soil microbial communities from Barrow, Alaska - NGEE Surface sample 210 deep-092012 (SPAdes) | ecosystem: Environmental > Terrestrial > Soil > Wetlands > Peat ...
CGATCAACGCGGATAACACAAAATTCTTATCTGCGTTGATCGGCGTTCATCGGCGGCCATTTGTTTTCCCTGCCACAGTTTTCACCCCAGCACGCGCTCCACGTCGCGTCCGTACCACCACACCGAGACCGCCCACGCCGCCACGGCGGGCGCCAGGAACCACGTGCTGGTTAAAGCGATGCCCGAGGCCGTCATGGTCAGGGCCACCAACTGAATCGCCCCGTTGCCGAGCGCGCCGCCGGTAGAGAAGCGCCAGCGCGTTTGCGGCCGCGGACGCTCTACCGCCGGCGCGTGCCCCACGGCCAGCGCCACCAGCGCCGCACCGATTCCGGGCAGCACGGCCAGCGGCAGGGTCAACAGGATCACCACCGCCAGAAACGCCACGTCCTTGGCCAGCAGCAGTTGCCATCCGCGCACCGGCAGCAAGCGGTAGCGCGAGAGCCCGCCTTCGCCATCCAGCCCGAACAGACACTGCGCGTAGCTCGACATGGCCCCTACCACCAGCACCGTCATCGCCATGAACGCCTCGGGCGGCAAGCCGGACGCGAAGATGCGATAGGCCAGCACCGCCGCGCTCAGAATCAGCGCGCAGTAAAAATCCAGGGTGGTGAGGATCTCGCGCAGATTCTTGCGCACCAGTTGATTCAGCGGCCCGGGAAATTGCGGCACGCGCCGCCACATGCCGTTGCCGCTCGGCAAGGGCACGGCCGAAATCAGGAACACCCCGGCGAACAGCCCGGCGATCGCCGCCCACATGCCTACCGTCAGGATGCGCCCGGCGCCCCACACCGCGAGAGCAGCGAGCCCCCACGTCAATGGGTTGATCCACGGACTGGCCAGGCGCAGAATCCAGCGCTCGCGCCGGTCCAGCGGCCACAGCGCCAGGCGCGAAGGCGGAATCTTGCGCAGCGGGTCGGTGCTCAGCGGAAACAACACCACCAGCCCGAAGATCAGGTACACGAAGGTTCCCGACTTACCCAATAGAAACGCCGTGATCAGGAAGAAATTATTGCCCGCCAGCGATTGGAATGCGGTCCAGTCCCGGCGGTAGGCGAGCGCCAGCGCCCTTAAAATCGCGACGGGCCGAGCCATGCCAACTCCTCGACGACGGGCGTCTCCACCAGGTCGAAATAGTGGTCCTCGAGCGATTGCGGCAATTCGCCGACCGCGGAATCCCACACTTTGCTCCCTTTGCGGATCATCACGATCTGGTGCGCGATGCGTTCCACCATGGAGAGAATATGCGAGGTGAGGAAGACCGTCACGCCGTGGCGCGCCACGGATTCGAGGAGGTCGCGCATGATCTTCGCGGTCACCGGGTCGATGGCCTCGAAGGGTTCGTCCAGGAACAGCACCTGGGGATTGGGCAGCAGGGCCATGGCGAACGCGGTCTTCTTGCGCATGCCGTGGGAGCAGGCAGCCGCGAAGGTGCGCCGCCCGTGCTCCAGGCTGAGCGCGTGGAGCAGTTGCGTCGTGCGGGCGCGCGTCTCCTGCCGGGGCACGCCGTAAATGTCGCCGGTGAGCAGCAGGTGCTCTTCCACGGTGAGATCGTCGAACAACCCGAGGTCCTCCGGCAGCACTCCGATGCGCCGCTTCAACTCCAGCGGATTGGCGGCGGCATTCAGGCCGCACACCGTGACCTCGCCAGAGGTAGGCGCCAACAGGCCGGTCATCATTTTTACGGTGGTGGATTTCCCGGCCCCGTTGGGCCCGAGGAACGCGCAGATCGCGCCGGCGGCCACTTCCAGGTTGAGCCCGTTGACCGCGGTGAATTCCCCGAAGCGGCGCGTCAGATTACGGCAAGAGATCATATCTACTATTGTGACGGCTGCGGTAACAAAACGCGACGCCGGGATAGTACGCTGAAAGCAGATGCCTAAGAACCCCGACGCAAACGCCGCCAACGATCAGGAGACGCGCCGCCGCCTGTGCGACGACGTGATCGCAGGCCTGGAACGCTGGCACACCGATTCCGACAAGCGTCGCGCCAAGCGCTACTACTTTGAAACGTCGGCCAAGATTGAGGCCGACGAGAGCGAAATCAACGGATTTCTCCAGTGGTACGTCCACGATTTCCGCGATGCCGCCACCGGCCGCACCCTGATGGAGCACCATCTCGAAACCCACGGCGCCCAACTCACGCCCCGCGAGCGCGAAATTCTCCAGGCCCTGCGCGATTCGTATCCCGGCGTGTTCGAGACCGAAGCCGTCGAAGAGGGGCGCGGCATACACTTGCGCGACCTCGCCACGGGCGACACCATCTTCGTGCACGACATCACGGCGTCGCGCGAGCTGGTCCGCGGGGATTGCATCCTCAGCCGGATCGAGGATCTCGATGGCAAGTTGAGGTTCGTTTCCGATGGTTTCAGCCTGCCGCCGGCGGTGCGCGACGAGTTCCTGAAACTCATCGACAAGGAGGCCCGCGCCCTCGGCCAAACCCGGGTGGAATACGTGCGCCGCAGCGGCAACCGGCTCTATCGTAAGATCCGCAACCTCAGCGACAAGTGGCTGCAGAAGCTCCAGGTGGTCAATCGCGAAGGCGACGCCGTCGAGTTTTGCCGCGCGGATTACAGCGTGCTGGACGAGGCCGCCCTGCTGGGCAAACTGCGCTTGCTGGCGGAACTGATGGAGGAGCCGGGCAAGCCGGGCGAAGCCCACTTCGCGTGGCTCGAAACCGCCATCGAGGGCCCGCGCGCCGTCTACGGCCATGTACAGATCGGCGGCGGGCACCTGCGTCTCGAAGCGCAATCCCGCACGCGCCTGCAACTGGGCCGCGGATTGCTCGAAGCCCACGCCGGACGCCTGCTGAAACACCAGGACGATGCGTACCAGTCGCTCGACGAAATCAAGCGGCAGATGGCCGCTTCCGGCGAACCGGTAAAGCGCGACAAGCCGATCCCGGCGGAACTCGAACGCGAGTTGATACTCCAGATGAAGGCGAATCACTACGCCAGGTGGCCCGACGACCCGCTCCCCGCGTTGGGCGGCAAAACCGCGCGCCAGGCGGTGAAAACCCAGTCCGGCCGGAAAGCCGTGCTGGACCTGATTCGCGACATGGAACACCACGAGGCTCGGGGAGCCAAGGAGGGCGATCTCGCCTTCGATTTCACCCCGCTGCGCAAAACTCTGGGGCTGGAAGGGGAGTGATCCTTGTGGGACAGGCCTCCTGGCCTGTCATCTGGCTCAATTTCCTGTCACAATTTCGGAGTGGACGTCGTATTAACGGTTGTGCAGCCCGAGGAAATCGCGCTCAACCCGACCGAAGCCGGGGCCGTCGGCGACAGCCGTATCGCCGCCTCGGTGGAAGCGCTGTTCCGGGAGCACTACGGCCGCATTGCCGGGATGCTCACCCGGCTGACCGGCGACCGCGCCCACGCGGAGGAAATCGCCTCGGACGTATTCCACAAATTGTCCCAGCGGCCGGCGCTGCTGGATAGCCGCGAAGATCTCACCGCCTGGATCTATCGCGTGGCCACCAATGCCGGTTGCGACGCGCTGCGCACGAATTCGCGGCGGCGCAAGCGGGAAGAGGCGGCGGGATTGGAAGGGATACACTCCGCGGCGGCGCCCAGCGCTCTGGACGCCATGCTCGCCGAGGAACGCCGCGGACGCGTGCGCGCCGTGCTGGGCGCGCTCAAACCGCGCGAAGCCCAGTTGCTGCTGTTGCGCGCGAGCGGCCTGGCGTATCGGGAAATCGCCGCCACGCTCGGCATCGAACCCGCCTCGGTCGGGACCATGTTGGCGCGGGCGGAAGCGGAATTTGAGCGCAGGTTCCGCGCACGTTACGGAGAACACGTATGACGCAATGTTGGCCGGAAGGCGCACTCCGGGCCTACCTCGATGGCGAACTGCCCGCCGAAGATATGCAGCGGGTGGCGGCGCATCTGGGGGATTGCACGGTTTGTGACGGTCTTTGCAGGGAGCTGGCCGCCCGGGCGGCCCACGTTTCGGCCCTAATGGAACTGCTCCCCGAGTGGGGTGCGGCCATGCCGCGCGCGGCGATCCCGGCCGGTCGGCGGGCGAATTGGATCGCGATCGCGGTGGTGCTGGCCGCGGGCCTGGCGCTCGCCGCTTACCTGCTGCCGGACCGCCATCCGCGGGCAGCGGTCGTACTCCCCGCGCCTGCACCGGCACCCGCGCCCCCTCCCGTGGCGGTCACCGTGGCGGAAATGACTCCGGCGCCGGCCGAGCAACCCGCTCAGCGCCGCCCGCGCCGCGTGCGCCCGACCGCTCCGGAGCCGGCCTATTTCGTAGCTCTCGACGACGAACCTTTTGAGTCGGGAGTCATCATGCGGGTGGGCGTGAAACCCGGCAACGCACAGGCAGATATCGTTTTTGGACCCGACGGCCGCGCTCACGCGTTCCGCCTGGTGAACGCAACGCAACGCAATTTCTAAAGGAGAACACTCATGAACAGACTGGTACACATTGCCGTAGCAGGCACGCTGTTGGTTTTCGGTGCGGCAGCACAGGACGCGGAAAGAACTGCCAAACTGAAGGCCGAACTCGAAGCCAACGTCGTGCAGATGAAGATGGTCGGCGCCGTCAAAGGCACGACCGTCAAGGGCGCTCCCTACTCAGCCGAGGAGGTCAACGAAACCAACCAGATGCTGGCCGACGGCACGCGCATCCACCGCGAAAACAGAGCCACCGTGTATCGCGACAGCGAGGGCCGCACGCGCCGCGAAACCCCCGACAGCATCACCATCACCGACCCCGTGGCCAACGTCACCTACATGCTCAACCCCAAGACCATGACCGGCCAAAAGCTCACCATGGCCCCGGGCAGCTACAGCTTTATGCGCAGTGGCGCCATGGGCGCTGCCATAAGCGGCGACAGTACTTCAACCTTCTCCATCCACAGCAGCGGGGACGGTCCGGCCACCATAACCTTCAACGGCGTGCCGTTGGATGAAAAAGCTGTCGCGGAAGCCATGGCCAAGGCAAAGACGAACGGGTCCACCCAGACCCTTAGCGTTGGTATCGGCGCCGGGACCGGCAGCGGTGGCGGTGTCGGCAGCACCGCAACGGCAGGCAGCGGCGGCGTGATGACGGCCGCTCCCACCAGAGTGATGCTCAAGAGGAACGCCGGCGAATCGCTCGGCAAGCAGATGGTCGAAGGCGTCAACGCCGAAGGCACGCGCAATGTTACCACCCTGGACGCCGGCGCCATCGGCAATGATCGCCCGATTCAGGTCTCCACCGAATCCTGGTACTCCGCCGAACTCCAGATGAATGTCATGACCAAGCACAGCGACCCGCGGACCGGCGACGAAAGCTTCCGCCTGACCAACATCAACCGTAGCGAGCCGGCCGCATACCTCTTCCAGGCCCCCACCGGTTACCAGATCAACGAACGCAAGTAAGCCTGCTCTGTACAGCCCGAGGTGGGACAGACGATCGCCTTTTCGTTGCTCGCGCGGTCGAAATCCGCCGTGGTTTCGCTCGCGGGCGCGTGTGGCAGCAGGTCGCGGTAATTCGACCTTCGTCCGTCCCCGGATCACGCCCCCGCCGCCCCCGCCGTATATGCACTTGACGACATAGTTATTATAGTGCATACTTAGAAGGTGAAGTGGGAAGTTGATCTACATGATGATTTCGTCCCCGAGTACCGCGACCTGCACAAGGACGTGCAGGACGAGCTGTTGGCCCGCATCGAACTGCTTGAACAGTTCGGCCCACAGCTAGGGAGGCCCCGCGCGGATACCCTCAACGACTCACGTCACGCAAACATCAAGGAATTAAGGTTTGATGCCGCTGACGGTGTCTGGCGTGTGGCCTTCGCTTTCGACCCAAACCGCAAGGCAATTCTTCTGGTAGCCGGAGACAAGTCGGGCGTCAGCGAAAAGCGGTTTTACCGCCAATTGATCGACAAGGCCGATGCGCGTTTTGACGCTCATCTGGCCAAGATCAAAAGGCAGAAGCAAAAGGAAAGGAAGTAACGGCCATGACAAACCTCGAACGGATAAGGAAGGAACTAAGCCCTGCCCGTCGCAAAAAGGTGGAGGCCCGCGCAGCTCAGCTCATCGCCGAGGAAATGACGTTGCAGGAACTCCGGCGGGCGCGCAAGCTCACGCAGGTCCGCATGGCCAAGAAACTCGGCATCGGGCAGGACGGCGTTTCCAAGCTCGAAAAACGCGCCGATCTGATGATTTCCACTCTTCGGAAGACGGTTGAAGCCATGGGCGGAAGCCTTTCTCTGGTGGCTGAATTCCCCGATCGTGAGCCGGTTGTTTTATCCGGCATTGCCGAAGAGTAGCATCGGAGCCGCGACCGTTAGGCAGCATTTGCCGACGAGCCCTTACGCCACTTCCACCGGGGCCAGGTGGAGCGCTTCCAGCAGGCCCTTCCACTTGCGCATCACCAGCTCCAGCAGATTCAGCGCGAGCGCCAGAGCCAGCAGGCCTGGCCACAACTCCATGTTGGCCGGAATGCTCCGCCCCGCGGAGTCGAACGCGTCGGCGGCCGTCACCCCGAAGCGTCCGCCGGTGGACGCCGCGATCTGGCGCAACAGCGCCAGGTTGTTGCCGTACTCCTGCATCTCCTCTTCCTGACGGTAGAAGCCCACCTCGGGGAAGGCGCGCGAATCCACCAGGGGACGCACCCGGAAGAGTCCCTGATTCTGCCCGATCCCCAAGCGCCCGCGATAGTGGCCGGCCGCCACCTTGCCCATCTTCAGCGGTGCATGGAACCCGTCCGGACCGAGCACGAAAATATCCGGCGTCCTGGCCGGCTCCTCGACATTGCGCGAGAGCCGGTAATCCACCACCAGTTCGTCGCTCGCGCGGTCGAAATCCGCCGTGGTTTCGCTCGCGGGCGCGTGTGGCAGCAGGTCGCGGAAAATGTTGGCCCACAGCTTGTCGAAGCCCGGCCATGACACCCAGTTGGCGGCCCAGCGGTTCTTGGCGTCGCTGGTGAACACCGCCGCGCGGCCCAGCCCGTACTGCCAACGCACCAGCAGCGGATCCTCGCGGTCGGCCATCAGGATGGTGTCCGATGTGGGCCGCGATAGAAAGCGCACGTAGCCTTTCAACTGCGGCGCGCTCTCCATCCCCACGCCATCCAGGATCTCCGCCTGCTTGATCACCTTCGGCGTGATCGCCTTCTCCACGGCCGTCACGCCGGTGTGCTCTTCCACGTCGCGCAGCAGGATCTGTTCCAGGCCGGAGGGGTCGTTCAGGAAGTACGATTTGCCGTCCGCGTTGACCGCCACCTTCTCCAGAAACGCGCGGTTCACATCCTGGCCCAGCCCGACGGTGGAGATGGTCACATGACTCGCCAGCGCCTCCTTGGTGAGGGTCATGCTGTCGCCCTCTTCGGAAATGCCGTCGGTGAGGAGCACGATGTGCTTGTACATGGCCGGCTGCGGCAGGATGCGCTGGTACGCCTCGGTGAGCGCCGGGGCGATCTGCGTGCCGCCATCCGGCGTAATGCCGCCGATCAGCTTCTTGATGGTGCCGCGATCCTCCGCCTTGCGGATGGGCACCGCCCACTGGAACGAATTATCGAAGATCAGCACGCCCACCGAATCGATGGGCCGCAGATTCTCCACCACACCGATGGCCGCCAGGCGCGCCAGTTCGATCTTGCGCCCTTCCATGGACGAGGATTTATCGATGATCAGCACCACCGCCGTACCTTCGGGCGAGCGCGGCGGCGCCAGTTTGGCGGGCAAGGTGCGCTCCAGCGCGTCCTCCGGCTTGCCCTTCTTGTCCACGTAGATATTGTGCTCGCCCGAGATCCAGACCAATCCGCCGCCCTTCTTGACGTAGTCTTCGAGCGATGCCTTGGCGGAGGCCGGTATCGATTCCATGTCCCAGTTGTTGATCGCCACCAGTTGAAAATCGTCGATCTTGGGCGGCACGCCGCCGGGCGCCTGTTGCACTTCGAACTGGTTGGCGTGCAGCACGCGGATGATGTGTTCCTCGCTCGGGGCCGGGTCGCGCGAGACCAGCAGCACGCGCGGGCTGCGCAGCGTAACCGAATCCTCGAAGCGCGCCTCGCCCAGATCGCCGGCCGCGATCTTACCGGCCATCGCGACCGCGCCTACCGAGTTGACGCTGGCCTGTAGGCGCAGATGATTCACCCCGGCGGCCAAGTCCACTTCGCTAGAGCCGATCGTCTTGCCTTCGGCCGTCAACTCCACGCGGGCGTGGGCCGCGCCCGGGGCCTCCACCGCGACATCGATGGGGAAGCGCTCGCCAGAGAACACCTGCCCCGGAATGGTGACGCTCTCGAGGCGCAGTCCGGGCTTGGGACGTCCGGCCAGGGCCACGGTATCGATGGGCAGGCCCAACTGCCGGGCCTGCCAGATGGCGCGCGCCACAGAGCCCAGATTCTCGTTGCCATCGGAGAGCAGCAGCAAGCGCGGCACCATGCCCGCGGGCAGCGCGGCCGCGCCGTCGCGGATGGCGTTCTCCAGATCCGTCCCGCGCCCCGCCGCGCCAGCGGTGTGGCGCAGTTGCCAGCCGTCCTTGGCCTTCTCTTCGGGTGAGACCAGGCGCGTGCCGCGCGCGAAAGGGATAATGCGCGTCCAGTGCCGCTCGGCCCCCCGTTCCACCTGGTTGGCGATGGCCGATTCCCGCGCCAGGTCCTCCGGCGACACGCTGGCCGACGTGTCCGCCAGCACCGCCACCGCGACCTTGGTCTGGTACACCACCACCCGCGGACCGCTGAGCGCGAGCACGATGCAAACGAATGCCGCCGCCTTGAGCCCGAGGGCCAGGCGCCGCGCCGTCTCGCGCCACTCCCAAGCCGCCCAGCCCAGCGGCAGCAAAAGCGCCAGCAAAGCCCACGGGTGATCGAAGGTCATCGCACCCTCGAAAATGTGTCTTCAACGCAGAGACGCAGAGAACGCAGAGATAAGCGCAGAGAAGCAAGAAGGTGATCGACGGAAGGCTTAGGGTTCACCCCTTCCCCCGTGTGCGCGAAATTCTCGACCAATGTTGGCGCGGCATCCGCGATGTGCTGAGTTCTCAGGCTTTGATTTGCCTGGTTTTCTCTGCGCTTATCTCTGCGTTCTCTGCGTCTCTGCGTTGAAAGGACATGCCCGTCTGGTTCCGACTTCACCGAGTTAGAGTACACCCTCGCCAGCCTCATGTCCGCACCCCCGTAGCCGCCGCGCGAATGGGCACCGGTTTCGCGCGCATCATGCCGCGCCGGAAGCGGCCGTATAGCACCCACTCGGCGAGCAGCCCGAGGCCGCCCGCCACCGCCAGCCACGGCCATAAATCCGTCGACGATTCCGGAATCAGGGTAAAGCGCGGCACCCCAAGGTGCGCGTCGGCGGGAGGCGTCCACTTCGACTCCCACAACTCCGGCAGGGTCAGCGAGTAGAGGTACTCGCGGTCGCCGGCCACTACCTTAACACCGCCCGGCGCGCCGGAAAAGAAATTCAGCGTGCGCTCGCGCATGGTGAACGGCACGGCCGACCCGTCGTCCGCCGTCACTTTCACATCCGCCGCGGCGGTATCCTGGTCCATCACCAGTTTGACCGCGCCCACGCTGCCGCCGGAGATCTCGTAGCGCCGGAAAATCTCGGGCGCAATCCAGCGCAACAGGTTGGCGAACAACAGCGGGGTGGCCAGTTCGTAGCGCATTCCGGTGAGCACGGGGTGGAAGCCCAGCACTACGATCTTGGGCTTGCCGGGCCGCGCCACAATCACCGGCCCGGCCGCCACTTCGCCGATCCGCCCGTCGCTCGGGGCCACCTCGAAAACCTTGGCCCGGTCCAGTTTGAAATCCCTGGTGTGCAGCCCCGCCGCGCCCGGATGCTCCGAGTCCCAGGCGGTAAACGCCGCCTGCTCCACCGTGGTGCGCACCGGAATCGGCGAACCCATGGCCGGCGGATCGATCCAGAGGGAATCCGCCCGCGGCCGTTCGGGAGGAATGAAGCGGTCCAGAATCACCAGTCCGGTGTCGTTGGCGCGGTAGTCTTCGGGGCGCCGGTAGACCGCGGCGACGCGCGGCATGGCGGCGAGCACCGGGCGCAGCAGTTCCGGCTGGGACGAGTAGACAATCACCGGCAACGTGGGCTGCGGCGGCAGTTCCAGTTCGGCATGGTCGTCGTTGGGGAAGCTGTCATGCGGGGAAAGGTGGACGCCCAGCATGCCGGCGGCGCTGGTCCGATATTCGAACGACGCTTCCGATTCCGCTCCCGCCGCCAGCGTCAGAGGGCGCGACCCCGCCGCCATCCGGCCCGCCGTCCCCGGAGGTCCGAAATCGAGCGACAGGGTCACGGTGTGCGGCCGGGCGCCGTAATTGCGGACGGCCACGTAGATCTCCCAGAGCTCCGAGTCGGCCCCGCTGCGCCGCATGCCGATCTTGCGCAGCCCGACGTTCTCGACGTTATCGGGAATCGAGATCACGCGGAGATTGCGCGGCAGCGCCGTAGTCCCGGGATCGCGGGGCGCGGTCCGCCCCGGCCCGATGAACGCGATTTCGCCGGCGCGATGGCCGTCCTGCCCCTGAACATGGCGCGCGAACACCAGGGCCTGGTCGAGGTTGAGCGCCGTGGCGCCGGCCTCGGAAGCGGTGATGGCCCGCTCGATTTTCTGGTGGTCCACTTCGAAGGCGGTGGCCGGCGTGGCCATACCGTCGGCGCGCACCAGCATGACGCGGTCGCGCACGGGCAGGGCCTTGAGATATTGCCGGGCCCGGTCGCGCGCCACGTCCATCAGGGTGCGATTCCCGGAGCGCCCCGCCATCCAGGCCGAAGTATCCAGCACGATCACGTGATCGCGCCCCGCCTGCGCGGGCGTGCCCAGGCGCAGTTGACCGATGGCCAAAAGCAGGAGCGCCATGCTGGCCAGTTGCAGAAGCAGAGACCAGGGCTGCTGCACCCGCCGCCGGCGCGCCGCCACCGCCGGTTGTTCCGCCGCGATCCAAAAGCGCAAGGTGGAGACTACCAGCTTTCGGCGCGAGCGGTCGAGCAGATAGAGCGCCACCGATATGGCGGAAACGGCGCCGAACACGGCGAGGAATTGGAGGAAGGAGAGGTTCAGGAAATACACGGCGCCTCCACTCTAAACGGCAAGATTGGGAGCAAACGAGAGAACGGATTCAACGCAGAGACGCAGAGAACGCAGAGGAAGACGCAGAGAAAACATAAGACAGGTTCGATGTTAGTGGCGCGTGCGTGAGACGGGCTTGTTTCTTGGTCTTCTCTGCGCTTATCTCTGCGTTCTCTGCGTCTCTGCGTTGAAAAGTATGCCGCGATTGTCACGCGATGCCTCGCACGCGGATCAGGTCTCCGAAGATGACGCTTTCCAGGGATTGCGAGGTGGCGACCCCGGCATAGCGGCCGCGGCTGCGCATCGCCATGGTCTGTAAGCCGGCCGAGTATTCATCGAAGGCGCGCGTGTAGCGCCGGCGCGCGTCATCGTCGAAATCCAGTTTCATGCCGGCCCCGGTCTCGGCGTCGCGCAGCTCCAGTTCGCCGGTCCACGGCGGCACGCGGTCTTCATCCGCCCAGATTTGCAGGAGCATCAGTTCGTGGCCGTAATCGGTGAGATATTGCAGCGCTTTTTCGCAACTCCGGTCATCCAGGAAATCCGAGATGACGATCACGAGGCCCCGCTGCGAATAGGCCCCGATGAATTCCTTCACCGAGGCGAGGTAATCCGTGGCGCCGGACGCCTGGAAAGCGGCAAGGCCGTTCATGACTGAAAAAAAGCGGTGCCGGCCGCCGGTGGAAATCACACGCTGCATCAAGCGGTTGGCGAAGCCCTGGATCTCGATGGTGTCGAGGCGAACCAGGCCCACGTAGCACAGCGCCCCCGCCAGCTTCCGTGCGTAATCGAACTTGAGTCCGCCGTGCGCCAGCATGGAGGCGCTGGTATCGAGCAGCAATCGCACCGGCACGCGCGGCTCCACCTGGAACATCTTCAGGAACAGCTTCTCCAGGCGCATGTAAGCGCGCCAGTTGACGGCACGCAAATCGTCGCCGTGGTGGAAGTTGCGATGGTCGAGGAACTCCTGGCCGGAACCCGGAAAGCGCGACCTGTTGTGGCCGCCCACCAGTCCCGCGAAGGACCTTTGCCAGTGAATGGTGAGGCGTTCGAGCTTCTCAAGAAACTCCCGGTCAAGCAGCGGAGCGGAGGCCATACGTCACCTACGCCGCGAAAGTCTGGGCGCTGACTCCCTTGAGGATGGCCTGCAGAATGGTTTCCGGCGTCTGCCCGTCGGCGTGGGCGTCGAAGTTCAGAATGATGCGGTGGCGCAGCACCGCCCCCGCCACGTGCAGAATGTCATCCACCGCGAGGTGAAACCGCCCGCGCATCAGCGCGTGCACGCGTCCGCACTCCACCAGGGCCTGCGCGCCGCGCGGCGAGCTGCCGTAGCGGACGTATTTGCGCGCCATCTCGTGCGATTCCTTATGGTCGTTCTGTGTGGCCATCACCAGGTGGATCGCGAAGTCGCGTACGTGGGGAGCCACCAGCACCTGGCGGCACACCTGGCGCACCTGGTGAATCTCGTCGCGATCCATCACCGGCACCGGCACTTCCTCTTGGCGCGCAATGGTGCGTTCCACGATGCGGCTCAACTCGTCGCGGCTCGGGTAGGTCACCAGTATCTTCATCAGGAAGCGGTCGAGCTGCGCCTCGGGCAGGGGATACGTGCCTTCCATTTCGATCGGATTCTGTGTGGCCATCACCAGAAACGGCGCTTCTAGCTCGTGGGTGGTGGTGCCAGAGGTCACGGTGCGCTCCTGCATGGCCTCCAGCAGGGCGGATTGCGTCTTGGGCGTGGCGCGATTGATTTCGTCGGCCAGCACCAGGTTGGCGAAGACGGGGCCGTATTGAAACCGCAGCGTCTTGCCGCCGCGTTCGTCGCTCTCCATGATCATGCTGCCCACGATGTCGGCGGGCATCAGGTCCGGCGTGAACTGAATGCGCGAGTATTTGAGCTGGAGCGTGCGCGCGAGGGTGCGCAGCAACGTGGTCTTGCCGAGCCCCGGAACCCCCTCCAACAGCACATGGCCGCCGGAGAGCAGACAAATCAGCACGCCTTCGACCACGTCGTCCTGGCCTACGATGATTTTGGCGATTTCCCGGCGGACGGCGTTCAACCGGTCAACAGCATTCTGCAGAGTCGCTTCAGATCCCACGTTTTTCATTGTAGAGCAGCAGACGGCCCATCACGGAATCGGTCAGGCGGGAAATCGGGGGAATTCAAAGATTTCGATGCCGCGAGGCGTTACGCTTCCATCTGAAGGTGGCTCGACTCGCCCATCTGGCCGACCAGTACGCTCAACACCGAAGCCATCTCAGACAGCGCCTTGCGGGATTGTTGCGGCGCCACGGTCCGCGTCAGGCGCGACCAGAGGCGCATCAGTTTGTAGTCGAGCACCAGCAGCTTGTTCTCGATCGATGCCAGTTCCAGATCGGCGGCGTGCTCGATGAGGTAGGTGAGCACGTAGTAGTCGCGTTCCAGGGCGCGCTCCAGGGGAGCCAGATCGGCTTCGGTTTTCAGACGTTCCAGCACGGAAAAGGCACTGAAACGCTCGTCGGCGACGGTGGGCATTTCGGCACGCTGCTGCGCGCTGCGCAGCAATATCACGCAGCTATAGCGCAACCAGTAAACAAACAAAACCACCGAAATTGCAATGATGAAAACGCTGGTAACCATTTCAATCCGTTTTGTTAATGTTACGCCGGTACTAGTCCGACCATGACGAGTCTAACATTTGTATTTGCCGCGTGCAACACATTTAACTGTTAATTTATCTCGTATGTCGCTTTTTCCTAAGCGGTTGAGGCTGGTACTCCATTTGGGGGGTACCAGGGAATGAAGGGGCGGCAGATCTATGTTTTTCTTTTCGTTCCCCCGCGGCATCCAAACAAACCAAGCCCGGCCAATAGATAGCGATAAAGGACGATACCCCGGCGCCGAAACGCGGATCCGGTGGGGTTCGGCCAGCGTCAGCAGCTCAAAAACGCCGCGATAGTCGGCGTCGGCGTGAAAAAATGGCGGCTGGCCGGCGGGGTCATCCTCCACCACCGCCCAGGGAATCGGCTGGTGGGTCACGGCGTCACGCACCGTGCCCGAGACCCGCCACGCCGGCGCGGTGCGATCCGCCACCCGTTCGGCGCTGAAGCGGACAGCCGAACCGGCCCACCAGAAGGCGAAGAACACACACCCGAACAGCAATGCGAATACGATGGCCAGGCGCAGCGCCGGGCGAATCCACATCCCACCAGATTCCAACTCGCCGGATTCCGCCTCATCCCGCGACTCGCGGTAACGCCTAAATACCGGCCAGAGCCCGCGCCACATCCTGCCCAGGGTACGCATAATCCTGCAATTGTCCGGTGAGATAACTCTCGTACGAACTCAGGTCGAAATGACCGTGCCCGCTAAGGCCGAACAGGATCACGCGCGCCCGCCCTTCCTCGCGGGCGAGCAGCGCTTCGTCCACCGCGGCGCGGATGGCGTGCGCCGCTTCCGGCGCCGGCAGAATTCCCTCGGTGCGCGCGAAAGCGACGGCGGCTTCGAAGACCGGCAGTTGGGAATAGGATTTGGCCTCGATCTGGCCGAGTTTGAGCAGATGACTGAGCAGCGGCGACGCGCCGTGATAGCGCAGTCCGCCGGCATGAATTCCGGGCGGCACAAAATCGTGGCCCAGGGTGTACATCTTGATCAGCGGCGTCAGTTTGGCGGTATCGCCGTAGTCGTAGGCCAGGGTTCCCTTGGTCAGGCTGGGACAGGCGGACGGCTCCACGGCGACAAGGCGGGGGCCTTTGCCCGCCAGCCGATCCAGTACGTAGGGCAGGGCGAGCCCGCCGAAATTGCTGCCGCCGCCGAAGCAGCCGATCACCACCTCGGGTTCCTCGCCCGCCTGCGCCATCTGCAGCTTGGCTTCCTGCCCGATCACGGTCTGGTGCAGCATCACGTGATTCAGCACGCTGCCGAGGGCGTAATTGGTGTCATCGTGGGTGGCCGCATCCTCCACCGCCTCGCTGATGGCAATCCCCAGACTGCCCGGCGAATCGGGTGTCGCCGCCAGCACGCCGCGGCCGGCGTGGGTGTGCTCGCTCGGGCTGGGAAAGACTTCGGCGCCCCAAGTGTTCATCATCATGCGGCGGTACGGCTTCTGGTCGTAACTGACGCGCACCATGTACACCGTGCATTCCAGCCCGAAAAGCTGGCATGCCAGGGACAGCGCGCTGCCCCACTGGCCGGCCCCGGTTTCGGTGGCCAGCCGCTTGATGCCGGCGCGCTTGTTGTAGTACGCTTGCGGCACCGCGGTGTTCGGCTTGTGGCTGCCGGCGGGACTGGTGCCTTCGTACTTGTAATAGATATGCGCCGGCGTATCCAGCAGCTTCTCCAGGCGGCGCGCGCGATACAGGGGCGTGGCCCGCCACAGGCGATAGATATCCATGACTTCGCCCGGGATATCGATCAGGGGTTTGGGCGAGAACTCCTGCTCGATCAATTCCATCGGAAAGAGCGGCAGCAGATCTTGCGGCGTCAACGGCGCGCGCGTGCCGGGATGAAGTGGCGGGTCCATGGGTTCCGGCAACGACGGCAGAACATTGACCCAGACAGAGGGAATCTGGCTATCGGCCAGCAGGAATTTAGAATGCTCAGACATGGGAGAGACCACTATAACAGAACGTCCCGCGGGGGAGGTGAGAAGGGTCCGCGTCGGGGTCTGGGGCGGAGCCACTCGCCGTGGATGAACTCCTCGACGAAGAGGCAGGCTTCGGGGGAGGTGGGATGGTGGCGCGGTAGTACTCGTCGATGAGTTGCTCGAGGTCGGCGGTCTTCCCGGTGCGGAGGACGAGGGATTTGGCGTGGATGCCGGTTTTGAGGCTGTTCATGCGGGATACGGCCTTGCCCGTGACAGAGGTGGAGCCATGTACTGCGGAACTTCAGGTGCTATAGGGACGAGACAAGGATTCAGATCGGGAATTTGACCGCCCTCATCGGGAAGAATGATGTCGGCAAGTCGACGATTCTTGAAGCGATCGAGACCGTATAACCGACAGGCGCACCGTACTGCTTTAGATCGGAGAAGCCGTTGTCTTCGAGTAGCGCAATGATCCGCTTGGCGCCCACCGTGGTGCGGCTCCGGAAGCCGGAGCCGCCTCGATCCATCCGCCTTATACCCCTGCCGCCGCCCTCGCCAACAAATACTGCTGCACATCCATCAACTGAGTGCCATTGCCAAAATAGAACGCTGGCGCCTTCGAGTCGATTTTGTTGACCAGATAGTAGTTCCACACGCTCACCGATGTCTTGCACGACGGCGTCGGAGCAGTGGTGCCGCAGACCAGAAGCTGAAGTTGGTCTTCCAGCGATGTGTTGCGATTGGGGCGCAGTGTGTGTATGCGGGTCACGAAGGCGGTTCCGGCGCCAACCACGGCGGGACCTTGTTGTGCGTCAAAGATCGTGGTGGCGATGATCTTCCCGCCTTGCTCAACTCCTTCGAGGATCAGAAAATCATCCGCGGTGGTGGCCTTGCTGCCATCTGTTCGCGTGACCACGCGGGTGATGGTGCCGGAGCCATTGCAGTTCACAACGTAGGTTCCCGAACTCGTCACGTTCCCGATTGTTCTTTCTCCGGTTGTCGATCCCGTCAGCGGCTGGTTGTTGATGCCGGTTCGCCGGAGGTTTCCCAGCCCATCCAGATACTCCGGTTGGAGTCCCATCGCGAGATTCACATCATAGTTCACTACAACCCCATAGGAGCCCTGGAGACTTTCCAGGGTATAGCATCCGGCGGTCTGAGAATCGGGGCGACGGGTATACTTACGAGTCAAAAAGAGGCCGCCCGGGATTAGTCCGCTGGGGACTCGCTGGACGTCTTCGATGTTCGTCGCGACGAGTTTCCCGTTTTGCACAACGGCCCCGGTGATGACGAAATCATCGAAGGCCGGTACGGAAGTGCCGTCCGCCAGCGTGGCGGTGCGCGTGACCACGCCGGTTCCATCGCAATTCACGGTGAAGGTTCCCTTATTCGTACCGGATGCAACCGTTCTCGCTCCGGTGGTAGACCCAACTGTGGGCGAATTAAGGACGAAAGTTCCCGTCAGATTGCCGGCTGCATCGTTGGACCTCGTCCCAAGCGCGACTGCGATGTTGCTGCCATAAGTGCCGACAACCCCAAACGAGCCCTGCAAGCTCTCCAGGGTGTAGCATCCTGTGCCCTGGGCCTGGGCGGCCGACACGCCGAGGAAGCTAGCGAGAATTAACGCTGCTGGGACGAACAAGCTTTTCTTGTTGAACATGGTTTTCGCCTCTCCAAATCGATTGACTGTTTTTGCCGGCCAGTGCACCGGTGCTGCTACATGCCCCGAAGGGACTGTGATGCATCGCGCACGATCGCCTCACGTACGCGCTGCATCTGTTCCGCGCTCATACATGGGCGGATTTGGCCGGTACTTACTGCGAGAATCCGTAATTGATAAACCGGGATTGCCATTGTGGCTCCCAGGTTCCGCCAAGCATATCACACGCCGCGAACTTTTGATCCTCGGAGATGCAGGTTTTTTCCGGAGTCGTCTTTGGCTCCGCCAAGCGCCAATTTCGCCCTGCCGATGGGCGGTGTTGGATTTCCCTAATTAATTAGGGCATGAAGCCCGCAACGGAAATCGAAAACGTGGGGCTGTACGCCCGCGTTAGCACGACGGATTATCTCGGCACCAACCCTACCCAGGCCTCGCGCAACGCCTTCGGAACCAAGATATACGTTGCCTGGATGCGCATGTACTACGCCTTCGT
>Ga0208587_1000764_pt1 | contig 17688 bp, 16 predicted proteins | sample NGESurdeep092012_7_FD_184472 | JGI IMG/M metagenome (GOLD analysis project Ga0208587, IMG submission 184472) | Arctic peat soil microbial communities from Barrow, Alaska - NGEE Surface sample 210 deep-092012 (SPAdes) | ecosystem: Environmental > Terrestrial > Soil > Wetlands > Peat ...
ACATATTGCCACTGATTATGGCTGATACTTGCGCGCTACAGGCTTGAAAATGAGGCAGTTGCCGGAAAATTTAGTCCTAATTCTTAGCGGAACTTCGGATAGAACATGGCCGGTTTTGGTGTCCACTGGTCGCGAGCCTGGCCGATCATGAGCATGGAGTTGCCCACGCGCACCTCGGCATGGCTGACTCTGCCTTTGTCGTCTTTGTGACGGTAGGTTTCCTCAGCGCCAAAGGCGCGCTTCAGAAAATCGATCTGCGCCTCCGCGTCCGCCACCGTAAGGTAGGGCGTGACCGTGTGGTAGCCGTCAGGAATTGGTTTGACTGCCATGATTTTTTCTCCTCACCAAATTGAATTACCGTTCCCGGTATTGTGCCCGATTCTGATGGGCGAGGTTTGTAACTTAGGAACTGCATGCCTCGCCTACTTCAGAACTTTGAACAGTCCAATAGTGTTGCCGTCGGGATCGGCGAACCAGGAAACTGCCCTCCCGGAATTGCGATGACCGGTAGCAGCGCTTTGCCGCCCAGCGCCTCCGCTGCGTCAAGGTATTTCTGCACGTCATCCACTTCGACGTAAAAGGTGACGTAGTTGTTGGGTTCGTGACCAAGGGCGGTGATGTGTCCTTAGTATCCCCGTGCCCGCGCCGGGGTCAATCATCGTGGCCGGGCCGGCCTCCTGGGTGTTCCAGTCGAACAACTTCGTGAAGAACCCGGCAGTGCGCGCCTTGTCGCGGCAACCGATTTCGAAATGCACAACCGGACGGCCCATGGCAGCTCCTTGCGGTCGAGGTTCCGGGCATTTTACACAAATTTCGAGTTCGGGTTACAGGGTGAGGGAACCCGTTGGTGGCTTCATTCCGTGTTGATGCCCTACTCCGGGAAAAAACAACCCGTGGAGGGGGGCTGTACCGACTGATGAAAACGAGATAGCGGCAAAGCTATCTTTCTTGGGTAGGTTGTGCAGCGCTGTCTTCGCGGAAGTTATCGAGAAATACCATTGGGAGAACGACTCCACGGGATATTGTCAACTTAGCTGTGTGATGACTCTAGGACGATGAGCTTCTGGCGGTCTGTATAAAATTGAACACATTCAAGAAATTTGCCCAGCTTGACTTGAAACTTGAAACTCGAAACCTGAAACTGTAGTTATGCACATCTTCATCAACGGCGAAGACAAGAGTTTTGCCGATTCCCTGTCGCTGGCAGAACTGATCGAGCAACTGGGGATGAAGGGCGACCGCGTCGCAATCGAACTCAACCGCGAGATCGTTTCGCGTGCGCATTGGGCCGAGACAACTCTCAATGACGGCGATCGTCTGGAGATTGTGCACTTTGTCGGCGGGGGATAGAAGCGGAGCTACTTGGAGGCGCGCTGCTTGCATTCGAATGGCGAGATGTACACGCCAATCGGTTGCTGCAGATCTCGTGTGGAGATGTAGATCTGAAGGGTATCGCCGTAGGGACAGCTCTTCACTTCAGTCTGGAATCGCGCGTAGTCACCGACTTTCTTGAAGCGCTTCATCTCCGCAACCACCTTGATTTCGTCCTCATACTCTGCAATCCCTGTGCCGGTGGGCTCACTCTGCAACACGATAATGGTTGGATGAAGATGTAACGGAACATCTACTGTGACCTCATTTGGTACCCAGAAGACGTTCTCTTCCTTGAGCGGTGGATTCATGGTGATTTTTATTCCGCAGTCTGCCGGATTCTGCATACTCCCGCCCGAGCACGCGTGCTTCTGTTGCGCCGAACAGGTCAGCCCAATCGCGAGAACTGAGATCAGGCAAAACAACAATCCCACGGCAAATATCGAAGAAAGTTTGTGGCAAATGTATGCGTCGCACCGTCTGGTGGAAACTTGTTTCATCGCTGGGGTGCGAGCTGCGTGCAAATGGACCATCGCTTTGACTGTCTCAATTCGCGATTATCCCCCTCACTCTGCGGTTGTGCAACCCGCGTCAACACTGCTTTTCGCAACAACGTAAAAGCTCGATGAATCGCGCTGCGCGCGCGGTTGACATGTCCGCCACGCAAATCTAAACTCAAATGTTTACCTGCACGTGCTGGAAAGTTTCTGAGTGCTTGCGCAATCATGCCGGACTTCTACTTCGCCCGATATCTGCCGTTGTTGATCCACGTCCTGGTCGCCGGGGGCGTGGCCTCGGCGATTGTGCTGCTCTCCTATTTCATCGGCCAGCACAAGTACAACAAATCCAAGATGTCTCCCTACGAATGCGGCATGGAGCCCGTCGGCAACGCCCGTCAGCGCTTCACCGTGAAGTTCTACCTGGTGGCGATGCTGTTCATCCTGTTCGACGTGGAAGCTGTGTTCCTCTATCCCTGGGCGGTGGTGCAGCGCGATCTGAAATCCGCAGGCCTGGGCATGTTCTGGTTCTGGGAGATGCTGGTGTACATCGGCATCGTGCTCGCCGGTTACTGGTATTGCTGGAAGAAGGGCGTACTCGACTGGAACAAACAAGGCAAGGCCGAGAGGATTTGAGGGATGGCACTGGAGCCGGCGATCACCGACATCGAGCAACTGAAAGATCGTCCTGAACTGGCGCGCCTGCTGGCGTGGAATGCGGGCGCGATTACGGGCGCAAAGTTCGACCGCAACGAGCTCACGATCTGGGTCGACCGCACCGGGCTGCGCGAAGCCTGTCTGACCCTCAAGAACGATCCGCAGTTGCAGTACAACGCCTTAGCCGACATCACCTGCGTGGACTGGTATCCCAAGGCCCCCCGCTTCGAAGTCGTGTACCAACTGTTCTCCATTCCGAATAAGAACTACCTGCGCCTGAAGGTGAAGGTCTCCGGCGAGGACGCCAGCCTTGACTCGCTGGTGCCCATCTGGCCGGGCGCAAATTCCTTCGAACGCGAAGTCTTCGACCTGTTCGGCGTCCGCTTCGACGAGCACCCCAATCTCAAGCGCATCATGATGCCCGAGGATTGGGAAGGCCATCCGCTGCGCAAGGATTATCCCGTCGAGGGTTACCGCTAATCATGGCCCACATGACTCCAACCCCGGTGCTGGATCCGTCCGACGACAAGACGATGGTCCTGAACATGGGGCCGCAGCATCCCTCGACCCATGGCGTGCTCCGGTTACTGCTGGAGATTGACGGCGAGACCATCGTGCGCATCATGCCCGACATCGGGTATCTGCACACGGGCATCGAGAAGACCTGCGAAGCCAAGTTTTACCAGCAGGTCGTTCCCTTGACCGACCGCATCGATTATCTCTGCCCCATGACCAACAACCTGGCGTATTGCCTGGCGGTGGAGAAGTTGCTGGGGCTGGAAATTCCGCCCAAGGCGCAGTGGATTCGCGTCATGTTGAATGAACTGACGCGCATCAACTCGCACCTGGTGTGGCTGGGTACCCACGCCATGGACATTGGCGCCATGACGGTCTTCCTGTATTGCTTCCGCGAGCGCGAAGACGTGCTGCGTCTCTTCGAGGCGGTTTCCGGGCAGCGCATGATGACGTCGTACTTCCGCATCGGTGGACTGGCGCTGGAGCCTCCGCTCGGCTTCTTCGACCGCGTCAAGAGTTTCAACGATCGCTTTCCCGCGAACATCGACGAGTACGAGAGCCTGCTGACCAGTAATCCCATTTGGACGGGACGCACCAAGGGCATCGCCTATCTGTCGGGGGAAGATGCGATCTCGCTTTGCGCAACCGGCCCGACGCTGCGGGCCAGTGGCGTCGATGTCGATCTGCGCCGCGACAAGCCGTATAGCGGCTATGAGAAATTCCAGTTCAACGTTCCGGTATCGAACGATGGCGATGTCTTTGCGCGTTATATCGTGCGGGTGGCGGAACTTCGCGAATCACAGAAGATCGTGAAGCAGGCGCTGGAGGGCGTCCCTGAAGGCCCGGTGAAAGCTGACGCTCCGCATGTCGTACTGCCCGACCGCGAGAAGATGAAGACGCAGATGGAAGCGCTCATCTATCACTTCAAGATTGTGACCGAGGGATTCACCGTACCGGCGGGCGAAGTGTATATGCCGATCGAGTCGCCGCGCGGCGAGATGGGCTACTACGTGGTGAGCGACGGCACCGCCAAGCCCTACCGCGTGCACATGCGTTCACCGTCATTCGCGAATCTGCAAACACTGCGCAAGATGTGCGAAGGCCGCCTGATCGCCGACGTGGTCGCCGCCATCGGCAGCATCGATATCGTGCTGGGCGATTGCGACCGGTGAGCAGGGGCTAGGGGCTAGTGGTTAATGGCTAGGGGCTAGCGATCGGTGGTTGGTGGTCAGAGCAAACTTTGGTATTTGCCAGTGGAATTTGCTCGCCGAGAATCCAGCGCTGTAGGCGCGAAATAGTCTAGCCCAGCACGGAGCCGCAGGCGGAGTGCTGGGTAGAGTGGAAAATAGATCCGAGTCCCGTAGGGACGACAGAGATTCTCAGCGTTGCTCTTTAGCCATGCATGGCAAGAATTTGCGCATCGCGGTGAGCTAAGCCCGAAGGGCGAAACAAACTTAGCCCAGGGCGTAAGCCCTGGGTAGGCGTGAAGTCAAAGATCCCGAGTCCCGTAGGGACGGCAGAGGAGAAGCAGGTCCCTCGACTCGCCCGCCGCGGCGGGCTCGCTCGGGATGACAGTTTGATTGAAAGCGCGGCTGGGCTGAAAACGATAGGGGTCCTTCGACTCGGGCGCACAAGATCGGCGCGCCTCCGCTCAGGATAACAGCAAACCGGCGCAGGGTTTTTGCTAAAAGCTAGCTAAAAGCTAAAGGCTAAGAGCTAACAGCTTCATGAAATTTTCCGACCAACTCGAGCAACGCTTCTCCACGATGGTCACGCACTACCCGACCAAGCGCTCCGTCCTGGTTCCGATGCTGCTTTACATCCAGGACGAAGTCGGTGCACTGACGGATGAGGCCATCCACGAGATCGCGCAGCGCACGGAACTGTCCGACCTGGAAGTGCGCAACGTCATCAGTTATTACTCGATGCTGCGCACGCGTCCGGTCGGCAAGTACAACCTCCAGGTGTGCACCAATGTGAGCTGCCTGCTGCGCGGAGCCGACGACATCTTCGAACATTGCAAAAAGAAGCTGGCTATCGGCCACAAAGAATCGACTCCCGACGGCCTCTTCCATCTGGAGGAGGTCGAGTGCATCGGCGCATGCTCGTGGGCGCCGGCGCTGATGATGAATTACGAGTTTCACGAGAACCTGACGCCCGCCAAGATCGACGAACTGATTGACGGGCTGAAGAAGAAGGAAGAACAGTAGTCGCCATTCGCTCTTCGCTATTCGCTTTTCGCCAGAAGGCTCACGCGAGTGATTGCTAAAGGCTAAAAGCTAAGGGCTAAAAGCGAAAGGCAAATAGCGAACAGCGAATAGCGGTTTTCATGGCATATCTCGTTTCCCATCCCGATGAGGTCAAGGTCGTCTCCAAGCGCTTCGGCATGGGTGCGACCAATCTCGACCGCTATCTCGAACTGGACGGCTACAAGGCCGTGCAGAAGGCCATCTCGATGGGTTCCGACGCCATCATCAACGAAGTGAAGGGGTCGAATCTGCGTGGCCGTGGCGGCGCCGGATTTCCCACCGGCATGAAGTGGTCGTTTGTGCCCAAGCAGTCCCCGAAGCCGAAGTACGTGCTGTGCAACGGCGACGAGAGCGAGCCCGGCACCTGCAAAGACCGCCTGATCTTCGAACATGATCCTCACGCGGTCATCGAAGGCGTGATGATTGCGGCGCTCGCCGTCGGCGCCAAGTCCGGCTACATCTATGTGCGCGGCGAGTATCGCTACCTGCTCGAGATCATGGAGAAGGCCGTGGCCGACGCTTACGCGCGCGGCTTCATCGGCAAGAACATCTTCGGCTCCGGCGTTGATCTCGAAATCTTCACGCATTCCGGCGCGGGCGCTTACGAAGTTGGCGAAGAGTCGGCGCTGATGGAGTCGCTCGAAGGCAAGCGCGGCATACCGCGCATTCGGCCTCCTTTCCCGGCAGTCGTCGGATTGTGGGGCGGGCCAACCGTGATCAACAATGCCGAGACCCTGGCCAGCGTGCCGCACATCATCCTCGGCGGTGGCGAATGGTTTGCCAATCTGGGCACACCCAGAAACGGTGGGACGCGCCTGTTCTGCATGAGCGGCGAACTCGAGAAACCCGGCGTATATGAGTTGCCCATGGGCTACAACCTGAAGAAGATGATCTACGAAGTTTCGGGCGGCATGACCAAGGGTAGGAATTTGAAGGGCGTGGTGCCGGGTGGGTCGTCGGTGCAGATTCTCAAGCCTGACGAAATCGATGTCGCCATGGACTTCGACTCGATGATGAAGGCGGGCTCGATGCTCGGCTCCGGCGGCGTGATCGTCCTCGACGACCAGATGTGCATCGTGAGGTTCGCTCTGCGCGTGGCCAAGTTTTACCAGCACGAGAGCTGCGGCTGGTGCATCCCTTGCCGCGAAGGTACCGACTGGATGAAGAAGACGCTGACGCGCTTCCATGCGGGCGGCGGCGTGGCCAAGGACATCGACAACTTGAAGTATCTGGCGGAGAACATGCTGGGACGCACCTTCTGTCCGCTGGGCGACGCGGCGGCGATGCCGATCATTTCGTACATTCAGAAGTTTCGCAAGGAATTTGAGGACCACCTCGACGGCAAGCCGTGTCCGTACGAGAAAGCGGCAGAGCCGGCGTTGGTGTGAGTTGGCTTTTAGCTTTTAGCTTTTAGCTTTGAGCTCTTAGCTGGTGGCAAGCGAATCGTAGTACTAAAGGGAGACGGTGTCCGTGGCTACCAAGAAATCTGAAAAGATGACGAGGAAGAAAGGCAAGACACGTAACACCTCGCGTCGCGGTGGAGGTACGAGGACGGGCCGAAGAGGGTAAGGTGCGCCCGCCTGGCTTCGACGTTTGCGCTAGAAGAATGCAGTCCCGCTTACGGGACGAAAGATGATAGCCCAGCGCTTCAGCGCTGGGTGGGCGCAGTCAGAGGATCTGAGTCCCGTAGGGACGGCAGAAAAAGCAGGTCCCTCGACTCGGACTAAAGTCCTCGCTCGGGATGACAGTTTCATCCCGGATGAGAGTCTTATTTCGGATAGCTGTTCCTGTTTCGGATGACGGTTTCATTCCGGATGACGGTTTCGTTAAGAAGCTGGGCGGGAGACAATAGGGGTCCTTCGACTTCGCATTCGCAAACAGCGCGAATGCTCCGCTCAGGATGACAAGGTTGTTATTGGTACAAGGTTGTTGTTGCTAGAAGGTTGTTGTTGCTAGAAGGTCGTTGTTGCTAACTGAGAGCGGATGGCTGATAGCTGACGGCTATCGCTCGCGACAAGAATTTGGTTGCTAAAAGCTAAAGGCTAAAAGCTAAAGGCTAAAAGCTAATAGCCCCTAGCGAAAGGCGAACAGCGAACACCGGTTTTTCCATGGCTGACGTAACCCTTACTGTTGACGGCAAAAAACTCACCGTTCCCGCCGGGACGCTCCTCATTGAGGCCTGCAAGAGCACGGGCATCGAGGTGCCGTCTTTCTGCTATTACCCGGGGTTGTCGCTGCAAGGCGCCTGCCGCATGTGCCTGGTGGACATTGAAAAGATGCCCAAGCTACAGACCGCGTGTACCACGCCGGTCGCCGAGGGCATGATAGTCACCACCGAGAGCGACAAGATCAAACAGGCGCGCAAGGCCATGCTCGAGCTGGTACTCGCCAACCATCCGCTCGACTGCCCGGTGTGCGACGCCGGTGGCGAATGCGAGCTGCAGGACATGACCTTCAAATACGGCGCGGCCGAATCGAAGTTCATGGACATGAAGAACCACCGCGACGAACAGCAATGGTCGCCGGTGGTGTACTTCGACCGTCCGCGTTGCATCCTCTGCTATCGCTGCATTCGCGTCTGCGGCGAAGGCATGGATGTCTGGGCGCTGGGCATTCAGAACCGCGGTTCCGGCTCGATTATCGCGCCTAATAAAGAAGATCATTTGGAGTGCGAAGAGTGCGGCATGTGTATCGACATCTGCCCGGTCGGCGCGCTCACCTCGGGTGCTTATCGCTACAAGACGCGTCCCTGGGAGATGAAGCACGTGGGCACCGTCTGCACCCATTGCGGAGACGGCTGCAAAACCACGCTGGGCGTCCGCCGCGCCGACACCGGCATGCAGATCGTGCGCGGCGACAACCGCGACAAGAGCGGCATCAACGGTGACTTCCTCTGCATCAAGGGGCGGTACGCGTTCGACTTCGCCAACAGCGGCGACCGCATCCAGCAACCGCTCATCAAACACGAAGGCAAATTCGTTGCTGCGACCTGGGAGCAAGCGCTCGAACGCATCGCTTCCCGGTTCAAGGAAGTGCTGGCCAGCGATGGCCCCACCGCCGTCGGCGTGATCGGCTCCAACCGCACCAGCAACGAAGAAAATTACCTGCTGCAAAAGTTCGCGCGCCTGGTTTTGGGCACCAACAACATCGACCACCATCGCACTGCGGACTTTCCTGCATTCGCTTCGGCGCTGGCGGGCAAGGCCAATGCCGCCGCTTCGATGCGTGACGTTTTCGACGCTCCCGCGATCCTGCTGATCGGCAACAATCCTACTGACCAGCATCCGCTGCTGGCGTGGCAGATTCGCACCAACGTCCGCCTGCATCGCGCAAAACTTTATGTGGTGAACTCATATCCCATTAAGCTGCGGCGACAGGCGACCGCCTTCGCACAGATCGCGCCCGGCTCTGAGGGCAGCCTGGTACAGTTCCTCGCCGGAAACGACGCAGCCGCCGATGCCGTCATCGGTCCGCAACTCACGCGTGAGACCCTGGCGCAGATGCGGGAGGCGCTCAAGAACGAGAAAGACCTGGTTGTTATTTTCGGATCGGAGCTGCGCGGCAACGACGTCACGGCGCTGGTGAGCTTCGGCCTCGCGCAAGGAGCAAAGTTCATCTGCCTGGGCGATTACGCCAACTCGCGCGGCGCGGCCGACATGGGTCTTTATCCCGACATGCTACCGGGCTACGCTCCTGTCACCGGCGCGACCAGCTTCCACGAAGATTGGGCCGACGAGATTCCCAAGTCGCCCGGCTTGAACCTGCTGCAGATGATGGACGCGGCCAAGGACGGCAAGCTGAAGGCGCTGTATGTCGTGGGGTCAAATCCGATCGCCCGCTACAACGTCGATCCTTTCGCCCTGTCGAAGGCCTTCGTCGTGGTGCAGGACATGTTCCTCACCGAGACGGCTGGCATCGCCGACGTGGTGCTGCCCATCGCGAATGTGTACGAAAAAGGTGGGACTGTCACAAACACTTGCGGCGACGTGCAGATGCTGAAGAAGGCCGGAGAGTTTGCGGGCGTACGCAACGATTTCGAGTGCATCGTCCGTATCGCCGATCGCATGGGATACGACGTACACAAGCTGGTGCCGTTTGGCGGCGGAGGCACGCGCGCCGACATGGGCCAGAGCCGTGGCGCGCAATCGGGCGAAGCCGACCGGCACGCGGTGTGGCTCACCGAGCACAACCTGGAGCCCAAGATGAGCCCCTACGATCCCACCGCGATGCTGGACGAAATTCAGCGGCTGGTTCCGGGGTATGACATCTCGCGACTCGGCCTGCTCAGCGGTCACGACGAACACACGCAATTGGTGCAGATCACCGGCGCTACGGGCTTGGGACATCCGGAACTCGTGCTGCCGTCCAACGACACGCTGTTCACCTCGGGCACGCTGGGCCGGTATTCGGCGACCCTGAATTCTGTCATGGAGCGGTACGGTACTACCCCGGCCGACAAAGAGGTCGCGGCGGATTGAGGGCAGGGGCTAGGGGCTAGGAGTCAGTTTCGAGTTTCAAGTTTCAAGTTGGCAGCAACTGAGTTCTGTAACAAGAACAGGCGTATCGGGCCCGAGTCATGAATGCTCAGACCTTGAGAGATTGTGGCGCGATCTCGTGTCGGTTCGCGCAGTGGAAGGAAGCAGACGGAACTCACCCCGCAGGGGTGGAAGAGCTTAGCCCAGCGCTTTAGCGCTGGGTAGCGTAGGGAAGTGAGACGAAGTCCCGTAGGGACGGCAGATAACCGCAGATCCCTCGACTCGGACTGAAGTCCTCGCTTGGGATGACAGGATTGTTTTGCTAAGCGCTAAAAGCTAAGAGCTAAGAGCCCTTCCGGTTAACGGCGGTAGATCGCAGAACGATGACGCACCGATTACTGACGGCTGAAAGCTGAGAACTAAGAACTGTTAGCGAAATGGGCATTGGAACGTACATTCTGGTTTCCCTGGTCAAGATCGCGATCGCGCTCCTTGTCCTGCTGACGGCCGTGGCCTATACCACGTTGCTGGAACGCAAAGTGGTTGCCCACATACAGAACCGCTGGGGACCGTCGCGAGTGGGGCCGTTCGGCATCTGGCAGCCGCTCGCCGACGGCTTAAAGTTTATTTTTAAGGAAGACCTAACGCCACCTTACGTCAACAAGCCTTTGTACCTGCTGGCTCCAGTCATCGCCTTGACCACGGCGCTGACCTCGATCGCGGTCATTCCAATTGGTCCCTGGATCAGGCTGGGCAGCATTAACACGCCGTTGCAGATCGCGGACGTCAACATTGGGCTGCTGATCATTTTAGGCGTAACCTCGGTCGGCGTGTATGGAGTGGCGCTGGCGGGGTGGTCGTCGAACAGCAAGTATTCGATGCTCGGCGGCTTGCGCGCCTCGGCCCAGATGGTGAGCTACGAAATCGCTCTCGGCCTGTCGCTGATCGGCGTGCTCATCTTCGCCGGCAGCTTCAGCCTGCGCGATATTGTCGATTCGCAAGCGGGCACGTGGCTGGGCTTCATTCCTAAATGGAATTTGTTCAAGGGACAGTTCGTCGCCTTCTTTATTTACATCATGGCGGCCTACGCGGAGACCAACCGTATCCCCTTCGATCTGCCGGAGGCAGAGACCGAGTTGGTGGCTGGATACCACACCGAGTACAGCTCGATGAAGTTCGCCATGTTCTTCATGGCGGAGTACGCGAACATGTTCACGGTGGCATGCCTGGCGTCCATCCTGTTCCTGGGCGGATGGTCAGGGCCGGTCTTCGGGCCGCCGATTGTGCGGTCACTGCTACCGGTGTTCTGGTTTGCCTTGCGTGTGTTTGTCTTCATATTTATCTACATCTGGGTCCGCGGCACGTTGCCGCGTTTCCGCTATGACCAGCTCATGGCCTTCGGCTGGAAGTTTCTTCTGCCGCTGGCCATCGCCAATATCGTCGTCACCAGCCTGGTCGTGGCGCTGAAGTGAAGCAGCAATTAGCAGATTGCGGTTTTCGGGTTCGAGAAGTTCCCTTATTTCACGGCTTGAGTCGTTTTTGCTAAGTGCCAAATGCTAAATGCCAAGTGCCTAAACGCCTTGGGATGAGTTGCACCCCGGCAAAGCAGTCTTGCCGGTAAACGGATAACCATGTTGCCTCTTATTCTCTTCTTCATTTTCGCGGCGCTGTGTGTGGGTGGGGCGATCAACCTGCTGGTGCAGAAGCACCCCATCAACAGCGCCCTGTCGTTGATCGTGGTGATGGGCTCCCTGGCCCTGATTTACCTGCTGCTGGGCGCGGAGTTCGTGGCCGCCGTGCAGGTCATCGTCTATGCCGGCGCCGTGATGGTGCTGTTCGTCTTTGTCATCATGCTGCTGAATGCCGGAGTGGAAGAGCGTACCGAGCATGCCAGCCGTGTTGCCATGGTGCTGGGTGTCCCGGGACTCATTATTGGACTGAGCATTGCAGTCTGGGTGGTGAGCCATCTCGCCGGGCTGGACCGCATCGCCATCGGCGGGCCGATGGTGACGAATGGCAGTGACGTGTTCGGCAATCCCCAAGCCATCGGGCGTCTGTTGTTCCGCGACTTCCTGTTGCCTTTCGAGGTGACGTCGCTGTTGATCCTGATCGCCATCATGGGCGCCGTGGTGCTGGCGCGGAGGGAGGAGTAAATGGTCCCTCTTTCCTATTATCTGGTGTTGAGCGCCATCCTGTTTGGCTGTGGAGTTGCCGGCTTCCTGATCAAGCGCAACATCATCACGATTTTCCTGTCGATTGAGCTGATGCTGAACGGCGTGAACCTTTCCTTCGTCGCTTTCGCCGCACAGCTTAAGTCGCTCGACGGTCACATTTTCGTGTTCTTCGTGATGGTGGTGGCTGCCGCGGAAGCGGCGGTGGGATTGGCCATCATCATCTCCGTGTTCCGTACCCGCGAGACCCTGAATGTGGATCGCGTGAACTTGCTGAAGCTGTAAGGGAACTCCGCGCCTGATACAGGAGCGCGCCGAGTATCCCGCGAGACAAGCTATGCACTTGTGGATCATTCCGTTACTGCCGCTGGCCGGCGCCGCCATCAACGGGCTGCTAGGCAAGCGCTTCTCCAGGGGATTGGTGACGACCATCGCGCTGGGCTCCACGGCGCTTGCGTTTGCCATGGCCTTGTGGGTGGCCGCGCAGTTTGCCGGTTTGCCGCCGGATCAGATTCCGCACATCGAGCGCTATGGCACCTGGCTGGGCGCGGGCTCGTTCTCGGCGGAGTTCGGCATTTATCTCGACCAGCTCTCGCTGGTCATGTTGCTGGTGGTCACCGGCGTTGGCTTCCTCATCCACGTTTATTCCGTCGGCTACATGGAGCATGAAGGCGGCTACTACCGCTATTTTTCCTATCTCAACCTCTTCATGTTCTTCATGCTCACCCTGGTGCTGGCGAACAATTACTTGCTGATGTTTGTGGGCTGGGAAGGCGTGGGCCTGGCGTCGTACTTGCTGATCGGATTCTGGTTCCTGAAGAAGTCGGCGGCGGACGCGGGCAAGAAAGCCTTCATCACCAACCGCGTCGGCGACTTCGGATTCCTGATTGCGCTCTTCCTGCTGATCAAGCACTTCGGCACACTACAGTACGACAGTCTGTGGCCGCTTATCGGTAAGTACCCAGCCGAGACTGCTGGTGCTGGCCTGTTGACGGCGATTGGCCTGCTGATGCTGATCGGCGCAACCGGTAAGTCCGCGCAGATTCCGCTGTATGTCTGGCTGCCGGACGCGATGGAAGGTCCCACGCCGGTTTCCGCACTGATTCACGCCGCGACCATGGTGACCGCGGGCGTGTACATGGTGGCCCGCTCGCATCTGGTGTTTAATCGCGCCCCCGATGCGGCGATAGCAGTCGCGATTATCGGCACGCTGACTGCGATCTTCGCTGCCTCCATCGGCATCGTGCAGACCGATATCAAGAAGGTGCTGGCGTATTCCACTATCTCGCAGCTCGGTTATATGTTCATGGCCTGCGGCGTGGCGGATTACGTCGGCGGTATCTTCCATCTCGTGACCCACGCCTTCTTCAAGGGACTACTGTTCCTGGCGGCGGGCTCGGTAATTCATGGCCTGGGCGGCGAGCAGGACATGCGCAACATGGGTGGCCTGCGAAAGTATCTCCCCTACACTTTCTGGTGCATGACAATCGCGACCTTTGCCATCGCCGGGTTGCCGCCCTTCGCCGGCTTCTTCTCCAAAGACCAGATTCTGTGGTCGGCCTGGAGCAGCGGCTATCGCGTCCTATGGCTGATCGGCGTCATCACCGCCGGCATGACCTCGTTCTACATGTTCCGGCTATGGTTCCTCACCTTCTTTGGCGAGTATCGCGGGCCGAATCCTGAGACGGCAGGCCACGGACACGATGCGGATGCGCAGCATGCAGGCCATGCCGGCGCAGTCCATGACGCGCAGGACGCACACGCTGGCGGCAGCCACGGACACGGTGCTCCGCACGAGAGCCCGTGGGTGATGGTCGTCCCGCTGATGATCCTTGCGCTGCTCTCGTTCGTTGGCGGATGGATTGGCGTTCCCCATTCGCTCCACGGCTCCGACCATTTTGGCAGCTTCCTTTCGCCGGTTTTCAGCGCGACGGCAGCAGCCGCTGAAAGCGCTGAAGAGCACGGTGAAGCCTCCACGGAGTTGGCGTTCACTGCTATCTCGGTAGCGGTCGGCTTGCTTGGATTGCTGGCCGCCTGGTGGCTGTACTACAAGCGGCCCGAGTTGCCCGCAAAGATGGCGAAGGCTGCTGGCGGGCTGTATACCTTCGTGCTCGAAAAATACAAAGTGGACGAACTCTACGGAGCGGTATTCATACAGCCGCTGATCGCACTGTCATTGAACGTGTTCTGGAAAGGCATCGATCGCGGGCTGATTGATGGCGCCGTGGACGGCGGCGCCGCCGGTGCGCGCGAAGTCTCCGATGAAATGCGGCACATGCAATCCGGCAATATCCGTTCCTACGCGGGCTGGGTCGCCGTCGGCGCGGCGGCGGTGATCGCCTTCATGGTGTGGAGGGGTGTGCGATGAATTTCATCAATACCAACATCCTCACCATCGTTGTGTTTCTGCCGCTGGCGGGAGCGATCCTGCTGGTGTTCTTCCCACGCCGTCATCGCGATATCCGCTGGTTCGCGCTGGCCGTCTCGCTGATCACCCTGCTCGCCTCGCTGCACCTGCCGTGGTACCTCGTTCGCGGGCAGAGCGGTTTCCAGTTCGAGCAGAACATCCCATGGATTGCGCACCCCAACATTCATTATCATCTCGGCATCGATGGCATCTCCATGTGGCTGGTCATCCTGACCACCTTCCTGATGCCGATGTGCGTGCTCATTTCGTGGAACTCCATCGGCGACCGGGTGAAGGAATTCTTCATCCTGATGCTGGTGCTCGAAACCGCGATGATCGGCGTGTTCGTCGCGCTCGACCTGTTCCTCTTCTACTTCTTCTGGGAAGCCACTCTCATTCCCATGGCGCTGATTATCGGCATGTACGGGCACGGACGGAAAATTTACGCCTCCGTGAAGTTCTTCCTGTACACCATGATCGCGTCGGTGTTCATGCTGGCGGCAATTCTATGGCTGTACGCGCGCACCGGCAGCTTTGACTTCGTGACCCTCCAGAACATGATTCAGGGCGGCCAGGTCCCCGGCTTTGGCAACGCAGCCTTCTGGCTTTTCCTCGGCTTCTTCGTGGCCTTCGCCGTGAAGGTGCCGCTCTTTCCGTTACACACCTGGCTGCCCGACGCGCACGTGGAAGCTCCCACCGCGGGCTCCGTGCTCCTGGCCGGCGTGCTGCTGAAGATGGGCACCTACGGTTTGTTGCGCTTCAGCCTGGGACTCTTTCCCGACCAAGCACGGCGCAACGCTCCCTGGATTATCGCGCTCGCCATCATCGGGATTATTTACGGCGCCCTGGTGGCCATGGTGCAGCCCAACATCAAGCGGCTGGTCGCCTACACCTCGGTCAGCCATCTCGGCTTCGTAGTGCTGGGCATTTTCAGCTTCACCCAGCTTGGAATGGATGGCGCGGTGTACCAGATGCTGAGCCACGGCATCTCCACCGGTGCGCTGTTCATGTTGCTGGGCATGATCTACGATCGCCGCCACACCTACGACATCGGCGAATACGGCGGTCTGGCCACGCCCATGCCGGTGTACGCAACCTTCTTCGCGTTCATCATGCTGTCGTCGGTGGGCTTGCCACTGCTGAATGGCTTTATCGGCGAGTTCCTGGTGCTGAGCGGCGCCTTCCAGGCGAAGCAGCTTTACGGCATTCTGGCGGCCACCGGCGTCATCTGGAGCGCGTGCTATCTGCTGTGGATGTATCAGCGCGTGTTCTTCGGAACCGTCACCAACCCGGCAAACAATTCCTTGCGCGATCTGGATGCTCGCGAGCGCGTTTCTTTGTGGCCGCTGGCGATCGCGGCGCTAGTCATGGGAGTTGCTCCCATGCTCTGGCTGCACTCGATTGATCCCGCTGTCGCCGCGGCGCTCAAGCAGTTCTCCAATGTTGTGCAGGCTCATGCCACACACGCTCCGGGGTCCTTATTACACGCCGATTTTGCGCGTAATGGGATGCAAGCTCTACTTCAGGTGATCGGACGATGATTCCGGCCGTTGACTATATTCGGATCCTTCCCGAGCTGGTGTTGAGCATCTTCGGCATCATTGTCATGATGGTGGACCCGGTCCTTCCAGAACAGGGATCGAAAAAGCCACTGGGCATCGTGGCGCTGGTGGGCACACTCGCCGCGCTGGCCGCGACCGCCTACCAGACGGGCTTTTATGGCGAAGCCTTTTACCACATGGTCAGGGTCGATACCTTCAGCGTGTTCTTCCATGTGGTCGTGCTGATGGTGTCGCTGGTCGTCATCCTCGCCTCGTATGACTACCTCGATGTGCAGGGTATCCGTGCCGGCGGCGAGTACTACGCTCTGATTCTCTTCGGCACAGTTGGCATGATGCTGATGTCCTCCGCGATTGAACTGGTGCTCATCTTCATCGCGCTGGAAATTTCTTCGATCTCGACTTACATCCTTGCGGGCATGCGCCGCCGCGCTGCGGAAAGTGCCGAGGCGTCGCTGAAGTATTTCCTGCTGGGCTCCTTCGCCACTGCGTTTTTCCTCTACGGCGTGGCCATGATCTACGGCGCCACTGGCACGACCAACATCTACAACATCGCGAACTTTCTGCGCACCCAACAGTCCACGCTGGCCTATCTCGCGGTGGGGCTGATGTTCGTCGGCTTGGGCTTCAAGGTGGCCTCGGCGCCCTTCCATGTGTGGACTCCCGACGTTTATGAAGGTTCGCCTGCGCCGGTGGTCGCACTGATGTCCACCGGCCCGAAAGCGGCAGCGTTTGCGGTGCTGTTGCGCGTGCTCTTCGCCACCGGCGCGCCCGGCTGGTTCTGGATGGTCTGGGTGTCGGCCGCGCTCTCCATGACGCTGGGCAACATCGGTGCGCTGGTGCAACAGAACGTCAAGCGGCTGCTGGCCTACTCCTCGATTGCCCACGCGGGATATCTGCTGGTCGCTTTCGCAGCCGGGCGGCAGGTCGGCATCTCTGCCGCCATGTTCTACGCCGCGTCCTATGCGGCGATGAACGTCGGCGCGTTTGCCGTGGTCAGCCATTTCGCGTCCGCCGGCGAGAAGTACGTCACTCTCGACGACTACGCCGGACTAGGACGCCGCTCGCCCGTGCTTGCCGCCATCCTCACCATCTTTCTGCTTTCGCTGATTGGCATTCCCGTCACCGGCGGCTTCTTCGCCAAGTTCTACGTCTTCTCCGCCGCACTGCAATCGAACCTGGTCTGGCTCACCATCATCGGCGTCATCAACAGTGCGATTGCCGCTTACTATTACCTGCGCATCATCGTCTATATGTACATGCGCGACGAACGGACCGAAGCTCCGGTGGCTCGCATCCCAGTGGGGCTGGGGATTGGATTGGCGATCAGCCTGATTGCGACCATCTACCTCGGCGTGCTACCCGGACGAGTGCTCGAGTACGCAATTCAAGGTGCGCAGGATTTGTTGAAGTAGTCCGCCCAACTCTCCACACACAAGTAACGGCACGGCTGAACAGTGTGTTGGGAAACCCCCTGCGGGGCGGTGTTTTGAAAGGGCACACCTTTAGGTGTGCCGGTAAGCCGGTTTATTTTTGTCATCCCTTCTTCAGCAGCCTGTTCAGCCATGCTGTGAAAACTGTGCCGTCCCTGAAGGGACTCGGATCTATCTCTCACTTACCCAGCACTCCGCCTGCGGCTCCGTGCTGGGCTAGACTATCCCGCGCCTACGGCGCTGGTGTTTTCGCCCGTCACGTCCTCTGGCAAATAAGAAGTTAGTCTAGAGCGGTTTAGTTATTTGTGTAGTCTAGGTGCCGCCGGCTGAAGCCGGCTCGGAGGTGAAGGATC
>Ga0208587_1000765_pt1 | contig 17668 bp, 14 predicted proteins | sample NGESurdeep092012_7_FD_184472 | JGI IMG/M metagenome (GOLD analysis project Ga0208587, IMG submission 184472) | Arctic peat soil microbial communities from Barrow, Alaska - NGEE Surface sample 210 deep-092012 (SPAdes) | ecosystem: Environmental > Terrestrial > Soil > Wetlands > Peat ...
CTTCTTCTCGCCAATGGCAAGGTCAACTCGGCCTGACTTGACAGCCGATCCTCCATAGGGAATCAGGAGTTCTGGATTCGCCCGCTGCTGTCGACCAGCAAGACCTGGTGCCTGGCGCCCAGGTGCCCGTGCCGGCAGACCGGACCGTGTCAGCTTCATCCTGGATCCGGGGCGACCAACGGTGGGCGATGCGGACGGCCGTGCGGAGCACGAACTCTTGCACCACTCACTCGGGCGCTGCAGGCAGCGTCGCTGCCCAAGGGTTCACGCCACGATCGGCCGGCGAAGTCATGCTCGGGCCCTGGCGAGTGGGTGGCTCGCCGTCCTTGCCCAAGGACGCCCGCCGTTTGGGTCTTCGGTGTTGGTTCAGCTGGCGCGACGGGAGGGGGCGTTGCGCCAGCTGAGGGCGCGGCGCTCCTCCTCGGACAGGCCGCCCCAGACCCCGGCCTCCTGTCCGGACTCAAGAGCCCATTTCAGGCAGGTCGCGGTGACCTCACAGCGACGGCATACGGCCTTGGCTTCTTCTGCCTGGACAAGCGCGGGGCGAGTGTTCCCGTCAGGGAAGAACAGCTCGGGGTCCTCGCCCAGGCAGGCAGCGCGGTCGCGCCAGGTCATCATGGTCGGGCTCCTTGAGTAAAGGTCTGGCTAATCTGCATCATTCGAGTCAGGTCGGCAGCGGGGCATACCGGTCCATCGTGCCTACAGCCATAGCCAGCACCCTGACGCGGAGACCCACAAGGTTCGTCGTGTAGAACATCTTTCTCGCATTCCTCGTGTTTCACCTGTGTGTCGCATGCGAACACGCTGAGTGTCTTGTGTGGGGCCTCTGGGACAAGTGCGTACTCAGCGCCGGGGGTTGGCCGCGGTTGAGGACCTGCCGAGATCGCCCCGGCCTCCCAAACTGGGTAGTGTCCGCTCGAGATCCTTGCAGGGCTCCTGGAATGTCATCTCATGCACCAGCTGTGAGGCTGGTTAGGCAATGTTTGGGGGGTCAGGCTTGGGGTCGTATCCGTGCCGCGTGTCGTGGCCCGTCGATGCGCCGCTCGTGCCAACCGCCGCTGCGTGAGGTCCGCCTAGTGAGACGGGAACCTTGAATATTGACACTCGAGCGCCAGTAGCCGATCCTTCAGAAAGGTCACGAGTGCCAGCGCGTAGCCCCGGCTTGCTGGCCGGCAACCCTCCTTCCGCGGTGGGGTGCCCCGGGTGACGACCTGGCCCAGGCCAATCGGCCCGGGCAAGCGCGGGACTGCTCACGGTGGTCCCGACCGGCCCACCGGAGGACTGCAATGACTGTCACCGCAGAACGCACCACACCCGCCTTGTCCCTTCCCGACGACCGGCGCCGTGCCGCCAGGACGGGCGCCCTGCTTGCCGTCGTCGGCGCTTGCACGCGGGTGCCGCTGGTCGACGGCACGACCCGCACCTACGCGAACCTTGACAACGCGGCGAGCGCGCCCGCCCTCGAGCGGGTTGCAGCCCGGGTGAGCGAGGTGCTGCCGCTGTACGCGAGCGTGCACCGCGGCGCGGGGTACCTCTCCCAGGTCTCGACGGCCCTGTACGAGTCCTCCCGGCAGACGATTGCGACGTTCGTCGGCGCCCGCGAGGACGACGTCGCGATCATCACCCGCAACACCACGGACGCGCTGAACCTGCTCGCAAGGTGCGTTCCCGACGGCGGCCGCGTGCTGGTGCTCGACCTCGAGCACCACGCGAACCTGCTGCCCTGGCAGCGGGGGGCCGCGACGGTGCTGCCGATCGAGGACACGGTCGAGGAGACGCTGGCGGCGCTGGCCGCTGAGCTCGCCCGCGTGCCGTACGTGCTGGTGGCAGCCACGGGAGCGTCCAATGTCACTGGCGAGGCGCTGCCGGTCGACGCGGTCGTGGCTCTCGCGCACGACGCCGGGGCGCGGGTTGTGGTGGACGGAGCCCAGCTTGTCCCGCATCGGGGTTTCTCCCTGGCCGAAACGGGCGCGGACTATGTCGCGTTCTCGGGGCACAAGACATACGCCCCCTTCGGGGTGGGGGCCCTGATCGGGCAGCGCGACTGGCTCGACGACGCGCCGGCGTACCTGGCAGGCGGCGGGGCGGTGCGCGAGGTACTCCCCGGCCGGACGGTCTGGACGACGGCACCGGCACGCCACGAGGCGGGCTCGCCCAACGTGATCGGCGCCATCGCCCTGGCCGAGGCCTGCGAGGCGCTCGCCTCGTTGCCAGCTGGTGCTCTGGCCGCGCATGAAGATGGGCTACGGACACGTCTTGTCGAGGGGCTCAGCGCGATCGACGGCGTGGACGTGTTGCGCATCTGGCCGGACTCGGCCAAGCCTGTCGGCGTGGTGACGTTCAACGTCGTAGGGCACGACCCGGGCCTGGTGGCGGCATACCTGGCGGCCGAGCACGGGATCGGCGTGCGCGACGGCCGGTTCTGCGCGCACCCGCTGCTCGCCCGGCTCGGGGCGCCTCGCGGTGCGTTACGCGCCAGCGTCGGGGTCGGGACCGAGCTCGAGACGGTGGAGCGCCTGATCTTCGCTGTGCAGGCTTACCTCAGCACTGGCCTGACCGCGCACTACGTCGTCGTGGACGGCTGCTGGGCCGTTGCGGACGACCCCCGCCCACTGATCCAAGTCCACGGCCTGCTTGGGCTAGCGGCGCAGGCGGCGGCCTGCGCCTCCACGTGACCCCCCAGCCGCTGGATTCATCGCGTCCTGCCCTCAGATGAGGCCTCCAGGATCAATCGGGACATCGATCGCGTTCGCTTTCAGGGCTTCCAGCGGTACAACGTCAACGGCCCGCTCGTGCGTGGCGGCCAGGACCACCGGTGCTGCCGCACCGTCCAGGTAGGCCTGCATCCAGCGGCTAGCCACGACACACCAACGGTCTCCCGGCTGCAGGCCGGGAAAGTTGTACTCAGGACGCGGTGTCAACAGGTCGTTGCCCACCCGCTGCTGATGAGCGAGGAAGTCAGCGGTCACGACCGCGCACACGGTGTGGCTGCCCAGGTCCTGCGGCCCGGTGTTGCAGCAGCCGTCACGGAAGAACCCGGTCATCGGGTCGGTGCCACACTCCTCCAGGGGGCCACCCAAGACATTGCGCGCTGACGGTTCAGGAAGGCTCATGACGTCATCATGTCGGGTTGGTGCAGCTCTGTGGTTCTGTAGGTCGGCGACACGGCAACGGGCGGACATTCCGGCGAGGCAACCCAGGAATATCCGCCCCTGCCGTGTTAGATGCCGGTCTCCGCGATGACCCGTCCGGTGTCGGCGGCGCGGGCCAGTTCTGCGTGGTCGCGGAGGTTCTGCTCGGCACAGGCCTCGGCAAAGTCGGCGATCGCGTTGTCGAAGCGGTCGCTCTTGCCGAGGTAGGCGGCGATGGCGACGCGATCCCCGGAGCGGGCGTGAGCACGGGCCAGAGCCTGCCCGCAGATCCGCCCGTAGAACTCCATCGCGTCGGGGCGCATTTCTTCCACCACCACCGATCCCTTGCCGTCGCGGAGCTGACGCAGGTAGAAGTCGCGCTCGATCCCGTCGGGGCCTTCGGCTCGCTGCCAGCCAAGGAAGATGTCACTGGACGCCTGCATCAGATGCTGTCCGTTGACCACCCGTTCGCCCTGGTTCTTGTAACCCCTGCTCTTGACGAACCCGGACAGCACAGAGGCCTGGGCTTCCTTGGCCTGCAGGAACAACGGGTCGCCGCCGTCGAGGCCTTCGAAAAGAAGGATCCACGCTCGGGTGCCGACGCTGCCGACTCCGACAACTTTTCGCGCCATCTGAACCATCTTGAACTCCTCCACAAGGTGGCGGCGGTCCCACTGCAGGGTGCGACGGTAGGACCTGATCAGGCCCCCCAACCGCTCGTACGCCACGTTCGCCTCCTCCTGACCCCAGAGCTCCTCGACCGGCACCAGCAACGGCGGCTGGCTCAGGATGCGCGCGCGACCGTCGACCATCGTGGTGAGCTTGGCCAGTGCCTGCAGGCTGTCCCGATGGTGTGCCTTGTCCAGGTTCTTCTGGACGCGTGCCTTGCGTTTGGAGTCGAGCTGGTCGGTGATCCCGGCCAGCACTTCTTCGATGTTCGCGTGGGAGTACCAGACGGCAAGGTTCCCCTGGCCGGCGAACTTGATCATCGATTGGCGGTACCCGGCGGAAGCGGCCAACACGACCTTGCGGCGCTTCTTGGCGGAGAACCCGTTCTCGCGCCCGGCAACGGCCAGACTCCCCGCAAGCCGTTTGACGTCCCACTCGAAGGGTCCGGGGTGGGTCTCGTCGAAATCGTTGATGTCGAAGACCATCTGCCGCTCTGGGGAGGCGTAGATCCCGAAGTTGCTCATGTGTGCATCTCCGCACAGCTGCACCTCCAACCCCGAGTTCGGCGTTCTGGCCAGGTCGGCGGCCATGACCAGAGCGGCGCCCCGGTAGAACGCGAACGGTGAGGCGACCATCCGTCCGTACCGGATGGGGACGAGCTCGGGAACCCGAGAAACTGCCTGGCTCTGCAGGAGCTCGATCGGGCTGCTCCGGTCAGTGGTCACGAACTCGGCCTGCGAGTCGAGCGGCACGCGCACCCGAGCAACCTTCCCGACTTCGCCGCGTTCCTCTCGGCTCGGATGCTCGATCTTCGCAGGCCCTCGACGGGCGCTGGCGCGGGACGCGACCGTACGGGAAGCGGTGTCAGGCTTCGGGGCAACACGGGCACGTTTGGCAGGTGGGTTCATCTGTTCGCCTCCGGTGATGTTCTTGGTTGGTAGCCGTACGGCCAGTACATCCGGATCTTGGCTGCGAAACCTCATCCGGCACGGGCGAATCGTGGCTAGGTCGCGGCCGGCGTCGAGGCGCTGACACGGCTAGCCCACATCGCGGCATTCGCGCAGGTGCTGCTGTGCTGGACGAGGGAGCCTCGCCGTGCTGATCGAGATTGACGAGGGAGCCTCGCCGTGCTGATCGAGATTGACGCTGGCTGGCAGACCCTGCCCTGGCGACGGTTCCTGAGGGCAACTGCCTGAGGTGCGGCGCGGCTCGTGACCGAGGTTGTCGGCGAAGGCAGAACCAGCTCGCCGCGTGACGCGGCCCACGGTCGCCGAGGTTCGGGGGGAGGTGGCTGGGGGGCTGGTCACGGCCTTCGACGATCCCGATCCAGGTGAGGGTGACAGCCTTGAGGGGGCGGGACGCCGATCAGGTCACGTCCTGGTGTGAGCGCGGTCGACATGCCGTGTACCGCGGATCAGCGCGTCACTGAGATCGAGTCGGGCCCTGCCGGCCCGGATCTCGCCCGCCGCGGATGAGGCGGGACCGTTGCCAGCCCGCTTGTCTGAGGACCACGACGGTCCAGGGTGGGCCGAACGGCCTGCACCGCAGGTGGATAGCGGATGTGCGACAGCGATCAGATGGAGGAGCCGTGAGCGTGCCATTCAAGGGCAAGGTCAACGTCGACATCCGGGACTCGGTGGAGGACTGGGCGCCGTTCGCGCCGCCCCAGGCGCCCGAGGGGGCGCCCAACGTCGTCTACATCGTCCTGGATGACGTCGGGTACTCGGCCATGTCCTGCTACGGCGGGCCGATCAAGACGCCGCACATCGACAAGATCGCCGGCGATGGCGTCCGGTACACCCAGTGGCACACTACGGCGCTGTGCTCGCCGACGCGGTCGTGTCTGCTGACCGGCCGCAACCACACCCGCAACAGCATGGCCTGCATCACCGAAGGGGCTAGTGGGTTCGCGAATGCCAGTGGCACGATCCCGCCGGAGAACGGCATGCTGTCCGAGATTCTTGGCGAGCGGGGGTGGAACACCTACATGGTGGGCAAGTGGCACCTGTGCCCCACCGTGGAGATGAACCTGGCCTCGACCCGCCGCAACTGGCCCAGCGGGCGAGGATTCGAGCGGTGGTATGGGTTCCTGGGCGCTGAGACGAGCCAGTGGTACCCGGAGCTGACCTACGACAACCACCCGGTGGACCAGCCGAAGACGCCCGAAGAGGGATACCACTTCGGGGTGGACATCACCGACAAGGCCATCGAGTTCATCATGGACGCCAAGGCGGTCGCGCCCCAGAAGCCGTTCTTCCTGTACTACGCGCCCGGCGCCTGCCACGCGCCCCACCACGCGCCCAAGGAGTGGATCGAGAAGTACACGGGCCAGTTCGACATGGGCTACGAGGCGATGCGCGAAGAGACCCTGGCGCGTCAGAAGCAGATGGGCATCGTCCCGGCGAACACTGAGCTTCCCCCGATGAACCCCATTGGCACGCCCGAGACCCGCACGGGTCCTGAGGGTCAGCCGTTCCCACCCCTGGATGTCACCCGGCCTTGGGACACCCTGTCCGAGGACGAGAAGCGGCTCTTCGGCCGGATGGCTGAGGTCTACGCGGGGTTCCTCTCTCATGCCGACGATCAGATCGGGCGTCTGCTCGACTACCTTGAGGAGACCGGCCAGCGGGAGAACACCCTCATCATCGTTGTCTCTGACAACGGGGCCAGCGGCGAGGGCGGGCCGGACGGTTCGGTCAACGAGATGCTGTTCATGAACGGCATCCCGGACAACATCACGGCCAACCTCGCCATGCTGGACGACCTCGGCAGCCCGAAGACCTACAACCACTACCCCAACGGCTGGGCGATGGCGTTCAACACGCCGTTCAAGATGTGGAAGCGCTACGAGTTCAACGGCGGGACCTCCGACCCGTGCATCATCTCGTGGCCGACCGGCATGACTGCCAAGGGCGAGATCCGGGAGCAGTACCACCACGCGATCGACCTGGTGCCGACCATCCTGGACGCCCTCGGCGTGGAAGCGCCCGACACGATCAAGGGACACACCCAGAGCCCCTTCGACGGCGTGAGCATGCGCTACAGCTTCGACGACCAGGCGGTGCCGGGCGAAAGGCAGACGCAGTTCTTCTCCATGCTCGGTTCCCGAGGCATCTGGCACGACGGGTGGAAGGCCGTGACCACGCATCCCACGATCAGCGGCTGGGCCAACTACAACGACGACGAGTGGGAGCTCTACCACACCGACGTCGACCGCTCCGAGCTGCACAACCTTGCGGCCGAGCAACCCGAGAAGGTCCGCGAGATGGTGAACCTCTGGTACGCCGAGGCGGGCGCCAACGAAGGTTTCCCGCTCGACGACCGCTCGGCCCTCGAGATCTTCACGGCGAAGCGCCCGCAGCTCTCGGCGCCGCGCGAGCGCTACGTCTACTTCCCCAACGTCGCCGAGGTTCCCGAGGCCCAGGCAGTCATCGTCCGTGGCCGCTCCTTCGTCATCGGCGCGCTGGTCGACCTACCGGAGCCCGGAGCGCAGGGCGTGCTCTTCTCGCAGGGTTCACGCTTCGGCGGTCATGCCCTGTACGTGAAGGACAACCGGCTGCACTACGTCAACAGCTTCGTCGGCATGTTCGAGCAGCTCATCGTGGCCACCGAGGATGTGCCGACCGGCACCGACCTGATTCTGTCGGCCTCCTTCGACAAGGACGGCGTCGACCCGCCCCCGGTGGCGACCGGCATCCTCTCGCTCTACTACGGCGACAGGAAGGTCGGGCAGGGCCGCATCAAGACCCAGCCCGGCGGCTACATGATCGCGGGCGAAGGGCTGGCCACCGGTCGAGACGTGGGCGACCCCGTGACCCAGGACTATCCCGGCGAGCGCCCGTTCGCCTTCACCGGCGGCACGATCAAGCGGGTCGCGGTCGACGTGAGCGGCGAGCCGTACATCGACCTGGAGCGTGAAGCCCAGGGGATGTTGATGAGGGAGTGACGGGGATGGTGCAGACACCTGGTTCCGACAGCGCCGGTGGGTCGAGCAAGGCCAGGAGGAACGTTGTCGAGTCTGAGGTGGACCAGCTGGTCCGAACCTTTGAGGACTTCGCCGACCCGGCGCAGGAGTGGCGCCGGCTGGTCTCCGAGGTGCTCGGCACGTTCTTCCTGGTCCTGGTGGCTGCCGGCGGCGGGATGATGTCGCAGGCCTTCCCGAACACCATCAGCCGCACTGCGGCGGTGGTCGCACCGGGCCTGATGGTCCTGGCCATCATCCTGTTCATGGGCAAGGTGTCCGGCGCCCACCTCAACCCTGCGGTGAGTATCGCGTTCTCCCTGCGTGGTGACTTCCCCTGGCGCCGGGTGCCCGCGTACATCGTGGCCCAACTGGCCGGGGCCGCCCTGGCCGCGTGGTTCTTGCAGGCGGTCGTGCGAGTGTCCGCCTCGGTCGGCTCCAACTACCCTGCGTCGACCTACTCCGCCTGGGATGCCTTCCTGATGGAGACGGTGCTCACCCTCGCCCTGGTGAGCGTGATCCTGGGGACAGCCTCCGGTGCCCAGAACCTGGGAGTCGTCGGAGCCTTCGGTGTCGGTTCCTACATCGCCCTGGCCGGACTGTGGGGCAGCCCCATCTCCGGGGCCTCGATGAACCCCGCCCGCACCTTCGGGCCCGACCTGGTCAGCGGCGATTTCAGCCACTACTGGGTGTACCTGGTCGGTCCACTGGTCGGGGCGGTCATCGCCGTCGGCGTCGCCTTCGTGCTCAGGGGCCCCGGAGGTGGTCGGGCCGGCTCCGGCGCAGCCCAAGGCGACCTGTTCACCCAGGTGCAGAAACCGGGCGACCCGTGAACACGTGAAGCCTTCGTCGCCGAGGTGCTCTGACCCAGCCGGCCGCCAGGGGTTGCCGACACGCAACCTGCGGGACCGGGTCCTTCCGACGTCCCCGGCTGCTCGCCAGGATCGGTGATGAACTCAACAGGGTTACTGCGGCCTTGATCACGTGCAGTTCTTGGCGATCATCTGGTCGGAACTGCGCCGGCAACACCCTCCAGAGGGCAGCAGACAATCGCGGCAGCACCGCTGGGGGCTGGTCTGGCACCCGTGCCCGCGTGGCTGTCGAGATGGTGGAGGGTCGACGGAGTGCGACCAGACCTGATTGCAGACATGGTCGCTGGCCATCGTCGCCCCGCGGGACCTGGGCGAGACCGTTATCCGCTGCGGCAGTAGCCCAGCGGTGCGGTCGGGCGTCACCTGCTGGGGATGATGCATCCATCGAACGCGACGGAGATCTTGAAACGAACCCGAGGACTGGTCCCGCCAGGATGGCGAAGGTCTGTGCCGGGCAGCGTCAACGAACCGACGAAAGGCGTGTCATGGCCACCGCTTCGGAGGCGAGCACCGGGCAACGGACGCAAACGGTCCTGCTCACTCTCGCCGCTGGTCAGTTCTTGATGACCCTGGACAGTTCCGTCATGAACGTCGCGATTGCCACGGTGGCCAAGGACGTGGGCACCACGGTCACCGGGATCCAGGGTGCCATCACGCTCTACACGCTCGTGATGGCAATGCTGATGATCACCGGCGGCAAGATCGGTTCGATGATCGGGCGGCGGCGCGCCTTCATGGCTGGGTGCATCATCTACGGCGCGGGTTCCCTGACCACAGCGTTGGCACCGAACCTGCCCGTGCTCCTCCTGGGCTGGTCAGGACTTGAGGGGATCGGTGCGGCGTTGATCATGCCGGCGATCGTGGCACTGGTGGCGGCCAACTTCCCACCCAAGGGCCGCCCGGCTGCCTACGGGCTGGTCATGGGCGCTGGCGCCGCCGCGGTGGCCCTGGGCCCGCTGATCGGAGGCTTCGCGACGACGTACTTCTCCTGGCGGTGGGTGTTCGTCGGGGAAGTGCTGATCGTGCTCGGTATCCTCCAGCTGGCGCGCCGCGTCACCGACACGCCACCGGTCGCCCGGGTGCCCCTTGACGTGATCGGCGCGATCCTGACCGCAGCCGGGCTGGGTCTGGCTGTCTTCGGGGTACTGCGCTCGGCGGAGTGGGGGTGGGTGCGCCCCAAGCCCGGCGGGCCCTCGCTGTTGGGCGTCTCACCCACCCTCTGGCTGATCCTCGCGGGGTTGCTGACGATCTGGGTCTTCTTCGAGTGGGAGGCCCACGTCGAGGCCGCAGGCCGCGAGCCGCTGGTGCGGGCCTCGATCTTCGCCCACCGTCAGATGACCGGCGGGCTGGTGATGTTCTTCTTCCAGTACCTCGTCCAGGCGGGGCTGTTCTTCACCATCCCGCTGTTCCTGTCGGTGTCACTGGGTCTGACGGCCCTTGAGACGGGTGTCCGCATCCTGCCGTTGTCGATCACGCTGCTGCTCGCCGCCGTCGGCGTGCCGAAGGCGTTCCCGCAGGCGTCGCCGCGCCGCGTCGTGCAGCTGGGGCTGCTCGCCATGTTCGGTGGCCTCGTGTCCTGCTCGCAGCCCTCGATGCGAACGCGACCGCAAAGATCGTCACCATTCCGTTGCTGCTCGCCGGCCTCGGGATCGGTGCCCTGGCCTCGCAGCTCGGCGCCGTGACCGTCTCCGCGGTCCCCGACGAGCAGAGCCCAGAGGTCGGGGGGCCTGCAGAACACCGCAACCAACCTGGGGGCGGCCCTAGGCACCGCGCTGGCCGGGTCGATCCTCATCACGGCGCTGACCGGCGCCTTCCTGCAAGGCATCGAGAACAACCCGGCGATCCCCCCGGAAGTCTCATCCCAGGCCACCGTCCAGCTTGCCGGCGGCGTGCCGTTCACCTCCGACGCCGATCTGCAGGCTGCGCTCGTGAAAGCCGGCACCCCGCCCGAAGTGGCCACAGCGGCGCTGGAGGTCAACAAGGAGGCGCGGCTGGCAGGCTTGCGCGCCGCCGTCGCCCTCCTCGCGTTGATCGCCTTACTGGCTCTAGTTCTTCACCAGAGCAATCCCGACGCGATCGCCCGGACGGTCTGCGGCATCCGCCGAATGATCAAGAGCACCATCGTCTCCCTAATCGGGTCGCGGGCGCTGCTCGCCTGCGACGTGGTCGTTCTTGGCGCCCCTGGGGCTCGGCCTGCTCGTCGGAGGCCGCGTGGGCTCCGCGCGGGCTCCCACGGGGCTGATCTCGGCAGTGAGGTTCAGCTCCCTCGAAATGATCAAGTGGGTTATCCATTTCACTGCCAGGTGCGCACTTGAGCCGCATTTGATCTAGTCGAGGCTGGTGGTGGCTCGCCAGGGCGCGCGACCGTGTGTCGCCGAGCGCTGGCAACGCGGGCACGCGGGCCCTGGCGGCCAGCGCAGCCAGTCAAGATAGTCCATGCACGCCTCGTCGTCGGGGAACCACGCCCTCAACTCGGCGTATGAGCCCGGATAGTGCAGGTCACGCGACGGCACTTCCCGATGCTACCGGGCAACCGGCAGTGAAATGGATAACCCACATGATCAATCATCGGGACCCACCTCAACGGCAACCCCGACTTGCTGGGGCCTGCGATCGTCTTCGCGCTGGTCGACATCATCGTGGCGGTCTTCGTCGCCGTGGAGATGGGGGGCCTGGCAAGTACCGGTCCCGGCGACAGCTCGCCGCCCGACCAACCGTCGCCAAGACCCGTGCCCCCAACCAGCAGTGGAAGCAGCTGAGATGCTGGTGGCTCCTTGATGCCGCGGCCGGGGCGGGCAGCCTGAACCGCTGAACCGGTGGAAAGCTCGCCGGACGCCTCACCGGCAAACCTGGCTGGCCCAGCAAACCGACCACACTACTGAGCCTTCCTGCCCCGCCTACCAGCACTCGAACCGGGAGCTGGAGGCAATGGGGATCAGTGGCACCGTGTCGTCCGCGGCCGCGCGTGCGGTTCTGTGCGGTCTCGGGTGGCAAGGAAGCCGCCGCTCTGGAGCCGCCAAACCCACTGGCTGACGAGGGTATTGGCAGGCTCGTCCTCTTGTGCACAACGCGCCGAAACCAGACCAGTCATAGCAGGGCTCTCCAGAGGGGTCGCAGATGAACGGCCTCGACGTGCTTCTCGTCCGCTCCAGATGACGCGAAGCCAGCTCTGCGTGGTGCAACGTGACACCTACCCGAACTGGTGACATGCGCGCCGCCGCACAGGTATCCGGGCGAGAAACGATGGCAATCGCGAAAGGTGTAGGACATGGCTGACGATCTCGATCAGATGGGCCCGATTGACTACCTCGTCGTGGAGTTTCCTGGCAACCGCATGACCGGAGGGATGTTCCCTCTTCTGTTGGACCTTGTCGACAGGGGACTCGTTCGCATACTTGATCTTGCCCTTGTCCGTAAGGAGACCGACGGGTCCGTCTCTGGGCTTGAGCTGAGCGACGTCGACGGAGATGGTGAACTGGACCTGTCCGTCTTTGAGGGAGCATCTTCCGGACTGCTCGGCGAGGACGACATCCAGGAGGCTGGCAACGCGCTGGCGCCCGACAGCTCAGCAGGGATCCTGGTCTACGAGAACGTCTGGGCGGCGCCGTTGGCATCGGAGATCCGTCGCTCCGGCGGCCAGCTCGTCGCCAGTGGCCGGATTCCGGTCCAGCAAGTGCTCGCTGCGCTGGACGCCACCGAGTCCGGCAGCTGAGACCAACCCAGTCGGGAACGTAGAGACAGGAAGAGGAACAGTCATGCCAGGTTTAATGCGCGCGGTTGTGAGGACTACTGCTGTCGCGGGCACCGCAACCGTGGTGTCCGGCCGGGTGTCCCGCCGTCAGCAAGGCCGGTGGGCAGCAAAGAGTCAGGCGGCGGCACCTCCTGCTGAGGCGCCGCCCGCGTCGGCGCCGACGGATGAAGCACCGCCCGGCCAGAGCAGCGACATGGACAGCAAGCTCGCCCAGCTCAAGGAGCTCGGCGCACTCAAGGAGCAGGGTGTCCTCACCGACGCCGAGTTCCAGGTGCAAAAGGACAAGATCCTCCACGGCTAAGACCAGGGTTCTCCCCACTTGGCGAACCCGGTCCGCGGCGAGTCATCCGTGCCGGGTGATGTCACCGAGTGGGGTCTTGGCCTCCGTTGGCAGCAACTTCGCAACTGGGAGGTGCCAATATGACTGAGCCGCTGTCCACCTGGAACGATGGCGAAGCCAAGAACAGCGTTATGCGTTTCGTCGAGCAAACCTGCGGCGAGGCCACCGCAGAAGCAGTACCGGTCGAGGAGCGGGTAGCCGTATTCGACAACGACGGCACGCTCTGGTGCGAGAAGCCCATGCCGGTGCAGATGGACTTCATCGTGCGCCGACTCGTCGAGATGGCCCATCAGGACGACCGGCTGCGTGGCCGTCAGCCGTGGAAGGCCGCTTTTGAGAAGGACTACGGCTGGCTAGGCACTGCTCTCGACGAGCACTACGCCGGGGACGACGCCAAGGCGATGATGCTTGCGGCCGGCGTGCTGGCCGCCTACGGCGGGATCTCCGTGGAGGAGTTCGAGGCCAAGTCAGATGCGTTCCTGCGATCTGCACAGCACCCGACACTGGGTCGCGGCTACCTGCAGACCAGCTACGCGCCAATGGTCCAGCTGTTGGCCTACCTGGAGACGAACGGATTCAGCAACTATGTCGTCTCCGGCGGGGGCCGCGACTTCATCCGCCCAGTGACCCAGGACCTCTACGGCATCCCACGCGAACGGGTCATCGGCAGCGCCACGACACTCGAGTACGTCAGTGGCGAGTACGGCGGCACCGTCAACCACAAAGCCAAGGCCGACTACCTCGATGACGGGACCGAGAAGCCGGTGCGCATCTGGAGCCGAATGGGGCGCCGCCCCATATTGGCGGCCGGCAACTCCAACGGCGACATCCCGATGCTGGAATTCTCCCAGCGCGAGGACAAGCCTTCCTTGCGCCTGCTTGTGTTGCACGACGACGCAGACCGGCGACTATGTCTCCGGCGCGGAACAGGCCCTGGAACGAGCTGCAAAAGGCGACTGGGCCGTGGTGAGCATTAAGAACGACTGGAACACGGTCTTCCAAGCTGTGGCTAGCGGCGCGGTGCCGGCCATCACTAAGGCCGCGCTGACACGCTGACCGGTCCGCGCTGGCTACGGCGGGCACCCGTGGTGGGTATGTCGACTCCCTTGCCGGCCGGACGGCGCTCGAGATGACTCTGTGTCGAAGCGGTGTGCTTGCGCTCCTCGTAGGGTCCTTCGCGAGCTCGCGGACGCGTTGGTGACCTAACAGGATGAGGTGGCTAGGGCATCATGTGAGACATGAACCGCCTCTACTACCGCGACGCGCGTTTGATCGAGGAAGCCCTGGATCAGGCCGGTCGTCCTGACTGGGCCCTGGAGATCGACGACGCGATCGAGGGCGGGACCTCGGGCTCCCAGATCCTCACGCAGCTTCGCACGACGTTGATCCAGATCCAGAACCAGAATCTGAACCTCACCGCGGAGCTGCATGATCAGATTGCGCAGCTCACGAACGCTCTTGAGCGAGCCCTGGCCTGACGGCGTTGGCGCCCTCCTCTCAGTAGAGGGCCGTCACCCACTCGGACTGTAAATTGACGCCTTCGACGCGCTGATCGCCTCCCTGTGTTGCGTGGACGGCGTACCGGCCACCCGCAACCACCTACCGGACTGGGACTTCAGGACCGACCCCGCGGGCAACCCCGTAGTCCATGACGGTCTCCATCGGGCAGGGCACGACGCGGGGGTAAACGACGTGCTTGCTCCCAGCTGTGGGCGGCGGCCTTCGCGCCCTCCTGCTCGGTCGCGGGGCAACACCCGGTTGGGATGTCGTCTTGGGGCGCTGGCGCCGGCCTGGCTGAATCGCCAGCCACGCGATGCGCTTCAGTGGCCCTGTTGGGAGCGCTATCGTGCCGCTGCCCATCGGTGTGGCCAATCCAGGCCAGCGGTCTGCGGCGGATCGTCGCGGCCACCGCACAGAGCGGAGCAGTCGCACGCAAAGGCGTCCTGCCCCGCGCCTCCGTGCGGATCGTGGTCCGTCAGCGGTCAGATGACACGTCTTCGCAACGTGCCCGGCCCACGTGCAGCGCCGTCCCTGGGCCGGAGCGCGTTGCTCGAGATCTTCCCAGTCGTGCCGTGGATCGGGAATCTGAATGTGGCCGCGCGCTCTCTTACGCCGGGCAGTTCAACGTCACCATCAGCGACCCGGCCTCCTGCACCGACGTCGAGGTCTTCGCTCGGGGCGTCTCAGACTCAAAATGGTGGAAACTCTTCGCCGAACTCCCGAGCCTGTGCGGCGTCGGGGTGAGACATGACCACCGGCACCTGACCATCGGTAAGGCCTTCGTGCATCCGGCTGGCTGCGTCCTGGGGGATGCGGCGATCTGGCACCGTTGGGGGTTGAAGCCCCTGATTCGGGTCAGACTGTCTTCGTGGGCAGGAGCACCTTCGTCAGCTCGAGAGCGAATTCGCGCTGCGTGCTGAGCAGATCACCGGCAATATCGAAAGCGAAATTGGTGACCGCTTGCATGTCGGGCACGTCGGCAAGGCCAGGAATCCTGGGAAGGTCCATGACGGGAAGCGCCGAGAAGACGTCGACCCAGGTCTGGGCAGCGTCCATCAACAGCTGCTGACCCTGCTGAAGGCTGGAGACCACCTGCTCCTGGGACTTGTGGGCCTGCGGGGCAGGTATCTCGGCCGCGGGCGTGACCGCGGGCACGGTTACGGGCTGGGTTATGGGCGTGACCGCCGTGACGGCCGCAGGCTTGGAAGCAGGCTCGGTTACGGGCTTGGAAGCAGGCTTGGTCGCGGTGACGGCCGATGGCTTGGCCGTGCGCTTGGTCACAGTGCCGGTCGTGGGCTTGGTCGCAGTGCCGGTCGTGCGCTTGGTCGCAGTGCCGGTCGTGCGTTTGGCCGCTGGTTTGCTGCTCGGTGTTGTCACTGTGAACTCCTAGAGTCTTTGAAGGTGCAGGGCGCCGTAGAGGCTTGCGCAACTCGTCGTCCCCGTGGTGCCAGCCTTTACCGATCGCTGGCTCCCGGCGACCGACACGCCTGGACTCTACTCGCAATGAAATTGGCTTATCGGCTCAAATCGGGACCGGGCTCTGCGGACATATCCAGGCTGACGCCCTGTGGCTGACGCTGTGAATCGGAGCCCGGGGTAGTCGTCCAGAGCATCGCTGACGTGATGGCGAGCGACACCGAGCTGGCCGACGGGACTGCAGCCACCTAGGGCCGGGCACGTGGTGTTGATGTCGGACCTTGAGGGTTCACTGACCACCCATCCCAACACCGGGCGGGTTATCGCGCCCGAAGGAGACGGCCAGCTCAACGGCCAGCTCAACGGCGCGCAGGTCTAGTCGGTTCCCTTCTCCGAATTGCTCGGCTTCTCGCGCCGGTGCTGACCCGCCCGACCGCTGGGACTCATCGCTCAGCGGGACGACCAGACTCAGGATCGCCGAGACCTCCCCGCTACGGCACGGTGGAGGTCAGGGCGATCCTGAGTTTGGCTCACTCGACCCCGGCCCGTCCCGCAGCCTCGAACCCGTGCTGCGGGACGGGCCGTCCCCTTCGTCGCCGACTTCCTGGTCTGGGCGCGGCTGTGCCGGGGGCCGGGCCGGCTGACGGAGTACCCGTCGGCATCACTAACCCCTGGCGGGCGCCACCCATGACCTGCGGTTGGTGGTCCCCGGACCCGCATTCATGTTTGACGACTGCATGACAAGCGTGGCGTTCCTCTGGCGCTGCCTGCGCTGCGGTTGATACTGGCGACGAGACCTTTTCGCCATGATCCGGGCCTGGGTTGCCGGGCACCGGTTCGGCCCCATGGGCACCGAGCTCTTCGAGGATCACCTAGCCCGGCTCGGCAGCAAGGGTGGCCTCCAGGTCGTTGGCTGCACCGGTTGCCCTACCCGTCCTGCCCTCAGCTTGACCCGGGTCGCGGCTCCAGGACGACCTCGCAGCGTGCCTGTGCCAGGACCGCTACGGCGGCTACATGGTCCTGGTCCACGAGGATGTCGGTGATCTGCACCTGAGTAGGTAGCAGTTCGGCGCCGTGCCACGCCGTCAGGGCCGCGGGCAGGTGTGGAGCCGTGACCTCCAGGGCGGCGGGGTCGACGGTCAGACCGTGCCCGGTCGCCTTGAGTACCGCCTCCTTGCGCGCCCAGTAGATGGCCCGGGCCCTGGCCTGCGCCGCCGGGGCGCAATGCTCGACTTCGGTTCGTTCCGCACAGGTCAGGGCAACGAGGTCGAAGCCTTCGAATACGGTGGCGGCGGTTGTTTCGACGTCGACCCCCACCGGGCCGGCCTCCGTCGCGGCGACCATCACATGGCGACCGCTGTGGGAGAGGCTGACGTGCCAGCGGACTGCAGAATGGGGCGCGACCACGAGCGGCCTGCCGTGAGACCTGGCGCACCCGGGGCAGTCGTAGCTGAGGCGCACCATCTGTGCCGGGGTATCGGCCAGGTGCCCGACCACGGTCTTCAGGAGCTTCCGGGACGCCAAGAAGACGCGCCGATCTTCGAGCTGCCTGAGCCCGTCGAACCGCTCACGCTCGGTCTGGTCGAGCCAGTCCACTGGGGACCCTTCGGCGCTACGCGTCGACCAGCAAACATGAACCGTGCCGGTCATCGCGGGAACCTCCATGTCGACGCGGCGAAGCGGCGATGCCTATGCTCCTGAGCCGACTGTACGTTCATGGCGCGTTCTCTCGGTGCAGGTTTACCTGCTATGTCTGCGGCGCCCGCTGGAAGTACCCGTTCACTTGCTCATCAGTGCGTTTGGGTGTCGCTGCACATTTGCTCACAGCAGCACGCTCGATCGCCCCGCGATGAGGTCCGTCTTCGCCAACCCGCCCTTGGGGCGACGAAACACGGGGAGCGTTCGATCGCCGTGCATCACGGCCTACACACCAAGCTCCCGCAGACGGGTCGTGACCAGCTTGTTCACCAAGGCGGGCGGGAGCGGCTGGTCCACGGGAAAGTGCAGCGACCCTTTGGTGCCGTCGTA
>Ga0208587_1000766_pt1 | contig 17668 bp, 20 predicted proteins | sample NGESurdeep092012_7_FD_184472 | JGI IMG/M metagenome (GOLD analysis project Ga0208587, IMG submission 184472) | Arctic peat soil microbial communities from Barrow, Alaska - NGEE Surface sample 210 deep-092012 (SPAdes) | ecosystem: Environmental > Terrestrial > Soil > Wetlands > Peat ...
TTTACAACCCGAAGGCCTTCTTCACTCACGCGGCATGGCTGGATCAGGGTTGCCCCCATTGTCCAAAATTCCCCACTGCTGCCTCCCGTAGGAGTCTGGACCGTGTCTCAGTTCCAGTGTGGCTGGTCGTCCTCTCAGACCAGCTACGGATCGTCGCCTTGGTGAGCCTTTACCTCACCAACTAGCTAATCCGATATCGGCCACTCCGAAAGCGAAAGGTCTTGCGATCCCCTCCTTTCCCCCTCAGGGCATATGCGGTATTAGCGTACCTTTCGGTACGTTATCCCCCACTTCCGGACATGTTCCGATATATTACTCACCCGTTCGCCACTCGCCACCAGGGTTGCCCCCGTGCTGCCGTTCGACTTGCATGTGTAAAGCATGCCGCCAGCGTTCAATCTGAGCCAGGATCAAACTCTTCAGTTCAATACCTGTTTTGGTCCATTGCTGGACCGGTCTTACTCAAAGTAAATCACTTGCATGATTTGTTTCGACTTTGTGTAAGGTACTACTATATTTTAAAGTCGTTTCCATATCCCGAAGAATACAGAAACTTCCCAAAAACCAAGCACCTACACTCGTCGGTTGTTTGTTTTAACTTTTAAAGAACGGCTGCCGTAGCAGCGAAGAGGTGCGCATTATAGAGATGTAAAAACTCTCGTCAACACTTTTCTGAAATATTTTTATAATATTTGCGCTGACCCTGTTTGATCGCGTTATTCACTACAATGCCGCCTCTCTTAAAAGACTTGAAAATGCCACTGATCACACTAGGAATCGAATCGTCTTGCGATGAGACCGGCATCGCGCTATACCAGATTGGGCGCGGCTTGCTGGCGCACGCGCTGTATACGCAAGTTGCGATGCACAATGAATATGGCGGCGTCGTTCCAGAACTTGCTTCACGCGATCATGTCCGGCGCGTCATCCCGCTGGTGCGCCAAGTATTGCGCGAAGCCGATGTGTCATTAGCTCAGATCAGTGCGGTCGCCTACACCCAGGGGCCGGGCCTGGGCGGCGCATTGTTGGTCGGCGCCAGCGTCGCGAATGCGCTGGCCTATGCGCTCGATATTCCCACCATCGGCATCCATCATCTGGAAGGCCATCTGCTTTCCCCCTTGCTATCCGATCCCGCGCCCGAGTTTCCATTCGTTGCCTTATTGGTTTCCGGCGGGCACACGCAACTGATGCGTGTGGACGGCGTGGGGCAGTACACCTTGCTCGGCGAAACGTTGGATGACGCAGCAGGCGAAGCATTCGATAAGAGCGCGAAGCTGTTGGGCTTGAATTATCCCGGCGGCCCCGCGCTGGCGAAGCTCGCCGCGTCGGGTCGTCCCGGCCTGTACAAATTGCCGCGTCCGATGCAACACAGTGGCGATCTGGATTTCAGTTTCAGCGGATTAAAAACGGCAGTGCTGACACTGGTGAAACAAAGCTCTAACGATGGACAGAAGTTGGATGAACAGACGCGGGCCGACATCGCCTGCGCCGTGCAGGAAGCCATCATCGATGTGCTGGCGCACAAGACGCGTGCCGCTCTGGCGCACACCGGCCTGGATCAACTAGTGGTAGCAGGGGGCGTGGGCGCGAACCAACTGTTGCGCAGCCGCTTGACCGAAGGCATCGGCAAACGCGGCGGCAAAGTGTTTTATCCCGACTTGGAATTTTGCACCGACAACGGCGCGATGATCGCCTTCGCCGGCGCTTTAAGACTTGCGCAAAAACAAGGCGAAAAAGATTATCGCTTCAACGTCAAGCCGCGCTGGAATCTGGCGGAGATAACCAGCTAACTTAAAAAATAATTTGAACCACGGAATACACGGAATAAACCCGAACATCCTTTCGACAGCGCTCAGTGTAGACTTGGCTTCTTTCCGTGTATTCCGTGGTTAATAATTTTTAGTTTCACCCGCTAGGCCGACTTCGACTTCCCTATCTTCGCCTCTTTACCCGCCAACAGATTCTGAATATTGCTCTTGTGCCGCCAGATCAGAAGCAACGACATGATGCCGGATGCCAGCACCCACTCGCGCGGCAAGCCCAACAACACCGCGTAGATCGGCGTGGCAGCAGCAGCGGCCAAAGCGGCCAAAGAAGATAAACGAAACACCAGAGCCATAAACAACCAGGTCGCCAGTCCGCCCAAACCCACCCAAACATTCAAGGCCAGCAACACGCCCAACGCCGTCGCCACACCCTTGCCGCCCTTGAAGCGCAGGAAGACCGGAAACAGGTGGCCGATGAACACGGCCAGCGCCACTGCCGCAGCCAGCATCGTGTATGACACATTGCTCGGAGAGAAATGTATCGCCAGAAACACCGCCAGCCAGCCCTTCGCCGCATCGCCGAACAGCGTCAGCGCCGCCGCCGCCTTCTTGCCGCTGCGCAACACATTGGTCGCGCCGGGATTGCCGGAACCATAGGTGCGCGGATCAGCGAGGCCGAATAACTTACTGGTAATGACTGCAAAGGAGATCGATCCCAACAGATAGGCTGCGATTACAAAAACTATGGTCAACATCGGGAATGCCTTAGAATTGAAGTAGCGCTGATTTTACGCGAAACGTCACTTTGCCACCAATCAACAAAAAATCATGGACATCATCTTCCTGCGCGAACTCAAGGTCACCACGCTAATAGGAATTTACGAGCGTGAAAAGATCGTGCCGCAAACCTTGCAGATCGATCTCGACATCGCGCTGCCCAACAGCCGCGCCTGTCTCAGCGACGACATCAAAGACGCACTGGATTATGCGGAAGTCGCGCAACACCTCCAGACCGTGTTGAGCGAGGGACATTTTTCGCTGCTGGAAACCCTGGCCGAACACATCGCGCAAATCATCCTCAAGGACTTCAACGCCCCGTGGGTCAAGGTCAGCGTCGCCAAACTGCAAGCGATCCGCAACTGCAAGATGGTGGGGATCAGTATCGAGCGGGGGCAAATAAAATGATGTCGTCTTACAAAGCGAAATTGCGGTCATCTAAATCACATTAGGCATCCAAAAAGGCGAAGATCATGGGATCAGAAAAGCCACAGGTCATCTTCACACCTGACAACGAACCCTACCTTGGTCGCACTCTTCTCTTTCACTTCGACCAAATAATTAGCGCCACCATGGAGCAAAACGCCCTTATCGCGCCAAGGACTCACAGCCTTTCGCTCACAGACCACCAACAGATGGCCTGCCAAGTAATCTCGCAAGCATTAAACATTACGCTTTCAATTCGCGAACTAATACGGCAGGGTTACCTCTTCGGTGCTTACGTATTAGAGCGTGCGCTTGTGGAACGAGCAGTGATTTTGTTCTATCTCCATTCCTATCCAGAAGACATCGCTCACTGGAAAAGCGGGTGGCATCAGGGTGCGGCTCCGGGATTAACAACGATGATTGACAAGATAAGCAAGACGGGAACCAATGCTCCCAAAACGCGTGGCAGCGATATGATGAAACCCATGAATAGCCTGCTCCATGCCAAACCGGATTCTGCCTATTACAATTCGATTTCTCTGGGTGGCACTGGCGTTGGGTTCGCGCCATCCAAAATACTGGATCGTCCCGAACTATGTGACAGCCTTTGTGCCGACATTATTCCAACGCTGGCAATGATCCAAGGAATGATGGCAGCATATTTCCCAGCAAAATCGGCCTCGGAGTTACATTGAACTCTTAACCCGCATTCAAGCCCGGTAGGGTGGGCAACAAGTTGCCCACCCTACGGTTTTCGGTTTTCGCTTTTCATCCCCTGTGCGCCGCCGAGTAGCGCAGGCTGGTCAGGGGATTTCGGCGAGGACTGATGAAACAACTAGCCATTCGACTAAGCTGGCAAACGACGCCAGCCAAGTCGCTGGTTATGTTTGAGCACGCAGTGCGAGTTCCGCAGCCGCCTGACCGGGCGAGCAACGCAGGGTACCCCGCAGGGGCGGCAAACCGGGGTCGCCTTTTCTTTGGTTACTTTATTTTGGCGAAGCAAAAGAAAGTAACTAGCTGCCGGTCTACCACCGGCGAAGTTGACTTAAGCCTTTATAAATGATGTTGGGTTACGCGGTGAATCTGCTAACCCAACCTACGGCTTACCTCCCGGATGTGCCTCCCCAAGCTTCCTCCAAGTCTCCAGCAAAGTATCCGGGTTCAGCGACATGGACTGAATGCCTATATCCATCAGCCACAGTGCAAAATCGAAATGATCGGATGGCCCCTGTCCGCAGATACCCACGTATTTGTCCAGCCGGTTGCAGGTGCTGATGGCCATCTCCAGCAGGCGTTTGACCGCGGCATCGCGTTCGTCGAAGCTGTTTGCCACCAGGCTGGAATCCCGGTCCAGCCCCAGGGTCAGTTGGGTCAGGTCGTTCGATCCTATCGAGAAGCCGTCGAAATATTGCAGGAATTCTTCGGCCAGCAGCGCGTTGGACGGTATCTCGCACATCATGATCAGACGCAAACCATTTTCGCCGCGCTTCAAACCGTGTTGCGCAAGCAGTTCGACGACTTCATGCGCCTCCTGCACCGTGCGCACGAACGGCACCATGATCTCCACATTGGTGTAGCCCATGCCGTCGCGGACCTTCTTCATCGCGCGGCATTCCAGTTCAAAACAATCCCTGAAACTCGGCGCGACATAGCGTCCCGCTCCGCGAAAACCCAGCATCGGATTTTCTTCCAGTGGTTCGAAAAGCTCGCCGCCCAGCAGCTTGCGGTATTCGTTGGACTTGAAGTCCGACAAGCGCACGATGACGGGCTTGGGCCAAAAAGCGGCGGCCAGAGTGGAAATGCCCTCGGTCAATTTTTCCACATAGAAAGTCAATGGATCGGCGTAGCCCCGCGATTGTTTCAATACGGCAGCCTTGAGTTCCGCGGGCAGGGTTTGGAACTGCAGCACTGCCTTGGGATGTATGCCGATGAGGTTGTTGATGACAAATTCCAGTCGCGCCAAACCGATGCCGGCGGAAGGCATTTGCGCAAACTCGAAAGCCAGCGTGGGATTGCCCACATTGAGCATCAATTTGACCGGCAACGGTGGCAATGCCTTTTCATCCTGCCGGGTAGTTTCAAAAGGCAGCTTGCCCCGATAGACGAAGCCTGTGTCGCCTTCCGCGCAGGAAGCGGTGACGATCTCGTTTTCGGCGAGCACTTCCGTGGCATGACCGCAACCCACGATAGCCGGGATACCCAGTTCCCGCGCAATGATCGCGGCATGGCAAGTACGTCCGCCGCGATTGGTGATGATGGCCGATGCCTTCTTCATCACCGGCTCCCAGTTGGGATCAGTCATGTCCGTGACCAGCACATCGCCCACTTGCACTTTGTCCATTTCAGCGCTGCTCGCCACCAGGCGCACCGGCCCGATGCCGATCTTCTGGCCGATCGCGCGACCTTCGATGAGCACCTCGCCGCGTTGTTTGAGACGGAATTTTTCCGCACCGCCTGCAGCAACCTGGGACTGGACCGTTTCCGGACGTGCTTGCAGGATGTAGAGCTTGCCGTCCAAGCCGTCCTTGCCCCATTCGATATCCATCGGCCTGCCATAATGCTGCTCGATGGCCATGGCCTGTTTTGCCAGCTCCAGCACATCCTTATCGGTCAGGGAAAAACTGTCGCGCTCTTTCTGGGGGACCTCTTCGATACTCGTGGAACGTCCGGCGGCACGATCTTCACGGAACACCATGCGCTGTTGTTTGGAACCGATGCTGCGGCGGACCAGCGCGGGATAACCTGCGGCAAGCTGCTGCTTGTGGACGTAGAATTCATCAGGGTTTACCGAGCCCTGCACCACCATCTCACCCAGACCATATGACGAAGTGATGAACACCACGTCGCGGAAGCCGGATTCTGTGTCCATCGTGAACATCACGCCGGAAGCACCCAGATCGGAACGCACCATGCGCTGCACTCCCGCCGACAGGGCGACAGAGGAATCCGTATAGCCGGTGTGCACCCGATAGGAAATGGCGCGATCGTTATAAAGCGACGCAAAAACTTCCTTGATCGCATGCAGGATATTGTCTATGCCGTGAATATTGAGAAAAGTTTCCTGCTGTCCCGCAAAGGACGCGTCCGGCAGGTCTTCAGCAGTTGCGGATGAACGAACCGCGAAACTGGCGTCGCTGCCTGCCGCGAGCTTGGTGTAGTGCTGGCGTATCTCTTCCTCCAGGCGCGGCGGGAGTGAGGCTGCCGATATCCAGCCACGTATGTCTGCACCGGTCTTGGCCAGTGCGTTCACGTCTTCCACATTCAGCGCTTCCAGCGTCTGCTTGATTCGCTGGTCAAGACCATTGTTCTTCAGGAAATCGCGATAGGCCTCCGCTGTTGTGGCAAAGCCGCCGGGCACACACACGCCGGAGGCGCTGAGGTTGCCGATCATCTCACCCAGCGAAGCGTTCTTGCCGCCTACCTGATCAATGTCAGCAATGCCCAGTGACTGAAATGGAATCACATAAGGTTGCATGCTTGCTCTCCTGTTTACTTTTAAATTGTTGTACTACTACGGAATTATTCAAAACCTTGTTCAATGCTCATTCTTTTTTATTGATCGCCTGGATTATTTGAACGGCGATTTCCTCAATCGACCGTGACGTCATATCGAACCATTCTATACCCTCGCGCCGCATCATGCGTTCGGCGGCGGCAACTTCCTGGCGGCATGTGTCCAGTGCGGCATATTTGCTATCCGGTCGCCGCTCCTGTCGTATCTTGTGCAGTTGCTCCGGCGCGATGGTCAATCCGAACAGTTTGTCACGGAAGGGCAACACAGTATCTGGCAGGCGGTCGCGCTCGAAATCTTCCGGTATGAGCGGGTAGTTTGCCGCCCGGAGGCCGAATTGCATCGACAGATACAAGCTGGTCGGGGTCTTGCCGCAACGTGACACGCCGACCAGTATCACGTCGGCATTTTTCAAGTCGGCATCAGAAACGCCGTCGTCGTGTGCGATAGCGAAATTCATCGCGGCAATGCGGTTGATGTATTCGTGGCCGGCCTGGCCGTGTGAACGACCGACGGTATGCGCCGACCGCACGCCCAGTTCTTTTTCCAGCGGCGCGATAAAGACCTCAAACAGGTCCAGAAACAATGCATCCCCCTGGCGCAGCATCGCGCTGATTTCAGGATTCATCATGGTCATCACAACCAGCGGGCGGATACCGTCTTGCTCGCGTATCTCGCGTATGCGCGACAGACAGTCCGCAGCCTTTTCCGGATTATCCACAAAGGGAAACCGTATCTGGCGAAAATTTATCCCGTCAAATTGGGAGAGCAGACCCTTACCCAGGATTTCGGCAGTGATGCCGGTGCCATCCGAAACAAAAAATATTGTACGGTTGATTGGCTTCATCTTGCCTGATTGTGCATGTAGTGCAGATTTTTGGGGGGGCGTGTTCATGAGATCGTCGTCATTCTGATCTATTCCACAGCCATTGCATGCAGCCAAGAGAAAATAAAGAGGAAATAATCCTGTTCATGGCAATTCCAAAAGACAGCGTAACTCAGGACGGCAGAATAGAGGTCGCCAATACCGGAGTCAAATTTTCTCCATTATCCAGTCTGTTGTTGTCTGAGCGCGGTGAGCGATCAGCCACGCGGATGATGCTGAGCATGCAACAGCTTGAGGCGCTCACGCGCGACGTGAGTATAGATCTGCGTTGTGGAAATATCAGCATGGCCCAACAACATCTGCACCACGCGTAAATCGGCACCGTGGTTCAACAGATGCGTGGCGAAGGCGTGGCGCAGCGTGTGCGGCGAGAGCGGCTTGTCCAGCCCGCCATGCCTGGCGTGTTTCTTGATCAGGTACCAGAACATCTGGCGCGTCATGCCTTCACCGCGTGCGGTGACGAACAGCGCGTCGCTCATCTGTTTTCCCAGCAATACCCCGCGACCATCCGCCAGATAGCGGCGCAGCCAGTCCAGCGCTTCTTCGCCCAGCGGTACCAGGCGTTCCTTGCTGCCCTTGCCCATCACGCGCACCACACCCATATCCATGCTGACTTGCGTTGTGCGCAACGTCACCAGTTCGGACACGCGCAGACCGGTGGCGTACAGCACTTCGAACATGGTGCGGTCGCGCATGCCTAACGGGGTTTGAACGTCCGGCGCGTTGAGCAGTTGTTCGATATCTTGCTCGGTCAAACTCTTGGGCAGGTTACGCGGCAGCTTGGGCGTGTCGATTTGCAGCGTGGGGTCAGTGGAGATTTTGCCTTGTCTGAGCAGATAGCGATACAAGCGCTTGAGGCTGGAGATGTTGCGCCCGGTGCTGCTGGGTTTGGCTTTTTGCACGACCACCAGATGGGCGAGATAACCTTGTATGTCGCCATGTGTGGCTTGCAAGATGGATGCGTCGCGCTGTTTCTCCAGCCAGATTGCGAACTTGCGCAAGTCGCGCCGGTAGCTGTCCAGCGTGTTGCGTGACAAGCCATCTTCCAACCACAGGTTGTCGCAAAATTCGTCTAGCAGCTCAGCGTTGTTCATGCGCCAGCAGCCAGCGTTTGATGTCTAGTGATGTGCCGCTGGCATGGCGCATGAAACCGCCCAAACCGGACTTACTCACTACGCGATGACAGGGAATAATGATGGGTATCGGGTTTGCTCCGCAGGCTTGGCCGACAGCTTGTGCGCCGGATTTCAGTTCAGCCGCCAACTCGCCGTAACTGCGTGTTTCTCCGCGCGGGATATCGAGCATGGCTTGCCAAACTTTTTGCTGGTGCGTGGTTCCGTTTAACTTTATCGGCACGGAAAATTGCACGTCTGGATTTTCAAGATAACGCAGCAATTGTTCACACACTATTACTGCGAACGCGCTGGTCGCGCGCTGCGGCTTTTCGGTAGTTGGAAGAAAATCAATGCCAAGCAGCGCACGGTCATCGCAACGTATGCCGAGCACACCGAACGGGACAGTCAGTTTTGCCTGGTAGTTCATGCAGTAATGATAGCGCACAATTAAAAAACGGGAGCAAGCTCCCGTTTTTGTCCTGCAAAAAAACTATTCGCGATTAACCGCGGATTGCGAGTTTTTCCTTGATGCGTGCCGACTTGCCGGAACGATCGCGCAGGTAGTACAGTTTGGCACGGCGCACAGAGCCGCGACGCTTCACTTCAATGCTGGCGATGATAGGCGAATAGGTTTGAAAGGTGCGTTCCACGCCTTCACCGGCCGAAATCTTGCGCACGATGAAGCCAGAATTCAGGCCTCGATTGCGCTTGGCGATCACGACTCCCTCGAAAGCCTGAACGCGCTTGCGCTCGCCTTCGACCACGTTCACGTTGACGATTACAGTGTCGCCAGGCGAGAAAGCGGGAATCTTCTTACCCAAACGGGCGATTTCCTCTTGTTCCAATGTTTCGATCAAATTCACTTTACTGCTCCTTTTTATACGGGTCTTGTTCCTTCTGGAACTGAGCCAGAAGCCGAGACTCCTCTTTTGTCAAATCACGCCTGGCCAATAGATCCGGCCTGCGCAACCACGTCCTGCCCAACGACTGCTGAAGCCGCCAGCGCTGTATATCTGCATGATTGCCAGACAACAACACCGGGGGCACGGCTTCACCATTAAACTGTTCCGGGCGGGTGTAGTGCGGACAATCCAGCAAGTCTTGCACAAAGGAATCCTGCTCGGCTGATTCAGCATCGCCCAACACGCCGGGAAGTTGCCGCACCAAACTGTCTATCAACACCATCGCCGCCAACTCACCACCGGACAACACGTAGTCGCCGATGGAAATCTCTTCATCCACATACTGGCGTATCAGGCGTTCATCGATGCCTTCATAACGCCCCGCCAGCAGGATCAAACCCTCATCTGCTTGCGCCACCAATTCTTTAACCACCGAGTGGGTCAGCAATCGGCCTTGCGGTGACAAATACACCACACGGCTTTTTTTTACGCCGCTGGCCGCTTGTCGCTGTCTGGCCGCGTTGATCGCGGTTGCCAGCGGTTCGCCCAGCATCACCATTCCGGGACCGCCGCCGTAGGGGCGATCATCGATGGTGTGGTAATTATCCGTGGTGAAATCTCTGGGATTCCACGTCTTCAGGACATAGCGTCCCTGTTCTGCCGCGCGCCGCGTGATGCCATATTGCGTCAGCGCATCGAACATCTGCGGAAACAATGTGATGACATCAAAAATCATCTCAGGTAATCCGCCGACCAATCCACCCGGATTGTCTTGTTCTTCACATCCACCTGCTTGATGGCTGTAGCCACAAACGGGATCAGGATTTCGCCGCTGTCACCCTTCACGCTCAACACCTGGTTCGCGCCGGTTTCCAGCAGGTTTGCCACCGTTCCCAGTTGCACACCCGCTTCATTCACCACCGCGAGCCCGATCAAATCAGACCAGTAGTATTCATCACCTGTGTGCTGCGGCAAGCTGCTGCGCGGCACGGCGATCAACAAGCCCTTCAGCTTTTCGGCAGCGGTGCGATCCGGACAGTCCGGCAATTGTGCGGCCAGTGTTTTGTTATGGGCCTCACACTGCTGAACTTCCACTTCGCGCCACGGACCGTGCTCATGGCCGATCCACCAGGTTCGATAATCCAGCAAGCTATCAAGGTACTCGGTGTACGGCTGGATCTTGACCCAACCGCGAATACCGTGTGCAGCCGCTATGCGCCCCATGATCACCATGGGGATCGATTCATCAGGCGGCAGCGGTGGCACCGGCGCGCTTGACCAGCTTGGCAACGGTGTCGCTCAATTGCGCACCCTTGCTTTGCCAATGAGTAACGCGTTCCAGTTGCAGACGCAGTGCTTCCTGACCTTCCGCTACCAGCGGATTGTAGAAGCCGACGCGCTCGATGAAACGGCCATCGCGACGATTGCGCGAATCAGCTACCACCACATTGTAAAACGGACGATTCTTTGAACCGCCACGGGAAAGACGAATGATTACCATATGAAACCTACCTGTAATTTAGTTAGCCTAGCGAAAGGGCGCGGATTCTACGACATTTTGGGTACTTCTTGCAACCCGCAAAAAACCACACAAAGCAAAGCTATGGGTTTTTATCGGTGGAGCAACACCTCAAGGACAAACTTGCTGCCCAGATAAGCCAATAGCAGGAATATGAAGCCGCCCACCGTCCAGCGCACCGCGACACGGCCGCGCCAGCCGTAAAAGTGATGGCCCCACAACAATACAGCGAACACACCCCAGGAGATAAAGCCAAACAACACTTTGTGACTGAATTGCCAGGCCTTGCCGAATATCTCTTCGGAAAACAACACGCCGGATGCCAGCGTCAGCGTCAGCAGCACGAAACCAATCGCGATCAGGCGGAACAGCAAGGTTTCCATCGTCAGCAGCGGCGGCAAGCTGCGCAGTACGCGCGGCAAAGTCGGGTGATGCAGCCGTTTCTCTACCTGAGAGATCAACACCGCATGCAACATGGCGATAGTGAACAAGCTATACGCCAGCATGGCTGCGGTAATGTGCGCCTTGAAGGCAAGCAAATTGGTATTCGCCAACGGATGTTCGGATGGAAACAGCTCGGGCAACAGCATGGTCACCGCTGCCAAGGGCAACACCAACGCCTGGAACCCGCCTATCGGGTAAAAGAAACGCGCCACCCAGTAAACCAGCAAGGTCAGCCACACGATCAGCGACAGCGCGTTCAGCACGCCCAAATCAAAGCCGTCCCCGGGGAAAATACTCTGGCCGAGCAAATAACCGTGCAATGCCAGCGGAACCAGCACCAGATGCCCTATCCCGTTGTGGCTCAACACATCGCCCTCGCCTCGCGCCTGGGCACGCCAGAAATAGGCAGCAAGAGCACTGTAGGCGACGAAAGTGAGCGCGGGAATAAGAAGGCTGTGCATTTTTATCAGGATGTTTTAGACTTCACGAATTCTACACTAAACTTGTTAAACAACCATGCTGGACAACCTAACGCAACGCCTATCCGGCGTCATCAAGACCCTGCGCGGGCAGGCACGGCTCAGCGAGAGCAACATTCAGGATGCCTTGCGCGAAGTGCGCATGGCTCTGCTCGAGGCGGACGTTGCGCTGCCCGTCGTAAAGGAATTCATCGCCCAGGTCAAACAGGCCGCGCTCGGACAAGAGGTCATCGGCAACCTGAATCCCGGCCAGGCTCTGATCGGCGTGGTGCATCGTGAGCTCACCAGGCTGATGGGCGAACACAACGATGCGCTTAACCTCGCCGCCGTGCCGCCCGCCGTGATCCTGATGGCCGGTTTGCAGGGTGCGGGCAAGACCACCACCAGTGGCAAGCTGGCCAAACTGTTGCGTGATCAGCAAAAGAAAAAGGTACTGCTGGTCAGCTGCGACGTGTATCGCCCCGCAGCAATCGAGCAACTGCGCACGCTGGCAAAACAACTGGAAGTGGACTTCTTCTCTTCCGACATCAGCCAGAAACCCCAGGACATCGCGCTGGCCGCGCTGAATTATGCGAAGCGTCATTACCACGACGTGCTGATCGTCGATACAGCAGGCCGACTCGCGATAGATGAAGCGATGATGGCGGAGATCAAGCAGCTGCACGCCGCACTCAAACCGATCGAAACGCTGTTCGTGGTGGACGCGATGACCGGACAGGACGCGGTGAATACCGCCAAGGCCTTCGGTGAAGCCCTGCCGCTGACCGGCATCATCCTCACCAAACTGGACGGCGATGCGCGCGGCGGCGCGGCTCTTTCAGTGCGCCAGATCACCGGCAAACCGATCAAGTTCGTCGGGGTCAGCGAAAAGCCGAACGGCCTCGAAGCCTTCCATCCAGAACGTATGGCCTCGCGCGTGCTGGGCATGGGCGATGTACTGTCGCTGATCGAAGATGCGCAGCGCGAAGTCGATCACGGCGAAGCCGAAAAACTCGCCAAGAAGATGCAAAGCGGCAAAGGCTTCGACCTCAACGATTTCAAGATGCAGATCGTGCAAATGCGCAAGATGGGCGGCATGTCGGCGATGATGGACAAGCTGCCCGCACAGCTCTCCCAAGCCGCTGCAGGCAACAAGATCGATGATAAACAGATCGCCCGCACCGAGGGCATCATCAACTCGATGACCCCGCTTGAACGCAGCAAACCGGAACTCATCAAAGCCTCGCGCAAACGCCGCATCGCGATGGGCGCGGGCGTGCAGGTAATGCACGTCAACCAGTTGCTCAACCAGTTCGAGCAAATGCAAAAAATGATGAAAATGTTCAGCAAGGGCGGCATGGGCAAACTGATGCGCGGCATGGCGGGAAAACTTCCCGGAATGGGTCGCTAAACCTGCCTGTCTTTTCCCACACCCAATGGGTACCTCTGAAAATTCAGAGTTCACCCAAATGCAAGGCGCGAGGAAATTTTGCGAGCATCCGCTACGCGGATTGCCTGCCTGAAGCACTTCGCAGCGCCGCATATGTGGGGATATGTAAGCAAGAAAACAGAGTTTCAGTGCAGGGTAACCTTTAGGTTGGCCGTAACTAAAATTTCCGAGCAACGCAGCATAACCAGCCACTTGGTTGCCGTTTTTGGCAACTTAGTGGGATGGCTATAACCAATGACTTGCCCGGCGTCTTTTGCTGGGTTAGTCAGATGGCTAGTAGTCATATCAGTAGTTCCATCAGTTGGGATGAAATCTGGATTTTAAGAGGTACACATGACTATCAAAGCCATTATTTTCGACGTCGACGGCACACTGGCCGACACCGAAGACGGACACCGCAAGTCGTTCAATAAAGCCTTCGCAGAAAGCGGACTGGACTGGAACTGGGATGTCGCGCTGTACGACAAACTGCTCAAAGTGACCGGCGGCAAGGAGCGCATTAAATATTTCGTTTCTGACTTCCTGACCGGTTACACCAAACCCGAAAACTTTGACGAGTTCGTCAAACACCTGCATAAGGTGAAGACCGCGCATTACACCGCGATGTTGCGCGAGGGGCAGATTCCGTTGCGCCCCGGCATCAAACAACTGATCCAGGATGCGCACGCCGCAGGCATCACGCTCGCGATCGCAACCACCACCACACCAGAAAATGTTTCCGCTCTACTGGAAGTGGGACTGGGAAAGAACTGGGCGGATTATTTTGCCGCCAACGGCTGCGGCGACATCGTGCCGCACAAGAAGCCCGCGCCGGATATTTATTTCTGGGTACTGGAGAAGATGGGCCTGTCCGCCGCCGACTGCATCGCGCTGGAAGACTCCGAGAACGGCTTGCGCTCGGCGCTTGCTGCCGGCATCAAGACCTATGTCACCACCAATCCCTACACCCACTGGCATGATTTTGACGGTGCTGCAGGAATATTCGAGGACCTGAGTGACCTTGCTGTCTTTTACCGGACAACCGGATTGCCTCTTCCCAAACCGCTGGTTTCTGTTTAGCATCCTGCTGGCCGTGGGGGTGTAGCTCAGTTGGGAGAGCGTCTGGTTCGCAATCAGAAGGCCGTCAGTTCGATCCTGATCACCTCCACCACCCGTTACCCTTGTTCACGCCTCAGGCTTCGCCGTATCATCGGTATCGAGCGAGCCTTGCGCCGCAAGCGCTCCGGCAACGGTGGGTTTGCCTTTGAGTATCCACTCGAAAGCGACACCGATCAGGGCACCCAGCACCGGCCCAACTATGTAGATCCACGTCGTGCCCAGGTCGCCGCGCACCAGGTCGGGCGCGAACGATCGGGCCGGGTTCATTGAAGCGCCGCTGATCGGCGCCGCCCAAAGACCCGCCAGAGCAATGTATCCTCCCACCGCAATGGCACCGTTGGTGCCGATGTTGCGCGCTCCCGAGGCCGTGCCCAGGATCGTGTTCACCAGCCCGGCTGTCAGCACCACTTCCATCGCCAAGGCTGTTCCGTTGCTGATATCGCGGCCCGGCAAGGTCGCGCCAAGTGCACCAACATTGCCGAACATGGCATGCAGAAATAACGTTGCAGCAACACCACCGAGCAGTTGTGCCAACACATAGGCCGGCACGCGGCGCCACGGGAAATTACGCCGTACCGCGAAGGCCAATGTGACGGCCGGGTTCAGATGCGCGCCGCTGACAGTGCCCATAAAGTAGATGATCGCCATCACCATCAGTCCGGGTGCTACCACCTGCATGCCCAGGGTGACGGTCCCGCCGCTCTTGGCTGCCACGGCCCCGCCACCGGCGGCGACGAGAACCAGCAGGAACGTGCCCCATGTCTCGGCAAAAATGCGGCGCCATTCGTGCGCCGGATCCAGGAAATCGAGGGATGCCTGCTTCTGAACCATCCGTCCCTGTTGAGCCGCGTTTTGCCGATCTTTGTGAAATGCTTTTTTCATAGATACCTCTTCATTTTCACAGTCCTATTTCACCAACTGTTTGCGCATCAACCGCAACTCCCGCTGATGTTCCGAGCTGGCCTTCGGGTAGGCCAATTTGAGTGATTTAAATGTATCGAGAACGATCTGGGAAATGATCAGCCGCGCATTTTCCTTGTCGTCGGCGGGAACGACATACCATGGCGCATTGTTCGTACTGGTGGCGCTCAGGCATTCTTCATAGGCCTGCATGTACTGTTTCCAGAATTTCCGCTCCTCGATATCCGCGAGGCTGAACTTCCAGTTCTTGTCGGGCTCATCGATGCGCTCGAGGAATCGCTTGCGCTGTTCCTCTTCCGAAAGGTGCAGGAAGAACTTGATGATCCGCGTGCCGTTGCGGTGGAGATGTTCCTCCATGTCCACGATGGAGCGATAGCGCTCCTGCCAGATGGTTTTCTCATTCGGCAACCCATCCGGAATACTCTCGGCTTGCAGAATCTCCGGATGCACGCGAACGATCAACACCTCCTCGTAATAGGATCGGTTGAAGATGCCGATCTGCCCGCGCTCCGGCAGAGCCTGCGTGGTGCGCCACAGAAAATCATGTTCCAGTTCGTCTGCGGTCGGATGCTTGAAGCTGAAAACCTGGCAGCCCTGTGGATTGACGCCGGACATCACGTGCCTGATGGCACCGTCCTTCCCGGCGGCGTCCATCGCCTGAAATATCAGCAGCACCGCATAACGGTTGGATGCGTAGTGAAGTTGTTGTTGCTCACTCAGTTCCTCAACCTGTTTTTCGAGGAGCTCCTTATATTTTTTCTTCGACTTGTATACCGGTTTCACCTGGGTCGGCCACTTATCGAGCTTGACCTTTTTCCCAGCCGACACGCGGAAATCTTTGACATTGGTTTTCATCTTGATCCTTTCGGCCTTCCTTGTTGCGGCTTCGGCTTCTGAGTTACTGTCAGCGCCTCGAAACCGGAAATGACATCGAACAGTTCCTCGTCTATGCCGCTCTGGCGCGAGTGATGAAAGTTGCGATTCAAGCCTTCCAGCAATTCATCGATATTCTTTTCGGCACGCTGCATCGCGGCGAGGCGGCTGGCATTCTCGCTCGCCAGCGATTCAGCGCAGGCGCGAAACAGCGAGATGAACAGATATTCGCGTATCAATGCCTTCAATGTGGTCTCGGCGCCGGCCAGAACTTCGGGCAGATTTGCTGTCGGCCAAGTCAGTTTTGATAAACCGCGCCGCCACGCATCGTCCAGCGGCAACAGCCGCTGCATCACCGGCTCATACATCGCTCCGGATATTGGGCGATTGTGGAACAGGTACACCTCTGCAATTTCTCCCTGCTCGCGTTGTGCCTCGATTTCGATCAGGATGCGCCCAACCAAAGTGGTGATCGCCGCGATGGAATTTGGCACCGTGAAGTTGCCTGTCACCGGCAAGGCTGCGTCATTCAGGTATCCCAGCACGCGCTCGCCGACCGCAAAGATATGCTTGTCGCCCGGCATGTCACCCAGCTTGCCGACTGCAAAATCCGCGAGCACCTCGTTGAACTGGCCAACCAAGCCTTGATCCGAACCGAACACCACTGCACCGGTCGCGCCTTTATTTTTTCGCGTGCCGCCTTCGGCATAGATCGCCGTGCGCGTGTGATGCAACCACGCCACCAGGCCCAGTTCCACCGTCCGGTAGTAATCGTCCAGCGAATGCACCGCGCGTTCGTACTGCACGATACTAGCCGCGGCCAGCGCCTTCATCGTGCGCACCACGGAATCGAGTTCGGTCGCGCCGCCGATCTTGCGGCGCAGGGTTTCAAGGGTGTCGGTCATTTAGTTACGCCTTTTCCATTATCTCGACGTACGATAATTATTGCTGGGTGCGCGCTACTCAACGCCTAACAACATGTCGTTTAAAGCGCTCTTGCTCGGGACTTCATTCTCCTCAATCATCCGACGTAGCACCTGCTGCAAAATGTTAAACGTTTGCAAGAGGTGGTCGGTATTATGTTTCGGCTTGCCGTGGGCAGCAGCCGAGCGCTTATCGTAAAGGTCGAAGATTTCCTTCTGCGTTTCTGCCCTTTGCTTTCCGGGCGGATGAATATATGAGGCGATAAGAATTGACACACGAAAGCGTAGCTCGGAAGTCGAAGGAGAAAACAGCACTTCAAGCGCTCCCCACAATGAAACTAGTGTGAGTGCATGGTGAGGAATGAACGTAGACATCTCGAATGCCTCCATAGCTAGCTTAAAGTCAGCTTGTGATGCCATCAGGTTGACAGCATTCTTCCAGTAGTTACGCACCCAGTAGAGACGGTCTGCTGCATCCTCTGAATTCTGGAACGCAAGATCGATGAATTGTCTAGACGTCTCGATTGGGACGATGTAGATATCTTTGCTGTCGAGACCACCCACATCAGATAACGAGTGACTTGATTCAACTAGAAACC